>Ga0316217_10003479_pt1 | contig 17889 bp, 12 predicted proteins | sample 1anoAmetaG_FD_203633 | JGI IMG/M metagenome (GOLD analysis project Ga0316217, IMG submission 203633) | Freshwater microbial communities from Trout Bog Lake, Wisconsin, USA - 1anoA | ecosystem: Environmental > Aquatic > Freshwater > Lake > Hypolimnion/Profundal zone | place: USA: Wisconsin...
TCTATGCCGAGACCTTTACCGAGGACGAGATGAAAGGCGCGATCGCCTTCTACAAATCACCAGCCGGGCAGGCGTTCATAACGAAACAGCCGGAAGTGGTGAGACGGTCAATGGAGCTGAGTCAGAAGATGATGATGCAGATCATGCCGAAGATTCAGGCCATGACCAAGGAACTGAGTGCGGCGGCCCCGGCAGGGAAGATGTGTTTCCCCATGCGGAACGGCGAGTTGGCAGTCAAAAATACAGCCAAAGCGCCGTTCTACATCGACTGTCATCACGATGGCGTCATTTTGTATCCCGGCGCGACAAACATTACTTGGGAAGCGCTCCAGCTCCCGGATAATGCGGTGGAAAAGTTGCTGAATCAAATTCAAGCCAATCAGCAGACTCAATATGTCGTGGTCATGGCCCGGCCGGATTCGGTGAAGGTGTTTCGTCAGGTACGCAAGATGGTCGGCACGCACCAGATCGATGTTGGTTACGATGTTGTCAACACTGTTTGCAAGTTTGATTGGGATGTCGCCTCTCACGCGGCCGGTCAGGCGCAGGTAATGCAAACGGTTTCACCTCCAGCGGCGATCCTAACCACAGCGAGTGGCCGACAATTACCCTCGCAGCCGCCCTTGGTACACATTGGCACGCCTCCGGGGCTACCGGTGTTTTTCGAGTGTCGCAACGAGCAGGTGTTCTACATCGACAAGGTGGAGCTGGATGAGAAAGTCGAGCAAATGCTTTCATCGTTGAGTCCAAAATTAAAGAGTAGCGACCCGCACGGGTTTGTTAATTTCATCAACTCAAATGAAGTTGGGAATGCGTATTACAAAGTGCTGCCCAGTTACTTGCTGGCGATGGTCATGGCGCTTGAGCCCAAACTAGGAGTGCGTGGCGACGACAAAGATGCGCTGCTGGATCCCAATGGTAAGTTTCAAATCGCTTTGCAAAAGCTAAATTACCAAAATCAATACCTTACCTTTCTTGTGCGCGAGGACAGCTTTAACATCTTCCGCCAAGCGAAGGAAATTGCGGAGAAAATCGGTTTCCAAGTTAGCTGGGAACTGCTCGAAAAAACCGAGCCAATCAAGTTTGGCACCGGTGGGAGCGTGGTGCCAACGCGGTAAATCAATCGCCGTTATTTTTCCAGAGGTACCACGGTCGGTGTAAGCGCGGCGGTGAGCGATTTCAAGACGGCGGTGCGGACTAGCGGGTCATCGTTTCGGTAATACTCACGCGCCAAGGTCAATGCGGTTTCGTCGCCGAGTTTGGCGAGCGCTTCCAAGATGTGCGGTTTGGCTCGTGACGTGGCGTGCCGGTAGGCGTCGCGCAACGGGGCGCGGCTGGGCTGGCCGAATTTGACGAGCGCATCTTCGGCGGCGTAGCGGACATCATACATTTCGTCGTCGAGTCTTTGGAGCAGGGCAGGGATGGCGCGACGGTCGCCGATTTTGCCGAGGGCTTGCGCGGCGCGGAGGCGGACGAGTTCCCGTGATTCATTCAAGGCGGCCATGGCTGGGCGGAAGGCTTCGGCGGCGTGCATGTGGCCGAGTGTGTAGAAGGCGGTGGTGCGGCATTTGTCGCGGTTAAGCAATGACAAGGCGGCCGGGATGCCGGCGCGAGCTTTTTCATCAAAGCGGGCGAGGTAATAACAGCAGAGACGGGCGACATCGTCGTCGGTTGCGGCACGGATGCCGGCGATGAGTGGCGGGATGGAGTTGGTGTTGAGATGATCCACGAGTTCTTCGACTTTGATGCGGACCATGATGTTGGGACTGGCCATGCGGGTGATCAAATAGGGGAGCGCTTCGACGGCGCGCTGCTTGAGTTCGTCCCACGCTTTGCCGGCGTCGGGGTGGTCGCTGGTAGCGAGGCGGAAGAGGTGTTCGATGGGTTGGTCCGGATCAACGGGTGCGATTTTGTTAAGGCGACCGGCCGGGCGGGAGGCTGGCGAGGTTGGCGTGTATGGTCGCGCCCGGTCTGGCGTGCTGGGTGCAACTTCACCGTCGAAGCCGGCGCCGTAGAGCGGTTTCAGCCAGATGGCGTTGTTGGTTTGGCCTTGCGAGTAAATGCCGTGGCAGCCGAGGTCGAGCAGCAAGGCGATGGAGCCGTACTCGCGTTTGTCGCCGTCGTGACCGGCGGCTTGGGATTGTTTCGGGTCGGTGCCGACGTAGGTGTTGGTGCCGGCATGATTGAGGAGCATGGCGAAGGAATTGTTGATGGCCGCGCCTTGGGCGGTGGTTTCGCCGGTAAACTTGTTGTTACCGGCGTGGCTGATCAACATGCCGACGGAATAATCGTGGGCCGCGCCTTGGCAGATGTGGCCGGCAGTGAAGGTGTTGTTGCCGCCCCAGTCCACCAGCGCGCCGCTGCTGAGATGGATGCCGGCACCTTGGCAGTATTGATTGGCGTCGTATTTGTTATTGCCGGCAGCATCGAGGAATAGGCCAACTGAATACCAGTAGCTCGCGCCTTGGCCGTAAACGTCGGCTTCGTAATGATTGTGGCCGGCCAAATCGCATAGGATGCCGACGCCGCCGCCGGCATACGGGCGCATGCCGTAGCCGAACCCTTGTGAAAGTGAGAAGTAGTGACCGGGTAACCACGGGCAAGGATACTTGCCGCCGGCAAAATATAAATTGTTGCTGCCCGTATTGAGCAGCAACCCGACGCCTTGCATGCCACCGAACCCTTGCGACAGATAGGCTACCCGGCAGGTTGCGTTCTCGCCCCGTTGCCAGAGGATGCCGGTGCCGAACATGCCGGCGCCTTGGGAAAACGTGTCAGCTTCAAGTGTCTGCTTGCCGGGCCCGGTCATCAAAATGCCGCAGCCAAAGAAGCCGGCACCTTGCGACATGTGTCTGGCTTGAAACGTGCAGTTGCTGCCGAGCGCAGCGAGAATGCCGACGCCGAAGAGACCAGAACCTTGTGAGAAGCTGCGCTTGGAAACGAATTGGCTGTTGTTGCCAAGATCAATGACAATGGAAATTGGTCGCCCGGCCAGACCATTCGCGCCACCGGCGGAGTTTGAGTAAACATTGTCGCCGCCAAGCCCGATGATGAGAAAGGCTTCGTTGGTGAAAACGTGCTTACCAGTACCGGTAACAATAATCTTGCCGAGAGCGGTGTCGGTCTCGTAGTGGAAGTCGCCGGTAAACTGATTTGTGTGGAGTGATGCAACGGCGTAGCCGACGGCGCCGGCAAGTTCATCGGATGCCATCATCAATTCTGGTAGATTTAATTTATCGGACGCGCTGAGGATGGCATCGGCTAACTCCGTATCCTGAAGTTCTAGACGCGCATCGCGGTCAAGAAAGTTCGTCAGTGATCCGGTATCAATGCCGAATTGCTTCCAGCTTTCGACCTCGGTTTTGTCTTGCTGGATGTGGAGTGACTCCGGTGCGAAACCGGCCAGAGCAGCGGCTCCGTTAGCCGGTAGAGCGATCTTTATCATTGCGGAACTGAATACTGCCGCATCGATAATTTTCTGAATTACTTGGGCAACTGGTACCGGCAATTTCGCGAAAAACGCAGTATCAACAGCAACTGGGCGATACTTGAAACGCAGTGCGGGAGGAGTTTGAATTTCGAGTTGATGAAAAGCAAGTGTGGTCAGATCACCAAGGCTGGTTGCGGCGGCGCAGTCACTCAGAATGGATTCGGCGTAGCCGGGGAGGTGAAGCGGTTCTTGTAGAAATTGCCGGGACTTGGCGAGGATCAACTCGGATTCGACGTTGGTTTTCTGGAATGCCAGATCGCGCTCGGTCATTTTAAGGGCGCGCAAGGCAAGCTGGATGGCGTGTTCGTCGGTAGTGTCGATGGCGACCGGCGTTTCGGCGAAAAGACCAATCACCGGCAGGAGGTATATCAATAGTGCAAGGCGAAACATTCCTTATCCATACCGGAACTTTACACTTCCGTCACGCAAAACACCGGCGCACTTGCGAAAGACGCAAGCTGTGCTACTGTCCCCGAAACCAACAACCAAAGGAAACCAAACTATGAGCACACTCGTTCAGAAATCCGCACCCGACTTCAAGGCGACGGCTGTTGTCAAAGGCCAGTTCAAGGAAATCAATCTCAGCGATTACAAGGGCGACAAGTATGTCCTCCTGTATTTCTATCCGCTGGATTTTACATTTGTCTGCCCGACGGAGATCATCGCTTTCAATGACAAGATCAAGGAGTTTGAGAAACGCAACGCGGTGGTACTGGGCGTTTCGGTGGACAGCCAATTCACCCACTTGGCCTGGATCAATACGCCGCGTAAACAGGGCGGCCTCGGCGGCTTGGATTATCCGCTCGTGTCAGACCTCACCAAGAAAATCGCCACCGACTACGGAATCCTGACCGCGGACGGCTCAGTGGCGTTGCGCGGATTGTTCCTGATTGACCGGGATGGCATCGTTCGCCACGCGCTCGTCAATGATTTGCCAATCGGCCGGAGCGTGGATGAAGCGTTGCGGATTCTCGACGCGCTGCAACACTTCGAGGTGCACGGCGAAGTTTGTCCCGCCAATTGGCATGTTGGCGATAAGACGATGAAGCCCGATCCGAAGGGGTCGCTGAAATACTTCGAAGCCGTTAACAAATAACTACTCAAAGCAGCGCCGGTATGACCATGTGGTCATACCGGCGTTTTGCTTAAGACGGTATCAGACCGGATTTAAAGAAGAATATTACTGACCGACAGGCTATTCCCGCCGAGTTTTTGGTTGGCTTCGTCCAGTTTTTCGCGACTGCTGACGACGCATATGGCGGAACGGGCTTCATTGGCGTCGAGCACCCGCAACAATGTTTCTTTAACCCCAATCGGCGTGGCACGGAGCATTGCGGCGTAGCGTTGTTCGCGTTGTTCGTTGGTGTCACCGCGTAGATGCTGCGTCAGCGCACTGCCGGTGGCAGCACCGGGGCGGATCGGTTTTTGTTCTTCCTTGGCGCTGCCGATGATCGCCCGGTCAATATCGGTCTGGCTCCAATGCTGAGCGGCGATGTAGGCGCGCAAGCCGTCGAATGTTGCCAGAGTCTCGACAATGTGCGGGTCACGGAAGCTATACAGCATGAGTACGCCGAGCGCGTCAGAGTACCGGGCGCCACCACCGTAGGCGTTGCCTTTAAAGCGAATCTCCGGCAATAGATAATCGAAGTTGGCGAGATAAACACCCAGTTCGAATAACGGCACGTCCGGATGCGCCAGATGCGGTGCCGACATAACCTTTGCACAATTCGCCACCAACATCGGTCCGGCCAATCCTTCGCGTGGCGGCGTTGCAAACGGCTGAAACGCAGGCAAGACATCCTCGATTGTTTTGTTGCTCAGGCGCGTGGCCCATTGCTCCAGCGTCCGTGTCAATGTGCGAAAGACTGAGTCACTGCCGGTAAAGCTTACCGTCCAACGAGCGCGTAAAAGAAAATCACGGATGCGTTCGACGTTCTGCATAATCTCGTCGGCGTGCTTATCAAAATTGCCGGTAAGTTCCTCGACCACACGCAACGCCGCCGGGCTGAAAAATAGATGTTCGATAGCGGCTTCCCGGCTGAGTCCGTGTGCGGCTTGCCGGCGGGCCGTGCCTAACCCGTCATTCACGAGTGTCGTCCGGTACGCGGCGCGGGTTTGTGTCATCACGTCGCTGAGCCGGTCGCGGTCGCGCGGATCAACAGCGAAGATTAAATCGCCCAGCAAGCCAAACGCTTTCTCCGCCTCGTCATCGAGCGTTTTAAGTCCGAATCGCATTTGCCGGACGGTGCGAGAAGAATCAGTGGCGTGCTTCCAAATGGTTGTGTTCGACCAAAGCCCGCCGGTACATGCGGTCCGCCGGTCGGCAATAGTGGCAAAGTTTTGACCGGCGGCACCCATCTTGTTGAACGCGTCAGTGTAGCGCGTGAGCCAGTTGTAGAGTTCAACCGGTAGCCCGGCCAGATCGACACACAGTTCCAGATAATTGATGCCGTTGGCGAAGACATCATTACGCAAAACCGTAATCCCGGCCACTTGGCCGACGTTCGTAGGAATGTGCTGCGGTTTAGCTGGTAAATCGCTGGCTTTGAGTTGTGGCAGTTTTGCGAGTGCGGCCGGAGAGTTCGGCACGCCTTGCGCCGCTTGTAAGGCTGAGGCTGTCTGAGCGATGGCCGCAATCTGTTGAGCGCCCAACTTGCTGCGCTGTTCAGCCATCTTCTTGGTGAACGCGGCATCGGCCCGCATTTGGAGTTCACGGTCAGGACGCAACACGACGCAGAGCCGGTGCGAATTGTCGAGCAGGCCGGTGCGGATCAACCGGTTAAACCGGCCGGGATCGGTTTCCCAGCGTTGCCGGCACGCCGCGAGGTCTTCCTTGAATCGCAAGAACGGCAGCGGGTCAGCGCCAAACGGCCACGCCGCATTGACAACGTTAAGCAAAAGCAATGGAAACAATGTTTTGACTTCAAGCGTGTCATAGGCGAGTTGCTGGAACGCAGCTTCGACGCGGGCGCGGGGAAACGGTTCGGCGGCGATATGTGAAAGGGTGTCGAGCACCAGGCGTTCAAAGGCATCGGCCCGGTCGGGCTCGCTGCCTTTGAGGCCAATGTGAAATTCCTGTTCATAGGCCGCCGCCCATGTGCCTGCAAAGAAGACATCCGTACCGAGTTGTGAATCCACAAGCGCTTTTTTCAACGGCGCAGCATCATTGCCAATGAGCAGGCGGGTGAGCACTTCCCAATCGTTGAGCAGCGACGGGTCGAGCGCGTTGCCGACGAGCCAGTTGAGGGTGAAGAACGAACGCTTGACCGTGTCTTCGGTGGCATCGATGGGATATTCCTTTTCAAGGCGGCGCGGTACCGGCCAACGCGGTTGGCGCGGCGTGGTGAGTGAGACTGGCCGGCGGTTGAATTCGTTCAGCACCGGTGTCAGGAATCGGAAATGCTCGGCAGTCGGAATGTCGCCGTAGATGAAGATGAGCGCGTTGCTGGGATGATAGCGATCGGCATGGAATTGTCGGAACTGCTGGTACGTCAACTCAGGAATGCGCTCAGGGTTGCCGCCGGAGTTGCGCCCGAGTGGCGTGTCTGGATAGAGGTGGTTGCCGACGAGTTCGTACATCAGTGATTCAGGTGACGAGTATGCGCCTTTCATCTCGTTATAAACGATGCCGGAGACCTTCAGCGGCGAGGTGAGGTCGGCATTGTCAGCGAGCGTCAAGTGATGGCCTTCGCGGCGGAATGTGTCTTCCTTCAATTCGGGATGGAAGACGGCATCGAGGTAGACTTCGCCGAGATTGAAGAAGTCCTGCTTCACATTGCTGGCGACCGGATAAACGGTGAATGCCTGTGCGGTCATGGCGTTGATGAATGTGGCCATGCTCATCTTCACCATCTCGAAGAATGGTTCGCGTACCGGGAACTTCTTTGACCCTCCAAGTACCGAGTGTTCGAGGATATGCGGCAAACCGGTGTCGTCCGGCGGTGGAGTGGGGAGGGTGATTGCTAGGCAATTCTCGCTGTCGGTTGCGGTGAAGACATGCAACACTTTTGCGCCGGACTGCTGATGCTCCGCCCGGATCGCGACCGCTCGCAGGTCCGGTAACGGTTCGATTTGCTCGATCCGAAACCCGTCAACGACTTCGCCAACGCAAAACTCAGTTAGTGGATTCATTCGCCGGCGCCAAATTCGTAGGCGGCGTCGAACATGGTGATGATATTTTCGGCGGGGACGTTGGCTTGGATGTTGTGAATCTGATTGAACACATAACCGCTGCCGGGTTTGAAGATGGCCATGCGCTCTTTCACCTGTTGCCGGACTTCGGCGGGCGTGCCGAGGTTCAAGACACGTTGCGTGTCGCAACCGCCACCCCAGAGAACGATCTTGCTACCGAATTCCTGCTTGATCCGCGCCGGGTCCATGTTGGCGGCGGAGGTTTGGATCGGATTCAGAATATCAATCCCGGCATCAATGAAATGCGGAATCAAATGGTATACCGAGCCGCAGCAATGCAGGAATGTTTTCCACTCGGTGTTCTGGTGAATCCAGTCGCACAACTTCCGGTAATGCGGTTTGATCATCTCGACCCACAACTCGGGACGGACAAACTCGCCGCGTTGCGTGCCGCTGTCGTCGGCGGCAATGCCCCACGCAAAACAGTACGGGCCGACGGCTTGGTGGATTTGTTTCAGGCAGCCGATGGTGGCATCGACGGAGCGATTCATCATGTCGTGGCAGGCTTCTTTCTCCGTCATCAGCATCATCATCCATTCGCTCGGTTGGCCCATCGTGACATTGGAACGCCGGTCGGTGATCAAGCTCAAACCCAAGAAGCAGATGCCCGCGCCCCAGCCGAGCAACGCGTAATCGGTCGTGTCGTGAAGTTCCTTGCCATACCGGGCGTAGGCTTGGAGTAATTCATCGGGGAGTGAGTTTACCGGATCAAACTTCGTCGGGTCAATTCCACCACCGGTATCAAACGACGCGTCATCGAAATAATAACCGCCTTTCGGCATCCGAAACGAGCTCGGCGAACCATCGGCGTTAAGAATCACCCAACTGCCATCCGGTTCCACGCCGATGCGCGTGCCGGGTGGCATCATGACTTCCGTGCCGGAGAACAACCGGCGCGCTGTCCACTCGCTGGCCGGCCGGGTCATGGCATTCACGACGGACAAATCCAGCGGCGCAACGTCGACATGAAAGCGTTGCCGGACGGATTCCTCGACCACGCCGGTCATGAACCGCACATCAAAAACGCGGGCGGGTTGCCGGATGCCGAGTTGTTGCTGGACATGGTGGTAAGCCTCGACAGCGATGCTGGAGGCTTTCATTCCGCCGAGATCAATCGGCACGCGATCCACTGGTTGAAAGTTGACTGCCCGTTGCACGCGTTCTCGTGATGTCATGGTCGGCTCCTTCTCGTTGAAAAATCGAACAAGCGAGGGGGTTGACCCTCGCTGCAAGCTCAATGGAAACTCTGCACAAATAGGTACATCGAGTCAAGATTCAAGCTGGCCAATTGGCCAAGATTGAGTATCAATGTTTGTTGATCTCTATGCCAACTTATAAAGAACTCTTTCAAGCCGACCAGTACGCCAAACTGTCAGGAATCGAAATCGTATCGGTCACTGCGGGCCATGCAGTCGCCAGGATGCCGGTCCAGCCGTGCCACTTGAACGCGCTGGGCGTCGTCCAAGGCGGGGCAATGTTCACGCTGGCCGACCTAGCCTTTGGTGCAGCCTGCAATTCGCGCGGTGTTGTCACCTTGGCGATCAATGCCAGCATCACGTTCATGAAAGCGGTGACGACGGGAACGTTGACGGCGATGGCGCGCGAGTTGGACAGCAACTCGAAGCTTGGCACGTACACCGTTGACATCACCGATGAGCAAGGCAATCTCGTGGCCGTGTTCCAAGGGCTGGCTTACCGCAAGAAGCAGGCCCACACCGCCACTGTTGATCCTAGCTGAGCGGCGTCAGAATCTGATCATCAGTTCGGCGCGTAGGAATGTCTCGACATCATGCTGGGCGTAGTAATCGCCCTGCCAGATCCATTCACCCCAAAGGTGTCCGCTGATGTACTTGTTGAACTGGTGCTTCAGGACTGTTTGGAGATAGTGGCCGCGAAAGTTGCCGTCGTTGCTGAACAGCGTGGGGGTTACGGCCCGGGTGGGTACCGCTTCGGGAGCAAATAGCGCATTGTAGGTGGCGCTGAAGGTCGTGTCTTTAATCGGTGTGATACTCCAACTGGGGCCGATGCGGATAACATCGTTCAATTGGGCGACCTTACCGGCGGTTTCGTAGGCGTAGCTGAAGACGGAGATTTCACTCCAACGCGGCCAGCGGCCCCAAAGGACATCGAACATTTCATCCTTGCCGGTTGTCTTGGGGTCATCGCCGGACAAATATTCGAAGACGAGACTGGCTTGGTTATCGAGTGAATCTTTGAAGAGATAGCTGAGGCTGGAGTTGACGCCGAACGCGTCGATGTCGCGGTTGGCCGAAATCCCTGAGGCATCGTGTGTGAGCGTCGGATCGTTTTTTTGCCCGAATTGATATGCGCCTTCCGCCGAATATTTCACATGTTCCACCGGAGTGCCGGTCACTCGTCCGCCGATCGTGAAGATGTCCGCATCGTCGCCATTCGTCAGTAGGTCGGTGTGCACGCGGCGGTCGCCTTTGTAGATGAAGAAGCCGTCGATGGTTGTGTTCTTCAATGACTTGTTGGTCGCATACAAGACCACGCCTTGCTCAGTCTGTTCGGTCAACCAATACGGCGCATTGCCTGGCACCAGCGACGACGGATGCCGGTTGTCACTGGACTGGCCAATCGTGCTGATCCACTCGTCGGGCATGGCATTTTGGTAAATATAGATCAAGTCGAACTTTGTCTGGATCGCCTCTGCAGCGTATGTGGTCCGGATGCTGTCGAAAAACAAGGTCCACGATCCATCGTAGGGAGTGCCATCCATAATCAACCAAAGGTCAGCTGGGTCGCCGAGCTGAATATCTTGGCGGCCGGCGGTGATGGACAATGGAACGTTAAACGCATCGGTCCATTTCACATAGGCATTGTCCAAAATTCCGTAACGCGCCTCCATGCCTTGGTCATAGCCGAATTGTTTGGCATAGGACGGCCGCATCCAATCCCGTTGTTCTCCTGTCAGGCGGGCAGTCACGGTGAGATTGGTCAACGGCTGGACGGCCAGCCAGAGCCGTTCCCGAAACCGGAAGTAATCCTGTTCGTGTCGTAGCGCGTTTTCATTCAGTGTGAGCGCGTTGTTGAAGTACTCGTTGCGGATCCGGAGATCGCCGCCCGATGTGAACCAGTCCACCGGGTGCTTGATTTCGTTTATGATTGCATCAACCGAGCCGGGTTGGGGTGCGGTCGCGGTTTGAGCGCGTCCGACCGACCCGGCCAGTAACATTACAGCAGTGAGAGTAATAATGAATTTCATGCTAATCCTTTTCAATTGCGCTTAAGCGCGGTTGAGTAGTTTGACCGGGCTGACAATATTGACGCCTTCATTTCGCAAGACATTCAAGGCCGCATCGGGATCGGCAAACCGAAAGACGAGCACACCCTTATCCGCGCGTTTCTCGGTGAACGCGTACATGTATTCGATATTTAGTCCCGCCCGGTCCACCAAATCGAGAATGCGGGCCATGCCGCCGGGCTTATCGGCCAGTTCAATGGCCAGCACTTCTGTCAGCTTTACAATGCAACCAGCCGCTTCAAGTACCGTCTTGGCCTTTGCCCAATCCTCGACAATCAGCCGCAGAATCCCGAACTGTTCCGTGTCGGCCAACGACAAGGTGACGATGTTGATCCCGGCTTTGGCCAATGCATCGCATGGCATGCGCAATTGGCCTGGCTTGTTCTCCAAGAAAACTGATAATTGATGAATTTTCATAATGTTCGTTGGTCAATGACGCGTTTGGCTTTGCCTTCACTGCGCTGGATCGACTTCGGCGCCACCAGCCGAACGGCGACGCGGACGCCGGTGATGATCTCAATCGAATGGACGAGTTTCTTCTGCAATTCCTCGAGCACGCGGATTTCGTCGCTGAACACCGCTGATGTCACCTCGACCTGGACTTCCATCTGGTCGAGATCGGCGACGCGCGTCAGCACGATTTGGTAATGTGGCAGCGTTCCTTCCACCCGCAACAGCGCTGCTTCGATCTGCGATGGGAAAATGTTCACGCCGCGAATAATGACCATGTCGTCGCTGCGCCGGCCGATCCGCTGGATTCGCCGGATCGTTCGCCCGCACGGGCACGGCTCGGTGATGAATGCCGTGATGTCGCGCGTCCGGTAACGAATCATTGGCATCGCCTGCTTGCTCAACGTCGTCAGCACCAGCTCGCCTTCCGCGCCATCCGGTACCGGTTCCAGCGTCTTCGGGTCAATAATTTCCGGCAGGAAATGATCTTCAAAAATGTGCAGCCCGCATTGCGCCGAACATTCGCTGGCCACACCGGGCCCGATGATCTCCGACAACCCGTAAATGTCGTAGGCTTTGATCCCGCTGCCGTCTTCGATTCGTTGCCGCATGTTTTCCGTCCACGGCTCAGCACCGAAAACGCCGGCCCGCAACGGCAAATCCTTGACGTTGATGCCGAGGGTTTGGGCGTGGTCAATCAGATGCAGGAAATAACTTGGCGTGCAACAGATCGCCGTCACGCCGAAATCTTTCAGTACCATCAACTGCCGTTCCGTGTTGCCGCCGGAGATTGGAATCACTGTCGCGCCGAGCGCTTCCGCACCGTAGTGCGCACCGAGTCCACCGGTAAACAATCCGTAGCCGTAGGCATTCTGGATGATGTCGCCGGAATGCAGGCCGCAGGCCGCGAACGTTCGCAGCATCACGCTGGCCCAGACTTCGACATCGGCTTTGGTGTAGGCGACGACGATTGGTTTGCCGGTCGTGCCGCTGGAAGCGTGGAGCCGGACCACGTCGCGCATCGGACTGGCGAACAATCCGTATGGATAAGTGTCGCGCAGGTCGGCCTTCACTGTGAACGGTAGACGGCGTATGTCGGCCAACGACCGGAGATTTGCCGGTTTAAGCCCGCGTTCGTCCATCCGTTGCCGAAATAATTTTACGTTGTCGAAAGCCCGGCCGACAATCTGCTGGAGCCGGGTCAATTGCGTCGCCTGCAAGTCCGGCATCGGCATGAAATCCGGCGCGCTGACCGGGTGACGTTCCGCTTGGCTCATCGGTTCACTCCCTTTCGTCCGAGCGCGAACGCCTGGTCGTTCGCCGCGTGCAATTTTTCCGGAAACGCCGCACGGATTGCGTCCCGCCAGTGATGTTCCGCAATTGGTAACTGCCGGCTCAGGACACCGAGCAGTGCGATGTTTAGGCTCTTTTTATTTGGCAAAAGTTTTTCATCCACGTCGGCCGGCGTAATCAGCACACCGCCGGCGCGTAATTGCTGACGGTTCACTTCCACTTGGTCCGGCGCCGCCACCACAAGGAAATCCGCCGCGCCGGCCGGCACCATCGGGCTGAGCACTTCGCCGCCGAACCGGATGTCGCTGCTCACCGACCCACCGCGCTGACTCATCCCGTGCAGTTCGCTTTGTTTCACATCCAGCCCCGCCCGAAACGCCGTGTCGGCAATGATTCCCGCCGCCTTGATCACACCTTGACCGCCGAGCCCGGCAATGACCACGTTTGTAACGTTGGTACTCATGACTGCTCCCCGGCAACTTCCGTACAGGTCTGGCCCGCCGCGCGTTCATATTCCTTGATCTTACCGGCAATCAACAGACAAGGCCGACGGGCGATAATCACGTTCAACTGGCTGTTGGCCAGGCAATCTTGCAGCAGCTTCATGAACCCAGCCGGATCAGTCGCCGGGTCAGTAACGAACACCTTCTCAATGCCGAGCGATTTGGCCAGCGCTTCAAACGACACTTGGCCGGTCGGCTGGTGGTTCAGCGAGCGACCGGTGCCGGGATGTTCCTGATGGCCGGTCATCGCCGTCGTGCTGTTATCGAGAATGATCACCACGTGCCCGGTCGGCGGCGGATTGTAAACCATCTCGACCAACCCGGTGATTCCGCTGTGAACAAATGTGCTGTCGCCGATCACGCTGACCACCTTGCGCGCCGCCGCCGGCGGCAACGCGTGCCGCATGCCCAGCCCGACCGTGATGCCGGTCCCCATGCAAACCAGAGTGTGCATCGCTTCCCAAGGCGCCAACGCGCCGAGACTGTAACAACCAATGTCGCCCGACACTAAACAGCCAAGGTCGCGCAATGCGTCGTAGACATACCGGTGCGAACAGCCGGGACAAAGTTGCGGCGGTTTGCCTGGCACCGGGGCCGGTTCTGGTGATACATCGCCGGCCAGAATTCGCCGGACGCGCGCGACATTTAACTCGCCGAATCGATACATCTCCGGTTTCGACTCGACCGCGATGCCGGCAGCGCGGATCGCGTCGGCCAGATACGGGTCGCCTTCCTCAATCACCACACAGCGTTTCACCGATGTGGCAAACGCGCGGATCTTTTCCAGCGGCAATGGATGCGTCACGGCGAGCTTGAGGAAGCTAGCGGCCGGCACGACTTCGCGCGCATGCAGGAACGACACACCTGAGGTTATAATTCCTAGCGCCGGATCGCCGGCAATGACTTTGTTTAATTCGGATTTCTCATTCCATGTCAGCAACTCCGTCAGCTTGGCTCGCAATCGGCGATGCGCCGGCCGGGCGTTGGATGGAATCATCACCTGACCTTTGATGTTCGGCGTGAATTGCGGCGGCTGGGTTGGGCCGGTCAACGGATGCGGCGTGACCACGGACTTCGAGTGGCAAACGCGCGTCGTCAGCCGGAGCAGGACCGGTATCCTCCAGCGTTCAGAAATCGCGATGGCTTGCGCGGTGAAATCGTACGCCTCTTGCGCGTCAGACGGTTCGAGCATCGGCACCGCGGCGGCGACGGCGTACCGGCGATTATCCTGTTCGTTCTGGCTCGATGCCATGCCGGGATCGTCGGCGGAAATGATGACATAACCGCCGGCAACACCAGTGTACGCCGCGGTAAACAAAACATCGGCGGCAACATTTAGGCCAACGTGTTTCATCGTGGCGATGGCGCGCGCCCCGGCGAACGCGACGCCGAGCGCGACTTCAGCGGCGACTTTTTCGTTGGGCGCCCATTGCGCCTGACCGCCGAGAGCGGAAAATTCTTCGAGGATTTCCGTGGACGGCGTGCCGGGATAACCGGTGCCGAGTTTTACGCCGGCATTGAATGCAGCGAGCGCGATGGCCTCGTCACCGCTGAGAAGTTGGCGTTGGTTCATACGCCAAAAATCTCCAGCAGCCAGGCCGGCGGACGAATCGGTTTACCGGCTGAATCAACAACCGCATGGACAGTGTAGCCGCGGGCGACGCCGGCACCAGTGGCGGCGTGGACGATGGTGTTGTCAACGCGAACGCGGGCACGACCGACGACTGAACCGCGACTGGTCATTCGCAGTAGATCGTCATAGCGGGCGCGGCCAAGATATTCGACATGGGACTCGACGACCGGCAACAGCACGCCGCGTTGTTCCATCGTCGCGTAGGGCAAACCCAATGCGCGCAGCAGTTCCGTCCGGCCGCACTCGAACCATTCCAGCGGCCGCGAATTATAGAAAGTACCCATTTGATCGGTTTCGCTGTAACGCACGCGAAACTCAATCACCGAATCAGTTGTCGGCATGAATCAGTTTATAAACCTCTGGCTTTCGGGGTGAAAGCGGGTTGATTCCTACCAGAGACCGCGCCCAAAAATCAAGCAGTGTTGGCGGAAAAGATAAAAAAAGAAATTGGAGCGAGCGAAGGGATTTGAACCCTCGACATTCACGTTGGCAACGTGACGCTCTACCAGACTGAGCTACGCTCGCTTCCGTTGCGGGGCAAGATAACAAATCCGCCGGCCAGTGCAAGTGTCATTTTTATTGCGACACCCGCCAGCTTCGTTGATAAGCTAGCGGCATGAAACGAATCATTTGGTTCCTGGCGCTCTGGCTGACTGGCAGCGGATTACTGTTGGCCGACCCGAGCGGCTTGGAAACCATCTTCGATCCGGCCGGTGATGTTTGGAAACTGGGCGCGGATAATTTTCCAACACAATACAGCGAGTTTGGGTTTCATTGGGTCGCGGCGAACAGCCACGACACCGCCACCACCACGCGTCCCAAGTTGACCTTCGCGGGCTTGCCGGTGCTGGAGACGATTGCGCGCTTTGAACAGAAGACGCTGAAGGAGTTGACCGCCTCGCTCTACAATCGCGGCGATGCCGGTGACATTGAAGAAAGCGATTTCCAGAAACTCATCGAGCGCATGGACACGAACCTGACCGCGTGGGCCGGCAGCAAGGGCGTGCTGTTCAAGGGGCAGGAACGCACCACGGCCATCACGTTGCAGCGCAAGTCGTGGATTAAAGGGCCGCACCGGATTGATCTGGTCTGGAGCTTCTCCGAGAAGAGCCGGCACCAAGGCGTCGCCGAACCGCGTCCCGAATTTGCGCGCTTGGTCGTCACCGCCTTTGACCCGGCACACGACCCGCGCAATTACGTCATTGCCAGCGCCGCGCCGATCAAAACCAAATACATTTCGCCCACCGAATTACGGGCGCGGGTGAAACATGAACCCAACGGCGATGTCGTGATCACCGGCGTGCCGATGGTGGATCAAGGCCAGAAAGGGTATTGCGCCGCCGCCGTTGCCGAGCGGCTATTGCGCTACTACGGCCGCACCCTCGACCAACACGAAATCGCCCAGCTCGCCAACACCACCGCCGGTGCCGGCACCAAACCGGAACAAATGGTCGCCGCCTTCCGCCGCATCAGCACCGAGACCCGCATGGACGTGGGCGTGCTGCACGAGTTTAATGCCCGCGAATTTGAACAGTTACTCAGCGACTACAACCGCGCCGCCAAAAAAGCCCACAAGTCCGAAGTCAGCTTGATGCTCCAGCGCGGGGACGCCCTGATGGTCTATCGCGAAATGGACCTGACCCTGCTCAAGGAAGTCCGCCTCAAACGCGATGCCCAACTGGCCGACTTCAAAGCCACCATCAACAAATCTGTCGCCAATGGCGTCCCGTTGTCGTGGGGATGCGTCGTCGGCATCGCCAAGGAGAAACCCGAGGTCAAAGGATTCGGCGGCCACTTTCGCCTGATCATCGGCTACAACGACCGCACACAGGAAATTCTCTACACCGACACCTGGGGTGCCGGCCACGAATTGAAGCGCCTCTCATTGGCCGATGCCTGGATGATCACCATCGGCCTCTACAGTCTCCAACCAAGCGACCTGCACCTCTGACCAGTGCCGCGAGTCGTTCGTTCGCCCACAAACCAACGCAGCCGGAAAGGATTCAGATTGACGCAGGGGCGCGGGAGTTTCACTATTGCTGAAATGAAGCCAAAAGGCACTCTCCCTATCTTTCTGATCCTGCTTGTTTTACTTTCCACGCTGACCTTGCCGCGCGTCGCAACTGGTCAACAGACCGCACAAGATTTTTTTAGTAGTGGGAGTGCCAAAAATAAAAGCGGCGATTTAGAGGGTGCCATCGCCGACTATACGAAAGCCATTGAACTCAACCCGAAATTCACCGTCGCCTACAACAATCGGGGCAATTGCGAGCGGGACAAAGGCGATCTCACTGCCGCCATCGCCGACCTTACGAAAGCCATTGAACTCGACCCGAAATTAGCCATCGCCTACAATAATAGAGGCAATTCCGAGAAGGAAAAAGGCGACTTCGCTGCTGCCATTGCGGACTGTACGAAAGCCATTGAACTCAACCCGAAATTAGCCATCGCCTACAGCACTCGGGGCAGTGCCGAGCGTGACAAAGGCGACCTCACTGCCGCCATCGTTGACTTCACGAAAGCCATTGAACTCGACCCGAAATTCGTCATCGCCTACATCAATCGTGGTGATGCCGAGCGTGACAAAGGCGACATTTCTGCCGCCATCGCCGACTGCACGAAAGCCGTTGAACTCGACCCGAAGTGCGCAGTTGCCTGCTGTAGTCGGGGCCGTTCCGAGTGTGACAATGGCGACTTCACTGCCGCCATTGCTGATTGCACGAAAGCCATTGAACTCAACCCGAAGTATGCGGTCGCCTACAGCACTCGGGGCTATGCCGAGCATCACAAAGGCGACCTCGCTGCCGCCATCGCGGACTGTACGAAAGCCATTGAACTCGACCCGAAAGACGCCGTCGTCTACAACAATCGGTGCCGTGCCGAGTGTGACAAAGGCGACTTCACTGCCGCCATTGCTGATTGCACGAAAGCCATTGAACTAAACCCGAAGTACGCGATCGCCTACTGCAATCGGGGCTATGCCGAGAAGGAAAAAGGCGACTTCACTGCTGCCATCGCCGACTGCACGAAATCCATTGAACTCGATCCGAAATACGCCATGGCC
>Ga0316217_10003480_pt1 | contig 17887 bp, 17 predicted proteins | sample 1anoAmetaG_FD_203633 | JGI IMG/M metagenome (GOLD analysis project Ga0316217, IMG submission 203633) | Freshwater microbial communities from Trout Bog Lake, Wisconsin, USA - 1anoA | ecosystem: Environmental > Aquatic > Freshwater > Lake > Hypolimnion/Profundal zone | place: USA: Wisconsin...
GCTCTCTACTACTGGCGGGCGATGGGCGTCTTCAAGGAGTTCGGCGTGCACGACTGGACTGCCCGCCTGCCCTCCACCTCCTTTGCTTTCATCATGGTCGGCCTCATCTACCTGCACATGAGGCGCTTCCGTAACGGCGGCCACCTCGACGCGGCACTCATCACCGTTGCCTGCGCCGGCGTCATCGCCTTTTCCCGCGGCGCATCCACTGACATGCAGATGGCCGCCCCCCTGGCCATCGGACTCCTCGGCTGGTATGCCTGGTACGAAACCGACTCCAAATTCTGGCTCTACGACATCTATTTCTTCACCGGCCTGGCCACGCTGGCCAAAGGTCCGGTGGCGCCCTTTCTCGCCATCGTCATCATCGCCGCCTTCGCCCTCTTGCGCCGCGAGTGGTCCATCCTGCGCCGCTCCCTGTGGTGGCCCGGCATTGTGCTCTACTTCGCCATGGTCCTGCCCTGGTTCATCGCCGTCCAGCATCAGAACCCCACCTTCTTCCGCGAATTCTTCCTGGAACACAATCTTGAGCGCTTTGCCACCGACCGCTACCAGCACCAGCAGCCCATCTGGTACTACCTGTTGGTCGTGGTGCTGGCCATGATGCCCTGGACGGTGATCGCCGTGCGCGCGCTTGCTGACGGCATCCTCACCTCAGTGGCCGAGTGGCGCCTCCGCCACTCAAAAAACGCGACGCCCTGCGCCAACCGCCCCGGCGACGCCTTCCCTGAGTTCCTGGTCTTGTGGGCACTGGTTCCCATCGTATTTTTCTCCCTCTCCAAGTCCAAGTTGCCCGGATACATCCTCCCCTCCATTCCTCCCATCGCCATTCTCACCGGAGACTACCTCTTCCGCCGCCGCCAGTCGGGACTGGGCCGCTGGGTTCTGGTGGGCCACGCGGTGCTTTGCGGCATCATGACGATGGCCGCGCTGCTGGTGCCCTGGTTTGTGGCTCATGGCGCGCAGATGCCACCCACCCACGCACTAGTGGCCGCGGTGTTGGCCGCAACCGGCGCCGCTTTGCTCATCTTGATCGTGGTCAACGGCTTCGGCGTGGCGCGCCTCCGGCTCGTCACCACCGGTGTGCTGGTGGTGCTGCTGCTCTTTCTTTACGGCGTGGGTCCCTTCTTCGGAATCCCCGAGGTCGGCGCCACCAAACGCGTTATTCACCTGCTCGACAGTTCCTACTCCGCCCGACCATTGGCCGGCCGGCTGGCAACACTGGCCCCCGCCGACGAGACTGTCGCCGTCTTCCGCGTCCGCCGCGACGTCGAGTACGGACTCTCGTTCTATCGCAATCGCGAAGTGGTGAACTACGAGCAAAGCGGCGTTCCTGACGGTCAGCACCTGCTGGTGGTGCGCGTCTCCGGCCGCAGAGGCGTGGACCTGCATACCCCGGATGCGCTCAATGAGTACCTCGAAGGACGATCCTATGAGCAACTCTTTGCCTGGCCAGAGCAGGGGCTCGTTGTCTACAGAGTGGGCAGCCGGTAAGTTGATAAGCCGAACTTCAAGTTGCACTTGGTGGCAACTCGTGTCAAAGTTGCCGGATGGGGTAACTTCATACCGCGCGTGCCTGGGATGAAGTTGGCGCATCAAAGGAAGAGTATGTCCGCGACCACTTCCATCGAGATTCTCGACCTGCGGCACTTTGCGGCGCCGGTGCTGCGCGCCGTGCTGGATGCCGAGGGGGAACTGTGGAAGCAGCGGCTGCATTGGGACTATCGGACCTCGGCCAAATTGCTGATGCAGTATCTTGACAGCCACATGCTGCCCGGCTACGCAGCCCTGGAGGCAGGCCAGGTCATCGGCTATACCTTCTGCGTTTACGAGGAGAGCAAGGCTGTCATCGGCGATGTCTTTGCCCTGCCAATCCAGCCGGACGGATCCCTCGCCGCCGCGGGTTCTGCCTGCGCAATCGAGGAGACGCTGCTCACGCATCTCTTTGAGACCCTGCTGAACTCCCCGCAACTTGACCGCATCGAGTCGCAACTGCTGCTGCACCCCGCAGGAACCCACTCCGGCCTTTTCCGCCAGGCGGGCTTCCATATCTATCCCAGGCTTTTCATGGTGCATCATCTGCAAGGATTCCTGCCCGCGCCCTTTATTGACCTGCCCAACGATCTGGCGCTGCGCCCATGGCGCGACGAGGACCTGCCCGCTGCCGCTCAGCTCATCTCCGAGGCCTATTCCGGTCACCCCGACAGCCTGATCAACGACCAGTACCGCTCCGTCCACGGCTCATTGCGCTTTCTTCACAACATCGTCCGCTACTCCGGCTGCGGCATCTTCTCCGCGCAGGTCTCGCACGTGGTGGTCAACCGCCAAAGCCGCGAACTCGTGGCCCTGCTGCTGGGCTCGCGCGTAAGCCCTGACAGCGGCCACATCACCCAGGTCTGCGTTCACCCCTACTACCGCCGCCGCGGACTGGCGCGGCTGCTGCTCTCCCTGGCTGCCTACAACTTCATGCGCCAGGGCGTCAGCGAAATCTCACTCACCGTGACCGAAGCCAACGTCAAGGCCATCGAACTCTACCTGGCCGAGGGCTTCGCCTGCGCGCACCGCTTCGACGCCGCCGTCTGGCAGCGGGAATCCGTCGCTTGAAATCGTTCTTTTGAGTGCTGCAGAATCACAGACGCCGGAAGCAGCCCCGGCTTATTTCCCGGCTCTTTTATCCTGAAGATACTTCAATTGACTCTTCGGCGCTGCCCGGCACGCGCATTGCTGCTCATGCTCCCTGTGCCAATGGATTCGCTGCTCAAGCGTAGCCTTTGCCGGCATCTTGTTCGCTGCGTGCCAAAGTTTGTTCATATGACTATTCCAGAGAATGAAGCCTAGCGGGCGATCAGGAACATCACCCAGCTCAGCACCACCGCCGACGCCACGAACAGCACAAAGCAGTAAATGCCGTAGCGAAGCATCCGCCGCGGCGTATCCCGCTGCGTGATGCCGAAGACGACGGAGGCAAACAGGGCGAACAGCACAACCGCCGCAAAATGAGAGGGCCGGAACACTAGGATTTCCTCCCGGTGCGAAGATTATGCGCATCCACGGCAGCAATCACGTTCAACAGGCCGGCCACTACGATAAAGCGCGTTCCATAGTCGGCGGTCGTCACCTGCACCTGGTCCACGCCCAGGCCCAAAGCCCGGCTGACCAGATACAGCAGTCCATTGCCCAGGTCGCCGGCCAGTCCCAGCATGTCCAGAATGTCCTGTGCCCCGCCGTAGAGCTTGCCCTGCATCAGCAATCCCAGCGTGAACATTCCCAGGATCGACGCCGCCAGCAGCGCTCCGCGGCCCCATTTGCGCAGCAGAAAATGCCCCGCGCCCGGCACTAGCCAGCCTGCAATCAGAGGAAGATAGACAAACCTTTGCAGGATGTCCGGTTCCGCGGCGTTCTTGTTCGGATCTGTTGCCATTCCTTTTTGACTATAACGCATGAAAGCAGTGGACAGTGGTCAGTTTCCAGTTCTCCATGGCCGGGCCGCGTGGCCATGGGGATGCACGGATTTTGCGGCGATGGGGCTGGGAGGGGCGTGATTGCTGGCCGGGACAGAAAATTCGGGAAATGTTCGCTGATAAATACACGGAATTTTGTCAGAATTGGACAAGAGGGCTCATTTTGAGTGCGCTTTGGTTGGCTGTGGCTCGTAAGTTGTTTTATTTACCTCTGAGCGAGCAGCAATTTAACAGAACAGAAGGAGTGACATGCTGGATCACGTTTTTCTCTCGGTTAGCGATGTCGAGCGTTCGATCGCGTTCTACACCGCGGCGTTAGCTCCTCTCGGCATCACCACACGCATCGACTATGACGGCAAAGACGGACCACCTGGCCATCCGGACCTGAAGGGGTTCGGGGCAAACGGCCGGGTCTTTTTCTGGCTAAGGCAGGACCGTGCGGACAGCCGCGCAGCACATGTCGGTTTCGTGGCGAACAGCCGGACTGAAGTGGATGCGGCCTATGTTGCCGCCATTGCTGCGGGAGCCACCGATAATGGCGCACCGGGCGCTCGACTCCACTACGACCCGCGTTACTACGCCGCCAATGTCCTGGACCCTGACGGCTACAGCCTCGAATTTGTGTACAAAAGCTGGCAGCATTAACCAGGGGCTACAACTGCGAGATCGAGGCACTCGGCGGTTGGTGGTTTCCCGCCTTTGCGCCAAAAAAGAAGGCGCTGGTCAGGGGCGCCCGGCCCGTCTTGGCCTAGAATACAGTGAATTGGCGGAGCAACGACTGCTTTGCTCGCGCCGCGAGAGGGAGAATCGATGCGGATTGTGACCCTGGCTGCCGGCGTTATCTGCCTTTTTGCCGTGCTGCTCGATGCCTTCCAGACCATCATTCTGCCGCGCCGCGCTTCAGGCCGTTTCCGGCTAACGGGCATCTTCTACGCAGCCACCTGGAGACCCTGGGTATTTTTTGCAAAGCGGCTTCGCGATCCACGCAGGCGAGAGTCCGCCTTCAGCTACTACGGGCCGCTGTCCCTGATTTTCCTGCTGGTGGTTTGGGCCGGCGCCATGGTGGTCGGCTTTGCGCTCATCTTCTATGCATTGGGCAGTCCCTTCAATGACAGCACGCAGACGCCGGGCCTTCGATCCGACTTGTACGTGAGCGGAACCACCATCTTTACGCTGGGCCTGGGCGACGTGACGCCGCACAGCGCCTGGGCGCGCGAACTCATCATTCTGGAGGCGGGAACGGGCCTCGGCTTTCTGGCAGTGGTCATGGGATACTTCCCTGTTCTCTACGGCGCATTTTCGCGCCGCGAGGTCAGCATCTCCTTGCTGGACGCGCGCGCCGGATCGCCGCCGACAGCCGCGGAACTGCTGAGCCGGCATTCCTATGAGGGCGCGGAACACGCTCTTACGCTGCTGCTGGAGGAGTGGGAACGATGGTCCGCCGAACTGCTGGAGAGTCATATCTCCTATCCGCTGCTCTGCTATTTCCGCTCCCAGCACAACAACCAGAGCTGGATCAGCGCCCTGACCGCCGTTCTGGATACTTCGGCGCTGCTGATCGCCGGAGTGCAGGGGCATGAAGCGCGCCAGGCCCAGCTCACCTTTGCCATGGCGCGGCATGCAATGGTGGACCTGGCCCAGATATTTTCTTTGGAACCGATGCACAAAGCCCCCGACCGGCTGCCTCCTGAGCGCTATGAGCAGCTTTATGCCCTGCTGTGCAAGAGCGGCGTCAAGGTCTGCCGCGACGGTCACTCCTTCCAGAGGCTTCGGGACATGCGCGCGCTCTATGAGGGCTACGCCGAGGCGCTGGCCGACTACCTGCGCATGCCGTTGCCGCCCTGGATCGCCGACCAGCCGCACAAGGACAACTGGCTGGCCGTGGCCAGATTGCGCGTCCAGGCTGAGGCGGCCGACTCGCTCTCAGAGAAGCAGAAAGCTGCCGGCGGTTCGCAAGCTACCATCTCCACTCTGGTGGACGATCATCACGAATTCTGAGCCACGCTGCAAAGTGTAAAGGTGCGCACGGCGTCGTCCTGCTCCCTGCGGAGTCAGTATCATTTGCGGGCCGCGCGGCCGTGCAATCGCACTGAGCCTTGCGGATTCCCTTTTATACTGCGTTAAATCCGCACCAGTTCGCGCTGGATTTTGCCTGTGACCCAGGCCTTGCCGGGAGCAGTCATCATGTCGATCTCGCTGCGCACGCCGAACTCGGGCAGATAGATGCCGGGCTCGACGGAGAAGCAGGTATGCGGCAGGATGCGGCGAATGTCGTGGGTCTCCAGGTTGTCGAGATTGGCGCCGGAGCCGTGAATCTCCTGGGTGATGTTGTGGCCGGTGCGATGGGTAAAGAACTCGCCGAAGCCTGCCGCCTGGATGACGGCGCGGGCCGCGTCGTCGGCCTCGTAGCCGCAGATGGAGCGCCCCTGCTGAAATGCCTGCTGGACAAAGCCGATGGCCGCATCGCGCGCGTTGCGCACGGTTTCAAAAACCAGTTGCTCACGCTCCGACGGCTCGCGCCCCACGACGCCGGTCCAGGTGATGTCGTAGTAAACGCTGCCCGGCTTCTCAAGCCTGCCCCAGATGTCGATGAGAATAAAATCGCCCTCGCGGATGGGCGAGGAGCGCTCTGCCGTGGCCTCATAGTGTGAGTCGGAACAGTTGGCGTTGGCGCTCACGTTGGGGCCGTTGTCCCAGATCAGGCCTTCGCGGCGCATGGCCTCGCCAAGCCAAGTCACCATGTAGAACTCCGTAAGCGTTCCCGTGCCGCCGGAAGCCGGGCGCAGGCGACGCCCCATCTCCCGCCAGCCCTCGGCCACGATAGCGTCGATGGCTCGCTGCGCCACGCCGTGGCTGGCCACCTGCTCTTCATTCAACACCGCTTCAAAGCGGCTGACCAGATCGGCGGAACTCACGATCTCCTTGCCCAGTCCACGCAGGAACTCGACCGTCCCGGCATCGACCATGGAGACGTACATGATGGCGTTGTTGGGGGAGTATTGCATGGCCACGCGGTGCGCGCCGGAGAGCATGGTTTCAAGGCCCGCGGCCAGCTCCTGCCAGCTTGAGTAGTGGGCCTTGGAGCCGGGCAGTGAATCCAGGCGGCTCTGCTCAATGCGGTGCACCAGCTTGCGCGGCGTGCCGGCGGCGGGCACAAAGTAATACCAGCGGCGCGTGATGTGCGCCTTCTCGTCCAGCGCCAGAATGTGCGCGGCAATGGGATCGCGGTGATGGTGATCGTAAAACAGCCAGCCGTCAAAGCCGGCCTCAACAAGAGCAGCCTGCATCGCGTCAATGTTCATGAGGGAATTGTACGTCTGTCTGGTTTGAGGTCTCAGGGAAGTTCATGGCCGTCGATGCCACTCATGATCTTCGGCTTTGAATTCAGCCACTGGCGCAGCAGGATCTTGTTGATGCACGTCTCCTGATCCCGGGAACCTGGATACACGCTACGAATCGTCAGCTTGATCTGATCGGCCTGCCGCGGATGACCGGGAAGGTCGATCCAGTCGTAGGAACCGTCGGAATCTGCATCCACGGCCCTATACTCATCTGGCAACTCAACGAGCCCTGAGGCATTCCCGTTGACCGTCACTTCTAACTCCTTCACCCGGGCATGGCTAAGCCACTCCTGCTTCTTCGCTCCGCACCCCGGAATGACGCCTAGTGTCCTGAGTCTAAAGTCCGCGTCAAAAATAAAGGAGAAGCAACCGCAGATTCTTCGCTTACCACCCCCAAACTGAAGAACGTTTGGGGCCCCGTGCGCTCAGAATGACAGCGGCAATTATGTTAAGAACATTAGACTCAGGACACTAGCTGATCGACAGCTTTGTGCTTGGTGAGCGTCAAGGTGATGCTTTCACCTATGCCGGGAGAGTTGACGCTCCGCCATCCAAAGTCGTCAACGGGCTTGCGCACCTTGGGTGCAGTCGGCTCGCTCGCAGCCGGTTCTGAATGAGCCGTAAAGAAGCGGTGGAGGTAGAAGTAGCGGCCCGCTTTGAATACGTAGTAGGAAAAGTCTTCCTGGCCCGCTGGCGGGTCGTTTTCGTCATAGTCTGCAATGCTCGAAGAGTGGTTGCCCATGCTGACGAGAATGTTGTCGGCATCAGTGGGCTTCAGCTTGTGAAAGCCCCACGTGAAGGTCTTGCCACTGCGCTGGAATGGTTTCGCGGGAGAGATCATGATCCGGTCAGGATCAACAGTGACTGCTTCAATTGTTACCTTGCCATCGCCAATCGGACCTTTCCACGCGGCAGCAGTCGAGAGCACGTAGGCAAACCGATCGTCGCAGGTATCTGAGTCATCGGAATATCCACCAAAGCAGTAGGCGTAGAGCGATTCGTATTGAATGTGAATGTGCCGGCTTTGGCCCGCATCGAAGTGAACAGTTGAAGCCAGCCATTCCAGGAGTTCCGGCCGCTTGTCTGGCGGATACTCATCCATCTCTCCCATTCGCCTGAATTTGGCCTCATAGAGCGATTTGAACGGCGCTGGATCGCCTGTCTCGACCGTGAACGGCACGGCTCTTTCGTCTGCAAAGATCGCGTAGTCTTCGATCTCGTGGTGCGCGACATCCTCCAGCTTCACTCCAAGGCTGGGAAACCCTGCTTTCACATCGATGGCAGGGCCGGAGTTGTGAAGTATGTAGTCGATCTCCACATTGGCGCGGTCGCGGTAGAGGCGTATGACGAGATTCTCGCGGCGCATCTCAACCTGGCCCGTGCCGAACGAGTGGAAACTGCCGGTGGCGACGCTGCCGCCCGCCCCACTTCCCCAGTTTGCAAAGAGCGATGACGCAGCCATGGCAAAGACAGGGAAAGCGCAAAGAAGAACCGACTTTCGCATTGCGGCCTTTCGGGTTGGACCCCTGCGCTGCGAGCGTGTTGAAACAACCTACAGCGCGGCCAGCGCCGCCGTCTGATCCGCGAACAGCCCGGCATACTTGGTGATGCCCACCATGGTGAAGACCTTGGTAAAGTGCGCGGAAAGGCCGAAGGCGTAGACCTTCTGGCCGGCGGCCGCGGCCTCAATGAGCAGTTGAATCACCAGGGCAATGCCGCTGGAGTTGATGTAGTCCACCTTGGTGAAATCCAGCAGGATCAGCTTGACGTCGCTCTTGGGCAGTGCCTGGTAAACCCCCAGAACCGCATCCTTTGATGTGCTGGCAATATCCCCCTCGAAGCGGAGGACAGTCACCGGATGTCCGGCCGGGGAAGTGAGCTGGTCAACGCGCGACTTGGTTTCGCTCTGCACGATCGATAATCTCCGTATTCTCTTGGTTAATCTTTTCTCGGTTATGCCGCATCTTTATCCAGCCGGATCACCAGCCGTACATAACTGCTTTTGCCGTCCGACCCGGCCACCCATTCGGCCTCGTCCACCAGCGCCTGGATAAGAAACATGCCCATGCCGCGCGGGTCTTCTTCGCCGTGCATTTTGCGGTCGATGTCCGGCTTGGCCGGCTGGGTCTTCATGCCCTTGCCGTCGTCGATCACCTTCACTTCCAGCGAGTCCGCGCCGGCCGACAGAACCACGCCCACCGACAGTTTTTCATTGAGCCGGTTGCCGTGCTCGATGGCGTTGATGCAGGCCTCGGCCACCGCCGTCTTGAGGTCCTCGATGCGGTCTTCGCGGAAGCCCATCAGCTTGGCCACTGCCGACGCCGTGCTCATGGCTACTTTCTCAAAGCCCATCCGGGAGGGCAGCCGGACTTCCACGGTTGTGGTTTTCAAATTGCTCATGCCGGCATCTCCGTCGAGCTCGAACCGCGGCACAGCGCCAGTGCGGTCATGTCGTCTCCCTGCGGGCCGCCTTCAGAGAATGCCTCGATGGCCGCCCACAATGCATCGAGAATACCATCGGCCTTCACGGACGGACACCTGGAAAATTCAGCCAAAAGCCGTTCTGGCCCAAATTCCTCATCCCCCTTGAAGACCTCGGTCAACCCATCGGTATAAAACAGCAGCCGCGTTCCCGGGATAAACGCGTGCCGTTCGCTCTGGTAGCTCATTCCCGGCAGCAGGCCCAGCGGCGTGCCGGCGGCGTCAAACTGGCAGGGCGCGGCGCCCGGCGCAATCAGGAAGCCCGGGTTGTGGCCCGCGTTCACCACTTCCACTTCACCGGCCTCCGGATGCAGCCGGAGGAAGATCGCCGTCACATAGCGGCGGCGCGCCTCTTCGCCTTCTGCCCAGTGGTGCTGGTTCATCCTGGTAGCCAGCTCGTCCAGAGGCATGCCGGTTACCGCCATCGCCCGGAAGGCGGAACGGAAACTGGTGGCCATGATGGCTGAAGCCAGCCCCTTGCCGGCCACATCGGCCACCGCCATCAGCAGGCTGCCGTCCGGCTGCTCCACAATGTCAAGGTAATCGCCGCCCACCTCGTAACAGGTAGCCGACCGGAAGCCCACCGAGTAGCCGGGAATCGAAGGCAGCTTCTGGGGAAGCAGCGACCGCTGAATCAGCCGCGCCGCCGCCAGGTCCTGCTGCACACGGGCAAACTCGATATTCCGCTTGTGGTTCCGCGCATTTTCAAGTGCCACGGCGGCCTGCAGCACCAACCCCTCTAGAAAGTCGGTTTCATAAATGGTCAGCTCGCGGCCGCCGGGAGGCGCCACCACCAGATCCGTCATCCGCCCGCCGTCCCGGTCCTGCAGCGGATACGTGAGCAGCGCAGCGCCGGGGCTATCGGCGATGGCCACGTTTCCATACGCCAGCCCGGTTCCCGGAAACGCAGCTCCTTCCATCTCCAGCTCGCGCACCACGATGCGCAGAACCTGCTCCAGCACGTCTTCCTCGCGAACGGTTGCATGCACCTGCCGCGAAGCCTCAAGTAGCGCCTGCAACCGCGCCACCTGCTGCTGCAGGTCGATCGTCTCGCCATTTCCCGGGAGCTGCAGGCCAGCCTCCATTGCGCACCGTCCTCTGTGGAATTTCACTCTAACATGACCGCAACACCGCTTGCAGCAAAGAGTTACAGGTTTCCCTGAGGTTCGGCGCCAACTTTGCCCCGGTGGATGCGGACTCAGCTAGAGCGGCCGCAAAACGCAACCCTCAGCCTTGAACCACAGCCCGCAAATCCTTCGTCTCCAGAATCCGCTTCTCGTAGCCGCGCTTTGCCACGTTCAGCATGGCCTGCCCAAGCTCCCGCGTCGTCACCACCTGGCGGGGAAACGCGCGGTGCAGCAGCGGCAACAGCGGCCGGCAAAGCGTGTAGAGGAACCAGTACGCCGCCGTCTTTGACCTGATGCCGTCCAGCGGCACAATCAGCCCCGGCCGGAACATGTACGCCTTGAGCGGCAGCCGCAGCAGCGCATTCTCCGTCCGCCCCTTGACCCGCGCCCACATCATGCGCCCCTTCTCAGAGCTGTCCGTACCCGCGCCCGAGACATAAATAAACGTCATCCCCGAATTGACGCGGCTGAGCGTCTCCGCCGCCGCCAGCGTGAGCCCATACGTCACCCGGGCGTAGTCCGCTTCCTTCATTCCGCTCGACGAAACGCCAAGGCAGAAAAAGCACGCATCGAAACCGGCCAGCTCGCCCTCAATCTCTGCATAGTTGGTCAGATCCCCAAGCACAATCTCCCGCAGTTTTGCTTGGCGCATACCGGTCGCGTTCCGCCCCACGGTGACTGCCAGCTCCACCTCCGGGTCCCGCAGGCACTCCCGCAGAACCCCTTGCCCCACCATGCCCGTAGCGCCAAAAATCAGAACCTTCATCCTGTAACCTCTCGCTGCCAATCCTTAGATTCAGCATAGGCGCTGCCGACGGCATCAAGCCAGGGACGGATAGTAATCAGGTATTGACATCGGACCGCATCGCCCTTGTCCCTGTTGCAAAGACGCAATAGCATACTTCCAAATGGGGGGGGCGGCATGGTTCCGAAAGCGAGCAGTCTTACGGATCGTCACCTTTCGCTGTTGCGGGCATACTTTCTTGTTCTGCAACGTACTGACAGATTTTCATGGCTCGTCTGGGTCCCCACCGGCTGGCTCGGATTTATCCGGGTTCCGGTGTTGACGCTGGCCGTGCGCATCCTTGTGTCGAGTCACATCGCGCGTGTGCTCAAGGCGCTTGAGCGCGCTTATCAACGGCGGCTGGCGATTGATGAGCCTGACGCAGTTGAAGGCGGCTGGAAAAACCTGCACGAGCAGGCTGACTGGAAAAATCTCAAGGAGCAGGCTGAGACGATGGATGCAAGCCTGCCCTCGTTTCTAATGCAGAAGTGGTTGTTCGCGGCTCTTGCTTTCGTTCTTGTTTTTCTCACTGCGCGCAGCCTTCCCCAGGGGGATCTGATCATCAAGATGGCCGCGGCTGTGGCGACGGTCAATTTTGGAAAACTCGCTGAGTTGGCGGCTGAACCTGGAGCCATGGATGCGTTTGCCCGGCTGATTTTCGTGCTGGTGATGATCTTCATCACGCTCACGCCGGTTCTCATTTATCACTTTCGCTTCAAGCGGGTGTTGTTCAACCACCCGGAGTTGCTGCCTGCCTCCAGCCTCAACGTGTCGTTTGCAGCCGTATGGGCTGAGCGGTCCATTGAAGTGGGAAGCCTCTATGTGCTTGAGCGGGATCTATTCATGGCGCTGGGCGATCCGGTTCTGCCCGAGATCCCTTTTGACCTGCTGGCCGTGGTAATCACGTTCCTCTATCACGCCACCGGACCCGGCCTGGTGGTCGGAATCTTCGCGTGGCAGGTATACATCGTGAATCGATCGGTAGGCCGCCAGCTTTTCTTCGTCGCTGGGACCTGTGGATTCATTGGCCTTGGCGCAGCGCTCATCTGGATCGGAAATATCCGGCAGAGATCGCGGGAGCTGGCCGCGGCGTAATTACATTCCAGGCGGATGGAGATACCGGAGAAGAAGGGTTACCGGAGAAGAAAATATGGTGCGCCCGGAGAGATTCGAACTCCCGACCTAACGCTCCGGAGGCGTTCGCTCTATCCAGCTGAGCTACGGGCGCGCTCTATCAGCATACCGCACTTTGCATTGCTTGGGCGCATTCGGCCTGCCAGCCCGCTCAGGCTCGTCCGGCTTCGCGTTGAACCCGCAACTGCTCCATCACCGACTGGATCAGTTGCTTGGCTCCCTCCACGCCGCCCAGAACCGCCTGCAAGTCCAATGCCGGCTTCCCGGGATTGCGGCTGGAGGCGCAATACACGCCGTGCTGCCCCACCAGAATCAGGGAGTCCGTAAGCAGGTCCAGCGCCACCGCCAGCCTGCCCCGCTCCACGCCCATCATGAACTCGTATTGCTCCAGGTCCGCCCGCTTTTCGTCGAATATGCTCATGCTTCAAGCCTACGCGAAAAGCCGGGCGGTCTGGCGGCAAGCCCTGGACTTATACGTTCAGGCTTATACCTTCAGCTTGCGCATGTACTCGGCTTCCAGGGTGATTTCGTCGATGACGCCCATCTCGAACTCTTCCTGCTCGACGAAGTACTGCTTCAGCCCGGTAGCAGCGGCCATGATCGGCGCGTAATCGATCTTGCCGCGGCCCAGCACGGCGGAGTGCCACTTGCCGTCGGCTCCCTTGGCCACATCCTTCACGTGCATCAACTGGAAGCGCTCCGGAGCCTTCTTCAGCATGGTGATCGGGTCATACCCGGCCGCCGAAACCCAGCCGGCATCCATCTCGAAGACCACGTAGCGAGGGTCGGTCAGCCGCATCAGCTCGCCATAAATCCATACGCCGTCGATGGTGGCGTACTCGCCGGTGTGGTTGTGGAAGCCGAAGGTCATGCCGGCGGCCTTCACCTTTTCGCCGATCTTGGTGTACTCGTCGGCAATCCAGCGCCAGTCGTCCACCGATTGTTCGCCGCCCTTCACGGTCGGATCGCGGTGCTGCCCGCCGGCCGAGGAGCAGACCATGAACTGCAGTCCCAGCGTGTGGGCGTACTCGATCAGCTCGTCCAACTGCTGCCGCAACTGGCCCAGCCCGTGATGCGTGCTGATGGCGCGCAGACCCGCGTCGTCAAGGGATTTGCGGAGTTCCGGGGCCGTGCGGCCAAAGTATCCGGCTGCTTCAACTGCTGTGTATCCGGCTCCCCGCACCTGCTTCAGTACGGCGTCAAGCTCCGCGGGAGACGGGTTGCCGACCTTGGGAAACAGGCTGCGCACGCTGTAGAGCTGGATCCCAATGGGCATATGCCGCTCTTTGGCTGCCAGCCGGTCCATGCCGATGCTTGCCGCGGCAGCAAACGCACCCGTGGCCTTCAAGAAAGTTCTGCGCGAAGTAACGCTCATTTGTTTGTTCTCCTTGGATTCGTCGAGGCTTACGCCTTGATCGTCTTGGTCGCCGCATCCCATACGGCCACGTTGTGGTGAAAGTAAGAGTGGTTGGCCATATGGCAGGCGATGGCCGTGTGATTGCCGAAGATTTCGTCCTCCGCCACGCGCTGCCGCGTCTCAACTGCCCTGAAGAAGTTGCTGATGTGGTCGGCGGTGTCGTCGTAGCCGGGCGTGACCGTGTAGCTCTCCGCCTCGCCCAGGGTGGCCGCATGAGCCGGGTTGGCCGCATGCCATTCTTTCAGGTATTGGTCCTTCTCATCGGCGGTCCAGGCTCCAATCGAGTAGCCTTCCGCCTGCGGGCGCGTATCCTGCGGCGTCACCGTCAGCGTATTGCCCACGATCGTCATCGTGGCCTCTTTGCCATAGAAGATGGTCGTATCCTGCGAGCCGTTGTTTGCGTTGCAACGGATGCTCACCTTCATCTCGCCCGGGTAGTCGTAGAGCGTCGTCATCAGGTCAGGGAAGTCCCGGCCGTCTTTGAAATACGTCAGGCTGCCGGCCGAGTAGGCGCGCTGCGGCGCCGCATTGATGCCGCTGATGCACTGAATCCCCGACAGTAAATGCACAAACAGATCGCCGGGCAGCCCTTCGCCGTAATCCTCAAAGCACCGCCAGCGGAAGTAGCGCACCGGGTCGAACGCCCTCTGCGGCGCATCCACCAGAAACGCATTCCAGTCCAGTGTCTGCGGCGTGCAGTTCGACGCAATCGGGTACACCCACGCGCCGGAAGGCGAGTTCCGGTCCAGATGCGCCTCGATAAAATGCACCTCGCCCAGCCGTCCAGAGGCATAAATCTCCGCGGCCTTCTTGAATACCAGGTTGCTCACCCGCTGGCTGCCCACCTGGAAGATCCGCTTGTTTGCCTGGATGCCCTCCACCATGGCAAAGCCATCGCTGACCGTATGCGACATCGGCTTCTCGCAGTAGACGTCCTTGCCCGCGGCCACGCAGTCCAGCACCACGCGGCGGTGATGATGATCGGTCACGGCCACAATCACCGCGTCCACATCCTTGCGGTCCAGCAGCGCGCGGTAGTCGCGGCTGGTCGGTACATCCGCGCCGTAGGCCTCCAGGCCGGCCTTCTGGTGCATTTCATAAATATCCGCCGTGCCCACCAGAACCCCGTTCGGCAGCTTCCGCGCCGAGCGCAGCAGGTCACATCCGCGAATCCCGGTTCCAATCGAGGCAAAGCGGATCTTGCTTCCGCCGCCCGCCGTTTGCGCCGCCAGTGTCGCCGGCTCCAGCAGCGTTCTGTTCACCGCCGCCCCCGCTACAACCGCACCTGCGCCCAGACGCACAAAATCGCGCCGTGTCATGGATGGTGTTTTCATGGTCTTTCCCCCGTGCGGCACAATTCTCGCTCCCCGGCCTGCTCCGTGTCCACAAGTTCAAGATGACAATCGCTTGCCGATTCAGCCATGTGCGCTGTCCGCGCAGCTTTTTATGTCGCGAACGCTGAAAATCACGTCTTTCCCCCCGCCATTTTGTTGCTCTGTGCTCTCCGTCGCACCTCCCCTCCGTTGAATCATGGGAGAATGGAACCATATACATCATGACCAACGACAGCCTTCCAGAATCCTTGCCCACCGCCGAAACCACCCCCGAAGCAATCGCCGAGCCCGTTGCAGAGCCCATCGCGGAAGCCGCATCAGAGCCCGTAGCCGAGCCGATTGACGAACCGATCGCCGAGCCCGTTGCGGAATCCGTTGCAGCGCCGGTTGACGAGCCCATCGCCGAAGAGCTCTCGGAGTCCTTCGCTGACCTGCTCTCCGCCTTCGAGCGCAGCCACTCGCACCGGGCCGAGCCGGGTTCAAAGCAGCTGGCGGGCACAGTCGTTTCCCTCTCCGCCGACCAGGTCTTTCTCGACATCGGCTACAAGGCCGAGGGTGTTCTGCCCCGTTCCGCCTTTGACAACAACGCTGAAGCCGTCAAGCCCGGCGACAGCTTTCCCGTCTCCGTCACCGGCCGCAACGAGGAACATTACTACGAGCTCTCCCGCTTCAAAGTCGCGCAGCCCCGCGACTGGTCGGCCCTGGAAGAAGCCTTCGCTGAGAAGACCGCCGTCGTCGGCACCGTCACGGAAGTCATCAAGGGCGGCCTCTCGGTCGATATCGGCGTACGCGCCTTCATGCCCGCCAGCCGCAGCGGAACCAAGGACGCAACCGAGCTGGAAAAGCTGGTCGGCACCCAAATCACCTGCCGCATCACCAAGCTCGATGTGACGGATGAAGATGTGGTCGTTGACCGCCGCGTCGTGCTCGAGGAGCAGGCCCGCGGCGCAGCCCAGGCCCAGCTCGACGCCCTGCAGGAAGGCGCCACCGTCACCGGCACGGTCCGCACCCTCATGCCGTACGGAGCATTTGTTGACATCGGCGGCATCGATGGCCTGCTGCACGTCAGCGACATTGCCCATGCCCGCGTCACCAAGCCTGAAGACGTCCTCACCGTCGGCCAGGAACTTCAGCTCCGCATTCTCAAAATCGACCCGGAAACCAAAAAAATCTCGCTCGGCCTCAAGCAGCTCCAGGCAGAACCCTGGGAGACCGCGCCCAGCCGCTTGCAAATGGGACAGCGCATCACCGGCGCCGTCACCCGCCTGGCAGACTTCGGAGCCTTCGTTGAGATCGAGCCCGGCGTCGAGGGCCTCATCCACATCTCGGAGATGTCCTGGGGCAAAAAGGTCCGGCATCCCAGCGACCTGCTCAAGGTGGGCGAACGCGTGGACGCTGTCATCCTCGCCATCAAGCCCGAGGAGCGGCGCATCTCGCTCGGCCTCAAGCAGTCCCTCGCCGACCCCTGGCTTGACGTGCCGCGCAATTTCCCCGTCGGTTCGCAGATTCAGGGCCCGGTCACCAAGCTGATGAACTTCGGCGCCTTTGTCGAGCTCGCCGACGGCATCGAGGGCCTGGTCCACGTCAGCGAAATCAGCGCCGAGAAGCGCATCAACCACCCGCAGGACGTGCTGCGCACCGGCCAGATCGTCAAGGCGCAAGTCCTGGCCATCGACACGGAAAAGCGCCAGATCAAGCTCAGCATCAAGCAGCTTGTCCCCACGGATATTGACGAATACATCGCCGAGCACAAGGTTGGAGATCAGGTTTCAGGCCGCGTGGTTGAAGCATCGGAGTCTTTCATCCAGGTGGAGTTAGGCGATGGCATTCGCGCCGCCTGCCGCGCCGGCAAATCCGCGGCAGTTGTCGCCGCCGCACCGGAAGCCAAGGCCGCGCCCAAGGTGGACCTCTCCAGCCTCTCGTCCATGTTGAAAGACCGCTGGAAAGGCAACACGCCCGCCGCCTCCGCCAAGCCGGAACCCCTGGCAGAAGGCCAGATCCGCACCTTCAAAATCGTCAAGCTGGACGCCGAGGCCAAGAAGATCGAAGTGGAACTGGCGTAGCAGCCTGCGGAGAAATTTGCGTTTTGAAAGAGCCTGGCGGGGTACCCTCTGGATAGCGTGCCGTAATTGGCCTGGTACCATGACCGCGAGATTTGGTAATTGCCTGAATGGAACGCCGGCCTCCCGGCCGGCTGTAGCGCGGGCGTCCCCGCCCGCGCTTTTCCATAGCTAATGACCAATCCATGCGGTCATGACACTGGAATGAGCGGGGCATAAGCCCGTGAGATGCTTTTAGCGGCCAAGTTACTTTCACCACAGGCTGCTGTGGCCCAACCAACGAAGACCAGGGTCTTCCGGCCGTGCGCCCGGGGGCAGTCGATCAGTTCGAATCCACGGGGTCAAATAAGTAGTTTCCTGTTTGCCGGAGACTCCCCCGCGAAATTCGTTTTTAGTCCCGGAGGGACGATCGAAAATAGCCCCGGGTGAAACCCGGGGAACTGTGCCCCCCGAAAAACACCCCGCGCCCCGGAGGGTGGCGCGGCGAAAAAAAGAATAATGTCCGAATCGCCGGGCATTCGCTCCATATAGGAACGCTAGGGCCGATGTGTGTGGGCAATAAGGCTCTCAAAACATTCGGGAATCTGCGTGTCCCATTCATTCCAGTCGTGACCGCCAGGCTTAGAACTTATCCGTAAATAGAAATGGTCTGTCTCCAACAGATCAGCGCGGCAGCAAGCGTGAGAAGCGCGATGTAACTGGCCTCGGTTTTTTCGAAGCTGACTAGCAGTTTGCGAAATCTGTTGAA
>Ga0316217_10003481_pt1 | contig 17884 bp, 25 predicted proteins | sample 1anoAmetaG_FD_203633 | JGI IMG/M metagenome (GOLD analysis project Ga0316217, IMG submission 203633) | Freshwater microbial communities from Trout Bog Lake, Wisconsin, USA - 1anoA | ecosystem: Environmental > Aquatic > Freshwater > Lake > Hypolimnion/Profundal zone | place: USA: Wisconsin...
GCATACATTAGATCATGAGGATATGTAGCGCCTTATTGCTGTATCTGGGAGTTGTGTGCGAACGGAGAGGGTGGGAAGGCATTTGGGGTGGATGGAATGAGTATTAATTAATTGGTTGGCGCATGAAAATAAAATAATTAAGCAGGCAGGCGCAGTTATAAAGGCAGATGCCATCGTAGAAACGTCTAAGAAAGGTGGGCAGCAGCAAAACCCACTAGACCAAGAAGGTTAGCTCGCCGAATCCGCCCAAAAAGGCCAAAGGCAAAAATTAAAGTTCCAGAAAGGAACTGGCCAGAACCCATAAGAAGCTGTCGGTTAAACCTTTCATTACCCTCCGCTAGCCTTCTCACAAAAACGCCCTCTTCCATTCCCTCCAGGATCTCCCCATCAACAAACTTCACAGACATAAACATCATAAAATGAGCAAAAAATCGTCAAAGAATCTGGTGGCGATGAGCAAGAATGAAGATTCAACTGCCAGCAGAGACTTTAGGCACTTCAACAAAAACTACGACCACCCCAACGGCGAATACTTCGGCAGTAGAATAACCTCACTAGATAATAAGAACAGATCCAGCAAGAGCAAGAACAGCAAACCCAAGCCCTTGAAACAAGACAAAAGCACCCATTCCCTCAAAAAGCAGATCAGAGAGTACCGTAGATTGAACAGCCAACACAAATCAGAGTCCTAGTCGCTGAAATCCTAGGTGAGTGACCAATAGCTGCGTCGGCTCAAAAAGATGCAGTCCATTTAAAAAATGATGGTGATGGAGGACATCGTAGAGCTCGAGTAGAAACGACTGCAGTTAAAGAAGATCAAGAGTGACTTCAGATCCTGAAAGATAATCAGTTTTACTTACTTTAGTAAGATAAATGATATACTTAAGCTATGCGCATTACTTGAACCAATAAAAGCATTTACATTGTCTGAGTTGTAACTTAGGGCACTCAAGCATTGTCTAATTATAATCAAGTTAGTGTAGGTTATGATTATCGAGATAGCCGGAATACCCATGAAACCAAACCATAAGGCTTAAGCAAAGCAGTCCACCCTCAAAAGCAGTAGAGGGCAGAATCATAAAGCCGATTTCTAGTAATCACAAGCTCTAGACATCTAGTATGTCCATCTGCGATAGGCTATCTGCAATACTCAGTTCTTTCTTCAAATTAACCAGCACCAAAATAAGGTTTTAAGAACTGTATCTTGATATTGGGGGAGATCAGTTGAAAAAAAATAAGAATGAATATGCCAAAGTTTTGGATTTGATGAGCAGATGCGCAAATTTTTTGTAGCCTTAGGGTGTTTTCCGGCGACAGGGAGATTCCCGAGTTTAGAAATACTAAATCCGGAAATAATCGATGGGTTGAAAATAAAAAAAGATACTGATGCTGTGTTGATTGCTAATTACGGAAAAGTCTCTCACCCCACAAAAAACACCTCCAATATCAAGCAAATATCCCTCGCACATATATGTCTGTTATTAAGAACTTGCAGACAGATGATTAGACTGAGGCTTTTACGTTTTGGCATTAAGATGAACCGTATTTGAATACTTCGTCTCTCTTAGAGGGGCGAGAAAATGTGATAGTTCACTCAGACACATATCAAAAGACCAGATGAAGGCTTTTAGCTCTGATGACGATGATTAAAGCATAGAGAAAAGCAGCAACAGTAAGGCCAACCAAGAGGTGAGACAATGCCCAACCGTCTAAAATTATTTGCTATGATTTTATTTATCTTTTTTGAGATAGATCATTTAAATTTTATGATAAGCATGTCCTTCAAGTAGCAAAATATGGGCAAAATGGTTTTGGACGAGAATCTACGATGATTTGATGCGTTAAACAAACTTTTATTTTTGGCAGTTACTTAACACAGCCATAGGTTGCTCCTCCGAAAATGTGGGTTTTGAGTTGCACTATACTTGGGTCTTCCTTTTTTCAAGGTAGAGTGGAGAGGCGGCAGGGGATGTGGGGCGTGGGGGGCGATTCAGTAGTTAAAAGCAGCTATAAATTCAGCTCTGATTAATTAATTTAACATATCTTGGTCATGCACAGAGATAGCTTCAACATCGGCAAGACGCTGCTCGTCAGCTTGTTTTTGGTGAATTGCCTGCTCGCCACGTCCAGCCTGTCACATGATAAAGTCAAAGGCGTCAGCCCGTGCTGCGATGACACCAAATATACCTACAATAAACTACTCGAGGAGTGTGTTTGCAACTAGAAGAACCATTACTTCCCCACCAGGAATGGAGAGAACTGTCAGCTCTGCAAACCACCCAATAAATGGATAGATTATTAGTGTAAATAGTGCCTGGCTCCCAAAAAATGGCATGGCAATAAATGCGCCTGTCCAGACCCCACCTTCTGGAATGGAAAAACCTGCCTGTGTCCGTCTCCCAGATTGTGGAATGGTACTGGCTGCCTCTGCCCCGCCCCCAGAATTTGGAATGGTAACGAATGTCTGTGCCCCACCCCTAGAATCTGGACTGGCAAGAGCTGCGGCTGCCCTTCCCCCAGATTTTGGAATGGGAAGGAATGCATCTGCAATGCGCCTAGAACTTGGAAAGATGGGAACTGCAAATGTCCTCACAACCAGGTCTGGAAGCTAGGAAAGTGCGTTTGTGCAACTGGATTTTTCTTGACCAAATCAGGCGTTTGCAAGCCTTGCTCCTCTCCAAGCCACTGGGCCCCTCTGCTGTAAAAGTGTGTCACCTGCAATGCACAAACTGAAGTTTATGACCCGAAAACTGAAAAATGCATATGCAACAAAGCAAATCCTTTCTTGAACTTCCAAAAACACTGTCAACCCTGCAACTAGCCTGGAAAATTCGACGAAGTTCAAAAGAAATGCGTCTGCCCACATAACTACGTATTTTCATACAAGAGTTACAAATGTGAGTGCTTGACCCCTAACCACATTGATGAAGAAAAACATTGCCATAACTGCCCTCACCCCAAAAAGTGGAACCCCAATACTCAAAAGTGCTATTGTCCGTAAGATCTCAACCAGGAATGGAAAGATCATACTTGCCACAAATGTCCTGAGGCTCAACAATATTTCTATAAGGGTAAATGCCATGTCTGCCCCTAAGAAATTCCTTTCAGATACGATGGAAGATGCCACTCCTGCCCCCAATAAACCCGATTTTTCTACAACAAGCAGTGCAACAAATGTCCTTTCCACACCCCCTACTTCTACAGCGAAAAATGCTATGTCTGCCCTGAAGACAAAAAATACTTCTATGATTCTGGATGCCACGCTTGCCCCAAAGGCCAACACTTCTACGACAACAAGTGCAACTAATGCAAGAAAGGCCTGTTCTTCTACGAATAATCCTGCCACCCTTGCAAGCAAGGACTCTACTAGTACGACAACGACTGCCATGTCTGTCCCAAAGAAACCCCTTTCTTCTACAACAACAAATGCAACTAATGCACTCAGTATCAGTTCTTCTGGAAATGCTAGTGCCACAACTGCGAATAGGGACAGTTTTAGTACGATAAGGGATGCCATAAATGCCCTAAGGGGCAGTATATCATCAATGGAAACTGTTCAGCTTGCCCTCTTGGTCAACATTACTATGATGATAAATGCAACATTTGCCCTGCAGGTCTGTTTAATTACGACGGCAGTTGCCATAAATGCAAAAAAGGGTACAACCAATTGAAGAGCGGCCAGTGCGTTCAATGCAAACCAGGTCAAATTTTCTACGATGGAGCCTGCCATCTATGTGCCAAAGGATTGCTGGAAGTCGATGGCAGCTGCAGCAAATGTCCCAAAGGACTACATTTCTACGAAGGCAAGTGCCACGCCTGTCCTAAAACACAATTCCACTACAACGGCACCTGCCACAAATGCCCTAAGAACTAGTTTGAATACAGCAAGAGATGCAACAAATGCCCCAAGGGCAAGTTCTTCTACGACGGAAGCTGCCATGACTGCAGAAGGGGAGAGCACTTCTACGAGAACAAATGCCACCCATGCGCCAAGGGAGAGCTATTCTACAATAGAAAGTGCAACAAGTGTCCTAAGGGTCAACTCTATTACGATGGCCAGTGCCATCCTTGTGCTAAAGGCAAATTTTTCTATGACGGCACCTGCCATGATTGCAAATAGTTCGAAGACTACTACGATGGAAAATGTCATGCCTGTCCTAAAAACAAGTATGTTTACGATAGAGGATGCCATCTCTGTCCCAAAGGCATGTTGGAGTATGATAAAGGATGCCATCTCTGCAGAAAGGAGGAGTATGAATACAACAACTCCTGTCACCCCTGTCCTCCTGAAAGATACTTCTGGGATGGAAACTGCAATCTTTGCCCTAAGGGCTTTTACTTCTATGAAAAGGATTGCCATCATTGCATCAAGGGAGAGCATTGGTATGATGGAGAATGCCACACCACATGTCCTAAAAACTTGCCCTACGTCCACCAAGATACAAAATGCCACCTCTGCCAATAAGGACAGTATGAAGTGAACGGAAAGTGTTCTGTTTGCCCTGCAATGCAAACATTAACATAGTCAGGATTATGTATCTGCTCCGAAGGATCAAACTCTGATGGCTCATGCTATCTATGCAAGGATAAAGGATTGGTCTACGACAAATCAGTCCTTGATTGCGTAAAGCCAGCCTGAGTGATGTAGTCGTATTATTTACAATATTTTGTGTTAAGATTTATATTAAATCAAAAAACGCTGAATTATATCTCGGTTTTATTGCAAAACCAGCCTCACTTCCCCAAACAGGCAAGACCCAGCCACTAATTCGTAAATAAGTTGTGAAGGGAGTGTGAGATGCTTCGAATGGAGTGGCTGAAGAGGGCTTCATCTCATCTTTGTGAAGCAACTGTTGAAAACGGATTACTGAGTGTATTGATTTATTAAAATATCCAGATTAATGCCTAGAGATAGTGTCAACTTGGGCAAAACTCTGCTGCTCGTCTTGTTAATGACCAACTGCGCATTGGCCATTTCCTCCAGCCTCTCCCACGAGGTCAAGGGAGCCTCTCTTTGCTGCGACATGAACATGTACCAGTTCGACTAGAAAATAAAATAATGCGTCTGCAACAAAAAAAACCATTACTACGAAACTAAAGACAACACGGCCTGCCACCTCTGTAAGCCGCCCAGCAAATGGCTCAACTACTAGTGCCACTCCTGCACACTCCCCAGGCTTTGGAACGGAGACTAATGCCTCTGTGAAGCACCCAGATACTGGAACGGAAAAGATTGCATATGTCCTTCGCCTAGGTTTTGGAATGGCAAGGAATGTGTTTGTCGGGCTCCTAGACTGTGGACCGATAGTGAATGCCTATGCCCTCCTCCCAGAGTATGGAACGGCAAGGCATGTAGTTGTGTGAAGCCTAGATTCTGGAACGGCTAAGAATGTGTCTGCCGTGCCCCCAGGTTTTGGAAAGATGGTGAATGCAAATGCCCCCACAATCAAATTTGGAGACATGGCAAATGCCAATGTCCTCCCGAAAACTTCTTAACAAAGTCAGGAGTCTGCGACCCATGCCCCTTCCCAGGCAATTGGGCACCCAAATCTTAAAAATGTATAGTTTGCGACACAAAAACTGAATTGTTTGACGCTTCCGCCTAAATATGCAAATGCAACACTGCCAACCCTCACCGCAACAGTTAAGGACACTGCCAACCTTGCAATGCGCCTGGCCGATGGGACCAATTAGGCAAAAAGTGCGTATGTCCTCATAACTATGTTTGGAGTAAAGTAGCTAATAAGTGTGAGTGCTTGAGTCCCAACCACATCGACTAAGAAAAACATTGCCATAACTGTCCCTACCCTAAAAAATGGAACCCTATTACTCAAAAATGCTTCTGTCCAAAAGATCGCAAATACGAATGGAAAGACAGTTCCTGCAACAAATGCCCTTAGAACAGCAAATACTTCTACGATGGCCAATGCCACGTGTGCCCCCAATAGAACAAATATTTCTATGAAGACAGGTGCCACATTTGCCCTAATCAAGAGAGATATTTCTATAATAACAAGTGTAACTCTTGCCCTGAGTCCACCAAATATTTTTATGAAGGACATTGCAATGTCTGCCCCTAGAACACAAAGTATGAGTACGAGTAGAATGGAGTCAATTGTCACAAATGTCGCAAAGGAGAGTTTTACTACAGAGGTACCTGCAACCCTTGCAAATAGGGACAGTTCTATTACGACTCAGCTTGCCATGCCTGCGAAAAAGGACTCATCTTCTACAACAACGGCTGCCACAAATGCCAGCAAGGACTCTTTGAGTATGAAAACGGATGCCACAAATGTGAGCAACACAAAAGATACTATCATAATTGCACATGCAATAAGTGCCCCAAAGGTTAGCTCTAGTACAACAATGGCTGCCACAAATGTCCAGTAGGAAAGTATTTCTACAACAGCAAATGCAACAATTGCCCCAAAGGTCAGTTCTCCTACGATGGTTCCTGCAACCAATGCCCCAAAAATCTCTTCTATTACAACGGAAAATGCCACAAATGCGCCAAGGGCGAATTCTTGATCAAAGGAGAGTGCACTCGCTGTGAAGAAGGCCAGGTCTACTACGGTGGAAGCTGCCACACCTGCACTGAGGATGAACTTGATGACGATGGAAAATGCAGACAGTGTCCTGATGAAGCACCTCATCACTATGGAAAAAAATGTCACTAATGCCCTAAAGGAAAGTATCACTATAACGGCTAATGCAACAGTTGCCCTCAGAAACAACATTACTATGATGGAGAATGCCATACCTGCCCCTCGAACCTTTATCATTATGGTGGAGCTTGTCATAAATGTCCTCAAAACCAACACTTCTACAACAGTAAGTGTAATCACTGCCCTAAAGGCCAGTTCTATGTGAAAGGAAAATGCATCCTATGTCCTGCAGGTCAACAATTTTACGATGGTGCATGCCACAACTGTGCCAAAGGAATGTACCATTATTCCAACGGTTGTCACACTTGTCCTCAAGATAAGCACTATTTCTACTAAAATAAGTGTCATCCATGCGAAAAAGGCCTCCACTTTTACGACAAAACCTGTCACAATTGCCCTAAAGGAGAGTATTATTACGACTTCAAGTGTCATGATTGTCCAAGAGGACAGTTTTACTACGATGATGATTGCCACGTCTGCCCCAAGGGAGAGATTCGTTACGATAACTCCTGCCATAAATGTGCCAAAGGCCAGCATTACTACGACAGCAAATGCCATGTCTGTGCAAAGGACAAATTCTACTACAACAAAGTCTGCAATAACTGCCCTCAAGGCCAACTTTTCTATGACGGTAAATGCCATCAATGCCTCCAAAATCAACACTATTACGACGAGGAATGCCACAAATGCCCCAAAGGACTTTCATTCAAGAACGGAGTATGCGGAGAATGTGAAGAAGGAAGACATTGGACCAACGGAGAATGCCACTTCTGCCCCACTGGTGAGTACTATTACGATGGAGGATGCCATAAGTGTCTGCATGGCGAGTATTTCTACGACAATAAATGCCACTAACACAAAAAAGGAGAAGGAAAAGCTCTGTGAGTGATTGAGATGGGATGTATTATGGCATATAAATATTTGTCACAGAAATTTCGTCAAGTTTTTGCTTATCAGCCTGCTAACATAGCTAGTTGAATGCCAACATCCATTGAATTTAACCATGATCACACTCAAAAAAGGTCCTTTATCTTAAATTATAAACTTTAATGACGAAATGTGAAGCTGGAGTTGATTTGTTTTGGCTCATCTGTTGGTCACTTACTTCTCGATGTTATATACCAAAAACTCTTTAGTTTCAAGTTACTACACTTAAATAGATTACCCATATGTGGTAAAAGAACCTATGACTATTAGAGGTGGACTCTGAATTTTAGTGCCAGTATCAAAATCTTGAGATTTGCTTGAGAATTTAATATAAAGATATTGAAACTTCAATCAAAATTAAACTTGATACTGCGATTTTTAGCATTTTAATGCCCTTAATTTATGAGGGAAGCTTCAGAAGGTCATTCTCCTAGCTCCAGACAGTAAGTGTTCTCAGATAGTGGTTTCTTGTCACATTCATGGCCATATCTATTGCCGATGGTCAAACATTCCTGTGACTTTCCTATCCTTTAATTTTGCTCTAGGAAGCCTAGCATTGATCCTTCTTTCGGAGGTAATCCTGCTGGGACGCAAACAAACACATCTGGAATCAGCTTAAAAGTTCTGTGAACTAATTTTATTATAAGAAGGCTGCAAGAAGGACCAATCTCATTCAGCAAATCAAACCTATAATCGATTACTTCTAAAGAATTGATATGAATTGCAGTGTTTTTTTGAATTTGCATAAGATCCACAAAGTAGTAAATATTACTTATCTCTATCATTTAGCGTACACTTATTATATTTTCTAAGATATGTAAAATCGAGAAGCCCCTGAACCCACCCAGGAACTTAGTCATCTATCACAGGTTAGAGATGAAGTTGAGGAGTGGATTCCGCTCAAATAACGCAAATCTGCGCAAAAAGTAAACAAGAATAGGTGGACCACTAAAGAGAATAAACTTTATGTTTAGTTTCTCAAGAAGAACTTGGACAAGTTTAGAGACAAGCAATCTAGGAAAAAGGGCAAAGTCTTCCTCCGACTTGCCAAACAGATCAAGAAAAGGACGTACGAGCAGGTCAAAAGCCATCACCAAAAGATGATCATCAAGTACCATGGCATTGAAACAATCATCAGAGAATTCGAGGCCACTTTCATACTCTAGATGGAGATGTAAGAGCCTCTCTCCTTGGAATAAAGATGCCAATGGAAACAGGCATAGATTTCGCCTCAAGTTGAGCCTCTCAGCTTAATCCTGGATACCTCTAATGTGCCCTAACTGACTGTTAATAATAAAAACAGCATCGCAACATAAGATGATTAAGATTCCGAGATGAGAAATGAATTTTTGCAGTGGTTTTCAGACATTTGATTTAACCAAAATTTATATGATTCTCTCATCCTTGGTAACAAATATTAACCAATTTAATATTCAATGGGGCCAGTAAAATAATATGAATCGAAGAAAATTGCACCAACTTGGTTTGTTAAGCTACCAACAACCCAAAATAGGCATTCTGAAGCAGTTTAGAGCATTTTGAAACTTAAAATACCTTCCTAAAGGATGTCACATGAGTGAGGTATAGACTTTTTGCTGTCGACCAATCAATCTGGAGCATTTAGTGAGTTGGTGAGTTATAGCTTGCAATGCCCAGCAACATTAAAACAACATTGGACAAAGATCTGAAACTAATGTAAGAGGATTTTCCCATTATTTTCTTCAGATTCGGTCAAAAAGAGCCTAAAAAGAGAATTGCGAACCAAGAACAAGGTTATGTTTTTGCAAGTGCACAGAATATCGCGATTCCTATGAAAGAAGGTTTTTGAGGAAAGACAATAAATTTTATCAGTTACTCGTTCCATAAAAAGCGTGTGCAAAAAAAACATCACAATTGACATGCCAAATGTCATGGAAAAAGTCTTTTTGTGCAGTTGGGGTCATATAAAGAATTTTTTTTTGGATCTTAGAGGGTAGTAGGCGAGTATATATCAATAAAAGTAGGGATCTTTATAGTATTTAACATCCCATTGCATATGCAAGCAAATAGCTTATTCAGGTTCAAAACTGTGTTGTTTGCACTCTTTTTTGTTGTCCTTATTGCCTCAGATGAGCACCAAAAACCTAATGCTCCTCCAATGTGCTGCGACTAAAAACTGCTCAACTACGACCCAGTCACAAAGACATGCAAGTGCAACATAAAGGAAGACTACTATGAATCATAAGACCACACGCATTGCATCCACTGCCCCAAACCCAAAAAATATCTAAACTATAAATGTGTAGAGTGTGTAGGAAAATTCAGATTCTGGAACGGCAACTAGTGCCAGTGCAAGGCTGGAACCCTCTGGAGCTAGACCCTCAAGAAATGCATCTGTCCAGTCAACAAGAGAGAAAAACTAGGAACATAGCATTGCGAGTGCATCCCTCCCTTGGTCGAGATTCACGGCTAATGCAGGTGCAGAGACCCTGAACAACACTTTATCAACGGCAAATGTATCTGCAAAAAAAAAGAGGGTCTCTATGTCAGAAAAGATGGCTCATGTGTCCTCTGCAACAAACCTTTGCATTGGTTCGCAAGGCTCCAGAAATGCTTGGGTTGCGATGATCAAGGGCCCACAGCCACTCAGATCTTCGACCCTCAAACCTAAACTTGCAACTGCAATGCCAACAATCCTTATCAAGTCACTCCTATTGTTTGCCAACCCTGCAGTCCTCCTGGAACTTGGGACGAACTAAGAAAGATATGCTTCTGTCCTAACAACTACAAATGGGATGCTGCGGCCAAAAAATGTTAATGCTTCCACCCCAATCGCATTGATAAATACGGTCATTGTTCCAACTGTCCAGAAGGTCAGATCTTTGATTCTGCGACTGGCAAATGTCATTGTCCACCAGAAAAGCGCTATTTCTATTGGGCAGCAGGCCAACCCTAACCCAATTGCCACATCTGCCCACTATAGAGACCATACCCCAACAATGATGGTAATTGTTCCAAATGTCCTGCAGAAAGACCCTATGAAATCGGAGACAGATGTGAAAAGTGTAAGCTTAATGAATACTTTTGGGGTGGCAAATGCCATTAATGTAAAGAAGGACAACACTATTACAACAAGACATGTCATGAATGCCCTTAATAAAAGCCACACCTCATCAATGGCCACTGCCAAAAATGTAAGGTATTGTAGTTCTCCTACGATGATGAATGCCACAAGTGTCCCAAAGGTTAGTATTGGTACTAAGATGAGTGTCATAAATGTGCAAAAGGATAATTTGAATATCCCATTAGTGGTTCAAATTAAATTTGCCATCAATGCCCTAAACCCACTCCATACTTCTACAATAAAAAATGTAACAAATGCCCTCAGGATAACCCTTTCTAACACGATGATCATTGCGGCGGCTGTTTTCCTTGTCCTCAAAATCTACCCCACCAGTACAACGGAGCCTGTAACAAGTGCCCGAAAGATGAGTACTAGTTCAATGGTAAGTGCATTTGGTGTAAACCAGAACTTTACTACGATGGCAAATGTCACGAATGCCCTAAAAACCAGCAATATGTTGATGGAGAGTGTAAACCATGCAAGAAAGGTTTGTACTTAGTCAACAATAAATGTGTCAAGTGTCCCAAGGGACAATATTAAATAAAAGGCACCTGTCGCCACTGCAAATTCGGCTTCTAATACCGCAACAAATAGTGCCTTTAGTGCTTCAATTTCAGGGAGTACAATCCAATTGTCGGTAAATGCATCTGTAAGGGCAAGAATTGCTACAGATGCCCCAACAAAGGCGAGAAGTACGATACGGAAGAAGAACGTTGCCTCTGATTATATGATCAGATCATTTATTCAAAACATTTGTTTTCCTACTTATATTTAAGCTAAATCTAACCCTATTCAAAATTTTAACTCTTCTTTGCTTAAGTGGTTTAACGAAGCTGCTCTGAAAAGTGCCAAAGATTCTTGGGTTTCAGTTTTGATGTAAAGATCCAGAGAAAAGATTTTACTGTGATATCCAAGACAAAACATCTTACTGAAGTTCCCAATCAAAAGTAGACTTTTCCCGTAAAAAGTCAATAAATTTAGAAAGGAGGACAGCGGAAGATAGGTTAAGGGTGCTGGGTTATTTTGGTTTGGGGCTTAGGGCAGTTTTATATAATCCTTTATCGAAGTAATAAAAAAGTTGTACTCTTATTTAATTCGAGCTGATGAAATAAAGTAGAAAAAGAAAGATTTATGAAGAAGTCACGTGATATTTTGTGAAAATAGTGAACTTTCGGAAACTTTTTTTTGTATCTTTTGTCCTGCCCCAAAAGTTAAAATGCACTATCTAAAACAGAATGATTAATATTTATTTCTCATTGCAAAATGGCTCTAGAGTTCTTAAGGGTAGGCAAAACCCTTATCTTTTCTCTATTTTTGCTTTACTTTGTCTTGTCAGCAGCACAACCAGATACAATAAAAAAATTTTCCCCCTGCTGCTATGATAATAACCTTGTCCTCAACGCAGATGGCACCAAATGCATCTGCAAGGAACAGGACTACTATTTCCTCACTAGAAGCGGAGATAAGTGCTAAAAATGTGATCCTCCTAACAAATGGATCAATTTCACATGTCTATCCTGCAACCCTCCAAGAAACTGGGATTCAAGCAATCAATGTGTCTGCAAAGATCCTCTTATTTGGTACCCTCAACTCAATAAGTGCGATTGCCCAGAAAGAGGCTATAGAGTATTGAATGGCTGTCAATGTTCCTGCAAAGCTCCCTTTGTGTAGAAAAACGGCCTATGTCACTGCCCAGGAATCAAAATTGAAGTCAACGGTCAATGTGCCTGCCCCAGGAAAACAGGAATTTACACCAAGAAGAATGGAGATTGTATTGAGTGTTTGCCCCCAAATGACTTTTGGTCTTAACAAAAGCAAGAATGCATAAAGTGCATCCCTAATGGACTCCAAACATGGAATTGGTACACAGAAACCTGTGATTGCAGACCTGCCACTCCTTATCGTAACTTCCAAGGCGACTGCCAACGCTGCAACTCTCCTGGCGTTTGGAATGCACAGAAAAAGGTTTGCGAATGCCCCCTCAAGTATGAATGGAATTAGGCCACTTCAGCTTGCGTCTGTAATGCTCCCAACTTCATTGATTCCAAAAGTCACTGCTCCAACTGTACCAAACCTAGATAATGGGATCCCGCCAAAAATACATGTGTTTGTATCCCCGCATATCCTTTCTTTTACGAGGAAGAGAACACTTGCAACCGATGCGCACAAAAGCAAAAATACTACTACAATCAAACCTGCCACTAATGTCCTTAGAAATCACCTTACAAACGTAACGGGGAATGCTACGAATGCCCCTAAGACACTCCTTTCAAATGGTCCAAAGACAACAAATGTCACGTCTGTGCTGAATCAACGCCCTACCAATACAAAGTCAACGATACTCTAACATGCAATCCTTGCCAAATCTTCTAGCCATACTTCTACGATGACGGCTGCCATATATGCCCTTCTGATAAGATATATGACTTTATCGACCATGTATGCGCAAACTGTTCAAGAGGACTTGTCTACTACGACCAAGAATGTCACAAATGCGAAAAGAATGAACATTTCTATGATGGAAAATGTCACAAATGTCCTCCTCATTAGCCTTTCTATTACGACGATCGATGCAATATCTGCCCTATTTACTAATATGAAGATTGTGGCAAATGCAAAAAATGTGATAAGGACTGGTACTATGTCAAGGGCAAATGCTCACCCTGTAAATAGGGTCAATACGCTATCGCTCCTGGAAACTGTTCAATATGTCCTCTAGAAAATCGCTTCTTCTACGACAAAAAATGCAACAAGTGTCCAGAATCGTTATACGAATACGATAACTCTTGCCATAAATGCGCCAAAGGCAAGCATGAAGTCAATGAAACATGCATAGCTTGCAAAAAGGGATAAAGTTTCTATGATGGCGCGTGCCATCCCTGTTCCAAAGGTCAAGTATTGTCCAATTCTACCTGCTGCCCTAAGTATCTGCCTTATTTCTATAATGGAGCTTGTCACGTCTGTCCTTTGGAAAAAAGATACCTATACAACGGCAAATGCAACATCTGTCCGCTAAACTAAGTACTAGGAGACGATGGTTGTCACAAAAGGTGTCCAGAGAATATGCCTCATTACTATAAAGGAGCTTGCCATTACTGCTCACCTGGTCTTTACTATTACGATAAAACCTGCCATTTGTGCTCTAAAGGATAGATCTAGTACAATAAAAAATGCTTGAAATGTCTGCCTGGTGAACACTTCTATCAAAACTCTTGCCACAAATGCCCTAAAAAACAGTTCCTACAAAAGCCAGGCGTATGCAGCAACTGCCCCCGTTACCAACCACATTAATACGACGGGAAATGCCATCCCTGCCTCAAAGGGTTATACCTCTACAATGGTAGGTGCAATAAATGTAAGCAAACCTAATTTCCATATAATGGAGTTTGCAACAAGTGCAGACTCAAACAGTATGAATACAACAATAAGTGCAACCAATGCCCTCAAGGGCAGTTTTTCGAAAACGGAAAATGCCAGATTTGCAGTTCTGGATATTTCTATGATCATTCCTGCCATAAATGCAGAGCTAACTAGATCACCTTCAATGGTACATGTTTAAAGGCGTGCCCCAGATAAGCCAGATACAGGCATAAGACAGATAGGAGTTGTCATGTGTGCCCCTAAGAAAAGTTTTAGGTGCAGGAGTTCAACGAAATCTCCAAAAAAAATGTAACTAAGTGTAAAAGATGTCCGGCTAAGCAAGAATATAGCAGGAAGAAACAATAATGCGTCTGCGCCGAAGGCACCTACTCTGATAAAACTTGCTACTTATGCAGTGAACATGGGCTGGTCTACAACGAGAAGCTCTAAAAATGCATAAAGAAGCCAGTTGTTTCTAAACCATACGTTCCAGTAGTAAAGGTTACAAACCAAAGCGTTCCAGTAGTAAACGTTACAAACCCAAGCGTTCCAAAATCACTGCTGTAAAAGAGAAAGAGTGTTTACACCCTAGTAGCTTGAAGCTGATAGCTAAGCAACATTTATTATAAACTAAGATTTTAAGAATCTAGGAAAACTAGATTCTAATATTATAATGAGTAAGAGAGAAGTTAATGCATAGATTTATTCTTCGAATCATTATAGATAATTCATCAGATTTTATTAGAAACTTCTTTATTTAGAGAGGACTATGCAAGTTAAGTTCAGCTCACACCCACTCTCAATAATTGTTAATTTAACAATAATAATCTTCAAAATCAACACTTAAGCAGTTATCTTTAATCAAGCAGCATGTTTCCAGATCGTCTCTCAAAAGCAATTGCTGCTCACAAAGCATCAAAATAGTCAACTTGGCATTCACGATACCATTGCTTTGACTCTCTAAACTCATAATCAAAGAGTTGATCTCAAACGCTAACAACAAAGTGCGGCACTAAAAATTTGAGATAAGAAGAAGTTTCAATGCCTTGAGTCGACAGCTCAACCTCTAAACTCAAATAATGCGCATATCCTCTCCAAGATGTCAAATAAATGTAATGACTGGTCTCCAGTTTCGAAGCAAAAGTTTGCAGAACTCTAACTAAACACAGCTTTTACAGTAACAAACAGAAAAACTCTGTTTTTCGCATACTTGGATCCTTATTTTATACTTAAGGGCAGAGATTTCTGCGTCCATGATATTAAATTGAATCTAGTTTCTACAAAAGAGAAATCGAAATAATAAGATCGATAAACTAATAGTAATTTTATTTAAAATTTAGAAATGTACCCAGCCAATCGACTATTCTTTTTGGTAACTGCTCTTTTTTTGTCTGCCCTTACCATGAAAGTCTCCCACTCTTTGGCCCATTTCGAAAATGCAGTTGCCACACATGCAACTCAACCAATCGCTCCTGTTCTGAACAGTCAGACACAACCAAAGTCGAATGTTAATCAAGCAAATCTCAACTCACCTCAACTTAACCAATATAGCTCGCTAAACAAACCTCAGCCTATCAGCATACAACCTGATACGACACTTCCGATTGTGTTTCCTCCTAGTTGTTTGAATGGGAAAGTTTGGAGCCCAAAACATCTAGGCTGTATATGTCCTGTTGATAAACCATATGCTGATAGCGTTGGAGATTGCTTGGCCTGCTCAGCCCCTCAATTCTGGGTCGCCAAACTCTTGACATGTATGATCTGCCCTCCAGGCTTTTTAATTGATAAAATTGAAGGAAGGTGTTATTGTCCTTAGGACAAGCCTTACGTCGACTTCAATACAACTTGTCAACCATGTCCACTTCCGGCAGCCTGGGACGTCAAAAACAAAAAATGCGTTAGATGTCCCGAAGATTTTACTTTCGACCAAGAAAGTTCCCAATGTTCCTGTCCCAAAGAAAAGCCTTACCTTGATAATGATAATACCTGCCAAGCATGCGAGGGAGAATGGGATTTCGTAACCCTTAAATGCAAGAAATGCGAAAATGGACATGTTTGGAATGCCGTTTCCCATAAGTGCGAGTGCAAAGGGGAAAGTTTCGATGATGGGACAGGGAAATGCATTGCCTGCCCCAAACCAGCTGCTTGGGACCTAAACCACAAAAAATGCGTAAGGTGTCCTGAAGGTTTCACCTTTGACCAAAAGGTTAGTGAATGTTCCTGCCCCAAAGATAAACCTTACCTTGATGATAATAATAGTTGTCAAGCCGTTCAAACAAAATGCCCAAAGGAGACTCCAGTCTGGGACGGCAAATAGTGCAAGGCATGCCCAGCTGGCAAATATGTAGCAACTACCAAAACATGCACTATCTGAGCCTAAGCAACTGTTCTCGACAAAAAAAGCCAAGACCATCAAAGCAAACATTGATTCTAGACATTACTGGCTTTTTTTAATAAATTATTTTAACTATTAAAGATTACATTTAAATGGTATTGGCCATACCCTTTATTTTATTATATATTCACAAGGAATGTCGCATAAGTTTTTAAATAGCGTAACGGAAAGTTCTCCTTACAGCATTTTGGATATGGATCTCAACGAAATCACCCAAAATCTGTATCTGGGAGATAAACGCACAGCCAAAAATAAGCGACTTCTGAGAGAACTTGGAGTCAAGAGGATAGTCGTCGCTGGTTAAGAACTGGCTTGCCACTACCCCCAATAGTTTGAGTACTTGCATCTCGAAGTCAAGGATTCTCTCAAAGAGGACATTTCTCTGCATTTTCACAAGGTCTGTGATTTTATCTAGTAGGCCATCATTGATGACCAAGCTGTTTTTGTCCACTGTGCTTTCGGGATTTCCAGAAGTCCAACACTCATCATTGCCTATCTTATGAAAAAACTCAGAATCAGCTTCAGATAGGCTTTTGCATTTGTGAGGCGGAAGAGATCTGAAATAAGGCCAAACCTTAGTTTCTAGCAGCAGTTAAAGCACTGGGAGGCAAACATTCGTAAGACAATCTGATTTTAATAACTTTATTCTTAAATTTTATGCGATGCTCGGTGCTAATATCATTCGTCGTCACTATCGAAGTCGTCAAGGGGATCACCTCTCCTTCTCATTATTCGGTAGAACTCTTAGAAATTCAGCATTGCGTCGCCATCTCTGTCAGCTTCTTATAGCATTTATTTGAGCTCTTCGTCGGGAATTTTTTCGCCAACTTCCACTGCGATTCTTTTTAGGTTTTTGAACGTTATTTTGTTGAGGTTGTCTTAATCGAAAAGCTTGAATATTTTGAGTATTTCCTCTTTGGAATCTCTTGGACCCTAAGTAAAATTGAAATTATACGAGACGAGCACTCATCACCGACTGAAACTCGTTGAAATTGAGCCCTTCCTTGATATCCTTACCCATTTCAGAATAGATATCGCGTACGTCTTGTTTCTTGACTTCCATTCCGAAGGCTTTCATGATTGCCTTGAGCTATCTTGCATCAATCTCTCCTAAATTGATGATAAAGTACCAGTGTTTTTGCTGTCGAATATTTTGAAAGCTTCTTTAAGTTCGTTTAACGTTTCCTAATCCAAGTCTTTGGTTTTGGTGTTTTTGGACTGAGCTTTAGCCTTGCCTAACCTCTGCATCAATATTTGAATTATAATTAGTTAACTAAGTACGGCTTGAGAGTGAAAAGCCAAGATAAAATGTTGAAGCTGAAATGATCAAATATCAATACATTTGTTACCTTATTCACTCAGTCTCATTTCTGATATGATTGTGAATGCTAGGGGTTGGGGTTGGGGGTGGGGTTGGGGTTGGGGTTGGGGTTG
>Ga0316217_10003482_pt1 | contig 17884 bp, 22 predicted proteins | sample 1anoAmetaG_FD_203633 | JGI IMG/M metagenome (GOLD analysis project Ga0316217, IMG submission 203633) | Freshwater microbial communities from Trout Bog Lake, Wisconsin, USA - 1anoA | ecosystem: Environmental > Aquatic > Freshwater > Lake > Hypolimnion/Profundal zone | place: USA: Wisconsin...
CGGCGTGATTGGGTGCCCATAATTCAATTTCCTCTCGGTAACATGAATTATGAGGCAACGACCCCTTTCCCCCGCACCCCCTTTCCCCACACCGGTAACATTTAATGTGAGTCAATTCGTCGACACTAATCCAGTTCGTTACCTGGAACGATTACACCGAGAACACCTGCCTCGCTCCGGCCTATGAAACACGGTACACGATACTGGACCTGAACGCCTACTTCGTCCAGTGGTGGAAGACCGGATTGGAACCCAAACCCGACCATGACCGGGTGTATCTGATCTATCGCAAGTACCCGCACGGCGCGAAGATTTATCCATTTAAACCCAAACAGCCCGACGCCGAGGTGTGCCTGGAGGTGTTGACGATCTTGCCACGGCCGGCCAAAGTGCGCCTGCCGGGGCGGGCTGCCGAATGGGAAGCGCCGGCTGGGATGAGCTGGAAACAGTTTCCAGTAACGCCTGGCCCGGTCGTGGCGGAAGTCGTTCGCGACGGTAAGATGGCGGTCCATCTGGAAAGCCCCGAACCGATCACCGCCCGGCCTTACCGCGAGCAAAACGGAATGACCTGTTTCTCGACGGAGTTTCACCGCCACTGGCAAGCCGATTTTGGCGATGCACCGCCGTTACTGCGTGGCGAGTATGCCGACGCCGACCATAACGGGCTGCCGAATTGGTTCGAGATGTACTGGTTTGGCAAGTTTCTGGACTACAAGACCTGCACCGGCACCGATCCGAATGCTGACCCGCACAAGACCGGCAAAACGAACCTGCAACACTATCTGGACCAGACTGACCCGACGGTGTCGCTCGCGGCTGTTGCGCCCGGCAAGTAAGTGAAAACAAGCGAACAATCCGAATTAAGTGGAGGAAATAATCATGACACCTTCATCGAAGCGCATCGTGCTCACAGGCGGTACTTCTCCGACTGCTGGACGACAACCGCTAGCCTGAGCAAGGCATATGACCACGTGTTCTTGGCATCCCTGCCGAAATGCCCAGTTGAGGTGGTGTAGTTAGAAATCACCAGTGTTCCTGTCACCGACAAACAAAGAGGCGATCCCATTATCAGGATCGCCTCTCGTTGTGAATTACAGCCCTTACTTGACGAGGTTGTTCGACACCAGCTTGGTCATCTCAAACATGCTGACCTGCTTTTTGCCACCGAACACGGATTGAAGAGCCGCATCAGCGTTGATGTTGGTGCGCACTTTTTTGTCCTGGAGTCCATTCTTCTTGATGTACACCCAGAGTTTCTTGGTGAGCTCCGTGCGGGGTAACGGTTTTGAGCCGACCACCAACGCGAGCTTCTCGTTGGGTTGGACAGGCTTCATGAATGCGGCACTGGGTTTGCGTTTCGCTGCGGGCTTTTTAGCGGCCATGTGGATCTCCTGTTGGGGTTGGTTGAACAACTTATTTCTTTTCACTATCGCAGTCACAACTAGAACCAGATTTACAATTGCAACTCTTTTGGGGACGGAACAACAGCGCGATTAGAATCAGCGTATTGGCGCCCAACACCAAGCGAGAGGGAGATGTTTGGATTCCCAACAGATTGATGGTCGGGCGGGCGGCTGTTGAACTTCCAAGCGATTGCGAGGCTTTTCGCATCGGTCAGGGTGACCGGGTAGTGGTGGCATGGTTCACATGCACACAGTTGACTTGCCGACGCGCTCCGTTTTACAATGGTTGCATGGAACAATTATGGGCGCCGTGGCGGATCGCGTACATTCTCAAGCCAACAGATGACGGCTGTTTCCTGTGCCGCAACCCGCAGCTAGCCGACGATGCGAAAAATCACATCCTCATCCGGGACCGGACCTGCTTCGCTCTGCTGAACACCAACCCATACAACGCCGGACACTTGATGGTGGTGCCTTACACGCATACCAGCGAGATGGGTGACCTGACGGAATAAGAGTTGGCGGATTTAATGATTTTGACCCGGCGCTGCAAAAACCTGCTCACCCGCGCGCTCAAGCCCTACGGCTACAACATTGGCATCAACTCGGCCACTTCGCCGGCGCGGGCGTGAAGGATCATTTGCACATTCACTTCGTGCCGCACTGGAGCGGCGACGTGAATTTCATGACGGTGACGGCGGACATACGTGTGGCGCCACAAGCGCCAAATCCCCAATGAGATCGCTTTGGCAACTCTGGCAACGCACCGGGGCGCGGCACGCGGGGCGAACGCTGCTGATTGAAGCTGACACTGGCAAGTCGTGGACCGGCGCGGAATTGACCGCCGCCGTCCGCGCGCGTGCCGCCCAACTGCCAACCGAACTGCGCGGACGGACAGTTGCTTTTTGCTTGCCGAACGGAGCGGAGTGGTTGATCAGTTTTTTGGCAATCCAATCCAGTGGCGCGGTTGCGGTCCCGCTCGATCCATCATTATCGGCTGCGGTTCAAGATCGAGTGTCCCTCAGTCTCGGCGTCCAATTCCTCTTGGGTGCGGCCGGCATGCGGCCGGTGGTGCGGACGCCGAATAAAACTCGCCGTTACTGTTGCAGCAAAATTACCTCCGGCATCAGTGGGCAACCCCAAGCGGTGATGTGCGGGGCGGACCATCTCATTGCCGATGGGCGTAACATTCTTGACGGGATGGGCATTCGGGCCACAGACCGGAATCTTGCCAGCATCCCGTTTGGGCATTCATACGGTCTCGGCAATCTCGTCATGCCTCTTCTGCTCCAGGGGACTTTGGTTGTCACCACTCCCGCGTATTTGCCACACGAGATTCTGCGGGTAATCACCGCCCAGCACGTGACGGTGTTCCCAACCGTGCCGGCGGTCTTGCGGGCACTGGCGCAACTACCGGGTTTACCGGTCCCGCGGAGCTTGCGGTTGGTCATCTCAGCGGGCGGGCCGTTGTCAGCAGCGGTCGCGCAGCAGTTTCAGCAGCGCTATGGCTTGCGGATTCACAACTTTTACGGGGCGTCGGAAACTGGTGGGATTTGCTATGACCGCACCGGTGCGGCCACATTAAGCGGTCGCGGAGTGGGAACCCCACTGACCGGCGTGGTGGTCGGCGTGCGCCGCGATGGACGAATCTGTGTCACCAGTGGAGCCGTGGCCGCACCCCGGCAGCGCGTCTCATTGGCCGACCTAGGGCGTTGGAATCAACGCGGTGAACTGGAGTTGGTGGGGCGGCGCAGCCCACTGGCAAATATTGGCGGGAAGAAGGTGGCGCCGGCAGAGATCGAAGCCTGTCTACGCCAAACAACCCTCGTCACGGACGCGTGGGTGACTGTGCTGCATGACAGGCGCGGGAATGACTATCTTGCCGCCGCGGTCGAGACTAAGCTCGAGCTTGCGGAGTTGGAGGATGGTTTATTGCGGCACTTGCCGGGTTGGAAGCTGCCGAAACAGTATTGGTTGAGAAAACTGTTGCCGCGGACCGACCGCGGCAAACTTGACACTGCCTATTTGAGAGCGCGGCTGATGGCGAATTTGCCTTGAGCCACGACGACGTCCTGAACTCGCAGCACGGTCGCGAATTGGGCGAGTTGCCCCATATCTTTCTCCATGATCACCTCGACCTCAACGGTCTGACCAGGGCACACGGCTTTGACAAACCGGAATTGTTGGACGGCGGCGAGGAAGAGCAGCGCTTGTGGTTGGGGTGGAGTGGCGGGTTGGCGTTGCAGCCAGCAGGCACCGGCAGCTTGCGCGGCGCACTCGATCAGTAAGACGCCGGGCATGAGCGGGTTACCGGGAAAGTGGTCGGCAAAAAACGGGCTGGCCGGATCGAGCCATTTCTTGCCCCGCGCGCGTGTGCCCGGCTCGATGATTTCGAGGGTGTCAAGAAACGAGAAACCGGGGCCGTGCGGCGTGATGCTCATTTTGCTGGTCACTCCTTGGGAATGGCGAACGCCGCCTCGTCAAGTGGTTGATTGCGCGTGGCTTGGCTGAATTCGTAGGTGATGTAACCGTTCCAAAGTAAACCGATCCGCATTGACTGAATCGCAAAGCCCGGCCAGTCGAGCACGTTGGTTACACAACGTAATGGCAGCATTTTGGCCATGTGTTTCGGCACCAGCCGGATGGTCAGCGCAGCGTTGGATTGGGTCAGTGTGGCATTAAACAAGTGGGTGTAATTTGTGCAGCCGTTCTGGAAAAATGCGAGGAGGAATTGCACGTTCTGTGTCGGCTTGTCATCGCGGTCTTGCAGGATGTGATGCGCGAGGTGTTGCTGGTCGCGCTTGATGTACAGATCCTCCCCGCGGATAATTACCGACTCGGTTCCGGGGTTCGTAAAAATCAGCGCCAACCGATCCGGTGCCTGATAATAAATCCGGCCGCTGCTGACGACATGTTTTGGGGGGAACGTCCAGTGAAAAACCTGTTTCAATTCCGCCGTGAATGTCCGCGTTGCCAGTTGCTGCGCGACGAATGCGTCGGCATTCATCTCCGCCCGGGTCGGGGCGCTTGCGCCGCTGATCAACGCGAGGACGACAACGGCACGAATTGATACCATTGATCGGGATGTTCGCATATTGTTGCGCGAAAACAGTTCGCCAGTTCGATTGTTAACGCGCGGACGGTCGCGGCGCGGTCGGTGCCGTGCCACTGCGGGTAGAGCGGTGGCTGGGCGGCGATGGCGTACCGGCCCGAGGCAGTCGCGACGATCGTCGTCGGCACCAACGGCGCGCCGGTCAACAAACTCAGCCACGCCGGGCCGGACGAGAAGGGGACTTGCCCGTGCGGGAAATCCACCGGCACCGCGTCGGCGCTGCGTTGCGGACGGTCCACCAAAATTGCAACGCATTTGTTCTGCGCCAGTTGGTGGGTGATGCCGACGAAGCTGAATTGATCGCGCCCGACTTCAAACGTCTCGACGCCCCACCGCCGCCGGTAGTCTGCCCGCCAGCGGTTCAACGCCGGGTCCGGCTCCGGCAACGACAGCACGACCAACGGCTCTGCGAGGTCATCCGCAACCAGTCCGCCCAGTTCGAACAGCCCGGTGTGAATCGTGACCAGCAACACGCCTTTGCCGACGGCCAGTGCGTTGTTGATGTGTTCCAAGCCGAGTTTGTTTTCCAATAACACCTGAGCTTGGGCTTTGGAGTACCCACCGAGTTGGCAATAATCGGCCAGCGTCGCGCCAAAATTGCGGAACGTGCGTCCGACGACGCCATTGTTGCAGTGCGGATCGCAAACTAGCGCGAGGTTACTCCGCACCGCCGCGCGAGATTGCGGATGCGTGAGCGCGTACGCCGCGCCGAGCAGCCGCCCGGCCCAGCGTGCGCCACGGATGCCTAGCAGCCGCGCCGCCTTGACGCCGATTTCGAACCAGAAGGCCGTGTACAATGTGCGTGAGTAATGTGGCTTCATGGGCGCACCATCAACGCACGGCTGGGGCTGGCCGTCGCGCCACCGTCACTGCTGATCGTGTCGCTCCCGCAGGGTGCCAACAACGGGTACGATCTCACTTCGCGGCGCCATTCGGATCCGGCTGCTCAGCGAGCCATTGGCGGAGCGTACCAAGATCTTGCAGAACTTTGCGGGCGGTTTCCGAGTCTTTGATGGGGATGCCGTATCGTTGCTCGATGCCGACGGTCATCTGCAATGCATCCAATGAATCCAAGCCAATTGAATCAGGCCCGAACAAGGGAGTACTCGCGGTAATTGCCGCTGGGTTCGTTTTGAGAATGCAATTGTCGATCAGCAACTTCCGCAGATCATCAATCGAAACATTTGGCATACAACCGTCTTATGTACCCGAAGTCCCCGCCAACAGTAAAGCCGAACATTGCGCGCTATGGCCCCAGACCGGTACCAGCAACTGGCGCCCCAGCGCGGGCACCTGGGCGGCCGCCCAGGTTGTTTGCCAGGCGGCCGATGCCACAAACGCCGCGCCACAATCCGGTCTGCCCGCCGGTACTTGGAAGCTGTGCCGCGCGTGAAATTCCCTTTCCAACCCGGCCCATACCGTGCCGGTGGCCGTCAGGCACACGTCGCGGACACCCGGAAACCGCGCGAACAACTGTGCCGCCGCACTGTGTGCCTGGGCTTTGTTACGATGGGTAAAACCTTCTGCCAAGCCGGTGATTCGCACCGGATCGTTCGCCGCAGCGCGGCGCAGCACAACGGCGCCTGCGCCCTCAGCCGGTACGAAGGCACCGCCGCGGCGCAGCCAACGAACTGTCGCGTAGGCATCAAGCGCCAGCGGGTCGAGTTCCTCGCCGGCGACGACCAGCACATGCTCGACCAACCCATTCGCCAGCCAGGTTGCGGCGACCTGAAGCGCACTGACCCACGCCGACTCATCGGCGACAACTGAGTATGACGGCCCGCCCGCGCCGAGCACTGCGGCGAGATGGCTAGTCGGCGAGTTGAACACGGTTTCCGGAAACACATTCGGACTGGCAAAGCGCTGGCCGTCCTTGATCACGTTTTGGAAAAACTTCCCGGTCGAAGCCAGCACACCGGTATGATACGCGGCAACGATGCCAAGCGTTGCTCGGTTCACCACGCTCGCACCGCCAGCCGCGTCCACCGCCTGCCGCGCGGCTTCCAGCATGAACACCGTCAATCCGCTGGCCCGCCGCACACGCGTCTCAGTCTGCCAGCGCGCCAACTCCGGCCGCTGCCCATTGACACGTCGCACCGGCCACTCGCGACCGGCCAAGCCGGCCATGTGTTGCGTTTCACTCTCCGGCTGAACCGTGCCAACGCCGACAATCGCAAGTGGTGGTTGGAGGGCGATACCCCGGCTGAGCCGCGGTTCGCCAGAAGGTTCGCCCTCCATATATTTCGTGAATACCAGTGCTGCATTCGCGCCGCCAAAACCGAGATTCACGCTCATTGTCGCACGGAGCGATACCGGGCGCTCACCTTCGGTCACGAGACGAGCGGCGATCGCCGTCTCGGCTTGCCGTATATTCAGATTTGGCGGCAGGACGCCGGTGCGCAACGCTTGCAACGCAAAAATTGCCTCGATAGCGCCGGCGGCGCCGAGTGTATGTCCAATGGCGGCTTTAGTTGAACTAATCCGGACATTAGCACTGTCACCTGTAAACAGTTCAGCAAATGCGGCGCACTCGCTGGCGTCGTTGAGCGGCGTGGCGGTGCCGTGGGCGTTGAGGTAGCCAATGTTGTTGGGTGTGAGGTTCGCTTCGGCCAGTGCCTGGCGCATTGCGCTGAGCAGTGCGACTCCGCGCGGGTGCGGCTGCGTCAGGTGGTTGATATCGGTGCTGTGGCCGTAGCCGGCAACGACGCCGAGAATATCCGCGCCGCGTTGCCGGGCGTGCGCTTCGGATTCCAACACCAAGAAGGCCGCCGCCTCGCCGAGCATCAAGCCGTTGCGTGCAGTGTCGAACGGCCGGCACTTGTCAGTGCTCATTGCTTGGAGACAGTCGAAACCGACGTAGATCAGCTCGGTCAGCGGTTCGTAGCCGCCAGTGACAACGAGGTCAGCCAGGCCGGCGCGGATAAGGTCGGCACCGTGGCCGATAGCGTTGGCGCCACTGGCGCAGGCGTTGGCAAAAATGCTCAGCGGCCCGCGGAAACCGAAATGGTCTTGCAGGTCGAGGATTTGGTGATGCGCCTGGTAATGCGCCAGTTCGAACACACGCCCCGGCCCGCGACGCTGCGCCAGCAGCCCGCGCAGATAATGTTCCGCGAGCGCCATCGCGCCGCCGGTGGTGCTGACGGAAAGCGTAAGGTGTTTGCGCGTCGAAAAGCCACCGGCATCGAGCATTCCAGCCATCGCCAGCGCCTCGCGAAAAGCGGGAGCAGCTAGCCGTGTCGCCCGTGACCAGCGCCGGAGACGACGTGGATCCACTTCGGGCATATCCGGCAAACTGACTTGTGCGCCACGTTGACAGCGGCAACCGGACACATCGAACAACGTGACCGGAGTCCGGACCTCCGCTCCCGCGATAAGACGTTGCCAACTGCTGGCCACGTTCAGACCTAATGGTGTGACAGCACCGATGCCGGTAATGACGACGGTGGGGTTGTTCATTCGTATGGTTTAACTCAAGCGCTGCAACGTCCCCAAATATTCCCAGAGCGGGCCAATCACGCCGCGTTGGCGAAGCCGGTCGGCGATCTGCGTAAAATTCGACGGCAGTGGACCGACAATCCAGTTGCGGGACCGCTGGCTGAAGTCGGCCAATTTCTCAAGCAGTTGTTCTTCGGTAAGCGCGGGAGATATATAGTAAACTGGTTCGAGCAGGTCGGCGGCAGCGGACAACAAACCGTCGCGCTGGGCGCGCGCGAAAAGTTCAGTGCCGGGATAAATGCGCATGCCTGTGAAGGCAAAAATGATCGCGCCGGTGAGGCGTTGCGAGTTGGCAAAACCGGTTTCGAGCGTTGTCAATGTCTCACCGGGACCGCCACAAATAACAAAGTGGCTGTAATGGACGTGCGCGGCGTGCGCCAGTTCAGTCGAGTGCAGGATGTCGGCAAATGTGAACGTCTTGCCGTACTCGACAAGCACCACGTCGCAAAAACTGTCGGCGCCGAATTCGATATGCGTCAGCCCGGCGCGCGCCATCAGCAGCATCAATTCGATCGTCAGGTTCTTCGGGCGCAGGAAGCAGCTCCAGGTGAGTTTTACGCCGCGGCGCAGGATCGCTTCGCAGATGCCGGTGACGTGGTCGTTACTGAGGTTGAAGACGGCGTCGGCAATGAAAACGTGTTTGGCCCCTTGGCGCTGGATGCTTGCTAGTTCCTCGGCGACCGCCGCGGGGTCGCGCCGCCGGTTTTCGCGGCCTTCGATCAGCGGATAGGTGCAGAAACAACACGGCAGACCGCAGCCCCGTTGGGTCGAGATATTCAACATCGAACTGTGTCGCAAATAATAGTCCACCAGGTCGGCGGGGCGTTCGGCTGACTGCAAGGCTGCCGACGCGGCTTGGTCCCGCGGATTGATGATGATCTGTTCTCCCCGCCGGAACACCAAGCCGCCGATACCGGTCGGGTCGGCACCGGTGGCGAGCGCCGCAATCAGTTGGTTGAACGCGACTTCACCGGCTCCGTGAATCCCGAAGTCGGCGCCCGTCAGTGCCAACAGCCGGTCGGGAAAAACGGAAAACGCGGTGCCGCCAAGCACAACCGGACACTGGCACACTTGCCGGAGGCGCCGGCACAATTCGACCGCTTCACCGAAATACGTTTGTCGGCTCTGGAGCTGGACGTCATCCACATTGCGGAGCGAGATCCCGACGATGTCGGGCTGAAACTTAGCGCGGACTTTCTCAACTGATTCGCCGTTGACCTGACAGTCAAAAAGTCGGGTGGTGTGCCCGGCGCGGCGCAGGGCCGTGTCAAGGTGCGCCAACCCCAGCGGAAACACCGGGTAGGGCTGGTCACACCGGTTGCTGCTGATTAACAGAATTCGTGACGCCATCGACCGAATTGTAAGAATCGACCCCAAAGAAAGCAACGGGTAATTCCGCCGACGGCACATCGAAGGCTGGGATTTGCGACTTGTGTCCACCAGACTGCGCTCTAAGATGAAGTGCAAGTTAGTTTCAACTAAATAGGAGTTCGAACGATGAAACAAATAATCTGGTTATTGGTTTGTTGTACTGTCGTGATCGCAACATGTGTGGAAGCGGAAACTCTCAACAACGAGGGAGTGATCCAAATCCAGAAGCTCGGCTTGGGCGATTCGGTCATCGTCGAGAAAATCAAAGTATCCACCTGCCAGTTCGATACCGGTATTGAAGCGCTCAAAAAACTCAAAGACGCGGGATTATCAGATGCCGTCATCCAAGCGATGATTGCGGTTAGCCGGACGGCGACAGTTGCTGTTGGTGATCCAACAGACCCGAAAGCTCCGCACGAACCAGGAATTTGGTTATCCCAAGAAGTGAATGGCAAAATTACAATGAACCGTTTACTTCCCTGCACGCCAGGCCATTCCGGCGGCTGGAATGCGAAAATCCGCGCAATCCTGTCCGGTACACATGCTTCCTTGCAAGTCAAAGCCGGACAGCCCGTTTTCTATTATTATTTCCGAACCGAAAAGTACGGCATGGAACAGCCTTTCAGCGCAACCAGTCCCAACGACATCGCACTTTGTCGTATGGAAGTGCAAACTGATGACAACCACAACCGGCGACGCTTGGTAGTGGGGAAAAATGGTTTCTTTGGCGACAAGAAAGAACGCACGACGGACTCGTCAATTTCAGTCACTTCTGAAGAGGTCGGTGCGGGAATCTACCGGGTACAGCCACAAAGTGAACTGACTACAGGTGAGTACGCGTTCATCTCGATGCCTGACATGAGCGAGAATACACTGAAACACGGTTCACCAAAAATCTTCGATTTTGGCGTAAAGTGATCAAGCCACGGAAAGGCTTGATGTTCAATTCCTGCTGACTTGCAGAAAAATCATCCCGGCGGCGATCATCGTGATGCCGAACCACTGCCACGACGTTAGTGGCATTTTAAAAAAAACGCGCGACATCAGTTGCAGCAGGCAGAAACCGCCGCCGAGGCAGACAGCATAAATCAGATTAGGGTGCCGGCCACGCAGTGTCAACGTCAGCGTGGTGGCGGCGACGAACCCGCTGAGGTTGCCAAGCATGAAAATCAACACGGCCTGCCAGCCGTGATGCTGGCCGGCCACGCGCAGCAACAGGCTGCCGGTAACCGAGAACATAATAAACGCGGCGACCAGAAATGGCGTCGCCCCCGGTGTCGAAATCCAGTTCACGACGGGCCTCCGCTGCAACGGTGCAGGCTCCACCAGATTCGCCGTTGCGATCGGAAGACGACGGGCCAGGGCAGCCAGCAGGCGAGCCACGTCAACGTGCGCACCGTCGGCCAGAGGCCAATCACCCAGCGATGTCGGCGGCGCGACTGGCAGCCGACGAGCCTGAACAAACTCATCGCTGCGACCATTTCCATGAGCATGGTTGCCGCCAGTCCCGTCCAAGCCCAAACCGCCGTGGGCTGCGCGGCGACGGCGGCAAACCAGCCCAGCACCGGCATTATCAGCAACAGCGCGGCGTAGCCGCCGGGCCGGCACCACCGGACGGTTTTGTGGCGGCGGTGGTAATGCAACAACGCGTTGACCCAACCGGTCTCGGAAGCCAGCGTCGCAACTGTCGTGCGACTGATGTGGACGGGGCCGAGCCGGCTGCCGATTAAATTGTCATCGGCGATTCGGCCGCCGACTTCGTCCCAGCGCAGGTGTTTTTCGAAATCCGCAGCGGAAAACAGCAGCCCGGCGCCAAACGCAAACGTCGGGCGGCCCCACGATTGGCAGGCGAGCACGCCGGGGAAGAATTCAGTATTGACGAACAACGCCTCCAGGCATGCGGCGGCAGCGGTGATCTCTCGCACGACGTACGGACAGGTCACCAGCGTCGCCCCCGAAGTCGCGCGCTCGTCGCGCAGCGTCGCCAACAGGTCGGGCGGCGCGATGATGTCGGCGTCGCTCCACAACCAGAGCTTGCCGCGCGCATGCGGCGCCAGCGCATGCCACCACGAGCCGCGCGGGTTGCGGAACGTGGTCGGGCGCGTTTGGCAAATGCTCCCGAAGCAGGCGGTCGGGTATTGGCTGTGCCAGCGGTCGAACACCGGCTGCCATGCTGCGGCGTCAGCTTGTTCGACGCCGAACAGCAAGTCGATGCCATCGTGCAGTTGCGCGACGAACGATTCGAGCGCCGCGATCAAATCTGTCGCGGGCGCGGCGCCGCGCAGACCGGTCAGCGGCTTAAAAATACTGACCGGCTCATGGCCGTTGTGCCGATTGGCGGCCGGCCCGGCTTGCTGTTTAGCGTGGCGATGCCGCCACGCCAGCCAACAGGCGCAAATCCACCACCCGGCGGCGATCAACGTCCAGAGAATCAGCAGGCACTTAACCAGCCACATTGCGCTCCAGAGAAAGTTCTGTCGCGTATGGCGCCGGTCGGTGCAACCGCTGTCTAAACCAGGTGATGGCTTCCCGCGCTGTTTGTTCCAACGGACGGTTCGGGCGCCAGCCAAACTCGTCGGCCGCTTTCTGCGACGAGTAACCGGCGCGGCGCCGGGCGTGACTGGCCGTTTCGCGGCACAACCGATCCGACCCGGCCAGTTCCCCGAGTTGACCGGCCAACGCGACGAGCCCCCACGGCAGACAGAACCACGGCGGTCGTTGCCCGCTGCACAGTGCCAGCAATTGCAGCAGTTCGTGCAGTGACAAGTTGTGATGTCCCAGCAGATAGCGTTCACCCGGCCGCCCCCGTTCGGTTGCCGCGATGATCCCATCGGCCAAATCGGCGACATGCACGATGTTCAAGCCGGTGCGCGAACTGAAAGGGAATCGGCCTTGCAAGAAATCCGCCACAATCTGTCCACTCGGTGTTGGTGTTTCATCTTCCGCTCCCAAGGGGACCGGGGGGTTGACGATTACGACCGGCAACCCACGCGCCGCCCATTCCAGGGCCCGGCATTCGCCGCGCCACTTCGAGTACCGGTAGCCCTGGTGTGCTGGCACACGGCTGGGAAAATCGCGTTCCGTGACCAGCCCAGTCCGCGCTTCAAGCACGCTGGCGGTACTAATATGGACAAAGCGCGTCATGCGGTTAGTCCAGGCCGCTTGGAGAATTTTGTCGGTGCCGGTGACGTTGACCGTCATCAAGGACCGGTTGTGCCGGCGACCGAAGTGGTACAAGCCGCCGACATGGATGACGGTGTGCATGCCCCGGCAGGCGCGTTGGCAGGCATCTGCGTCACAAAGATCACCAGCTACGATATCGCTGGAGTCACCAAATAGCCGCCGGGTCTTGGCTGGTGTGCGACACAATAATCGCACCGGCACCTTCCGTTGCAATAGTTGGCGGACAACAAATCGGCCAATAAACCCCGTTCCCCCCGTCACCAAGTATTGCTCCGCCTTAGGCATTGCGGCATTATAGCCGGTCTCAATGAGCCCGGACATATTTTTCGTAGCTGATGATTTTGGCTGCAACGCGGCGGTAAATACCGCGATTGTCAGCGGCCACGTCAACGGCGTGTTAACTGGCGCGAGCCTGATGCTGGGGCAACCCGGCACCGCCGCCGCCATCACCCTGGCCCGGCACCACCCTGCGTTGCACATCGGCTGGCATCTGCATCTGTGCCATTCGCAACCGCTGACCGTCCCTGTCTGGCCGTGGGGCGATTCGCCCGCGCGGGCGGGCTTGACGATTGGGCTGTGGCCATCGGCGCGGGCGTTGCTGCGGCGGGAAGTGGCGGCCCAGTGGGCCGAATTTCGCCGTACCGGTTTGCCGTGCGCTTTTGTGAATGTGCACCATCATCTGCACGCGCATCCTGCTGTGTACGCGGAACTGCTGAAAGTATTGCCGCGCAACTTTACCGGCTGGATCAGGCTTGGCGCGCCACGCTTTTTCACACCAAAGCTGAGCCAGTGGTTGCTGGCTAGTTCGGACCGATTGGTTTGGCGAGCGCGCCGCCGGAAATGTCCCTTTGCCTCCAGTGACACGCTCTGGGGTGTTGACCGGCTTTACCGAATGCAAGTCAACGAGATCAATCAAACGTTGGCGCAGTTGCCCGCCGGCCGCCATGAATTTATGTTTCATCCTCGCGCCACCGCGAACGATAATGATCTCGCGTGCTTGATTGAATTGCGCCGCTCACCTATATACGCTCGCGAATGCTAAAACCATTTCCCGCTTTCTTGCTTATGATTCTCGCGACTGGCTGCGTGACCACGGCACCCCCAGCCAACAGCGGTCGGCCATTCGACTTCGCGCGTGATACCTTCGTGTTTCCAAATGACACGGTCTGGTCATATGATGACGGCCACCGGCTGAATCCGACCGAGTCAGCTAACGGGCAACCGGCCGAGCGGTACACCAGGCGCTGCTTTACGATGGCGGCCGCTGTCATCCAGTTTTGGAAATTCGCTCGCTTCGAGCCGGCCGCATCGCCGGTCGCACCCGACGAACTCGGCCGGCGCATTCGCGTGATTCGCGACATTGCCGCGTGGGCTCCCGCGTTGCCGCTTGACAAGCGGGTTGTTTTCCCGGGGTACGAATCGTTTGGGGACTTGAGTCGCCGCGCGGGCAATTTGGTGCGCGCAAATCTTGGGCCGGGCTGGACCACCTACTTTCACACGCGGAAGTATTCGATGCCATTTCGACCCTCGCCGGCGTACCAGCAGCAGGTGCATCAGCAGCTCCAACAATGGCTTGCCGTCGGTCAGCCGATGGTGCTCTGGTTGTACAATTTCCCGCACGTTAACATCAACCATGCGGTCACGGTGATTGCCGAGACCGCCGCCGCAACACCCGGAACCTGTACCTACCTGGTCTACGATCCGAACTTCACCGATGGCCCGCATGAATTGGTGTATGACATCACCAAACGCGAGTTTTCATACAAAAAGAACTTTTACTTCGGCGGTGGGGTGGTTCACGTGCGACCGATGTATTTAAGCTTGTTTCACTGAGTGTTTTCAGTGGAACTGCCCCGGCCCGCTCAACCTAATTCGCTTTGAGCAAGACGATCCGGAGCGTGTCGTCAATCGTCATGCCGAAGTGGAACTTGGTTTCTTGCGTGAAGCGCCGGAGGATCACTTCGTTCGTGACGGCGTGTTTCAGAGCAATTTTCATCGCCACAGTGCGTTCGATACTCAGATCCGTAGCGCGCAAGATTGCCCCCATGCCACCACGCGCCACTTCTCCGCCAGTTCCCAGCCCAAATTCTCGCCCAGTTACCCCGGTACACTCACCGGGCACTCACCCGATGGGGCATTTATTCGGTTATTTAGATTCCGTCGCTTTGGGAGGTACGGCAACGTCGGTTGAAGACTTGGCGTTCGTCTTCAATTTTGCGAACTGCTTCTTCCAAGACGTGGGAGGCGAAAGGCAAACGTTGTCCTTTCGGACAAAGGCGCAAATATTTGGCTGTCTGTTCTTGAAACAGATGGCGGGTTTTGTGCAACGGCATCCAAAAGTCTGCTGTTCGGTGTCCAGCGGATGCAATGGAGCATGAAATGCCACTTGGTTGTAATAGCTGTAATTTGTCTGTGATACGCCTTGTCTACTTAGCTTCCCAGTGACGACATCGGATGCGAAACCCATCTCGTCCCGTATAACAATCTTATGTCTTTGCTGTTTGCTTGCGATGGGGTTCATGACGGTTGAGCGTTCGCCGTTCTGGATCGTTTTCATGCTGGAACCTAAGATCGTTTGCAGTAAACCTGAAAGCTTAGTTTCCCGTATTTTCGACGGGAAATCACCCTAGCGGATTCACCGCCGCCCCCCCCAGTTTCACCCAGCTTAATCCAGCAGCCGGAGGAAAAGGAGCGGGAATTTATTTTTGATGTCCCGGTGCAGAAGCTGGCGGGAATTGCCGAACGCCGCGCCCGATCATTACGTGCGCTGGGCATCTGGACGTTTGGGGATGTGGCGGCAACACCGTTGGGGGTGCTGGAGATCTGTTCGGGTTTAATCAGGATCTCAAGCATCGGCAACTGCATCACGCTCTGGAGCACATCGAAACCCTGTACGGCAAAAACCGAATCAAGACCGGCACACGGGTTTTGCTGGAACAGCAAGCCAAGCATCTCGTCCGTGATAAAGCCAAATGTCCGTTCATCCCGCAGCGTGAAATGGAAGTGAAGATGAACCGCGTCCCGCTAGAAGTTCGCCAGCTTGTGTACGAGGATGTTCGAATGATGGCACCTGGGCATTCCGTGGGCGATGAACCGCCTGTGTAACCTCAACGTCTTCGAGAATGCGTTGAACGCCCTGCGTGGGATCGGATCCGCTGCGGGTTGTAGCACGACTGAGGATAACAAACTGGATAACCAATCGAACTGTCGCCGCTAACGGGTTCGCAAAATGCTCCCAAGGACAACCCCACGCTCAAGTGCGGCGTGGAATTGGAACGGCGAAAGCCACCTCCCAATTTTCCCGCCAGCGGAACTGAATCGGTTGAAATCTCCGGAGTTGACATGTTCTACATCCTGAGTAATTATGCTCAACGTCCTGAGTAAATTGTATGAACCGAAAACCGTATTATGACCGATTGCTGGCGCGACTAAAGGAACCCCGCCGGTTTCTGCAAGTGCTGGCGGGCCCCCGACAAGTCGGGAAAACAACCTTGGCGCGACAGGTTTTGGAGGGGCTGGATCTGCCCGGCCATTACGCCACGGCAGACGAACCCACCCTGCGCGACCGCGCTTGGCTCGACCAACAATGGGAACTGGGACGTCTCAAGGCCAAAGAGAACAAGAAGGGGGCGGTACTCGTTCTCGATGAGATCCAAAAGATTCCAGATTGGTCAGCGGCGGTAAAATTACTTTGGGATGTCGATACGCATGCAAAATGTCCGCTGAAGGTCGTCGTGCTCGGATCCGCTCCATTGTTGATCCAGCGGGGACTCCATGAAAGTTTGGCGGGTCGATTCGAGGTCATCGCGCTGCCCCATTGGTCATTTGGCGAAATGCAGGCCACCTTCGGGTGGGAGTTGGAGCAGTTTATCTACTACGGCGGCTACCCCGGTTCCGCGCCGCTTATCGTCGAGCCGGAACGTTGGAAGCGGTATATCATCGATTCGTTAATCGAAACGACGATCTCCCGCGACATCCTGCTGTTGACCCGCGTCGACAAGCCGGCGCTGTTGCGGCGGTTATTCCATTTGGCCTGCGACTATTCGGGGCAGGTGCTGTCGTACCAGAAGATGCTCGGGCAACTGGTGGATGCGGGGAATACGGTCACGCTGGCGCATTATCTGGAACTACTGACTGGCGCGGGAATGGTCACCGGGTTGTCAAAATTTGCCCATGGTCAGGTTCGGCAACGCGGATCGAGTCCGAAGCTGCAAGTTTTTGACACAGCCCTGATGACCGCCCAACGAAGCGAGAGCTTCACCGAATTCCGTCGTGCCGGGGATGAGTGGGGGCGATTAGTTGAGTCGGCTGTCGGAGCCCATCTATTGAATACCAGCATGGGGACGAACATTGAAGTGACTTACTGGCGCGAGCGGAATCTGGAGGTTGATTTCATTCTTCGGTCAGGTAAGAAGACGACTGCGATCGAGGTCAAGAGCGGTCGTCGCCGGGAAGCCGTACCGGGCTTGGAAGCATTCGACAAGCGATTCCGAGTCCAGCGCAAGCTCTTGGTCGGCGGACAGGGAATTCCCGTGGAGGAGTTTTTGTTGAAACCAGCCGCCTATTGGCTGGAGTAGCTGTCAGCAAGCCCGCTGACAACTCGCAACACTTCGGGACAATCTGGGTACAAATGTTGTGAGCCCAGTTGTGAACATTTTCACTAAATTTATCATTTTGCTGAGCAAAATCGCAAAAGGGGGTAGTTTCGAGCCCCGTCGCTCCCGCCAATTCGTTTCGTTGACCGTTTTTGCCAGTTGGTGACGGTGGTTGAATTTCCCTCTTGTTATCAAGGGTTTCTGACGTTTCCGACTTCGCTTGCTCACCCGTCGTGTTGACCGTCGTTGACGGCTTTTGCCCGTTTGCGTCTGTTTTGTGTGAAGCTATGTGTGAAGGTGTTTCAGATTCAGCGGTTTCAAAGCTTGGCAGATTGCATACAGCTTGTGTGACCCCCAAAAGCGATTCATCTGTGTAAATAATATCTGTCAACCGTCGGTCAGAATGCCGCATCAAAGTCATCGCCGTTCGGCTTGGCTCACCATTTCGTTGCAAATTTGTCCCGAATGTTTTCCGCAACGCATGAAAATCAGCATACCGCCCTTGCGTATCCCGGTATTCAATTCGTGCCAATTTCAGGTCACGACGGAATCGCTCAATTCGCGGGATATGCTGAAAAATAGGGGCAGTCATGTCGGATGTGGGTGAAGTACTACAACCACCAGCGGCCGCATCAAGGCATTGAGGGACTCTGCCCAGCGGATCGGTTCTTTGCGCTGGCCACGGAGCTCCGGCAAGTCATCGAACGCGGGATTGCCGCCAACGT
>Ga0316217_10003483_pt1 | contig 17883 bp, 11 predicted proteins | sample 1anoAmetaG_FD_203633 | JGI IMG/M metagenome (GOLD analysis project Ga0316217, IMG submission 203633) | Freshwater microbial communities from Trout Bog Lake, Wisconsin, USA - 1anoA | ecosystem: Environmental > Aquatic > Freshwater > Lake > Hypolimnion/Profundal zone | place: USA: Wisconsin...
CGGAGCGCAAGCTCCGGTAGCTCAGAGGTAGAGCGCCGCTTCCGCAACCGCTTGTTCCCCGGCCAGCATTCTTTTGGGTACTGCTCAAATTGAGCGTGCCAGAAAATCCACCTTCGCCGGTGGTGTAGGTCGCGGATACTTCTTAATCCGCTGGTTGCGGGTTCGAGTCCCGCCCTGGGATGCAAATCCCGGGTAGCTCAATGGCAGAGCATCGGAAAAACGCCGCAACCGCTTGTTCCCCGGCGAGATCTTCTTCTTTGGCTTCGCGCATCTTGAGCGAGCCGTAACTTCGACCTTGGCCGGTGGCGTAGGCAACGGATACTTCTGGGGCGGATAACGCGGGTTCGAATCCCGCCGCGATTGCAATGCGGGTCGCGTGGTCTAACGGCAGGACATCCGATAAGTCCGTCGCCGCTTGTTCCCCGGCCTTGATCTTCCCGCACCGGTTGTACACGGGCTGGCTGAGTTCATTGCTTTCCCACCCTTGCGACAGAAAAAACTCGCAAGGATGGGGCACGGAACATTTTGGGCGCGTCCGGCAGTGCAGGGCGCGCCGCAATAACCACCTTGGCCGGTGGTGTAGGCAACGGATACTTCGTCGCTCCCCAACGAGGGGGCAGCGGGTTCGATTCCCGCCCGGACCGCAAGGTCCCGGATGCTCTGTAGGGAGAGCACCGGAAAAAAGACCGTCGCCGCTTGTTCCCCGGCCTTGATTTTCCAGCGCGGTTTGTACACGGGCTGGTTGAAGGTATCGGTTTCCCACCCATTTCCCATCTTTTCTTCGAAAAGCGGTGAAATGGATGGGGCACGGAGCATTTTTGGCGCATCGGGCAGTGCAGGGCGCGCCGCAACAACCACCTTAGCCGGTGGCGTAGGCAACGGTTACTTCGCCTGATACGCCGGGGGCCGCGGGTTCGATTCCTGCCTGGGACGCAAGTCCCGGTAGCTCAGTGGTAGAGCGCCGTCAAAAGTCCGTTGCCGCTTGTTCCCCGGCTTAGCCTCTTCGGGACCGCGACATAAGGGCGGACTTGTTGAGCTTTTCGGCCTCCCGCTGTTGCGACGGAAGAGCAACCGCGGGTTCTTCGACTCCCCTGCGCTGCGCTCCGGGTCGCTCAGGATGACAACTGAATTGGGGATATGGGCATTTTGAGCTGGATCGGTATCAGACACTCACGGATTCCTGCCGGTGGCGCAGGGTGCGGATACTTCGGGCAGAGCACCGCTTTCGGGCGGAGGTCGCAGGTTCAATCCCTGCCGCCAGCCTTCGGGTTGGCCGTAGCTCAGGGCAACACCTTCCGCGTCCGACTTTTCCCCGGCAGGGAGTTTCACCCTTGTGTTGTCCACGCGCCTTAGAGCCTGTGGATGGCCATCAACCTCAACCTTCAACATGAGCCTGCCGGTGGCGCAGGGTACGGATACTTCGGTAGAGCGCGGCCGTTGCGGCCGAGGAGCAGGTTCGATTCCTGCCATCAAGGGAGTATCTTGGTGTAGCTATTCCGCACTCGACTTTTCCCCGGCAGTTTTCTTTTGGTTCTCTTTTTGAAAGGAGGCGTTATGCGCCTGAACATCTTCAAGTCCAAGCCCCGCCTGCGCACCCACGAGGGCGCGCCCGCCAGGGTCGTCACTCCGGAGCAGATGCTGCGCCGCAGCGTTCTCTCCTGCATGTTGTGGGAGAACGAGTTCTACGAGGACGGCGTGCAGATCGCGGGCCGCATCCACGAACTCGTTCCCCAGGTCGCCGCGGAGAAGGTGGCCGCACTGGCTGTCGAGGCGCGGGAGGGGATGAAGCTGCGCCACGCGCCGCTGTTGCTGGTGCGCGAGATGGCCCGTCACGCCACGCATCGCGCACTGGTTGCCGAAACGCTGACGCGCGTCATCCAGCGCGCCGACGAACTGAGCGAGTTTGTCGCCATCTACTGGGCCGGGGGCCGTCAGCCTCTCTCCGCGCAGGTGAAGAAGGGCCTGGCCGCGGCCTTCGCCAAGTTCGACGAGTATGCGCTGGCCAAGTACGATCGGGCCGGCGCGGTGCGGTTGCGCGACGTGCTTTTCCTGTCGCACGCCCGCCCGGTGGACGAGGCGCAGGCAGCTTTGTGGAAGCGCCTGGCCGAGAACGAACTGGCCACGCCTGACACCTGGGAGGTTGCTCTCTCGGCTGCCGGCCGCGGCGAGGGCGTGGAGAAGAAGGCTGTCTGGGAGCGTCTGCTCACCGAGCGCAAGCTGGGCGCGTTGGCTCTCTTGCGCAACCTGCGCAACCTGCACACCGCGGGCGTCGAAGATCGGCTGGTGATCGATGCGCTGGCGGCTCTCAAGACGGATCGCGTCTTGCCGTTCCGCTTTCTGGCCGCCGCACGCAGCGCTCCGCAGTGGGAGGAGGCACTGGAGCAGGCCATGTTCCGCGCGCTCGAAGGCCGTTCGGCGAAGCTCGCGGGCCACACCGTGCTGCTGGTGGACGTCTCCGGATCGATGGAGACGACCATCTCGGGCCGCTCGGAGATGCGCCGCACCGACGCGGCGTACGGTCTGGCGATCCTGCTGCGGGAGATCGCGGAGAAGGTGACGATCTACACCTTTTCCGAGACGGCCAAGCGGGTGGCGTCGCGGCGCGGCATGGCGCTGAGGGACGCAATGGACCAGAGCCAGGCGCACGCGGGAACCTACCTGGGCGCCGCGCTCAAGCAGGTGGAGGCCGAGGTCCGCGAGGGCTTCGATCGCCTGGTGGTGATCACCGACGAGCAGTCGCACGATCAGGTGCCTGCACCCGCCGGTTTGGGCTACGCGATCAACGTGGCCAGCGCCCGCAACGGCGTGGGCTACGGCAAGTGGACGCACATCGACGGCTGGAGCGAAGCGGTGATCGACTATATCGTGGAGCTGGAAGCCGCCGAGGGCGATCCGGTAGCCTGAGTCGCGCAAAAACTCGCAGGGGTGAAGGGGACGGGCTTCGGCCCGTATCCTTCACCCCTGCGTATTTGTATTTCTACCTTGGCGCGGCAAACGGTCGTTTTGCGTGAAGCCGGAGCTTACCGGAATCGCTTGGAGGGCTCGTCGGAGTAGATTTGTCCGTCGCGGATATGGACGACGCGATGGGCATACTCGGCGATGTCCGGTTCGTGGGTGACCAGCACGATGGTGTTGCCGCCGGCATGCAGGGTGTCGAACAGGGCCATGATCTCGATGCCGGTCTTGGAGTCCAGGTTGCCGGTGGGTTCGTCGGCCAGGATGATGGAGGGCCGGTTGACCAGGGCGCGGGCGACGGCGACGCGCTGGCGCTGTCCGCCGGAGAGTTCGTTGGGCTTGTGGTACATGCGGGATTCGAGGCCGACGTTGGCCAGCGACTCCTTGGCGCGCTCGATGCGCGCGGCGGCCGGGGTGCCGTTGTAGATCAGCGGCAGCTCGACGTTGTGCAGGGAGGTGGCGCGGGCCAGCAGGTTGAAGGTCTGGAAGACGAAGCCGATCTCCTTGTTGCGGATACGCGCCAACTGGTCGTCGTCCAGCTCGCTGACCAACTGGCCGTTGAGCCAGTATTTGCCTTTGGATGGCGTGTCCAGGCAGCCGATGAGGTTCATCAGCGTGGACTTGCCCGAGCCGGAGGGGCCCATGATGGCCACGTACTCGTTGTGTTTGATGCTCATGGTGATGCCGCGCAGAGCTTGCACCTGCTGCTCGGAGCCCATGTCGTAGGTGCGCCACAGATCCTCGACGACGATCACGTCGCCGGTGGGCCGAGCCGTTTGCTGGAGAGCCTCTTCGCTGACGATGGTGTTCATGGCCATTTGGGTCGATTCCTTTGCCTGCTGGGGTTCGCGCGCTTCTGGATGAGGAGGAAGAAAGGAAGCCGACGCCCGCCCGGGCTGGGAACTTCCTTCCTCACGCTTCGGCTGCCTTAAGACTTCGCGTCCTGTCCGGGCAAGACCGGTTTTTCGGTATCCCGCTTGACCAGCGAACCGCTCTTGAGGGCGCGCAGCGTCTTGTAGGGTCCGATGACGATCTCCTGGCCCTCGGTGATTCCGCTGAGTACTTCGATGTCGGTAGCGCCGGTGATGCCGGTGGTGACGGGGACGAACTTGGCGCGCAGCTTGCTGTGCGCGTCCTTGTCCACCACGTAGACGCCCTGCTGTGGGGTGGGCTTGGGGGCGGGCGCGGTGGTTGCGGCCTGCACTTTGCCCTTGGTGTCGGCCGGCTCGTCGGTGTGCATGGTCAGCGCCTGGATGGGCAGGGAGAGCACATTCGACTTGTGCGCGGTGGTGATCTTGGCGGTCGAGGAGAGTCCCGGACGCAGGTCGTTGGAGGGCGTGTCCAGGGTAACCACGACTTTAAAGTCCTTGGCCTCTTCCGTGCCGGTCGTCGACTGCGAGGTGGCGATGCCGGTGGAGCGCAGGATGGCCTGATCGCCGACCAGAGTCACATGGCCCTTGAAGACCTTGCCGGGCAAGGCGTCCACGGTGACGTCGGCCGGCTGGCCGATCTGGATATTGACGATGTCGGTCTCATCGACCTTGACCTCGGCGGTGACCACGCTCATGTCGGCGATGGTCATGAAGGTGGAGCCTTCGGTGTTCTGAATGCCTTCGACGACCGTCTCGCCTTCGCGCACCGGCTGGTTGGTGACGATGCCGTCGAAGGGCGCCACGGCATTGGTCAGGTCGAGCATATTCTTCTGGGCTCTCAGGTTCGCCTGGGCGGTTCCCAGGTGTCCGCGCGCGGAGTCGGTCTGGGCTTTGGATTGGTTCAACTGCGCGATGGCCTGGTTCACGGTCGCGACGTCGGTGTCGTAGGCGGCCTTCTTGGCGTCGTAGTCCTGCTTGGCCATGATGCCGGCGGCATACAGACCCTGGGCGCGTTCCCAGTCCAGCTTCTTTTGCTCCAGGTCGGCGCGCGCGTGCTCCACGTTGGCCTCCTGGGTCTTTTCCGCGGCCACATAGGACGCGATATCGGTCCGAGCCGCGGCGATGGTCGCCTCCTGGCTGGCGACATTGGCTTCCTGCTGGACGTGCTCGATGGTGGCCACCACCTGGCCCTTCTTGACCATGTCGCCCTCTTTGACAAAGAGGTGAGTGATGCGGCCCATGGCGGTGGCGCCCAGGTTGACATAGGTTTTGGGCTTAATCTGACCGGTACCGCTGACCACCGTGGCCAGATCCTGGCGCGCGATCTTAGCGGTCAGAACCTTGGTATAGCCGGACTGCTGCTTGTAAACCATGAAGGCCACAAGTCCGGCGGCCACCACAACGGCAAGAACAATCAAGAGAATCTTCTTCATGTGCGGTACGAGCTCCAGCTCTTTCAGATTCAGTTTACGCAATCGATGCGATTGTGGTTCCCCATTCCCGCAAAACCCGTTCCCGGCGCTTTCTTGGACGGCGGCTGGGGGGGCGGGAAAGCACGCAGCCGCGGCCACCGGGAAGAACCCGTTCATGCGATCCGCGGGGCTTTTCAGGTGCGTTTGCTACCGAGCAGCAAATGGATCGCGCTTGTTTTTTGGACGCCTGAACCCTCCCGGAGGTCTCAAAAACCCGCCGATGGCGTCTTTTTCGGATAACCTTGACGCCCCTGGGGCGTCCAACCGCCAACTAGCTCCGGCGGGAACCTTGCCCAGCCCTATCGGGACCCGTAGAATAGAGAATCGCAGGAGTTTTGAAGGCAAATGATGCTTAACGCTCGTACTTTTCTCTTCGCCGCACTGGGTTGCGGATTGGCTTTCTCCCCTACCGCCGGGCTTCGTGCCCAGCAGCCGGCCCCCCCGACCGCGCAAGCGCAACCGTCCAGCGGGCAGGGACAGGACGCGGACCCGCTCAAGCGGGAACGCTCCGACAAGGACAAGTTCAAGGCCCAGAAGGCAGTCCGGCAGGAGCTGAAAGGCGCCTACAAGAGCTGGCTCAACCAGGACGTGCCCTACATCATCTCCGACGAGGAGACCAAAGCCTTCAAGACGCTGAGCAACGACGAAGAGCGGGACGCCTTCATCGAGCAGTTCTGGCTGCGCCGCAATCCCAATCCGGATTCGCCGGACAACGAATTCCGCGAAGAGCATTATCGCCGCATCGCTTACGCCAACGAGCATTTTGCCGCCGGCAAGCCGGGATGGAAGACGGATCGCGGACACATTTACATCTCCTTCGGCAAGCCGGATTCGATCGATGCCCACCCTTCGGGCGGCAGCTATCAGCGCTCTCAGGAAGAGGGCGGCGGCGAGACTTCGACGTTCCCCTTCGAGACCTGGCACTACCGCTATATCGAGGGCATCGGCGAGAACATCGATCTTGAGTTCGTCGATACCTGCCAGTGCGGCGACTATCACTTCACCATCGATCGCGGCGAGAAGGACGCGCTGATGCACGTCCCCGGCGCCGGCCAGACCCAGTTCGAAGAGATGGGCATGGCCAAGAAGGCGGACCGCTTCAAGGGCGGATTGGAGAACCTGGGCAACGGGCCGATGTCCTCCTCGCAGCAGGGCAAGCAGTTCGATCGCATCGAGTTGATGGCCAAGATCTTCGCTCCCCCGCCGATCAAGTTCAAGGATCTGGAGAATTTCATCTCGGAGCACAAGCTGCTCACCGGGCCGATCTTCCCCTTTGACGTGCGCACCGATTTCGTCAAGGTCACCGAGAACTCGGTTCTGGTGCCGATTACGCTCCAGTTGAAGAACCGCGACATCACCTTCGTGACCAAGGCGGGCGTAGCCAAGGGCGTGGTGAACATCCTGGGCAAGGTCACCACGCTGACCCACAAGACGGTGCAGACCTTCGAGGACACGGTCGAGGTGGAACAGCCGGCGGAACTGCTGGAGAAGAGCCTCGATCGCCAGTCGGTTTACTGGAAGGCGCTGCCTCTGTTGCCGGGCCTTTACCGGTTGGATATCGCCATCAAGGACGTGAACAATCCAGACCACGTGGGCATCTACGGGCACGGCCTGGAAGTGCCGACCTACCACGACGAAAACCTGGCCACCTCCTCGCTGATCCTGGCCGATCAGATGAACCTGGTCTCCTCGCGCGAGATCGGCAGCGGCAACTTCGTCATCGGGAATACCTTCATCCGTCCGCGCGTGAGTTCCAATCCGGCAACGCCGGTCAGTTTCAAGCGCAGCCAGCAGTTGAACTTCTGGATGCAGGTTTATAATCTGAGGATCGACGACGCCACCAAGACCAATCTGGCCACGGTGACCTACCAGATCATCGACAGCAAGACGGGTACGGTGGTTTTCGAGAAGCAGTTGGAATCGAAAGACTTGGGGGCGCACAGCGACCAGTTGACGGTGGAGAAAACTCTCCCCATCGCCGGCCTCCAACCAGGCAGATACAAGGTGACGATCAAAATAAATGATGGAATCTCGAAACAAGAGATTGCGCAATCGGCACCTTTTGTCGTGGAATAGTATGCATCCCGCGCATCGGGCTTACCGGACTTCAGATCCGGAAAGCCGCGCGGGAACGATTGTGAAGGATCTCGCCAGGGACGCCGCCAGGTCACAAAAAACAGTGATGATGCGCAGGCTCCAGTTCGCCTTGTTCCTACTGATCGCGTTGGGGAGCGCTCCGGCCCACGGAGCGCCCCAGGGATCGGTTACGGGCGAGGTGCGCGATTCGCTGGGCGTTCCTCAAATTGGCGCGGTGGTGCAGTTGCTGCGCCCCGATCTCAGCGTGCTGGCCACGGTCTATACCAACGCCAGCGGGCGCTTCACGATTCCCTCCGTGCTGCCGGGCCGCTACGCGGTGAAGGCCATGGGCACGTCCTTTCTGCCTTCCCTGCGCGAGAACGTCCGCATCCGCTCCAACACCGTTGTCAACTTGACCTTGAACACCCTCTACGAGGTGATGGAGTGGCTTCCGGCCGAACCGCGCGCCGCCGACAGCCAGAAGGACGACTGGGCCTGGACGCTGCGCTCGGCCGCCAACCGCCCCCTGCTGCGCTGGCTGGAAGACGGGCCGCTGGTCGTGGTCTCCGATAGCACTGGAAGCAGACCCCGGCTCAAGGCGCGCATTGTGGCCAGCGGGCAGGAAGGGAGCTTTGGCGAGAGCGGCGAACGCTTCTCCGCGGCCGTGGAAGAGACTCCCTCGAATAGCCGGGAATTGATGGCTCGCGTGGATTTTGCTCCGGGCAGCGACGCCGGGCTGGAATCCATGCTGGGCTTCCGCCAGGATCTGGGCTTTGCCGGGTCGGTGCAATCGGTGGCTGCCGTCGCGGTTCATCCTGAAATCGCCACCGCCGGGGCAGAGGGGTTGGACGAGGCAGCTTTCCGAACCTGGGAGACCATGGCGCTGGGCGACGAGTTCGAGGCCGAAGCCGGTTCCGACCAGGTGGTTGCCCGCTTTGCCGAGCACTCTCCCAACACGGTGGCCGCGGCGCTGCCCTTTGCCAGCCTGGGCTGGCGCAGTGGCGACTCCTCGGTTCACTACCGAGTGAATACCAGCCTGCCTGCCGCGCGCAGTCCCGAGGACAGCGAAGCCCGGGCCTGGCTGCCACAGCTTTCCGTGCGCAACGGCCAACTGGTCCTGGAACACGGACTGCACCAGGAGATCGCCTGGGAGCGGCGCACCGATCTCTCGGGCATGGCAGTGGTGGTCTTTTCCGACAGCGTCGAACACCCGATTCTTGAGGCCATGGGGGATCTTGCGCCGGGAGATGCGGGCGCCGCGGCGGCGCTCATCGATCGCGCCAGCAGCCTCGTCCATGCAGCCGGCCCAAGTTACTCGACCTCCGGGGTGCTGGCGTCGATGGATCGCCGGCTGGCGGGCGGCAGCCGCGTGCGCTTGAGTTACGCCAACGGCAGCGCGCTGGCGATGCCCAGCCCGGCGGCTTCGGCGCAGCCGGCTTCGCTGGCCCAGATTCTTTCCGCGGTTCGTCCCCGCCGCGCTCAGATGTATGCGCTTTCGCTTTCCGGCACGCTGGAAGGCAGCGGCACGCGCTGGCGGGCCAGTTACCGCTGGCAGCCGACAGAGACGGTGACCCGCGTGGCGCCGTTTGCCGCCGATGCGGCGGAGCCCTATCTCAATCTCCACCTGCGGCAGCCGATTCGTCTGCGCCAAGCGGGGTCGGGACAGTTCGAGGCCCTGCTGAACGTGGGCAACCTGCTGGCCCAGGGCTACCGTCCATACCTGCTCAACGACGGCGCGCTGCTGGTGTTTGCCCAGGACCAGCGCAGCTTGAGTGCCGGGGTGGTCTTTACCTTCTAAGCCCGGTTTGGAAAACAGGCCCCGATGTGCTATATTTTTCAAGTGGCGACAGGGAGTCCCTGCTCGCTCGAAACGTGCGCAGAGGCCCGCTGCACGGCATGAAGAGTTCACCTGGACGCGTAGCTCAACTGGCAGAGCATTCGGCTCTTAACCGACAGGTTGTAGGTTCGATTCCTACCGCGTCCACCATAGAATCAATAACTTAGATGGATTTGCGCTCTGCTTGCGCTCCGTTGCTCTGGAATGCAAGCCCAGCCACCCTCAAGCCCGCCGTGCTCATCTCATCCGTTACCACGTCCCCGTATGTTCATGGTCGTGCGGATGTCCGTGTGCCGCATCATCTTCTGTTGCACGGCAATCGGAGTCTCCACCGCGTCCAGCCAAGAGCGGTAGGTGTGCCGGAAAGCGTGCGAACTGACGTGGCCGATTCCAGCAGCCTGCGATGCCCGGTCCAACTGTTGTCGTGTACCGGTGTAGGAGTAGGGAAGTCTGCCAAGTTTGAACGGACTGGCAAAGATCCAATCCTCGGCTCCCGAGAATTCGGAAGCCTGTTTCCACGACTTCAGAAGTTCCAGCAATTCACTCGCAAGGTTGAAAGTCTTCGCGGACCCCTGCGTCTTCACATCGCCCACGATTTGATTCACGATTCCACGCCGGACACTCAGCCGTGCGCCAACCCAGTCCACATCAGCCCATTGGAGTGCGAGCGCCTCGCTGACGCGAAGGCCCAAACACACAGAGAGCAACGCCATTGTTGCGAAAGGCTCTTGCAACTCCTCCAGCAGAGCGTGGAACTGCTCCACTGTAAGGCTCCGGGGTTTCCGTACTTTCTGCGTTGCCCCGACATTGCGGACGAGGGATACGGGATTGCGGCTGATGTCCAACATCCCGGCCCACATGGCGAAGTCCACAAGCGCGTGCATGAGCGATCGCACGTGCGTTTTGGACTTTGGCGACGAGGGCAGTTCCCGGAGCCACAGTTGTTGGGCAATCTGGGGTGAAGCCAATCTCCCTCCAGGTTGCAGAGCCAAGATTGGGCAGCATGGAGGGTTTGGGGAATCCAATGCAGGTGGTCACCTGGAGCGGTTCCTGCCCTCGATGCCATCGCCTTCTCAGCGCCCTTCGGATCGAGACGCCGACGCGCGCGGTTGCCGGCTTTCAGCTAAAGTACAGTCAATGAAGATTCTCGTCTGCGCCTTCATCGCCCTCTTCGCCGCCGGTTCTGCCGCTCAAGACGCCAGTAAGTTCGACATCCAAGCTGCTCAGCGGTTTGGGAGTCTGGCTTTAGGCTGCGTCCACAAAGAGTATCCAAACCACATGAGCCACACGCTGAACAGCGATGCGGACGCGGCGCCGCCACGAGAACTGACCCCGGCCTTCTACGGCTGCTACGACTGGCATTCTTCCGTGCACGGGCACTGGTTGCTGGTCCGGCTGGTCAAGACGTTTCCGGGTACGCCGTTTGTGCCGCTTGCTCGGGAGGCGCTGCAGCAAAGTCTCACCGCAAAAAACCTCGCTCAAGAGGCTGCCTATCTTCGGGGGGCGGGACGCGCCAGTTTCGAACGGCCCTACGGGCTCGCCTGGCTTTTGCAACTCGCCGCGGAACTCACGGAATGGGACGACCCACAGGCCAGGGAGATGGCCGCTAATTTGCGTCCGCTTGAGGAAGCCGCGGTGGCGAGGCTGAGCGGCTGGCTGCCCAAGCTCTCCAACCCGGTGCGAATCGGCGAACACGACCAGACCGCATTCGCTCTCGGCCTGATGCTTGACTATGCGCGCGAAAACCGCAACAGGCAGTTCGCCGCGCTGATCGAGTCCAAAGCCAGGCAGTTCTACCTCGCCGACAAGAACTGCCCGCTGGCCTACGAGCCTTCCGGCGAAGACTTTCTCTCGCCATGCCTGGGCGAAGCCGACCTGATGCGGCGCGTGTTGCCGAGCCAGGAGTTTGCGCGCTGGCTGCGGGCATTCCTGCCCCAGATTTCCACGCCGGGAGACGGCAAATGGTTGCAGCCCGTCACGTCACCCGATCCGAGCGATCCCAAACTGGCGCACCTGGACGGGCTCAACCTCAGCCGGGCATGGATGCTGGAGGGAATCGCTGCCGGCTTGCCGAAGGGAGATCGGAGGCTACCCTCCATCTTGGCGTCGGCCGCGGCCCACAGACAGGCTGGGTTGGCCGCTGTGACGGGCGAGCATTACGAGGGCGGACACTGGCTTGGCAGCTTTGCAGTGTATCTGGTGACGCAACGCGGCATTTCGGCCACTCCCTGAAGGTCCGGACTCCCGTGCGAATTCCAACGCCAATCGCGGCAGAGCCTTTCTGACCAGCCGGCGCTGCGACGAGACCCTCCCCAACACCCGTGCGGCGTGGGCGATGGCTTGGCAACCAAGGCAGATCGGCGGGCGAAGTCGCCTTCTCCGCGGATTCACGGGGCCTGCTGGCAGTTGCCTTTCTGCTGTAATATGTCGGTTGCGAATCTATCTCCCTGGAGCCCGTCATGCAACAAGCCTTGCAAGGTCTGGAACCGAAGTCCATCTGGAATCACTTTGACCGTATCGCGGCGATCCCCCGCGCCTCGACCAAGGAAGCCGCCATTCGCCAGTATGTGCTGGGCGAGGCCGCTCGCCTCGGCCTCAAGGCCACGGAAGATGCGGCCGGCAACGTGGTGGTGAGCAAGCCCGCCTGCCCTGGACGCGAATCCGCCACCCCCGCGCTGTTGCAAGGCCACTTGGACATGGTCTGCGAGAAGAACGAGGGCACGGCCTTCAATTTCGATACCGACGGCATCCGCATTGTGCGCGACGGCGACTGGCTGAAGGCCGACGGCACCACTCTTGGCTCGGACAACGGAGTCGGCGTCGCCGCCGGCCTGGCCGTGATGGAGAGCACTGCCATCAAGCACGGCCCGCTGGAGTTTGTCTTCACCATCGACGAAGAAACCGGCCTGACCGGCGCCTCCGAGTTCCCCGGCGGCGTACTCAAATCGAAGTTCTTTCTCAATCTCGACGGCGAGGAAAAGGGCACCCTGTGCATCGGCTGCGCGGGCGGCGTAGTGACCAAGGCGCGCCGCCGCGTCCAAATGCAGGCGCCGGCGGCCAAGGCGGCGTGGCGCATCAAGGTCAGCGGCTTGCGGGGCGGCCACTCCGGCGTGGACATCCACCTCGGCCGCGGCAACGCCATTCGCATTCTGGGCGCTACCTTGCAGGCAGCGATCGGCGAGTTGCCTGCCGAATTGGCCGATCTGAAGGGCGGCAGCGCGCAGAACGCCATCCCGCGCGAGGCCTTCGCGGTCATCGCGCTCGACCAGAGTAGTGAAGTCCAACTGCGCCAGGTGGTTTCGCGCTGCGAAATCGAGCAGCGTCTCGACCTGGGCGCTTTCGATCCAGAACTCGCGATCACCGTGGAGAAGGCCGAACTGCCGGCGCAGGTCATGGCTGAGCGCGATGCCCGCGGCGTGGTGGATTTGATCGCCAGCCTGCATCACGGGGTGCTGGCCATGAGTCCCGATGTTCCAGGGCTGGTGCAGAACTCCACCAACCTGGCAACGCTCACCCTGAGCGACGGCCTGGTCGAGATCGTCACCAGCCAGCGCAGCGCCATTGAAAGCAGCAAACTGCTGGCGGCGAGCCTGGTGGCCACCGCGTGCCGGCTCGCCGGCTTCGAGACCGAGCACGTTGGCAGCTATCCAGGATGGAAGCCCGAGCCCGGAAGCGAGATTGTGCGCAAGCTGCAGGAAGTGAACCAGAAGCTCTACGGCGAACCCGCGAAACTGGTAATCATGCACGCCGGCCTGGAGTGCGGGGTGATCGGAGAAAAATATCCCGGCATGCAGATGGTGAGCTTCGGCCCGCAGATCGAGAACCCGCACAGCCCCAATGAGCGCGTGCAGATATCGTCGGTCGAGCCCTTCTGGAATTACCTCTGCGCGGTGCTGGAGGCAATATAGCCGTTGGCTGCCGGTTGGTGGCACTGGGCATCGGCGCAGGTGCAAGGGGCAGAGCAGATCCTGGGGCCGTTCGGCGAAGATTCCGACCGGCGGCGCTGGGACTGAAGCTGGCCGAACGCGGAGGCGAGAGCGGAATCGTTCCGCCACCGAACTGCTCCCGCAACCAGCACACCAGCCCGAGCCCGGCCACCGACACGTCCAGGCTCCATTTTGCTCCGTGGATAAGTCCGATCCAATTTGGCGCTGTTCCAGCGCAATCCGTTTGGGCTATATTGTCTACACGTTGCATTGGGAGGAGTTCGATTGCGCCTCGGACGTTCCCCGTCCCGGCAACGCCCGCGTCCGGTTTGGCCTGGATGCACACCGGCAGATGGGCGCATAGAGCTATAACCAGTCCGATCGATGCCATCGTGTCTGTTTGCCTGCGGTGAGATCCACCAACCGGGAGGGGGTCATGCCTCCGGGAATCGGGGCAGATGGCTTGTAAGACTGGTTCCAGGAGGGTTCGATGAAGACTTCCGATACGGTTGGATCGGTACTGAAGAGCAAGGGAATCAACAACGTCCTGTCGATAGCGCCGGAGCAGTCGGTCTACGAGGCGCTGGAAATCATGGCCAAATTCGACATCGGCGCTTTGCTGGTCCTCTCCAACCAGCGTCTGGTGGGCATCCTGTCGGAGCGCGACTACGCACGCAAAGGCGTTCTTGTGGGCCACGCCTCCAAGGAGACAAAGGTCCATCAGATCATGACCAGCCCGGTCCTCTTCGTCGGCCCCGAGCAGACCGTGGACGAGTGCATGGCGGTGATGACCAAGCATCATTTCCGCCATCTCCCCGTGTTGCAGGACGAAGCCGTGGTGGGAGTGGTCTCCATCGGCGACCTGGTCAAATGGGTGATCACCGGCCACGAGCAGACCATTCAGCAGTTGGAGGGCTACATTACCGGGACGTATCCGAGGTAGCTTCCGCAGCCTCATGCCGAAACGTCCGCCCCCGGCGCTTACATGCCGGGGTGAGCCGCCTCGTTCACATGCTGCACCAGGTCCATATACAGGTCGCGGGGCAGGTTGGTTTGCCAGTGCCCGGTCACCTTGGCGACGAGCACGATCGCGAAGAAGATACCGGCCAGAATCCCGGCAAAGGCCCGCGGGCCGATCGCCCGCCGCCGCCATCGTTCGGCGGACAAGGCTGCGCGCCGGGGCGGCAGGGCCAGTTGCAGCGCATCCTGCGCCGAGCAGGCCGCCACGCACGCCATGCAGGCCGTGCACTCCACCGAGCGGATTTGCAGCAGCCGGTCCACCGGCAAAGCGGCGGGGCAGGCGCGCGCGCACTTGCCGCAATCGATGCAAGCCTGCGCGTCGCGGCGAATCTTCGCCGGACTCAGCAATGAGGCGAGGCCCATCAGCGCGCCGTAGGGGCAGAGATAGCGGCACCAGAAGTTCTCCACCAGGCCGGAAAGCAGCACCAGCAGGGCGATGACCACGATGGCTGTCGTTCCCATGCCGCGGAAGAAGTTCAGCATCTTCACGTCGGCCACCAAGCCATAGGGAGTGCCCATGAACTCCTGCAACGCCTCGGCGGACATGGCGCCGATGACAAAGACGAAAAAGCCCAGCAGCAGATATTTCAGGCCGCGCAGCGGAATATCCGCCCAGCGCGGCAGGCGCAGATTGCGGCCGAAAATTCTTCTTCCCAGCTTCCAGAGATATTCGCTGAGCGTCCCCACCGGGCAGAGCCAGGAGCAGAAGGCTTTCTTCAGCAGCAGGCTCATGAGCAGGAAGGCCGCGAAGAGAAACATGGCCGCCGGATGGATGAGCGGCACGCGCCCGGTGAGCAGGAAGAACTTGAGGTTCATCATGCCGGCAATGGGCAGCCAACCCTCGGCTCCCGCGGGGCGAGGCACGTAGAGGCCTTGGCCGCCGCGCTCGAAGTAGCGGACCCATAGATAAAACTGCGCTCCCAGCCAGCAATTCAGAGCCGCGAAAGCGAACTGCACCGTTTGCCGGATGCGCTGCGAGCGATCCGGCGCAAGGCGGCGAATCAGCTTCTTTTTCTCTCCCTGCACGGAGACAACATCGGTTGGCGGTGCGCCCATAGCCTTCTGTACCTTCTGTATCGGAGGGTAGTTGCCCGCCCGGCAATCGACAATGACTTTGATCACAGGCGGAGGGACCAGGGCAATCGCATGAACGTTGCCAGCACGGGAATTGAGGTCTTGAAAGGGCACGGCTTCAGCCGTGCCGATTTCGAGGCTTAAGATGCATCGGCTTTAGCCGCCGAGGGATGTCTTTGGACGATTGGAACCATCCCTCAGTGGCTAAAGCCCCGAAATCTCTTGGCGCATGAGCGGCACGACTGAAGCCGTGCCCTTTCAAAACAGTCGAGCGCCGGGATTTGCGATCTTCATGCGACTGCCCCGGCGGAGGCGGAGCAGCCTCTGTTCCCATTGCCGGAAGCCGAGGGCCGGCGAGTGCGTACTATCCTTGCAGAGAAAGGCAAGGTGCATCATGGTCCCCATGGATCGCCGTAGATTTCTCACCGGCGCCGCAGGTCTGGCCGCGGCGGCCGCCATTCCAGCTTCGGCTGCTTCCGCCCCCGCCACAATCTCCCGTGAACCGGGGGTAAAGCTCAAGCTGGGGCTGAATGCTTACTCTTTCGACGGGCCTCTTCGCCAGGGCTCGATGACCTTGGTGGACGCCGTGCATTTCTGCGCCCAGCAAGGGGTCGATGCGCTGGATGCCACCGGCTACTACTTCCCCGGCTATCCCAACGCCCCCAGCGATGAGTATCTCTACAACCTGAAGCGGACCGCCTTCGTCAACGGCGTGGCCATCGGCGGAACCGGCGTGCGCAACGACTTCGCCGTGGCCGATCCGGCGGCGCGCAAGGCCGATGTGCGGATGGTCAAAGACTGGATTGTCGCGGCCAGCAAGCTGGGCGCCCCGGTGATTCGCGTCTTTTCCGGCAAAGCAAGGCCGGAGGGGTACACCTTCGACCAGGCCCTCGAATGGATAGTGGCCGACTTCAAGGAATGCGCGGCCTTCGGCAAGGAGCACGGCGTGGTGGTGGCTCTGCAACAGCACAACGATTTCCTCAAGACCGCCGCGGAGACCATCCGCGCGCTCGAAGCCGTGGACTCCGAATGGTTCGGCTGCATTCTGGATATCGGCAGCCTGCGCTCCGGCGACCCCTATGCGGAGATCGAGAAACTGGTGCCCTACGCGGTCTCCTGGCAAATCAAGGAGAACGTCGGCCGGGACGGCAAGGACGAGCCCACCGACCTCAAAAAGATCAAGGCGATCGTGGATCGGTCGGGCTACCGCGGGTACGTTCCCTTCGAGGCCTTGGGCGCGGGCGATCCGCGGGCCAAGGTGATTGCGTTCCTGGAGAAGATTCGCCGCGCCTTCGAACTCTGATGCGCTCTGACCGAGCGTGTGAAGCCAGGGACGCACGATCCGCGCCGCATCTCGGATTTTGCTGCTGGGGCGGGCCGGCGCAGCGCTCCGCCCGCCCTTTGGCGTAAAATGGCACCGCCTCCGGAATACGCTTTCTGGCGCAGCGAAATCCCGCCCGCCGACGGCTTCTTTCGGAGAATCCGATTGCATTTCCAGGGATGGATCGAAATGAAAAGATTTGCTTGCGCACTTGCCCTGCTCCCATTCACCCTGCCGGTCTTCATGGCCGGCCAGGCCGCCAGCGCCAATGGAGCTCCGAGTATGACCGAGATCGGCGGCCAGAAGGTCGTCACCCTTAGCCGCAAAGCCGTCAGCACCACCAAACCGGAGTTCACCGGCGTTACCGTCCTGCCCGGCCGCGGCATGGAAGTCCTGCAGATCACCGCCAACTTCCCCGGCAAGGGCAATGTTGACGTGCTGATGCCCACTACCCTGGACGAAGCCAAGAAGACCCTGGACGTGGACGACGACGAGAACGGCGACTTGGCCTACCGGCTCGGCTCGGCCTTCCTGGTCCCCTACCCCAACCGCATTCGCGGCAAGCTTTCGGCCGACGGCAAGACGCTGACCACCGAGTGGCAGGGCCACTCCCTCACCCTGCCGGCCAACAACATCGGCCATCTGCCCACCGCCGAGCGCCATGCCATGCACGGGCTCATTCTCCGCTCCAAGACCGACGAGGTCAGCGTGAAGAAGATTGCCGGCGGCGAGGAAGTGACCGGCGTGATTCATGCCGGCAACTTTGGCGGCCACTGGCTGTCGAAGACCGACCTGGTCTTCACCATTACGTTGACCGCCGACGCGGTGGACGCCAGCATCGTTGCCAAGAACGTGGGCGCCGAGGCCGAGCCCATCGCTATCGCCTGGCACCCCTACTTCAACCTGCCTTCCGGCGATCGCACCCAAGCCAAGGTGCAGATTCCCGCCTCCACCATGGCTGAAGTGGACGGCTACGACAACGTCTTCCCCACCGGCAAGGTGTTGCCTGTGGAAGGAACCCGCTTCGACCTGCGCGCCGCCGGCGGCAAGACCCTGGGCCAGGAATTCTACGACGACAACTGGAACCATCTCGATTGGAAGAACGGCGCCGCCACCGTCCAGGTCATCGACCCGGCCGCCAAGTACGGCGTCAAGATCGAGGGTCTGTCGCCGGAGATCAAGGCCATCCAGATGTATGCCCCGCCCACCAAGCAGTTCGTGGCCATCGAGCACCAGTACAACTTCGGCGACCCCTTCGCCAAGGTCTGGGGCAAGACCGACACCGGCATGGTCACGCTGAAGCCGGGCGAGAGCACCAAGTGGCATGTCA
>Ga0316217_10003484_pt1 | contig 17880 bp, 13 predicted proteins | sample 1anoAmetaG_FD_203633 | JGI IMG/M metagenome (GOLD analysis project Ga0316217, IMG submission 203633) | Freshwater microbial communities from Trout Bog Lake, Wisconsin, USA - 1anoA | ecosystem: Environmental > Aquatic > Freshwater > Lake > Hypolimnion/Profundal zone | place: USA: Wisconsin...
GATGAACTTGTCGTGCGTGGCCTGTTCAAAGCGTTGCTTGAACAGCAGCGGATGATGCAGGCGGGGAAGCTGGTTGGTAGCGAACATGCCCAGCAACGCGCCAACGGCGGCGCCCATGATCATCAAAATGTATGAAGGCACAAACGTCATGGGCGGACTGAACATCGGCTTGCCGCCGACGATAAAGCGGTTGTCATAGGCATTGGCGTACCAGAGGAGGCCGACGACGGACAAAAATGCTCCTCCGCCCAGCGCCAGAGAAACCCAGCCGACGAGTGAATTCTTGTAGCCCATGACCTGGTCCAAGCCGTGAATCGGAAACGGCGTGAAGACGTCCCAGCGGCGGTAGCCGGCCCCGCGGACTTTTTCGGCCGCGCGCAGCACCGCGCCGGGCGAATCGAATTCGGCCATCAGGCCATAGACTTTGTCACTCATGGCTGCCTTTCTGCGCTCCGCCCAGCGGATGATGGGGATCGCCTTGCGGCAGGGCGCCCTTGACTTCGGAAATGGCGATCACCGGCAGGAATTTCACAAACAACAGATACAGCATGAAAAAAGCGCCGAGCGTGCCGATAAACAGGCCCACGTCCCAGATGGTCGGACGATAAACGCCCCAGTTCGCCGGCAGAAAATCCTGGTACAACGAGCCGACGACGATGACAAACCGCTCGCTCCACATGCCGATATTGATGAGCAGGCCGATCACGAACAGGGCGGCCAGATTGGCGCGGATTTTTTTGAACCACAGCAGTTGGGTCACGCAAACATTGATGCCGATGAGCATCCAACCGAACACCATGTAAGTATGGCCGAAGAAACGGTGGCCGAACACCCAGCGTTCATACGGGTCGCCGCTGTACCACGCGATGAAGATTTCCATCAGGTAGATGTAGGCAATGCAGAGGCCGCTGACCAGGGTCAGCTTGGCCACCTTGTCCAGGTGGCTCTTGGTGATGATGTTTTCGAGACCGCACAATTTGCGGAGTGAAGTCAGCAGCACCAGCATCATGCCGAAGCCGCAAAACACCGCGCCGATGACGAAATAGAGCGGGAAAATCGTCGCGTGCCAGCCGGCAATCTGCGCCGTGCAGAAGTCGAGGCCGACGATGGAACTGACGGTGAAAACCAGCAGCGTACACAAGCCGCACAGCACGACGTACGCCTTCTCGTAGTTGTGCCATTGCCAGGCCGAGCCGGTCCAGCCCATCGCCAGGAAACTGAAAATGGCCCGGCGCACCCGCGTCCTGGAGCGGTCGCGCAGCACGGCAAAATCGGGAATCATGCCCATGAACCAGAACAAAGACGACACCATCAAATAAGTATTCACCGCGAACACATCCCACATCAGCGGTGACTTGAACTGCGGCCACATGCCGTTCGAATTGGGAATCGGGAACATGAACCAGTCGAACCACGGGCGGCCGACGTGAATGGCCGGATAGAGTCCCGCCATCGCGACGGCAAACACCGTCATCGCCTCGGCCATGCGGCCAATGGTCGTGCGCCAGTGCTGGCGCGTCAAAAAGAGCATCGCCGAAATCAGCGTGCCGGCGTGCGCCACGCCGACCCACCAGATGAAATTCACGATATCCCAGCCCCACATGTTCGGATGGTTATTGCCCCAAGCCCCTACCCCGGTGAAGACTTGATAAAACAGGCAGACCGGGAAAATCACGGTGGCCGCGAAGGCGGCGGGCAGGAACAGGATCCACCACCACTGCGGCACTTTGGCCTCGGCAAACGCGGACAGCTTGTCGGTCACCCAGCCCAGGCCCTGGTTACCTTCGATCACCGGCGCGCGGCGCAGCTCCGCAGGCGGCGCGAGCCGTTTCAGTTCTTCGATGTTGGCGATTTCAGACATTCGCTAAAATATTTTCCCCTGGGTTAACAGGGTGCTGTCGTATTCTTCGGTGCTGAACGGCGCGTGGCTGTCGGGCATCGCGGGATTCGGATTGCGGACGCGCGCCAGATACGTCGTGCGCGGCTTGGTGAGCAAATCGCCCAACACGGAATAATTCAGCGTGGACCGCTTCTGGAATGATACCAGACTGCCGGCGTCGCTGATATCGCCAAACACAATCGCGCCCGCCGGACAGGCCTGTTGGCAGGCGGTTTTCGGCACGGTGCCCGCGCTTTCGGTCAGCCGCACATTGTCGCTCGCGCCGGCTTTGGCCTTTTGCGCGATCTTGGCCTGCTCAATGCGCTGCGTGCAGTACGTGCATTTTTCCATCACGCCGCGCATCCGCACCGTCACGTCGGGATTTTTCGACAACTTGATCAAATCCCATTCGTCTTCCGTGCGCATGCCGCTGTTCGGCTCCTTCAGCCAGCGGAGCAAATCCCATTGGCCATCCGTCTTGTGCGTCAGCGTGGTGGAATACAGCGTGCCTTTCAACTCCGTCAACGGACGTTTGTTGTAATCCAGAAAATTGAACCGGCGGACCTTGTACGGGCAGTTGTTCGAGCAGTAGCGGGTGCCAATGCAACGATTGTAAGCCATTACGTTCAGACCCTCCTGATCGTGAACGGTCGCAGCCACGGGGCAGACGTTTTCGCAAGGGGCGGTTTCGCATTGCTGGCACAGCATCGGCTGGTTTACCGCCTGCACGTCGTCAATCCACTCCTCAAATTGCTGATTTTCGTCGGTTTGGTTCATGTCCGCCGACGGGTCAAAGCGGCTCGGATTGTGTTTCCGCTTGGGATCGGCCGTAAAATAGCGGTCCACCCTCAGCCAGTGCATTTCGCGGCCGCGCAGGACCTGATCCTTGCCAACAATCGGAATGTTGTTTTCGCTCTGGCAGGCCATGATGCACGTGCCGCAGCCCACGCACGCGCCCAAATCAATCGTCATGCCCCACTGATGCAGCGCCGTGGCTTTCGCCTCGTCGAGCGGATTGGGATACAGCGACGCCACGATCGGCGGCTCGACCCCGTGAAATTTCTCTTCGGCCAAATGCTCGCGCGGCTGCTCGTCGTCGGGCCGCTTGGAATCCTTGAGCACCTCGTCAAGATTGAATTCGCGCACCGCCGGCCGGCCTTCCATGCTCCAGTGATGCTGGGTGCAGGCCAGGATGTGCGTCTCGCCCGTCTTTTTGATGGTCGCGCCTGCAATAACGTAATTTCCACCCCAAATCTGACGGCTTAAGAGCTGATAGGCATTGAAGCCGACGCCGGTTCCCACGCGGCCGGCTTTTTCGCGGCCATAACCCAGCGCCAGGCCGATGGAATAATCCGCCATGCCAGGCTGCACCCAGATCGGGCCTTTCACACTGCCCGATACCGGCGCTTCCTTGGAGGAGAAAGCGACGCCATTGTTCAACTGGATTTCCACCACGTCGCCGTTCGCCACGCCCAGCTCTTTGGCCGTCTTGCGACTGATCAGAACCGCGTTGTCCCAAGTCATCTTGGTGATGGGATCTGGCAACTCCTGCATCCAGCCGTTGTTCGCATGGCGTCCGTCGTCCACTTTTGAGTCGCGGAAGAAAATCGCCTCGAGCCGGTCTTTTGCAAGCGCACCCCCATTGCTGCCGCCGGGAAAAGTGGAATGGAGCTTCAATTCGACCGGCGGTGGCGCGGAATCAGCCTTGAATCCGTTGAACAAGAACTTTTTCCAGTCCTCGTCCGCAGCGCCAAACGTGGCGCGGACAATTTCATGAGGATTGGTTTGCGACTCACCGGCCAGGTGCGCAAGAAACTCCAATTCGGTCAAGCCGCCAAACAACGGCTGCAGCAACGGCTGAACCGCCACGAGCGTCCCATCGCTCGTGGTTGCGTCGCCCCAGGATTCGAGGTAGTGTGCCGCCGGAAAATTCCAGTTCGATTTTTCCGACGTTTCGTCCTCGTAATAGCCGAGGCGAACCACCGTCTTTTGCTTCGGCGTCCAGTTCCGATGGTAAGCGGGATTGCCGCCCAGAATGACCAGCGTGTCAGCCGCGCTGCGGTCAAAGGCATCCATCGTTGGTCCGGCATCTGGCGTGGCCGGCAACAACGTCACCGTGCGGCCCAGCGCGCCCAGCGCGGAGTTGAGGGCGTGAGCGATCCAATGCACGCTCGGTGGCTGCCGCTGGCCGGCCACGACCAAGGCCTGGCCGCCGGCCGCCTTCAAGTCATTGGCACATTCCGCAACCCATTTGGAATCAAGCTCGACGGTTTTATCGAAAACAGGGGCAGCCTGGGAGCGGTCAATTTCCGCCAGCAGCGCAAAACCAAATTGGGCGACGCTGCTGGCCGGAATTCGCAGCCGATGATCCGCATTCGCGCCGGTGAGCGTGAACAGCGATTCGACCGCGTACAGCCGGCTCATCCCGTCAGCCGCTTTGCGCCCGGCGGCAAATCTGCGGATGTGGTTGTGCGCGTCGTCCTCGCCACCCAGAAAATCACAATCAAGCGACAGAATGACCTTCGCCTTGTCGAAATGAAAAAGGGGTTTCACCGGCTCGCCAAACGCCTGCGTGGCGGCGCGTTGATGAATGCCGGAATCAATCGCATCAAAAGTGAACCACTGCGATTTGGGGAATTTCTGCGCGATGATTTTTTGCAGCCGCGCCCGCGAAGGCGAAGTGCTGCTTTCCGCCAGGAAGGCGAGGCCCTCACCCTGGTTCGCGGCGAATTTTTGCGACAGCTCGGCGAGGAATTTCAACGCCTCGTCGCGGGAAACCGCCTTGCCGTCATGCGTGAAATGCCGGGCGCGGTCGGGATCGTACAGGTCCAGGATGGAGGCCTGCGCATAGCGGTCAGTGCCGCCATTGCCACCGGGAAACAGGGCGTTGCCCTCGATCTTTACCGGCCGGCCTTCGCAGGATTTGACGACCAGCGGAATGGCGCCGGTGCGCGTGGGCATGGCCGTCGCAAAATACTGCGCCTGGCCATAGACGTAATTTTCCGGCTGTTTGCCGTAGGGTTCGAGATGTTCCTCGGGCCGGCGGCAGCCCGCCCCCAGTGTGGCCACGCCGACGAGCGCAAACGACGCGGACATGAGCTTCAGGAAATGGCGGCGGCTTTGCCCGTCTTCCATTTCGCTGGCGCCCTGGGGAAATTCGCGGTGCAGCCACTCGGTGAACTCCGGCGTATCCGCGAGTTCATCCAGACTGCGCCAGTAACGGCGGCCCTGGGCGGCATTCGAATTGGTCGGCTGATCGTTCATGCGTGGGCGGCGGCAAAAAAGTTACGATTTAGGAGATACGATTTACGCGCCGCAAAAGGACTCCCGCAGCGCCTGGTTGGGAGCGCCCATCGTAAATCGTAAATCGTAAATCGTAAATTCATCATCGGTGGCAGGCGGAACAGCTTTGCAATGATTCGACCTTCCAATCATGCACGAATTTCTGGCCATTCACTGCTTGCAGACGGGCGGCTTCGGCGGCATTCGTGCTCCATTGCCAGTCGAGCTTGGTGACTTGGTCCGGCGGCCGGATGGCGGCGGCCGGATCGCGGTGGCAATCCAGGCAAAAGCTCATGCTCAACGGCTGGGCGTGGCGGACTTCCTCCATCTGGTCTATCCGGCCATGGCAGGCCGCGCAACTGATGCCGCGGGTCACATGAACCGAGTGGTTGAAATAGACGTAATCGGGCATTTTGTGGACCTGCACCCAGGCGATGGGCGTGTTGTTGGCGGCGCTGTCACGGACGATTTGCAGGCGCGGGTCATCCTTCAACACCTGATTGTGGCAATTCATGCAGGTGGACGCCCCGGGTAGGTTGGCAAACCAGGATTGCTCCACGCCATTGTGGCAATACCGGCAGTCCAAGCCAAGCTGGCCGGCATGAACCCGGTGCGAAAACGGCACGGGCTGGACCGGCTGGTAGCCGACGCGGTAGTACTTGGGCGTGAGATAAATCGTCACGCCCGCAGCCACGCCGGCGCCAGCCAGGGCGGCCAGGCCGGCGAGCACCAGCGGCAAATTGTTTGTCCACTTTGGAAAAATCACTTCTTGCTAAAAATTAAATCCGCTACCGATTAAAAGTTGTCGTCCTAACGGCAAAAGCGCGGGTGATTTTTAGCAACTGGGCGGCGGCTTCGCAAGCAAAGTTTGTGAAATTTTTCACGACCCGCCGCCCCGGCGCTTTCCCCTTCGTTGCGCCCGGGGGACCGACCAGCCAGGGGAAACCCGTAAAAAATGTGAACCCGCCAAGGAGGTGGGGTCGGGGCGGCAAGGAGGGACAATGAAAGGGAACCGTCGTTGCCGAAAGAACGGCAGTTTAGGGCCACGCCACATTTTTGGCGAGGGCTTGAAAATTCCGGATGTTGCGCGTGATACGGAAGCGCCTCATGCGCGGCTCGCGCGCTCCTCCGTCACCGCTCTACCGATTGCCTCGAGGTTGAGCTTATACCCTTTGGGCACTTCAAAAGGAAGATAACCGCACCCATGTTGTAAAAGTTCATTGTGGATGTAAACGGAACCACCACCGTTGGCGTCTGTTTAAATTGTCGCGCGTTGTCAACCTGGTTGAAATACGCTCCGGTGACGAGGCCCAAAAATTTCATTCGCGTGCTGAATTTAAATCCGCCGCGAGTGGCCTACTCGCCTTGGTCAAACAGAAGCACCGGGCTGCCGCTGGAACCGGGATAGACGCTCGCATCAATCAAAAAAACAGGAAGCCCATTAACATCTGTTCGGACTGGTCAAAGGAATGACGGATCGGGGAGTTGTTTTTATTGCTCTGACCTCCATTCCCCTGACTTCTTGCGACCAAAATCTGTGTCCATCTGTGTCCATCTGTGGTTGAAGATTCTGTTTTCGGCCCTGCGCCAATTGCTCGACAAACTGGCTTGACCGTGGCAAGCTCGGGGCATCAAACCATGAAATCAGCGCTCCCGGTTTTAGCGACGGCGGCCTTGGGCCTCCTCCTGATGTCGCCGCAGACAACTTGCGCGGCGACGACAAAATTCGCCTGGCAGACCAACGCCACGGCGGTCGCGCTCGTTTGCGGCGGCAAGCCGGTCTGGCAGTTCAACTACGGAACCAACGGCACCAAGCCGTTTTTCCATCCGCTCGCGCTGCCGGGCGGTTCCCCGCTCACCTGGCCAAGCCCGCCCGATCATCCCTGGCATTACGGCCTGTGGTTCTCGTGGAAATATCTCAACGGCGTGAATTATTGGGAAGAGGACCGGAAACTCCGCCAGTGCGAGGGCGTCACTTCGTGGCGCGTGCTCCAGATCGAAGCGCGGCCCGACTTCTCCGCGCGAATCGAGCTGGCGCTGGATTACCGCCCGCGCGGCGCCGCCCAGCCGCTGGTGACCGAGCAGCGCGTGATTGCAATCTCGCCGCCGGCCACCAACGGTTCCTACGCGATGGACTGGAGCCTCACTTTCAAAGCGGGCGGCGAAAAGGTGAAGTTCGACCGCACCCCCCTGCCGGGCGAGCCGGGCGGACAGACCTACGGCGGTTACGCCGGCCTGTCGCTGCGGTTTGCGAAGGAGCTGGCCGACCCGAAAGTCTCGGCCACCGCGGAGGTGGGCGAACCCAGGGAAAACCGGTTCCGGTTTGCGGCGGCGGCGGCGGATTACAGCGGGCGCTTGGACGGCGCGGAAGCCGGGGTCGCCTTTCTGGATCATCCGGCCAACCCGCGTTATCCCACGCGCTGGTATGCCATCGTCAATCCGGCGCAGTCGTTTACCTTCCTCAACAGCGCGTGGCTGCAAATCGAGCCATTTGAGCTGGCGGCCAATCAGGAGTTTTCGCTGCGCTATCGCGTGTTGGTACACCCGGACCGCTGGGATGCGGCGCGCCTCGAGACGGAGCAGCAGCAGTTCGCGCTGGCGGGCGCGACCAGCTCGGATTCACCGCGCCGGGTGCTCGTGTTCACCAAGAACGGCAAGGGCTATGTCCACGACAACATCCCTGCGAGCGTCGCGGCGCTGCGCAAATTGTGCCGGGAAAACAACATTGCCGTGGATGTGACCGACGACTCGGCCGCCTTCACGGACGACAATCTCAAGCGCTACAAGGCGCTGATCTTTTCCAACACCAACAACGAGCTGTTCGACAACGACGAGCAGAAGGCGGCTTTACAGCACTACCTTCATGCCGGCGGCGGTTTTGTGGGCATTCACTCGGCCTGCGGTTCGGAGCGGCAATGGCCCTGGTTCTGGTCCATGCTCGGCGGCAAGTTCGTGCGGCATCCCAAACTCCAGCCCTTCACTATCAAGGTGTGCGATTCCCACCATCCTTCCACCGCGCATCTCGGCGCGACTTGGCAATGGACGGATGAGTTTTACTTCCTGGATCATCTGAATCCCGACCTGCACGTTCTGCTCTCGGGCGATCGCACCAAGCTGGACGACGTGAACCGGGCGCAGCCTGCCGGCGAACAAATCGCGGGCGAATCGCCGCTGGCCTGGTGCCACGAATTTGAAGGCGGACGGGCGTGGTACACCGCGCTGGGCCACCAAAAGGCGCATTACTCGGACCCCATGTTCACCCGGCACCTCCTCGGTGGCATCCTGTGGGCCATGCACGAAACCAATCCCCAACCCAATTGAATCCATTATGAAACCGACCAACACCTCATTGCCAATGTCTCGCCGTCACTTCCTGAAAGCCTCGGCGCTGGGCGCGGCGGGCGCGGCGGCGGGTCCGCTCCTCGTGCCCTCCTCGCTGTTGGGCCAGAGCGCTCCCAGCCGGAAAATCCAGATCGCGCAGATCGGCTGCGGCCGCATCGCGCGCGAAATGGATATGCCGGGCATTCTCAAACAGGATCTCGCCCGCGTCGTGGCCGTTTGCGATCTGGACACGAAGCGGCTGGCCAATGGCCAGAAGCTGGTCGAGGATTTTTATGCCAGGAAAACCGGCCGCGCCAAAGCGGTCGCGGTGAAGAGCTTCACCGATTACCACGAGCTGTTGCAGGCGCCCGGCATTGATGCCGTGGCGATCAGCACCCCGGATCATTGGCACGCGGAATTGGTGATGGCCGCCGTGCTGGCCGGCAAGGACATCTACGTGCAGAAACCGTTGTCCATGACGCTGGCCGAGGGCCGCGCGGTCAGCAACCTCGTGCGCGCCAAAGGCCGGGTGTTTCAAATCGGCAGCCAGCAGCGCTCCACCGCCCAATTCCGCACCGCCTGCGAATTGGTCCGCAATGGCCGCCTTGGCGCGCTGCATACCGTCAAGATCGGCCTGCCCAGCGATCCTTCCGGCGGGGTGGAACCGGACATGCCGGTGCCGCCGAATCTGCATTATGAGACGTGGCTTGGCCCGACGCCGCTGGTTCCCTACACCGAGAAGCGCGTACACCCGCAGAACGATTATTCCCGGCCCGGCTGGCTCCGCATTGATTCCTATTGCCTGGGCATGATCACCGGCTGGGGCTCGCATCATGTGGACATTGCGCATTGGGGCATGGATACCGAACTCACCGGGCCGCTGGAGATCGAGGCCCAGGCCGAGTTCCCAAAATCCGGCCTGTGGAACGTCCACGGCGCTTATCACATCGAGGCCAAATACGCCAACGGCGTGACGCTGATCATTGACCACACCTTCCCCAATGGCGTGGAGTTCCAAGGCGTGGACGGCTGGATCTTTGTCAGCCGGGGCGAAGGCAAGGCCACCGCCAGCGACCCCGCCAGCAAGACTGGCAAAGCCCTGGCCGCCAGCGACCCGAAAATTCTCACGTCCGCCATTGGCCCCAACGAAATCCACCTCTACCGGAGCACGGACCATCATCGCAATTGGATCGAGAGCATCCAATCCCGCCAGCCGGCGGTCACCTCGCCCGAGGTGGCGCATCGCTCCACCAGCACCTGCATCATTTCCTGGATCGCGATGAAACTGGGCCGCAAACTGCGGTGGGATCCGGTGAAGGAAGAATTTATCGCCGATGCGGAGGCCAACGCCATGCGCAGCCGGCTCGAAAGAAAACCCCACGGCATTGGGCAATTTGCCAAATCCATCTAAGCCAATATGAAGCCAACCGCCGCCTTATTGTCAGCCGCCGCTATGTTCGCCATTTCCGCCCCGGGCGCTGAAAGCACCATTCAACTGATCACTCTGGACCCGGGCCATTTCCACGCCGCCCTGGTGCAAAAGAGCATGTATCCGCAGGTCAGCCCGGTGGTGCATGTCTATGCGCCCGCCGGCCCGGATCTGGAGGCCCACCTCCAGCGCATCCAGGCTTTCAACACCCGCACGGACAATCCGACCCGCTGGGAAGAAAAGGTTTACACCGGACCGGACTTTCTGGAGCGCATGTGCCAGGAGAAGGCGGGCAATGTCGTGGTCATCGCCGGCAACAACTTCCGGAAGACTGAATACATCGAAAAGGCCGTGGCTGCGGGCCTGAACGTGCTCGCCGACAAGCCGATGGCCATCACCCCCGCCGGGTTCAAACAATTGTGCCGGACCTTCGAACTGGCCAAACACAACCACGTCCTGCTCTATGACATCATGACCGAGCGCCACGAGATCACCATCACGTTGCAGCGCGAACTGGCGCAAATGCCGGAGCTGTTCGGCGCGTTCGTTCCCGGCACGCCGGAACATCCCGGCGTGGTGATCGAGAGCATTCACCACTATTTGAAGCAGGTGGCGGGCAAGCCGCTGATCCGTCCGGCGTGGGCCTTTGACGTGACGCAACAGGGCGAAGGCATTCCGGATGTGGGCACGCACTTGGTGGACTTGGTTCAGTGGCAGTGTTTTCCGGATCAGATTCTCGACTGGCACAAGGACATCAAAGTCGGCTCCGCCCGGCGCTGGGCCACGCGGGTCACTCTGGCGCAGTTCCAGCAAGTCACCGGCTTGGAAAAATATCCCGCGTATCTCCAGCCGGCCGTCGGGCCGGACGGTGTCTTGCAGGTGCAGCAGAACGGCGATGTGGCCTACACCCTGCGCGGCCTCCACGTAAAAGTGACCGCCCTTTGGAACTACGATCCGGTGCCCGGCGGCCGGGACACCCACAATGCCTTGTTCCGCGGCACCCGCGCCAATCTAGTCATCCGGCAGGGCGCGGAGCAAAACTACCTGCCGACGCTGGACATTGAAGATGTGTCCGGGCTGCCCGCCGCCGAATTTGAAAAGAACGTGCGCGCCGCCGTCGCCAAACTCACCGTCACCTGGCCCGGCCTCGAGGTGAAACCGACCGGCGCCGCCTGGGAAATTGTGGTGCCCGCGAAATACGACGTCGGCCACGAAGCGCATTTCGCGCAGGTCACGGAGAACTACTTGCGCTATGTCGCCGCCGGCAAAATTCCCGAATGGGAAACCGCCGGCATGCTCGCGAAGTATTTCACCACCACCGAGGCGTACCGGCTGGCCATGCGGAAAGATTGAAATCCAATACCGCACCCAGCGTAGCCGCTCCGTTGTCGCGGCAACGCCGGGCTGAATGATTTCATCCTTTCAGGATGAATTGCAAAGCCAAGGTCAACTGGCCACCGCACCGGGGACCGGGGCGGCGGCAGGTTGATTGAACAGCAGTTTGTCCTTGTCGGCAGTCACTTGGATCAAATCGCCTTCGTGCAGCACGCCTTTCAGAATCTCTTCGGCCAGCGGATCCTCGAAGAAACGCTCGACCGCCCGGCGCATGGGGCGCGCGCCGTATTGCGGGTCGTAGCCTTTTTCCACCAGCAGATCCTTGGCCTTGTCATCCAGTTCCAGCTTGAGGTTCTTCTTGCGCAGCCGTTCCAGCACCTTCGTCACCTCCAGATTCAAAATCTGAATGAGGTCGGCCTTGGTGAACGAGCGGAAGACCACCACGTCATCCAGCCGGTTCAGGAATTCGGGCCGGAACGTGCGCTTGCTTTCATCCAGAATCTTCTCGCGCATCTTCTCATAGCTGGTCTCGTCGTGAGCGGGCGAGAAGCCGAGCGTGGATTGCTTCTTGATCAGGTCCGAACCGACGTTCGAGGTCATCAGGATGATGGTATTGCGGAAATTCACCACCCGGCCGAGACTGTCGGTCAATTTTCCCTCCTCCAGGATTTGCAGGAGCATGTTCCAGACATCGGGATGCGCCTTTTCAATCTCGTCGAACAGGACGACGGAATACGGATTGCGCCGCACCTTCTCGGTGAGCTGGCCGCCCTCCTCGTAACCCACGTAACCGGGCGGCGAACCGACCAGGCGCGAGACGTTGAACTTCTCCATGTATTCGCTCATGTCCAACTGAATGAGCGATTTGGTGTCGCCAAACATTTGTTCCGCGAGCGTCTTGGCCAGCAGGGTCTTGCCCACCCCGGTCGGGCCGAGCAGCAAAAACGTGCCGATGGGCCGGCGCGGATCCTTCAAATCCGCGCGCGAGCGCTTGAGCGCCTTGCACAGGGCGGACACCGCCTCGCGCTGGCCCACCACCACTTTTTCCATCTCGACCTCGACGGTGAGCAGCCGCTGCATCTCGCCCTGGCCCATCCGCTGCAGCGGAATGCCCGTCCACTTGGACACGACATGCAAGATTTCCCCCTCGCCCACGACCACGCGTTTTTCATCGCCGCGCGCGCGCCACTCTTTGAGCAGGGTTTCCAATTTTTCCTTGGCCTTTTTCTCCTGGTCGCGCATCTGGGCCGCGCCCTCGAAATCCTGGTTCTTGATGGCCTTCTCCTTTTTGCCTTTGATCTCCTCGATCTCGGCTTCCATGCCCTTGACTTCCGGCGGACGCGTCATGGTCGTGATGCGGGCGCGCGAGCCGGCCTCGTCCAGCACATCAATCGCCTTGTCCGGCAAAAACCGGTCGGTGATGTAACGGTCGGAGAGCTTCACCGCGGCCTCGACGGCCGTATCGGTGAACTCGGCCTTGTGATGCTCCTCGTATTTGTGGCGGAGGCCCTTCAAAATCTCAATGGCATCATCCACCGACGGCGCCTCCACCTTGACCGATTGGAACCGGCGCTCCAGCGCCGCGTCCTTCTCGATGTATTTGCGATACTCGGTCAGCGTGGTGGCTCCGACACACTGCATCTCGCCGCGCGACAGCGCCGGCTTGATGATGTTGCTGGCGTCCATCGTGCCTTCCGCCGAACCGGCGCCGACAATCGTGTGCAATTCGTCAATGAAGAGAATGATGTTTTTCGCGCGCCGGATTTCGTCCATGACCGCCTTGATGCGCTCCTCGAACTGGCCGCGATACTTCGTGCCGGCGACCATCAGCGCCAGGTCCAGGGTGATGACCCGCTTGTTCAACAGGATTTCGGGCACGTTGCCGGCGGCGATTTCCTGCGCCAGCCCTTCCACAATGGCCGTCTTGCCCACGCCAGCCTCGCCGAGCAGCACGGGATTGTTCTTCGTGCGGCGGCAAAGAATCTGGATGACCCGCTCAATTTCGCTTTTCCGGCCAATGACCGGATCCATGTCGCCTTTGCGCGCAATTTCCGTGAGATCGCGTCCAAACGCCTTCAACGCGGGCGTTTTGACTTCGCCCTTCTTTTCCCCCGCGCCGGCGGCCTGCTTCTCCGCGGGAATTTCCCCCGGCGGCGGCTCCTCGCCCGGCTGCGCGGCAAAATTCGGGTCCAACTCCTTCAGGATTTCCTGGCGGCATTGCTCGATGTCCACATCCAGCGCGCGCAAAACTTTCGCGGCCACGCCGTCGCCCTCCCGCAACAGTCCCAGCAACAGGTGTTCCGTGCCGACATAAGTGTGGTTGAGGTTTTTCGCCTCTTTTTGCGCCAGTGCGATGACCTTCTTCACGCGGGGCGTATAGGGGATGTTGCCGATCATTTTTTGATCCGGCCCGGTGCCCACCTGCTTCTCCACCTCCATGCGGACGGTTTCGAGGTCCAGGCCCATTTTTTGCAGCACATTCACGGCCACCCCCTGCCCCAGCTTGATCAGGCCGAGCAACAGGTGCTCGGTGCCAAGAAAGTTGTGGTTCAGCCGGTCGGCTTCCTTCCGGGCCAGCGCGAGCACTTGCTGCGCGCGCGGCGTAAAATTACTCATGGCTTCTTCGCTCATACTGGAACTACTTTGCTATAAATCGGCGGATTTGTCCAATTCCAACCGGAAAAAATCTTTCTCGACGGCAAACATTTCAGGAGCCTACTTGCCCGCAACCTGCTTGAACCCCAGCCCCCAACTGGGCATTTTCTTTTTCATGTTTATGCCGGAACCGCCAACTTCTGCAAGGTTGCCACCACGCGGCCAGCCGTCTCATTCTCGTCTTTTGTGGCGCGAAGAAAATGCATGTTCTTGAGTATCCACGGCACGTTCTCGGTTGGCTTGACCAGGAGAGGGATGACGCGCCCGCGAAATTGAGGTGAGCTCAAGGCGTATTCAATTTCAGAACGAACCCAATCCGATTTTGCCGAGTCCGGCGAGAGAACAACAATCATTGCATCCGCTGTTTGCAATGCCTTGCCGGATTTGAGCAGCCAATTATCACCTGGAGCGATGTCCATTGGTGAATTGGACATTTCAAATCCTTCCTTCAGCAGGCGCGCACACAGCACATTCACCCATTTCTTATCTGCCTCGCTATGACTGATGAAAACTTTCATAGGTTGAAAAAGCCAATATCTCAAATGCTTGTTTTTATCCAAGTGTGTCTCAATTTCCAGCCGCTGGCGGCTTGACCACTGGCCGGCTCACGTTCTTCAGCCGGTCGCGCACCATGTCCGCGCGGATCAGGTCGCGTTCCTCGGCGGTCAGCTTGTCGGAAACCTGCTTCTGCAAATGGGCCGGCTGCGTGATCAAAAACAGTTCATCCACCAGCGAGCGCTGCGTGCCGGGGAACAATTCCATGTCCACCCCCAACCGCAGAAACGAAAGCTGGTTCATGGTTTCCTTGGAGGAAATCAGATGCGCATTGGCCAGGATGCCGTAGGCGCGGCCAATGTGATTGAACATCACCTTGGGCTTTTTCTCCAGCAGCGTCTGGCGGGCGTTCTCCTCATGCTCGATAATCTGCGACAGCACCTTTTCCAACCGTTCCACAATGACCGTCTCGCTCTCGCCCAGCGTCATCTGGTTCGAAACCTGAAACACGTTGCCGAGCGCCTCGGTGCCCTCGCCGTACAGCCCGCGCACAGCCAGGCCCAGCTTGTTGACGGATTGCACGATCGGGTTGATCTGTTCGGACAGCACCAGCCCGGGCAAATGCAGCATCGCACTGACGCGGATGCCCGTGCCCAGATTCGTGGGACAGGCGGTCAGATAGCCCAGCTCGTTGTCGAAGGCGAAATTCAATTTCTTCTCCAAGGCGGAATCCAGCTTGTCAATGGCCTGCCACGCCTCGCGCGTTTGAAAGCCGGGCCGCAACGCCTGCATCCGCAAATGATCCTCTTCGTTGATCATCACCGAAAAGGTCTCCGCGCGGTTCACCACCAAGCCGCTGCCGACGTTCTTGGCCGCGTGTTCGCGGCTGATCAGATGGCGCTCGACCAGCAATTGCTTGTCCAAGGCGGTCAGATTATCCATCGCCTCGGCAAAGGAGTCGGACATTTCCGGTAGCGCGCAGACCGCCGGCAGCACCAGATCCAGCACCTTCACGCGCTCCGGCTTTTTGGCCCAGCCCGGAAAGGCAAAATCGCGCAGGTTGCGCGCCAATCGCACCCGGCTGGACATGACGATGCGGTCGTGCGGCCCGTGCCGGAGGGTGGATTCGGCCGGCGAACAGAGAAAGGCGTGGATGTCTTTCATCGCGATTTGGCGGCCGCGCCGCCGAGTAATTTGATTTCGTCCCGCAACGCCGCCGCCGATTCGTAATTCTCGTCCTCCACGGCCTTGGCCAGTTTCTTTTGGAGGGCTTTCAAACGGTCAACATTGTCGCGCGACTGGCGCAACGCCTCCGGCGCTTTGCCCACGTGCCGCGTGCCCTTGTGCATGGTCTTCAAGAGGCCGGCCAGCCCTTCGGAAAAAGTCCGATAACAATCCGGGCACCCCAGCCGGCCGGATTTCTTAAAGTCCGCCTGGGAAAAGCCGCAGCGCGGACATTTCACTTCCACCCCCGCCACCGTCGAGTCCAACTCCTGCGACGCGCCCAGGCCGAGCATCAAATCCGCCATGGCGAAGCTCGTCGGGTCATTGACGCCCTTCGCTTTCGCGCACTCCTCGCACAAATCGAGCTTCTGCATCTTGTCCCCCACGATCTGGGTCAAATGCACCGTCGCCGGTTTTTCTTTGCACACGCAGCATTGCATATAATTCGTTGGTGAATGTTAAATGGCCGCGGCGGCCTTGCGGGAATGGACTGCCGTCTCGAAAATGAAACACTCACATTCATTAAATACAGTGTTGCGGCCAAAATAGCAAAAAAATTACGGGCGCTTGACCGCTTGAATCGTAAAGGGCTATATTCAGCCCATGAAAGAAATTCGCGTCCCCAAGGCGAGGTTCAAATACAACATGAATCCGTTCGTCCAGCAGGCCAGGCACGGCAAAACCGTCATTGTCACCAATGACGGGCGCGATGAATTTGAAGTCGTTCCATGCGTTCCACTGGGCAAGCCACCAAGATTGAGTGGCGCGCTCGATCGAGCGGCCTACCAGGGAATTGATCTGGACGAACCGGCCTTTGAGTCTTGGGAGCACAAGCTGTGAAAGCGCTGCTGGACAGCGGTGTCTGGTGGCGTTGGACGTTTGATCTGCCGCTGAAGAAGCCGCTGGCGGATTGCTTGGATCAGGACGTGACCGAATGGTGGCTCTCGCCGCTTTCCGTGACGGAAATGCTCTGCAAAATCACGCACAAAAATCTACCCGCGCCAGGTTTCGCCGGTTGGGAGCAGGAGATGTTGCGCGGTTATCGCATCGCTCCCTTCACGCTGGAAGCGGGACGGCAGGCCGGTGAATGGAAATGGCGGCACGGCGATCCGATTGACCGCTGCCTCGCCGCCGTCGCGCTAACGGAAGGCTTGACGCTTATTCACACCGACAAGGTCCTAAAGGAACTGCTGGGCTTCCCGCAACTTTATTTTCCGGCATGAATTTATAAAATGCCGCCCCCCCGCCGTTTGGGATTGAGTCATTTACGGGTAAATCGGCTCGCCGGACACCTGTGTCAAGGCGTGATATTCCGTGACCAGTTTTTTTGTCAGTGGCCCCGGCCGGCCTGCGCCAATGTCGCGGCCGTCAATTTTGACCACTGGCATGATTTCGGCGCCGGTGCCGGTCACAAAACATTCGTCCGCATTGAACAGATCGTAGCGCGTCAGGTTGGGTTCGGAAACCTTCACGCCGGCCTGTTCCGCCAGTTCGATCACCGTCGCCCGGGTGATGCCGTATAGCGCGCCCGCCGACAGCGGAGGCGTGAACAGCGCGCCGCGCTTCACAATGAAAAGGTTGTCCGCCGTGCCCTCGGCCACGTAGCCCTCGGCATTCAGCATCACCGCCTCTTCCACGCCGGCGTTGTTGGCCTCGATCTTGGCCAGAATGTTGTTCAAATAATTGAGCGACTTGATGGCCGGGTTCACCGCGCTGTGCAAATTGCGCACGGTTGGCACGGTCACGATCTCCATGCCCTGCGCGTACAATTCCGGCGGATACACCTGGATTTTGCCGGCGATGATGATGACGGACGGCTGTTTGCAACTGCGCGGGTTCAAGCCCAGCGTGCCCACGCCGCGGGTCACGATGAGGCGGATGTAGGAATCCTTCAGTTTGTTGGCGCGGATGGTTTCCACCACGGCGCGGCAGATTTCCGCGTGCGACCTCGGGATCTTCAGCAGAATGGCGTGCGCGGAATAAAACAGGCGGTCAATGTGCTCCTGGAGTTTGAACACCCGTCCGTTATAGGCGCGGATGCCTTCAAACACCCCGTCGCCATAAAGCAGGCCATGATCAAACACCGACACTTTGGCGTCGCGCTCGCTGTAAAACTTGCCATCAATAAAGATCTTCATGCAAAGGCAGCCATGCTACGCGAAAATAATTGTCGAGGCAAACTTGAATTTCCGCGTGACATGGGGCGTTTGGCTGCTATATTTCACAACCTTTGACGACCCTATGGTCTAGCGGTTAGGAC
>Ga0316217_10003485_pt1 | contig 17878 bp, 15 predicted proteins | sample 1anoAmetaG_FD_203633 | JGI IMG/M metagenome (GOLD analysis project Ga0316217, IMG submission 203633) | Freshwater microbial communities from Trout Bog Lake, Wisconsin, USA - 1anoA | ecosystem: Environmental > Aquatic > Freshwater > Lake > Hypolimnion/Profundal zone | place: USA: Wisconsin...
TGCTCCGCCGCCGCTTTGGCTGTACCCACCCTGGAGAGGTGACCGAGTGGCCGAAGGTACCCGCTTGCTAAGCGGGCGCGGGGCTTAAAACTCCGCCGCGGGTTCGAATCCCGCCCTCTCCGCAAGTTTCCCCCGACGAAAGCCGTAGGTCGCGGTCTTTTTTGGACCAATGGTGGACCAATCGGTCCGCTCGAGGAGCATCGGCAAGGGCGGGAAGACCTCCCCGAAGCCGTCGCGGAGCGCCTCGCCCTGGCGGATGTAGAGCTGGGTGGTGCCGAAGCTCGTGTGGCCGGCGCGGTGCTGGATGTGGAGCGGCTCGTCCCCCCGGACGGCCATCCAGGTGCAGCCGGTAGCGCGGAGGTCATGCCAGCGGATGGCCTTGCGGGTGTCGTCGTTGAGGTAGAGCTCCTCCCTGACGACACCGGCCACCTTCAGGTAACTGCGGAGGCCCTCGGCGAGGTCCCTCATCCTCGGCATGCTGACGATGGGGCCCTTGCCGCCGGACTCCTCGTGCATCGCCGCGAGCACAGGGAGGATGTTCGCCTCGACGGAGAAGCGCCTGGACCGGCCGGTCTTGGTGGCCTTCTCGCCGCCGTGAGCGCGGTCGACCGCACGGTGGATGTGGACGACCCCGCGGTCCATGTCCATGTCGGTCCAGTCGAGGGCCTCAAGCTCCGCCGCGCGGGGGACCAGGTAGATGGCGAGAGCCATGAGCCGCCTCACGTCGAAGGGGACGTCCTTGCAGTTGAGGACCGTGACGAGCTCGTTCGGGTAGAGGAACTGCTGCGATTTGTGGGCTCCGCGGTCGGGGGCGGCGACGCGCTCGCACGGGTTGTCGTCGCGGAGACGCAGGTCCTTCTGCTTCGAGTTCTGCGCGTCGTTGAACATCTTCGTGACGATGCCCCAGACGTTCAAGGCGGTCTTCCAGCTCATCGTCCCGGTCTTCACCTTGGTGTCGAGGACCTCGACGACGCGTTCGATGTCGGAGCGTTTGACCGTCGCCATCGGCTTCGACCCGATGACGGGCACGACATGCGTCACGATGCGCCCGCGGTCGTCGCGCGTGGACATGTAGCCCTTGTCCTCGCGGGCCTTGACCCAGCGCTCGCCCCAGTCAGCGACGGTCTCGGCGCTCGCGGGCGGAGGCTGACCGAGCTTGCGAGCGAGGCGCTCGCCGCGCTGGTCCTCGAGCAGCTGCGTCTCGAGCACGAACTCGCGGGCGGCCTCCTCGTCGAAGCAGAAGGGCTCGTCGATGTCGACGCGCTCGCGGGAGCCGTCGGCCAAGCGAAGCTTGCCGCGGTAGTACACCTTCCCCGCGGCGTTCATGAAGGGTTCGATTGTTCCTGTTCGCGGCTTCGCCATGTTGTTCTCCTTCAAGTCTACTTGTTTCGGCCGCCTCGAACCTGCGGGGACATGCCCCGCGTGTAGCTCGCGCGCGCGGCCTCCCGCGGGCTCTGAGCCGTCGGCGAGTCGTTGATGTCCTTGTTGTTCGCCGGGAGCAGGGCGACGAGGGCGGACCGGCTCGTGTACTTCTCGCGCCCCAGCTTCACGACGGGGATGCGCCCCGCGCGCTCCAGTTTCCGGCGTGTGCGAACCGCGAGGCCCGACTCCGCGAGCGGCACGAGCGTGTCCCCGCTGTCCTGGATGTCGGACCGCGCCGCGCGGAGACGAGCTGCCTGCGCGAGGAGAGTGTGCCCTCGCGCGATGAGCTCGTGGGCCTCGGCCTCGAGCCGCGCGACCTCCGAGGAGTCACGAGGCATGATGCCCGTGCCCCCCTGCACGACGGGGGTCACGGAGCTGGAGGCCGACCTGTGCGACCGGTACGACGACGATTCCCTTGAGAACTCTCTGGGGAGCTGGGTCACCGGTCGCAAGAGCCGTACGCGCAGCACACCGTACGCGCCGAACACGCGGACGTGAGCTGCGCGACCGCGGGGTACGCCGTGCGCAGATCCACCGGCGGCAAGCATGCCGGAGCGGACGGTCGTCTGCGACCGGCGGTCGCAGGCGCGCGACGTCTTCCGGTGTCGCGATGCGCCCCCTGAATGACCCCCTGGGCGGTCGAGCGTCTTCCTCCCCGGCCCCGTGCGCAAGGATGTGCAGGTGCTCCCTCACGACGTCCGCTGGCATGGCGAAGTCGTCGAAGCCCGCGCCGCCGTAATCGCTCTCCACCGTTGTGCCGGCCGTCGTCATCACCACCATCACTCCCCGTACTCCCCGTACTCCCCGTACTCCCCGTACTCCCCGTACTCCCCGTACTCCCCGTACTCCTCGTCCTCGTGCGACTTCCACCGCCAGTGGTCTCCCTGGGGCGTCTCGCCGAAGACGTAGAGGAAGGAGCGAAAGTCATCGAGCTTGGTGCCGTCGACGAGCGTGAGCCGGGGGCGCAGCGCGAGGACCAGAAGGTTGTCGCGGACCTGGTTTGCGCGCAGACCGTCGTAGGGCGACACGAGAAAGATTCGGCGAAGCGACTGGCCGTAGGGCGCCATCTTCAGGCACTTGGACACCCACTTCTCGAGGTTCTCGCGCGGGGCGAGCAACCAGATGTTGCCGCGCAGGGGAGACCAGTCACGCTTCAGCGGGTTCTCCGCGAGCGTCCAGTACTCCTCGGCCTGCGCGTACCCGACGACGGCGCACAGGTCGAAGTTCATCTCGCCGAACGACTCGACGACCGCCGCCATGAAGTCGTCCGTCAGAGCGCTCCGCGTGTCTTCCACCATTAGCTTCTTCCTCATCGCGCACTCCTGTCCGTCCGGTTCTTCTCGTTGTTCACGCCCTGCTCCTGCCCGCCGGTGTGGGCGGCGCGAGCCTCGGCTTCCTCGGCGGCGAGCTCGGCAAGCCGCTCCTCTAGGAGCACGTCCGTCTCCTCGTCGAAGTGCCTCTGCAGCTCGCGCTCCCTGTCGCGCAGGGCGGCGGCACGAGAGCCACTGCTCGGGGGTGCCCTGAGCAGGACAGGGGGGCGAGTCCATGCGGAAGCCACGGATGCCGTAGAGGTTGCCGTAGACGTCGTTGACGCCGACGATGCCGGTGAGGTCGGAGTAGTTGCTGACGCTGGCGATGCTGCACTTGCAGATGTGGTCGCGGAACTGGGCACGTCCGTCAGAACGTCGGCCCCGCCGGTGCTGGAGTTGCGGACGCGCTCGACGTACCAGCGTTGGCGGTCACCGACCTTCTCCGAGGTGAGGCGCTTGCCCCCAACCACCCGCTCCCGGTACCTCCGCAGCGTGTAGCCGACGGCGCTCGCGTCGAGGACCTGCCCTGCTCGAAGCGGACGGAGCTCAAGCAGTGCAGCGTGGAGCCGGCCGTGCACGTGCAGGCTGGCGTACATGCGGTCGACGAGCTCGCCGGCCTCGAGCTTGTCCGCGCCGCACAACGTCTCGAGCCCCTCGAGAACCCCAGACAGGGCCGCGACCTCGGCGTCCGCTCGACCACGCAGGGCGCTCCGAGTCTCCGCAGGGTCGCGCAGCCCCGCGAACACCACCGCGCCGCGCACCACTCGAGACCAGTCCTCGTACGACCCCCAGCCGCTCAGACCCGTCGCCGGGGCGCCGGCGAAGAAGAAAGCGCGGAGGAGCGTCAGGGCGGCGTGCACGAGGCGAGCTCGCTCCTGCCGCACCCACGCGAGCAGGTCGGGGTGACGGAAGGCGGTACGCTGCTCGGGGTGCTCGGTCCGAGCATCGAGCCGAACGTTGAGCACGCGGCGCGCCGTATCGCCGTTGACCTGGAGGTTGTTCGCGGTGACGAGCCACAGGACGCGGAGGGGGAGCGTGACGGTGCGGTTCGTCCCGAGGACGCGGTCGTGCCAGAACTCGGAGGTCAGAGCCGCGTCGAGAGCGCCGCTCCCCAGCGGGCGTGTCACGTTGTCGAGGAGGACGGCCGGGTCTCCCGCGATTGCGATGGCCGTGATGCGCTTCCGCTCCTCGGCCTCGTCCGGGGCCTGGGACATCCGCGCCATCGGGCGCCCAGTGCCTGTGATGCCGAGCGTGTCCGCGAGCAAGCTCTTCCCCGTCCCCGCTGTTGGCGCGTCGATTGCGATGGCTGGCGAGGGCCCGCTGAAGGCGTACCTGGAGAACATGGTCAACTGAGCCGCGATGGCAGCAGCGAGGTGCTCGGGACCTGCGAATGGAAAATCCGCGAAGGGCTCCTGGAGGACCGCGAGCGCCGCCCTGGCGTCCGAGGGCGTAGGAGCCTGGTCCACCGGGATGAAGGTCTGGCTGGGGATGAACAAGACCCCCGTCGCCTGGTCGTAGCCGGGGGTCTGCAACACCGAGCCGTCGGGCCGGAGGATGGGGGTCTCCACCACGCCCTCGAGGTGAGGTACGCCCTGCCAGCGGCCGCGCGCGGCGAGCTCCTCGATGAGCCACTTCGGGGGGTGAGCGAGATGAGGGACCCCCTTGGGGTCGATGGCCTGGAGGATCGCGACGCGGGTTACCTCCTCGCGAAGCCGCGGCAGCGCCACCTCCCGGATACGGGGCGCGTTCGGAGGACGGCGAACACCGGCTGCTCGGAGCTCGCGCGCGTCCCGCACGACGTCGACGAGCTGGCCGCCCCGCTGGTAGAGGGCCCCGTTCGCAGCAAGGGCTGCCTCGGCCTGGTCGACGACCTCCCACTCCTTCGTCGTGATGATGATGGCGGTCTGCTTGGCCCGATGGAGGAGGTAGCCCTCGGGGACCGACGCCTTGGTGGCGCTCCTGACCTTGTGCTCGAGCGCCGCGCGGGACCACAGCGGCGAGCAGCGCGGGTTGTACTCGTGCACGAGCAGGTCAAATGCGACGGCGGGAGAGAGGCCGAACCCCTTCACCAGGCCGAGGGCTGCTTTGTATGTGACCGCGTCCCCACCATCGCCCTCGACGGCGGGGGGCTGGGCGGCGAGCCAGGCTGATGCCCCGTGGGGCGTCGTGTCGCCCGTGCCGACGACCGCACCACTGGCGGTGCTGACCGTCGCGTAGTGCTGCACGTTCGGCCGCGCCGGACGCGCAGTGCGTCCCGCGCGTGCCGGCGCGGACGTCCCAGTGAGCTCGGCCTTGTAGCGGGAGAGCGGCTGCAGCACACGCTGCCGCCACGCGACGTTGTTCGCCGCCAGCGCGCTCGCGATGGCGATGTCGTCGTCGAGCGTGCCCGGCTCGGGGCTGTAGTTCCAGAGCCCGACCTCCGCGGCGTTGCCGTACACGTCGCGCTCCTCCGGCCCCTTCTCCGGCTCGCGCGTCGCGTGCGGTACGCGGAATTCGCGCGTCCAGTCCGCGCAGGCCGGGTCTGAGACGATGCCGAACATCCGAGCGAGGTAGGCGCAGCACCGCCGGTAGTAGAGGGTCCACCGCGCCCGGTCCGCATCGTCCCGGATGGGGAACGGGGGGGCGAGGCGGAGGACGATGCGGTAGCCGCCCCGCGAGCGGGCAACGAAGAGGCCGGGCATTACCTCCTCGAGGCGCTCGAGCTTCTTGCACTCGGCCGCGAACCACGAGTCGGGAGCAGGAACCTTCGTCCGATGGCTCTCCTCGCAGTCGACGTCGAGCACCATGAGGACCATCAGGATGCCGCCGGTCGCAAGAAGCAGCGGGAGCGCCTCGTTCTTCAGGCGTGCAGGTCTGTCCGGCCGCGAGTAGGCCGCGAAGTGCGCATCGTAGCGGTACGCGAGGTCGAGCACATCGACGAGCGGGGCGTAGAAGCCCTCTTCCGTCTGCTCGTTCGGCGGCCACGCGCAGACACGGGGGTCGACGATGACGGGGATGAGCGGGTTTGACTCGACGGTGCTCGCGGGCGCCGGCGACGTCGTGTCCTCGTTCGCCGCGTGGTTGGGTGTCGTGATTGTTTCAGGTACGCTCATCGTGTCCCTTCGAGAGCGCGTGCCCCTCGGTCCCCACCGCGGCGCGCGCTTTCGACTTTCTGTTCAGGTCGTGCGCCCGTGGATGGTGGTCGTGGGGGGCGGAGGTGTGCGACTCACGTCAACGCCGAGTTCGCGGATGGCGCGCTCGATGCGGGCGGCCGTGCTGTCGGTCACGGGAAGGCCGTCGAAGTAGCGACGGACCGTGCGGCGGTCGCAGACGACGAGGCAGGCGATGCGGAGGATGTCTTTCGAGCCCATCGGGTTGGGGCAAGAAGGCCACATCGAGGCCGACTCCTCGAAGCGCCATCGCGCATCAGCCGATGTGCGAAATCGCTGGACGGCTAGGGAGCGGCGCCCCGGAAGAACTCCGTACGGTCCTTCACGGAGATGAGCCCCGCCCCCTGGAGCGCGTACCCGCAGAGCACGTCGAGCTGCAGCGGGCGACCGGGACGACTCTCCTCGCTCTTCTTCGCGTAGTCCCGGAGACCCGCGGCAAGCCCGGCAAGAGCGGTCTCATCCACGTCGCCGAGGAGGGCGACGACCGCATCGTCGGCGAGGCCCGCGAAATAGAAGCTGAAGGCGACACGGTGCGAGAGCGGCGCCCGGCGCGTCAACTCCCTCGGCACGGGAGAGTCGGGCTCGATGCGGAGCGTCTTCTGGGCTCGAGCGAGGGCGTCCTGCAGCGAGACCATCTCCTCGCCACTCTTCGCGATGCTCGTCTCCTCCCGTTCGAGCTCCTCGTCGGTCATGGTCTGCTTGCGGAGCGCGCGATCCATCGCCTCGAGCAGCACCGCCCTCGCCTTTGTTCGGCCCCGCTGGTCGGCGATACCGTAGAGGTCGCCGACGCCGAGAACCTTCAGGGCCGCCGCGGCCGCCTTCGCCCCCTTAGGGAGGCCCGCGGGCGGGCCGCCAAGCTGGTTCAACAGGCTCACGGCCGCATGGAGGACTCGGACCCGGAGCTCGGCGTGCAACCTCTCCGGCTTGGTTCTCGCAGCTGACAGCTCCCGTCGAGCCGCAACAAGCAATCGGACAAGAGCGTCAAGTGGAAGGGCGGGAGAGGGAGCCGCCCGAACGGTCTTCATGTTGCGCCCCCGTCTGCGTACGGCCCCGTGCCCCGTCATGGTGATGGTGGGGATGGTGGTGATGTCCCCTGTCCAATCTCAGCGGGGGTCGGTCGTTGGCGCATCCTTGTCGCAGACGATTGTGCACGAGCGTGTGAGAAGGGGCAGGGGGAATCGCCACCGTCGCCACCATCACCAACATGGGGGCCGCCCTTTCGAAGCCCTCCGTGATGCGCTACCCCCCGATACCGTCGGGGTCCGTCGCTCCGGCGCTACCTTTGGAGCCATCTCCGGCGACGGGCGCAGCCAGATTTCCAGGGTCTCGAACAGTCCGTTCTGCAGCTCACGGTCACGCCCCTTTCGAGAGGCTAGCGAAAGCGGGGCCGAGCACGGTGCCGGCTCGACCCTGCGTAGGCCTCCACGCCGCGGATCGTGTCGGCGTTACCCCGCCGCATGCGGGCCGAACGGCGCGGCCTCCCGATGGAGCACCGCGCCGCTCGTCGCGTCCCGTCACGAGCTCCCCACCACCTCGGTCATCCTCGAGGAGGGGGTCGCGCCCACGACCACGAAGCCTGCGCGCTCTGCAAGCTCGTACCCGAGCCGAAGTAAGCGATGCCTCGCCCAGTTGATACTCTTACCGCAGGCCTGGCCGACCTCCTCGAGCGTGTCGCCGGCCTGCCGGAGCGCCAGGACCAGCCGGTCTTCGGCATCGAGGGAGAGGAGCCAGGCCTCGAGGTCGACCGCTGACGCCAGCCTGCGTGCAGGATGCGGGGTGCCGGGCTCGTCGAAGCCGAGCGTGCTCTGCCCTTCCATGTCCTCGCAGCCGGCGTCGAGGCTCAAGAGCTCCAGTTTTCCGTCCGTGAAGTTCCTCGGGTCGTAGGCGTCCCGCTTGGGGTGAGCGCCCTGGGACCCGGCGACGCGCCTCGAGAGGTCGATGGCGCGCATGTGGCAGGCGTGGACGAGGAGTGCGTCCGGCAGGGGGTCGCCCCTCTCGACGCTCGTCTTGTACAACTCGAAGGTCATCGCGATGCCCTCGGCAAGCCGGTCCTCGGCGATGTCGGTGCGGAGGTGGCGGGCCACGGGGTTGAACATGCCGCGCCGGACCTTGGCGGCGAAAGTGCGCTGCACGTCGACCATCGTCCCGGTCTCGTTCGTGTCGTCCATGGAGCTCTCCAAGAGCGGCGCGCACGCGGAGGTCCATGAGACCCGCGAGTGGCGCTGCGAAGGCGCGCCCGCGGGGCGCTTGTTGTGGTGGTCACCGACTACGTCGGCGTCAGAGGTGCCGGCGAGCGCATGCTCGTGGCGGTCCCTCCGGGTCTCTTATGCCGGAAACCTGCGGAAAATTGCCCGACCGTCGCCACCGCGGGATGCAGTATAAGAGGACGGCGATGCCCCTCCCCCCCGACTTCGAGAAGCGCCTCTGGGACGCGGCCGACCAGCTCTGGACGAACTCGACGCTGAAGCCGAGCGAGTACTCGACGCCGGTCCTGGCGCTCATCTTCCTGCGGTACGCCGACCACAGGTTCGCGGCGGTCGAGAAGGAGCTCACCGGCGGGCGTCGCCGTGGTGCCGCCGGCAGGGAGGACTACCACGCCGCTGGCGTCCTCTTCGTGCCCCCGGCGGCGCGGTTCTCGAAGCTGCTCCAGCTCCCCGAGGGGGCCGACATCGGCAAGGCACTCAACGAGGCGATGAAGGCCATCGAGGCGGAGAACGACGAGGTGAAGGGGGTGCTGCCGCGCGCGTACGGCGCGTTCCAGACGGCGACGCTGAAAGAGATGTTGAAGCTCTTCAACACCATCCCCGACGACGTCGAAGGGGACGTCTTCGGCCGCGTCTACGAGTACTTCCTCGGCGCCTTCGCGCCGCTGACGCTCCAGAAGGGAGGCGAGTTCTACACCCCCTACTCGGTCGTCCGCCTCATCGTCGAGGTCCTCGAGCCGTACCACGGCACCATCTACGACCCGGCGTGCGGCTCCGGCGGCATGTTCGTGCAGAGCGCGAACTTCATCGCCGAGCACAAGAAGACCCCCGCTGACGAAATCAGCATCTACGGGGTCGAGAAAATCGCCGAGACGTACAAGCTTGCGAAGATGAACCTCGCCGTCCACGGGCTCGCGAGCGACATCAAGTCCGAGCAGAACAGCTACTACGACGACCCGCACGACGCCGTCGGGCGGTTCGACTTCGTCATGGCGAACCCGCCGTTCAACCAGAACGCGGTCGACCGCGGGCGCATCAAGGACGACACCAAGCGCTACCCGTTCGGGATGCCGACGACCGACAACGCGAACTACCTCTGGATTCAGCTGTTCTACTCGTCGCTCAAGAAGGACAAGGGGCGCGCTGGGTTCGTCATGGCGAACAGCGCCGCCGACGCGCGCGGCACGGAGCTCGAGATTCGGAAGAAGCTCATCGAGGCCGGCGCCGTCGACGTCATCGTCTCGCTCACGTCGAACCTCTTCTACACGGTCACGCTGCCAGTCACGCTCTGGTTCCTCGACAGGGGCAAGGCGAAGACCGACCGAAAGGACAGGGTCCTCTTCATCGACGCCCGTCACCACTTTCGGCAGGTCGACCGTGCCCATCGCGAGATGACCGCAGAACAGGTCGAGTTTCTCGCGAACATCGTCCGCCTCTACCGCGGCGAGGAGCCTGAGCGGGCGCATGGGAGCGCGAAGCTCACCAAGGAGCACTTCCCCAAGGGAAAGTACGCGGACGTCCTCGGACTGTGCAAGGTTGCGACGCGAAAGGAGGTGGAGGCGGAGGGGTTCAGCCTGAACCCCGGTCGACACGTCGGCGTGGCCGCGCGCCTGGCCGACGGCTTCGACTTCAGGGAGAAGCTCGAGGAACTCTCCGAGGAGCTCGAGCTCCTCAACACCGAGGCCAGGCAGCTCGAAACGAGAATTGCGGAAAACCTGTCCGCCATCTTGGACGGATGATGCTAGCCGCTCGACTTCTGCTCCGTCGCGAGGGCCTTGAGCTTCCGGTACTGCTTCGGCCAGCTGGCCGGGGGGGCCAGACACATCTCGTCCGTCCTCACGAACGCGCACACATGCTCGAGCGAGTTCTTCGCGCAGATGCTCGAGTCAGTGTGACGACAGCCGGCCGTGCGCGTCTCGGTGTCTGCGGCCTCAAGGGGGAGATGGTAGCGGTTTCTCGTTCGGGTGAGCATGGCGGAGCTTCGGATGAAGCGTAGCATCGCTCTCGACAGTCCCCCTGCCTTTGACTCGAACCTGGCGCTTGCCGACGTCTGCGAGTTCATCGTCGATTGCGAGCACAAGACCGCGCCGACGGAGGAGGCCGGCTACCCCTCGATACGGACGCCGAACATCGGACGCGGGCGGCTCATCCTCGATGACGTGAACCGGGTCTCGGAGGAGGTCTATCGAGCGTGGACCCGACGGGCCGAGCCACGCGAGGGTGACCTCATCCTCGCTCGTGAGGCTCCGGTCGGGAATGTCGCCATCGTCCCCCCGGGGCTCAAGGTTTGTCTCGGCCAGCGCACGGTGCTCATTCGTCCCGACCGCTCAAAGGTGAACGAGCGCTACCTCGTGTACCTCCTGCTTGGCCGCGACATTCAAGGCCGCATTCAGTCGATGACGCAAGGCGCCACCGTCGCGCACCTGAACGTCGCGGACATCCGCAAGCTGGCGCTGCCTCCCCTCCCGGACCGTAGGGTCCAGGAGCGCATCGCCGACGTCCTCTCCACGTACGACGACCTCATCGAGAACAACACGAGACGAATCAGTGTCCTCGAGGACACGGCGCGGGCGCTGTATCGGGAGTGGTTCATCGACTTCCGTTTCTTGGGCTACGAACGCGTGACGACGACCAGTTCGCTGCTCGGCAGGGTGCCGAACGGCTGGCACGTTGGCGCACTGGGCGAGGCGCTGATGGTTCGTCGCGGGAAGTCCTACAAAGGGACCGAGCTTGCGGACGAGGGGGGGATGCCGTTCGTGACGCTCAAGTGCTTCGTCCGCGACGGCGGATTTCGTCGGGATGGCGTGAAGCGATTCATTGGCGACGCGAAGCCGCACCAGTACGTTCGGGTCGGTGACATCGTCATGGCCGTGACAGACATGACGCAGGAACGACGGCTCATCGCCCGCGCGGCCCGCATTCCGCGGCTCACGGAACCCGTCGCCGTCATCTCGATGGACGTCGTCAAGCTCGAGCCGCGCGCGCTGCCTGCCGAGTACCTCTACGCGATGCTGCGCTACTCGTCGTTCGCGGATGAGGTCAAGAAGCACGCCAACGGGGCGAATGTCCTGCACCTGAACCCTGACCGCATCGAGTCATTCCTCGCGTGCACACCACCCGCGACGGTCGCTGAGGAGTTCGCCCGCATCTATCGACCGCTCTTGGAGCAGGCGGATGTGTTGGCGCTGAAGAACGACGCTCTGTCGATGACGCGCAACCTCCTGCTGCCCCGCTTGATTTCCGGGGAGGTTCTTCTCGGCGACTGACCGCGCCACTATCGCCGTCAGCTCGCACGCGGCCGTTTGCCTCATCGGCCGGCAGAGGAGGCATGCAGTAGACGCTCCATCGGCGCGGCGCGTCCATGTACGCTCGCGTGATGAGCCCGGGGACCCTCGAAGCCGAGGTAGAAGAAGCCGCACTCGAACTGCTGACCGAGCTGGACTGGACGGTCGTCCGGGTCATGGAGGAGACCCTGGGCGAGCGCGGCACGCTCGGCCGGGAGACGAGGGGCGACGTGGTCCTCCTCCGGCGTCTGCGCCCCGCGCTCGAGAAGCTGAACCCGACGCTGCCCGCGGAGGCCATCACCCAGGCCATGGACCAGCTCACCCGCGACCGCTCGGCGATGGGGAGCATCGTCGCCGCGAACCGCGACGTGTACGCGCTGCTGAAGGAGGGCGTGAAGGTCAAGGTCGCCGCGCCCGACGGAGAGCAGGGGCTGCACGACGTCACCGTGCGCGTCATCGACTGGGAGAAGCCGGAGGAGAACGATTTCCTCGTGGCCCAGCAGCTCTGGGTGCAGGGCGACATCTACCAGCGCCGCGCCGACCTCGTCGGCTTCGTGAACGGGCTTCCGCTCCTCTTCATCGAGCTGAAGGGGCTCCACAAGAACGTCGAGAACGCCTACCGCGACAACTTCACGGACTACCTCTCGACCATCCCCCAGATGTTCTGGTTCAACGGCGTCGTCGTCCTGTCGAACGGGATGACGTCGCGCGTGGGCAGCGTGACCGGGGCGTGGGAGCACTTCAAGGAGTGGAAGCGCATCGAGCGTGAGGACGAGCCGGCCACCGTGAGCCTCGAGACCGTCCTGCGCGGAGTCTGCGACAAGCGGCGGCTCCTCGACCTCATCGAGAACTTCACACTGTTCTCGGAGCAGAAGTCCTCGGTCGCGAAGGTCGTCGGGCAGAACCACCAGTTCCTCGGCGTGAACAACGCCATCGCGGCGGTGCGGAAGTACCAGCTCGCCTCGAGCCCGCCCGGCGTGAGCAGCGACGTGCTCACCGCGCGACGACGGCTCGGCGTGTTCTGGCACACCCAGGGCTCCGGCAAGTCGTTCTCGATGGTCTTCCTCTCGCAGAAAATCCTCCGACGCTTGCCGGGGAACTGGACCTTCGTCGTCATCACCGACCGCGAGGACCTCGACGACCAAATCTACAAGACCTTCGCCGCGTGCGGCGCGACGAACGACAAGAACGTCCAGGCCAAGAGCGCGGACGACCTGAAGAGGCTCCTCACCGAGGACCACCGCTACGTCTTCACGCTCATCCAGAAGTTCCGCACCGACGTGAAGGGGGCGACGTACCCGAAGCTCTCGGACCGGAGCAACATCATCGTGATGGTCGATGAGGCGCACCGGTCGCAGTACGACACGTTCGCCCTCAACCTCCGCCAGGCCCTCCCGAACGCCGCGTTCATCGGGTTCACGGGCACGCCACTCATGGCCGGCGAGGAGAAGACGCGCGAGGTCTTCGGCGACTACGTCAGCGTCTACAACTTCCGGCAGGCCATCGAGGACAACGCCACCGTCCCGCTCTACTACGAGTCGCGCATCCCCGAGCTGCAGCTCACGAACGACGACCTCGGCGACGACCTCGCCGCGCTCATCGACGAGGCGGACCTGAACGAGGACCAGGCGCAGAAGGTCGAGCGCGAGTTCTCGCGGCAGTACCACCTCATCACACGTGAGGACCGCCTCGACACCATCGCCGCCGACGTGGTCGAGCACTTCGTCGGGCTGAACACCGAGACCGAGCGCGCGTCGCAAGGCGGGACCAAGGGGATGGTCATCGCCATCGACAAGGTCACCGCCGTCCGCATGTACGACAAGGTGAAGACAGCGTGGGGGAAGAAGCTGGAGGATCTGCGACGTCAGGTCCTCCCCTACGACGACCACAAGGGGAGGGCGAAGCTCCGGGCGACCATCGACTTCATGACCGGGCTCGACATGGCCGTCGTCGTGTCGCAGGCGCAGAACGAGGTCGAGGTGTTCAAGAAGAAGGGGCTCGACATCGCGCCGCACCGGCTGCGGATGGTGAAGGAGGACCTGGACACGAAGTTCAAGGACCCGAAGGACCCCCTCGGCCTCGTGTTCGTCTGCGCCATGTGGATGACGGGGTTCGACGTGCCGACGTGCGGCGCGGTCTACCTCGACAAGCCGATGCGGAACCACACCCTGATGCAGACCATCGCGCGCGCGAACCGGGTCTACGAGGGCAAGGTCAACGGGCTCATCGTCGACTACGTGGGGGTGTTCAGGAACCTGCAGAAGGCTCTCGCCATCTACGGCGCCGGCGTCGGGGGCGGCAGCCGCCAGGGCGACACCCCCGTCCAGCCGAAAGAGGTCCAGCTCGAGGAGCTGCAGAAGCTCGTCGCCGAGGGGAAGAAGTTCTGCGCGGACCACGGCGTCGACATCGACGTCATCCGCTCGCTGACAAAGCTGGCGCGCATCACGGCGCTCAAGGCCGGCGTCGACAAGCTGGTTCATCCCGCCGAGACGAAGAAGAAGTACCTCACGCTCGCCACGCAGGCCGACCGGGTCTACCGCGCGCTCGGCCTCGACGACGCCAAGCTCGTGCTCGCCGCGGACTGGGGCGCCCTGCTGGACCTCGCGCGCGGCATCCGAGGTCTGGAGCAGCCGGTCGACATCTCGGGGGTGATGGCGCGCGTGGAGGAGCTGCTCGACGAGTCCATCGACGCTGAGGGCTACGTCATCCGCGAGCCCCAGGGCGAGCAGTACGGCGGCCGGATTCACCTCGGGGAAATCGACTTCGAGGCCCTCGCCCGGTACTTCGCCAAGGCGAAGAACAAGGCCAGCACAGTCGAAGCGCTCACGTCGTCGGCGACGAAGAGGGTCAACACGCTCGTGAGGCTCAACCCGACGCGACGGTCGCTCCGGGACAAGCTCGAGGCCCTCATCGAGGACTACAACCAGGGCGCCCACACCGTCGCCGACTTCTTCGAGCGGCTCATGGCCTTCATCAAGGAGATGGAGGCCGAGGAGAAGCGCCCGGAGGGCGAGGGGGTGTCGCAGGAGCAGCTGGCTTTCTACGACCTGCTCGCCGGCGTGGAGGTGACGCTCTCGGCGACGGACCAGGCCGCGGTGAAGAAGGTGGCCACAGCGCTCCCCAAGCTGGTGGAGAAGAAGCTGGTCATCGACTGGCGCAAGAGCCAGATGAAGCGCGCCGCCGTGCGCGTCGCCATCAAGGGGGCGCTGAAGGACCTGCCCGAGGTCTACGACGAGGTGAAGTTCGAGGCCGCGCTCGCGGCGGTGTACGAGCACGTCTACGAGTCGTACTGGGGGGATGGGAAGAGCTTGTACGTGGAGGAGGCGGTCACGCCCACCGCCCAATGAAGGCGGGCGATGTCGCTCCTCGGCAAAAGTCCTGACACATGGAACAGAACATGCTTTCCTTCTGTTCAGGCTCTTGATGGTACCACCGCTCGAGAAGCTCGTAGATGCGCCGATAGATGAGGTCGCGTGCGGCTTCGTCTTCACGCAAGTCGCCGCGCTCGACCCTCTCTTCATCGGGGGCTACTGGAAGGGGCGTCAGGGCGAGTTTCGCAGCCGGGAGCTTCGGCCCGCGCTGCTGGAGGCTCCCGCGACGGGCATCCCCCTCCGGGCGCTGCTTGTGTCCAAGGACGACCAGTACGTGACGCAGGTCCAGGCGGACCGCTTCTACCTGAACTGGCGACGCCGTAGCGATGGCTACCCGCGGTTCACGACGCGTGACGAGAAGGAGGGCGTCCTGGCTCGCGCTCTCCGGGAGTTCGCCCAGTTCTCGGCGTACTGCGCGGCGGAGCTCGGCACCCCTTTGGCCACGACGGGCATCGAGTTGGTGAAAATCGACCTGCTTCGCGAGGGTCGGTACTGGAACGGCCTGGGCGACCTCGCTGACATGCTCCCGTGGCTGACGGACTTCGCGAAGTTCTCGGACTCGGGGGCGCCGGCCGTCGCCCTGGCGTTCGAGGAGCCGCGCGGCCCTCGGACGCTGGTCGTGTCGCTCGTGCTGGGCTCGGAGAACCGACCCGACGGCTCCTCCCAGCGCGCTCTCCGCATTGAGAGCCGGATACGTGGCCCCGCCACCGAAGGGGCTCTGGAGGACGCGTTCTGCGACGCAAACAGAGAGCTCAACCTTGTCTTCGAAAAACTCATCCCCAACGAGCAGCGCACGAAGCGGTTTCAAGGGGCACTCCGATGACCAACACGCTGACGTTCACGCCCGGACAGCTCAACTTCGGAACGTGGCCCTCGCCGTCGACTGCTCCCACGCTGACGCTTCCGCGGCTGGTCCCCGAGACCGGCTCAGTAACGTTTGCGGCACTCGGCGCCCACCCCTCGCCGTCGACGTCAACGCCCGACGAGGTCGCTGACGAGTGGGCCGCGTGGGAGGAGCGGTTCATGTCGCTCCTTCCGGTTGCGTTGGTCCATCGCCACACGCTTCTCGACGCCGCTGGCGCGATAGCCGGGTGGGTCGACGCAGCACCCCCGGTTACCTGGATAAGCCTGGGTGAGGACGAGACCTGGCGCCTGGAGGTGGCATCCCCAGCTGGTTGGGCCAGAGGCTTCCTCGCGACGCAAATCAGGAGCAAGCTGCCGCGCTCCACGGCATCCCGCGGGACGTCGGCCACCGTCAGCTACTTCATGACATCGGCATCACCAGCCATGAGCTGCTGGTCCTTCGGTACCGAGCCGTCCAACGCCGAAGGGATCATCATCGAGGACGTGCTGAATGAGGGGGCCGGAGCTGTCGAGGACATCCTGGACGAGGATGTCGTCGTCGAAGTCGCGCCTGAGCATCTGGAGGCAATGGATGCCGCGGTCGAAGGCTTCAAGGCGCGTCGTGCTCAAGCTCGAGCCGAGGAGCGTCGTCTCGCCAAGTACGACCGCGGGTAGGGCCCCATGCCAATGTACGAAGACCGACCTCGGCTGCCGGTTGGCCGCGAGTCGAGCGGGCTTGAGCAAGGCGATGTCATTCGGGGGCTCTTCGTCCCGGACCCGGTCACCGACGAGAGCTTCATCATTCGCGGCAAAGGCGCCTCGTACAAGTTCGTGAAGCCTCGGCTGCCGCCTCACGACATCCTGGCTGGCGAGAAGGACGGCTTGCTTCGCGAGATGTCCAAGGTGCCGCGCGCGCCATTCTGCGTCGTCGTCAGCAACTCCTGCGACAACAGCGGCGGTGATGACCTCGTCCTGTTCGCCGAGGTGAACGAGTTCACCTTCTCGCCTCCTGTGGAAGTGGAGTTGAGAGCACAAATCTCGACGCTCGTGCACGCCCTCGCACCCCGCTGTTCCAACTCGGGATGCTCGGCGATGGCACTGAAGCAGACGCCGACCGGGCACCCGTGGTGCGAAGGCTGCGCTCCGAGCGACCCGAACACGCCCGTGACGGAGCATCCTCACGCGACGCTCATCCAAGCCGCCTTGGCGGCCGGTCGGACGGGAGCGGACGCGGAGGCCGCCCGCAGAGCCGCAGAATGGATGGATATTTCCAAAGCAGGTACGGGGCACGGCACGTCGTTCTACATGCCGGCGCACCCGAACGCGGAGTTCGGCTTCCAGCGGTCTGAGGCAGACCTCCGAACGCTCTTCGCGTTGACCCCGAGCTACGTCGACTACTGCCTCGCTCAGTTGGGCGCGCGTCGCCTCTTCGGGCTGACGCCGGAAGCTGTGCGACATCTGGAGCGTTCGCTAGACTTTCTCTTCGCCCGCCATCCGCGGGATGACCATGCCTGGCCCTCACGCTCGGACCTTGAGCTGAAGCTCGTGTGGCTCGACCAGGAGATTGCCCGCGGCTCTGCGCGGCAGCACGAGTACAAGGCAGAGCGCGACCTGCTCCGGTCGCAGACCACCAGCGCCGCCCGGCCTGTGAACGATGCGGGGCCCGTGCTCGTCCCGCCGCAGGCCGGGGCTGATAGCGGCGCGGGACCGGAGCCAGAGGGCTAAGTCCCCCTCTTCGCCCGCTCGTCGTCGAGCCGCACCACGTTCCCTGCCCGTGCCGTCCGCCTCGCCTCGAGCTCCCTCGCCAGCCGGATGACGACGTCGTACCGGCCGTCCGCGGACGCCCGGTCGAGCGCGGCGGCGAGGGCGGCCTCGACAGGGTCAGCGGCTCGCCTGTGCTGCCCGCCGTGATGGTCCAAGGAACGGTCCAAGTCGTCCCCGTTCAGTGCTGCGTCGGCACCCTTTGCTGGTGGAGCGGGAGGCGCAACTGCGCGACACTCCAGCGATGGGGCGACGACACGGGACGCTTGGGCGGCTTCGAATCCCGCCCTCTCCGCAAGTGTTTTCCGGCGTGAGCCGTGTGTGGTGGACGCCGGGGGGGCCGTCCACGCCCCCTCCGACGTGGCCGGTACGTGCGGCGTGGTTCGCGCCTGGCTGCTCAGGCCTCGGGACGGGCGACCGCCGATGCTCACGGCAGCGACCGCGATCGAGGTGGGGCCCCCCTCATTCTCAACGGGCGCCCGTGGAGGACCGGGAGCCGGGCGTAGCTTGTCGTCTGGCGGATCCGGATTCACG
>Ga0316217_10003486_pt1 | contig 17873 bp, 16 predicted proteins | sample 1anoAmetaG_FD_203633 | JGI IMG/M metagenome (GOLD analysis project Ga0316217, IMG submission 203633) | Freshwater microbial communities from Trout Bog Lake, Wisconsin, USA - 1anoA | ecosystem: Environmental > Aquatic > Freshwater > Lake > Hypolimnion/Profundal zone | place: USA: Wisconsin...
AAAACCAGGCAAGAACCGGAATAAGCAATAATGTGCCAATGGTTACCAGTTTTAGAAATTGGAAATATTTGCCGATCTCCATGCCCCAGAAAATATCAGCCGTTGCCGACGTAAAGATAAATACTGAAAGCATTGAAGCTATGAGCAGGTTTCTTTCAGCATTCCCCTTACCTGATATGGCAAAAAAAGTGCTTACCATGTAATATGCCATGTATCCGAATGCCGGAATTAAATTGATATAGCTATACTTTTGCTGATGCGGAAAAATGAGCGGGATCAAAAGAAAAACATAAGCCAGTTCCCAAAAAAGAAATAATGTGTGTTGGCTTTTAGCCGACCTGACCACCCAAATAAAATAGATTACCAGGCCCATCAGAAACAATCTTATGGAGTTGATTAATAAAAAGAGTTGAGCGGGAAGAAGATTAATAAAGTTAACAGACAATCCATTGTACGATGAATCGGAAAAATACACCGGTACCAAAGCTGAAATACAATGAAAATAAACGCCAACGTTCTGTCCGGAATTATACTTATCCTGTGTTGGGTTAATAGCCATCCACCAGCCTTGCAGAAGCTCCACGTTAAATGAAAAGCCAAACCACATAGCGGGCAAAAATAAAAGCGCCACACAAAACAGAACTGTTGCAAATGCCGCCACGGTATTTTTGCGGTATACCAGGTATGGAAGAAAAACCAATGGCAGCAATTTAAGGCAAATACCAAGCGCAAGTAAAATACTTCCCACTTTCTTTCGCCGCTGAATTATCAGATATATTCCCTCGAACGACAAATAGAACACCACGATATTCATCTGCGCTTTTTCGAAATTATGAAGGATAAACCTGAGCGTTAACGCAATGGAAAGTATGAACCACCATTTGCGTTGAATATCTGACAGCTTCTCAATTTGCAGCAACCGGCCCATTATAGCCCATATGCGGTAAAGCATAAAAAAATTAACCAGGCTGAAGAGAAATGTAGGAATAAATTCGGGTAAATAAGTCAGCGGCATAAGCACAAACCCTACAAACGGACTATACAGGAACACATCAGTTGTTCCGCCTTTAATTGGCATAACTACACCATATGGAGAAATCCCGTTCCGTAAGTATCCCGCTCCGGTAAGCAATATCCTGAAGTCGCCACCATGCAGATTTTGAATAATTAAATATGGCAGGGCTATGAGGAAGAGAATAAGCCCGGTACGGTTGGATTTAAAAAGGTGATTGAACTTACTGCGCATAACAGGCTGCCGTTTAAGGGCAAATAAAATAAAGATATTGTATAGTTTACTGCTTTCATTTTTAACAGGCTTATTAAACCCTTCTTTTCTATTTTAGTCTTAAACAACAGATATTATGACCCCCCATTTTTTGCGGCGGCCATATACATTAAATTATTTAACCATTAAAATTAAAACATGAAAAGAATGAGTGTATCAAGTTTTGCAGTAGCATTGTTGCTACTGGCGGTAAGCATTAGTAACCAATTAAGTGCAAAAGCCAACCGCATAAGTCCGGATCACCCGGCTTATTTACATGCCCTGTCTGACCTGCGCGCAGCGCGTTGGAATCTGGAGCACCGCCCCGGAAACTGGAAACAAACTGAAGATGAAATTGCTGCCGTAAGGGAGATTGATGCCGCTATTGACGAAATTAAACGGGCGGGCATTGATGACCACAAAGACCTGAACGATCACCCTAAAGATGAGGTAAACGAACATGTGGGTCGCTTGCATAAAGCTTCAGAATTTCTGCACAAAGCAGACGCTGATGTTGATGAGCATGAAAGCAACGAGGCTGCCAAAGGCCTTAGAGAGCGCGCACATCAGCATATCCGCGAAGCGATACATCGCGTTGAGAATGCCCTGCACAACGTTCGCTAACAAGGTTTAATTGCTAACTGCGCTAACAAAGAGCGCCATTCCGTTAATTGGAATGGCGCTCTTTGTTTATAGTAAAACCCTTGATACCAGATACTATCTGCAAAAATTCTTAGCTGACCAGCCATTTATTTTACCAAGTTGAACTTTATACTCCTCTCCTGCCTTTGTTAACTAAATGGTGGTTTCCTCATTATCTAAGATTCGGTGGATTGTTAATGGTGCTCATCTCCGGATTCATTCTTTGTGTTCTTGTTCGCCTCATAAAATTCTGACAAAATTCAAACTGAGACACTATCAAATTTTTAACCACGTTTATAAGTTGTCAAAAAATTAAAAACCTTCAAAATCAATAGCACTTAAATCCAACTGGATTCCTTAAATAAAAAAATCCCCACCGTGATAAATACGGCAGGGATTTTTCGAAACCAAACCCGAAGGTTTATATTACTTCTTATCGGTTTTACCTGTATATAATTGTTCGCCGTCTACAATTTTAAATACATAAATACCTGCTGGCAATTGCGTAGCAAATCTGTTTAAACTCATCGTATTCATTGCGGCCTTAAACACTACCTGTCCGGTAACGTTTACCAGTTCAAGCACGGGTTGGTTAAGTTTAGCGCCTGTCAGGTCAACAACAAAATCCTGATTATCCCAAAATGCCTTGATAGTATTCTTTTCAATACCATTAATACCGTTAGTAAGGTTAACTATTACTACAACCTCGGGCGTTAGTAACGAAGCATTTACGCTATTAGTAACATTACAAACCACGTAGTAAGTGTTTATATTATTGAAAACAGGAACAAGTGTATCGGCAGTTTGCACCGGCGTAAAAGAAACATAGCTGCTGCCCGATACTTCAGAGAACTGCCAGTTATAAGTGGCAGGCTGATTTGAAGTTGCGGTTAAAGTGGTGCCATTTTGATGACGAATAAGCACCTGAGTATCAACCGGGCTAACTGAAACTGCGAATTGAACAATAGTGAGATCAGTACTATCAGCTGTACCGGTTAAAGCCGGACTGGCTGAAACCACCCTGATGCGGTAATGTGTACCAGACAAACTAGTATTAGGAATTACTGCACTGATGGTGCCTGAAGAAGCCGTTCCGGTTAATGAGCCGATGTTAACCGGGTTTGCGAAGCTTCCGGTGTAATCAGAAAGCTGCGCCTGGAAAATGTTACCGTTACTGAACTGAACATCGGAAGTATAGTTTACACTTACCTGAACATTTGAACTGTCGGAAACCAGATATGGGGAACCAGCTACTGCAAGAGTAGTAAGTGTGCTGCCGTTTGCAACTATGACCTCAACCTCGTTGCTGGTGTCAGCATCGCCGTATTGGTTAGTTGATACACAAACTACATAGTAAGTGCCTGGTGCTGCAAAATCGGGCGTGTAAGTTGAGCCCGTTTGCGCGGGTGAAAATCCGGTATAACCACTACCACTTACAGTTGAATACAACCATGTATTAGTACTGGTTTGTGATGGATTTACGGTTAACACAGTGCCATTGGTGTTGAAAGCGATATTCTGGGTTGCGCCGGGTGTAACTGAGTTATGAAACTGGTCAACAATAAGGTTGGTACCATTATCGGAACCGGTAATTGCCGGGTTTGAACCAATAACACGTATACGGTATCCTGTTCCTGCCGGAGTAGTTGAAGGTATAGTAGCACTGATCGTTCCGCTGGTTGTTCCTGTCAAAGTTCCGATATTGGTTGCAGCGGTAAATGAGCCTGTTGCATCGCTTAATTGGGCGGTAAACACATTACCGGCAGTAAATGCACTACTGGTTGTAAAAGGAACAGAAACACTAGCGTTAGGAGCTGAATGGCTGAATAAAAATGGTGAACCGTTAACCGCCTGCGTGGTAATTGTAACTGAACCAACAGTAACCAATACCTCGTTACTTGTTGCTGTAATACCATTGATAACACTTTGGCAAACCACATAATATGAACCTGCCGAAGCAAACTTGGGAGTGTAAGTAGTGCTTACATCAGCCGGAGAAACCGGGCTGGTGTAAGGCCCGCCGCTGGTGGTTGCATACATCCAAGCGCGTGAAGTAGCAGTAGCACTTTCAGTAACCGTTAATAAAGTACCGTTAGCACCTACTAAAATACTTTGCGATGAGGTTGGCGCAATGCTGTTTGACACTACATTTACCTGCACCTGGTTGCTGGTAACAGTTAAGCTGCCCGGGTAGCTTGAAACGCAAACTACATAATACGTACCCGAAGTACTGAAATCAGGTGCATAGGTTGTGGCAGTTTGACCTACACCAAATGCCTGGTAAGGACCGCCTGAAGTAGTTGAATATTCCCATTGGCGAGATGTAGCAGCAGGTGTTTCGGTAACAGTAAGTAAGTTGCCATTAACGTTGGCAGCTATGTTCTGGGTAGTTGAAGGTGCAATTGCATTGTTAACTAAATTAATAGTGATGTTTGAACCATTGTCGACAGATGTTAATACTGCATTGCTTGATACCAATCTGATTCTGTAGCCAGTGCCAGTAGGGGTATTAGCCGGTATGGTACCTGAAATAGTACCAGAAGCGGTTGTAGTAAGCGTACCCAAACTAACCGGCGAAGCAAAAGAACCGCTGGCGTCGGAAAGTTGGGCGGTAACCACATTACTTGGGTCATAAGTTCCGGTTAATACACAAGGTATACTAATACTTGCCCCTGCAGTTGCACTAACATAAAAAGGGCCTGTTGATACTGTGCCCAAAGCCAGGGTTGGGTTGTAGTAAGCTAAAAAATCATCCAGTAACAAAGTGCTTCCGCTTGAACCACCATTCTGATTACCGCTGGAAGTACAGCTGATTAAGATATAGGCCGGAGCAATTGCACTGTCATAAACAAAAGGGACCGAAACTCTGGTCCATTGCGACACGGAACTGGTAGGTCCGGTCCATAGCGCGCGGGCAATAATGTTTTGCGCGCAAACAGGGTGATTACTGTTTGATGGCGTTTCAGGTGCATAGGCGTTTCCTACATGCAAACGTGCCTGTACAGTAGGATAATCGCTGCTAACTGATGTGTATTGATACCAGAAAATCAAGCTATCGGGCCTGCCGGTAAAGGTTGATATAAAACCTGTATTGCCAACAACATCGCCAATGTAGCCATCGGCTTTAGTAGTGGTAGGGGCATTAACCTGACCGGTTGCCAAAGCGCCGTTAACTACCTGGCCGAAATATGAAGCCGATTTAACCTGCGCAGAATAGGTACCGCTGTGTGCAGTTGTGCTGCGAAAGCAAGTTTGAGGTCCAAGTGGGGCATAACCTGTTCCTGTTTCATTCGAATTCCAACTGGTTGGTTCGGCAGTTGAGGAGGTGGCGTTGTCCCAATTTTCAAATCCGCCGTTCGGAATCGTTGTTTGCGCAAAGGCTGCTGTAGTAAACAAGCAGAGCAGCAAAGTAATTTGTAATACTTTTCTCATCATTTCAATTTAAATTTTGTGTTTTAATGGGGTGTTTATCTGCTTTATATAAATCAAATTCAGTTCCGGGAATTAGCACCCAGAGCATATTTTCGGGCGAAATTTACGCAAGAATTTTAAATTACGAAATGAGTTATGCACAAACCCTGAATCCTACCAACATCTGCAACATAAAGCCTAATGTTGGGTCAACAGCTTATGAAGCGTTTTGTTGCGTAAAAGCCCCAAATACCCATTTTACATCCTGTTTAATAAGACTAAGCTGCCAAGATTGCCTTATAAAGCAACAGAACAACTAACCTATTCCACAATACTTAACATTAGCTTAACATACAGATAATATCTTCGCGCAATTAAACCCATCTAAATATGGCCTTTAGCAGGATCTTTGCATTTCTTATACCGCAAGACAAGAACTTTTTTAAACTGTTTGCACAGTCATCAAACAACCTGGTAGATATTTCAAAAGTATTCAGCGAAATGGTAAACGCCCCTATTGAAAGGCGTCCTGAGTTGTTGAAAAAAATAGCTGACCTGGAGCACATAGGAGATACCATAACCCACCAGATATTTACTGAATTAAGTACTAACTTTATTACCCCTTTCGACCGCGAGGACATCTCTTACCTGGCTTCATCGCTAGATGATATTGTTGATTACATAGACGGTTCGGCCAAAAGGCTTTATACTTATAAGTTAGGGGAAACTTCAACAGCCATGAAAAAGCTGAGTGACATTATTGAAAACTCAGCCAAGGAAATTCACGTTGCCGTTGCCAACCTGAAAGACATGAACAACGTAGTACGCTTGCGCGAAGCAATTGTGCGTATCAACAGCCTTGAAAACCATGCTGATGACATTTTTGACAGCGCTATTGCCGACCTTTTTGAAACTGAAAAGGATGCCATCCAGATCATGAAGATAAAAGAGGTGCTCTCAAACATGGAAACCGCTACTGATAAATGCGAAGACGTTGCCAACGTGATAGAAACTATTATAGTGAAGAATACCTAACAGGGTGCCAAAAACAAGTTATGTCTGAATTTCTGATTGTCGTAATAGCGCTTGCCATTATATTCGATTTTATAAATGGCTTCCACGATTCGGCCAACTCTATTGCTACTGTTGTTTCTACCCGGGTACTAACGCCTTTTCAGGCGGTGATCTGGGCAGCTTTTTTCAATTTTGTAGCATTTAAGTTAATGCCGGCACACAAAGTAGCAGCCACTGTTGGCGGTATTGGCAAAACTGAAATTGTTACCCTTACGGTACTTGCAGGGGGTATTACCGGCGCCATTATCTGGAATTTATTTACCTGGTGGCGCGGAATACCCACCAGTTCTTCGCACGCGTTGTTGGGTGGTTTTGCCGGTTCGGCTATTGCCAAAGCAGGATTTGGGGCTATTAATGTAAGTAACATATCAACTACCCTCCTTTTTATACCCCTGGCCCCTATTATTGGTATGGCCATTTCGTTTGCCATTTCGGTACTGGTAATTAATATCTGCAAAAACTTCTCATATACTAAGGTCGATAAATCTTTCAGGGGCTTACAATTGCTCTCTTCTGCGCTTTACTCAGTAGGGCACGGCTCAAACGATGCTCAAAAATCTATGGGCCTTATCTGGATAGCGCTTATTATTACCGGCCATGCTGATAAAGGAGGTCAACTTCCTTCATGGGTAGCCCTGGCCTGTTTCTCGGCTATGGGTATGGGTACCTTGCTTGGCGGCTGGCGGATTGTAAAAACAATGGGTCAGAAAATAACCAAACTAAAACCGTTTGAAGGTTTTTGTGCCGAAACTGCGGGTGCCATCACTTTATTCGGCACTGCATCCTTAGGTATACCTGTATCAACCACACATACCATTACCGGCTCAATTATGGGTGCCGGGTTAACCAAGGGGTTAAACGCTGTAAAATGGGGTGTTGCCGGCAATATTATGATAGCCTGGATAGTTACTATACCCGCTTCGGCTTTTATGGGCGGGGCATTCTATTATATCATTAGGGCCTTTGCAGGAGCGTAATAGGTAAAGAGATATCGGGCTAACTGGCCCTGCGCAAAGCAATATCTTCAACTACCTGCACGCGGTTACGTAATTTTTTGAATTCTTCAAACATGTGTGCGTACTTCTGTTGCTCAAACAGACGCATATTCTCAGCATTTACCGGTATATCGGCGGCCATTAAAAACGGAAGGTCCACCTTCATTACCGCGCAAAACCTTTCCAGCGTATCCAGCTTAATATTACCCGATTTAGTTTCGAGCCAGCTGTAGGCTTGCTGGGTAATATTCATCTCGTGCGCTACAGATAGCTGTTTAAGGCCCCGGTATTCTCTTATTTTCCGGATTCGTTCATGTAAAAGCATAAGGTGCTGGTTTATGGTTCAAACAATAAAGCCGAACGGTTCATATTTAAGTAATTGCAATTTACTTCTCTATAAAACAGCCAGCACAATATGTTTAAACAAAATACAAAGCAAACCTTGTTGGCTGTCTTGTAAACTGTACTTTATGATAAAACCCATGCAGCATACAAATAAAAAAAACCCTAACCGCCTTTGGCTGGTTAGGGTTTTGTGATAAAAAATCCGGCCCCTTAGCGGGGTCAGATTTTTTGAATTGTTAGTTGGGTTATACCGCTTTGCGTAGTATCAATTCCTCATAAGTTTCGATCTTGTTTTTCAGTTTTTTGTATTCCTCGAAAACAACTGAGTAATTGACTTTCTCAAACATCTCCATGTTTTCGTTGTTTACCGGAATATCGGTTGCCATTAAAAAGGGGAGATCAACTTTCATTACATCGCAAAACCGCTTCAGTGTTTCCACTTTAATGTTTCCGGACTTGGTTTCCAGCCAACTGTAAGCTTGTTGAGTGATGTTCATCTCAGAAGCTACTGCTACCTGTTTCAGTCCACGGTATTCACGAATTTTTCTAATGCGTTCAGATAATGACATAAATTTTCTTTTTAAGTTATAAACTCCTCATGTTGTCTTACATTTCAACATAAAATGTATAGAGGGATATACGGCAGTGTTAAGCGATTGTTTCAATTTATCAGTAAATTTTAATGGATATATATACTTCGGCGAATAGCGCTGAAGCAAAAAAAGGCTGGTAATTAAGGTTATAACAAGGGAAACGCCCAAAACTACCCCAAGCCGGTTGTTTGAAATAAATACCTGAGAGGGAGCCGGGGGACACTCCGCACTCTACAGTATTATTTAATCAATATTTTAAAGGTTGAGTCATCACCTTACGTCCCCCCATATTGAAGCTAAGAGGGGATTTACTTTTATAGAACAGTAGAGGGGCGGCAACTTTGCAGTTGCCGCCCGTGCTGCTTGTTCACCCATGAACAACCCATAAAAAGTTTGACGGGCTGCTTGCCCATCTTAATGTCTTGTAAGGAACGCTGCTATATATTTTACCTTTTTACCGGAAAACAACAGAGGGACGGCAATGATGCCATTGCCGTCCGTGTTGCTTTGTTCACCCATGAACAACCCATAAAAAGTTTTAAGTCTATTCATTGTTTAAATACTTTGTAAACTGATCAATTGCCCACAATTCAAAAACAACAGCGGGGCGGCAACGCTGACTGTTTGCCGCCCTTGTTGTTTTGTTCACCCATGAACAACCCATGAAAACTTTGATACTCTATTGCTGCAAAGGCCATGAAACCCTTTGCAAGCATATTATTTGTCTTTTTAAGGAAAAACAACTGAGGAACAGCAGCATTTAAGCTGCCGTCCTCGTTGTCTTGTTCACCCATGAACAACCCATAAAAAGTTGAATTCAGAAAATACATTGAACCGATAAATTAAAAACAGGAATAAAAGCACACCTGGTGCAAACAAGACGGGCAGGCTTGCGCCGTCATTTAACTAAAACTGTGTATCTAAATAAGAAATACCCCTATAAGGCGATAAACCTTAAAAATATCATCGGCCCAGTGCAGCTGACCAATAGAGGTTTGACAGATATGAAAAGTTCTGGAAAGAATAGAAGGAGTAACCACAGCAATTAATTCGGTAACAAAGGGGGTAACCTGATTGCAACTGCCGCCAACATCGTTGCCCTGCTTTACCATTATTGAGTAGTAAGTAACTGCAGGATGCCTGGCTGCCGGTATATTATGGTTAACATGGCTGCATTTATGTATAAACAATGGCTTAAAGCTATTATCAACATTATAAGTAGGAGCAGCCTGCATTAAAGCCTGGAAGAACACCAGGTGCATTACATAAACCCCCATCAGCAACATTGCTTTGCGAAAAGTTTGGGTTGATATAGAAATGCGTTTGTTCACCGGATTGCTTTTTACCGAGTAGTAAAAGTATAAAAACTTTGATTTACAAAACAACCTTGCCTCCATTTTTAAATGTTTTATAACATTTGCCTGACTTAAAAAACGGTTCCCTCTTTTATTTCACTATCCGGATATTTTAAGATCGTCTCATCTCCGGTGAAATCCCCGAATACCTCGGTTTGGCCATTAACAGATATTCCGTCTTTAACGTTTACAAACCTTGTTTTGCCGCTGTCTAATACTATGATATACTTTCTTTCGGTACTGGTAACGATGGCTGAAGTGGGAACCATAAACGATTGCACCTGTGATTTAACCTTCAGGCTCGTTTCAACATACATGCCCGGCTTAAACGTGTTATCCTTATTATTTACATCGGCTTCAATAGCCTCGGACCTGTAATCGTTATTTAATGAATTGGAGGACCTTGAAATATCGGCATGAAAAACCTGCCCGGGTAAAGCCTGAGTCGTAAAGGCCAGCTGCTTATCTTTCAAGTCCACCTTATCGGCATATTCCTCCGGAATAAACACCTCCAGCCTTAACTTTCTTATATCCTGCAGGTTAAGCAAGGGTTTGCCATCCTGTTTAAAATTAGGTCCGGTCAGGGTTCCCGGATGCACGTTGCGCTCAGTTATAATCCCATCAAAAGGAGCCTTAACTACCAGATAATCTTTTAAAGCCTGAGCTGCGCTGACATTTGCCTTTTCAGCCAGCGCCAAGGCACTATCCGATTCGTATCTTGAACGGGCGTTAACAAGATCCAAGTCAGAAACTGCTCCCGGCGTTTTTGCCGCCGTCCTTAACCTGTAATACCTATCGCGGCTTGCATTGATGGCCTCCTGTGCCTCCAGCATTTTACTTAAAGCCGCCTGATATTGTTGTTCAATTTCAGGGGCTTCAAGTGTCATTAACACCTGTCCCTGATGCACTACACTTCCGCGGTCAACGAGCATTTCCTTTACAAAACCGTTTACCTTGGGGTAAATGTCAACCACCTCAAACGGCTTTAACTGACCTGGCAAATTTATGACCGAACTTAACGAACCCTTCTCAATCTTTACGGTTTCTGCTTTTTTGCCCGCGTTGGCCATTTTTGCCGTCAGATCTACGGGGTGATTATTGCTGCAAGAAGCCAGTAACAGTATCATATTTATAATAACTATATTTCTCATATTTATCAGTTTGTTGTGATTTTAATTTTCAGGCAATAAAGATGTTGTTTGAAAAGAAGATTTGCCCCTTACCCATGCATATACCTGGGGCACAATAAACAAGGCCGCAAAAGTTGAAGCAATCAGCCCGCCAATAACTGCCCTGCCAAGCGGGGCAGTTTGCTCGCCGGCTTCACCCAGGCCGGAGGCCATGGGTATCATGCCCACCACCATGGCCATGCTGGTCATAATAATAGGTCTCAAACGAACTGAAGCGCTAATAACAGCCGCATGCCCGGCATCGCGGGTTTCAAGCCGCAGGCGCTCGGCATTTGTAACAATAAGAAGGGCATTAGCCACGGAAACGCCGGTGCTCATGATCATACCCATATAAGATTGCAGGTTAAGCGTTGAACCTGTGCAAAACAGGGCGATCAGTGAGCCAAGAATAACTGCCGGTACTGTGCTCACCACCGTTAATGCAACCGGGAAAGATTCGAAGTTTGCAGCCAATAAAAGTAAAATCACCATTATCGCAAACATCAAACCTATCTGCAAACTACCGAGCGTTTCAGTTAGCAATGACGACAAGCCCATCACTTCTACCTTAACCCCTTTAGGCGCCCTGCCCATGCCCGCAACCACCTTTTGTACTGCGGCAGAAGCGGTGCCCAGGTCTTTTCCGGTAATATCCGCCCCAATGGTTAAATATCGGCGCGGGCCGGAGCGGTCGTATTCGCCGGGCATTGTAGTTATCTTAAATTCAGCCACATCACCCAGGTTAGGTCGGTTCTTTCCTTTTACAATAGCCACTTCTTTTAAATCATTGATCTGGCTCATTACGTATTCAGGTATTTCAACCTGCACCTGGTAGGTATAGGCGTTCTTATTATCCAACCACAAATTTTTATTAATGAACCGGCTGGAAGAAGTAGCCGAGGTAAGCGATTGCGAAACCTGCTCAACCGTTAAACCAAACTGCGATATCTTGTATCTGTTGAGCACAACCTGCACAGTAGGGTAATGCAATGGCTGCTGTATCTGCAAATCGCGCAGGCAGGTAATCTGTTTCATTCTTTCCATCAGCGAATCAGCATATCCTTCAATCTCCTTCATGTCTTTTCCGGCCACCCTTACCTCAATAGGATTCAAGGCGCCCTGACTCATTACTTTTTCAGTAAGATCGATAGGTTCAAAATCAATCTGCACATCAGGCATAAGTGCCTGTATGTTTTTACGCAAAGCCTCTTTCAGGTCGTCTGTCTTGATTTTATACTTATCTTCTAAATCAACCTGTATTACGGCTTCATCGCTACCTGTATTAAATACATATAAATTACTGGTTGCGTAGTTAGATGATACCGGACCCACAAAAGCCGAGCTGACTTCAACATGCCCTTTTACAGTACTATCAATTATTGCCAGAACCTGTTTCACTTTCTCCTCCGTACGTTCGAGCCGCGTTCCCTCAGGAGCTTTCAATCGCATTTGAAACTGCCCGTTATTGACCTTAGGCATCAGATCTTTGCCAATGTAAACAAAGCCAAGCCCGGCAAATATGATCATACAAACCAGATAAACCACTGTGTTACGTTTTTTATGCAACAAAAGCATTTCAAGCCTACGGGTAAATGACGCTTTAACTTTGCTGAAAAAGCTGTCTTTGTTTGTATCATGCTGCTTATGCGTCTTTAAGTCCATCACCTCTTTATCTCCCTCCAATTCTCCCGGCCATCCCTGCACATCGGGTTGATGATAAGTATGCACTTTATGGTCGGTCAGTATCCAGTTACACAGTATTGGCACAATGGTTTGCGATATACTATAGGAGGCTATCATGGAGAAGCCAATGGCCAGCGAAAGCGGCAGGAACATAGCTTTGGGCACCCCGGTCATCATAAACGAAGGGGCAAATACTGCCAGTATACACAACAGGATAAGCAGCTTAGGGAAGGATATTTCAACACATGCATCATATATAGCCTGCTTCTTCTCCTTCCCCATTTCAAAATGCTGGTGTACGTTCTCAATAGTAACGGTGGCCTCATCTACCAATACCCCCACTGCCAGGGCAAGGCCGCTCAATGTCATAATATTAATGGTTTGCCCTGCCAGTGTTAGAAGCAATACACCTATCATAATAGAAACCGGAATGGTTACAATGACTATCAGCGAACTACGCAGGTCGCCCAAGAACAACATGACCATAAGACCGGTTAATACCGCACCAATAATTCCTTCACTTACCAAACTATCGACTGCCTTAATTACAAATTCGCTTTGGTCGAACTCGTATTTTATAGTTACGTCCCCGGGCAAAAGACTTTGCATTTCGGGCAGGCGGGCCTTCAGGTCCTTTACTACCTGCCAGGTGCTGGCATCGGCAGTTTTTACAACCGGTATATAAATTGAGCGGCGGCCGTTGATCAAAGCATAATCGACGGTAACGTCAGCGGCATCTGCCACTTTAGCAACCTCACCTACAAAAACTGTTTTGTCGCCATCAGTCTTAACAGGTATTTTGCTAAAATCCTCAACATGCTGTTCAAGGGCATTGTCAGTGGTTAAGTACATAGTATTGCCCACCCGTAAATTACCAGATGGCCCCATTACGTTGGCCTTAGCTACGGCTTGCACTACTTCATCGGGCGTTATATTCAGCGCACGTAATTTTTCGGGGTCGACATTTACTACCACAGTACGGGACGTGCCGCCCATGGCCGGGGTGGCCGATAGGCCCGGCACCGTGGCAAACATAGGTCGGACGCGCGTGCTGGCCAGATCATAAATTTCATTCAGTGATTTTGAAGGGCTTGAAAAAACCAGTTCGCCCACAGGTAATGATGACCCATCAAATCGTACTACCAGCGGTGGCAAGGCACCTTCCGGAAAAAACTTGAGTGCCCGGTTGGCATAAGTACCAACCTGCGAGGTGGCCTCTGCCATGTTGGTGTTTTCGTAAAAGGTGATCTTCATATAGGTAAGCCCCTGTATGTTCTTACTTTCAATGGATTTTACACCGTTTACATACAAAAAAAGATCCTGCAGACCTGTAGAAAAATAGCCTTCCATTTGCTGGGCCGACATGCCACCATAAGGCTCAATAACATATATGGCGGGCAGATTAAGTTTAGGAAATATATCGATGGAAATTTTTGTAAGGCTGATGATAGAAAATATAAGCAGGCTCAGAAAAATAACCACAAATGTTATGGGGCGCTTCAGCGCAACGCTCACTATGTTCATGGTTTAAAGTTTTAAGGATTGAACCAACGCAGTAAAAGTGTTGGTTACCAGTGAATAATTAATTACGCTCTTCATTAAGCCCACGTTGGCTTCTACATAATCCTTCTGCGCCTGGATATAGTAATCAAGCGCAGTGTTTAATTCAATAACTGATGACAGGCCATTGGTGTAAAGGCTTAGTTGCTGGGTATAAGCTGCCGTGGCCTCATCCAGTTGATGTTTTGTTTCCAGCAGGCGGTTAAACTCAAATTCCTTCTCCAGCCGGGCCTGTTCTACATCGGCGTTCAGGTTAGCCTTTTCATTTTGCAGCTGATGATAAGCTGCATCCATTTCATAACGATATACAGAAGCATTCAGCCTTTTGTGAGCAATGTTGAATATGTCGTAAGTAAGCGTAAGCCCTACCAGGTAATTGAACCGGTTTGGCTGATAGCCCTGCAAAAGGTCTGAATTAAATTGGTCGGCACTATTCAAACTCGAGCCGCGAACCCAGGCATCGGCGTCAACAAATACTTTCGGATAATAGCTGCGGTTTTCGAGTTGCAGCCTGGCCTTACTCCGGTCGTAAATTGAATTGTAAAGGTTGATATAAGGATGATGCACAGTATCTGTCACCGCATTGAAGACATAATTTATACCCTCGGTATTTACTTTGTTAACCGCAGATGTATCTGCATTAAGTTGTGTAACCGAAAGCCCGGTTAATGTTGACAGCTGCACTTTGGTTTGCGCCAGATTTTTTTGAACCTGGTATAAACCAATAATAGATTTTGATAGTTCGGCGGAAGCTACAGAGCTATCTACTCCCGGCCTGACGCCGCTATTTACCAGGGCACCAATAGTAGTTTTTAATTGTTGCAAACGATTAACGTTATCCTGCTGAACCCTTTGTAACTGAAACTGCCTTATCAATTCAATATAACAGGCAGCGGCATAACCATCTACATCGTACTGCGTTGATGCAAAGGTGTTCATCTGCACCAGCAGGCTCGATTTGGCCAGATTTTCGTTGGCCTTATAGGCCCCGAAATTTACTGCCTCCCAGTTTAACCCCGCATAGGCGGCATCGCCCGAAACCGCGCCCAGGTTATTCTGACTCCTTACTCCACTAACTACGGATGGGATATATCCATAAGACTGGTATCCCCCTTCCTGGTTATTGACCGAATTGACCGTTGCCTGCAACATGGTGTTTAAATGCGGAAGCCTGTTGTACGAAACTGCATTCTTTTCGGCCTGGCTTGCCTTTACCTGACTGCCCTGATATTTGAGCAATTCATAATTGCGCTGCATGTTGTTCAGTAAATCTTGCAGTGAGATTGAACCGGCAGTTGTTTGGGCAAACACTGGTTTAAACAAAATCAAACTGGTTATTACAATAAGCAAAACCCCTTTTCTTTTAAAAGTGTTCATACTGGTTTGTTTAATTACAATAATGACAATAGGAATTGAAGCTGATGTACCTGGCAGGCAACAGAAATTGCCCCCGACGGTTAAGCTAAGCGCGGAATCAAATTAAAAACACCTGCAATAAACGATAGCGCTTATTGCCTTGGTCTGAAAGCTTAAATGGAGGATAGGCGGCGATACCAGCCCTGACAACTGAAGGATTTAGATAAAGATGCGTATGAAAATAAGCGGTTACAGGAAAGTAGTCCGCATTCAGCTGCTGTTTTGAATCATCATATTTAAATAAAGACCTGCATTCAACCGATGCAGGGTCATGATGATTAGATGAGTGGGGGGCTTGGGCGCTGATGTTGGCTAAGCCCGTATAAGTTGACTGCGAAAAAACAGTTAAACCCAGGAAAAGGAACAGATGTAAGGCATAAACCCCCAGTAACAAAATTACTTTGTGCAACTGGTTTGAAAGTGAACCTGGTTTATTAAACGCCCGCATTAGAAATTTATAAGTTGCGCAAAACTAAACAAAGTATTAATTGGGCATGATAAAACTTTGATGGTTTCGTCTTTTTTGTGAATGTTGAATATAGCAGCCGTAACAGAAATAAAAAGGCCCCATCAGTTATTTGACAGGGCCTTCTTAAATATCCGGGATCAGAATCAATATGGAAAGGTTCCGGTCAGGGTTCGGCTTCCCTTTGTATAAGTCATTTTATAGCCGTATGCACAGCCATTTCCGGTATACGCAGATCCATCCAGGTTAACTCCGTAAACTACGGTAACTGTTCTATTGGCTACATGATGCAAATATTCGCCCGTTGTAGGGTGGAAAAAGTTACATTGGTAGTCGCTGGATATGGGGCTAATTATAGCAGCATAAAAAGTTTCATTGTTTCTGTTGGTTCCCCATTGCGCCACATTGGCAATACCGTTTATTGTGGTATCGCCGGATAAGGTGATAGTAGGGTTACTACCTGTGTTACTAAATGTTCTGGTACGGTTAAAGCTCCATAACCTCTGCGACCCATCAGGAAAGGTAATGGTGGCATTATTGCATGTATGCTTACGCACCACCGTTGTTGTGCTTAAACCGTCCATTACCTGGTAGGCCAGGCCGCCATTTACATTATCGATGTAATGGGTGCCTGTAAGCCCATAAGTTTCGCCAGTGGCAATTACGGTAACACTTACATTATAGTTTAAAACAAGGGTAGCCCCGGCATCTCTCCAATGCACGTTAGGATAGCCCTGCAATTGAACGGTAACCGTTCCTGTACGCGATAATTTGCCTGAGCAATCCTGACCATTGTAGGTAATAGTGGCGGTTCCGCTACCCGAGTCTATTACGGTTGTTGCTCCGCAGAGTGTTTCAAAAATAAGGCCTTCGGTTTTACCGGAAAGTGATCGGTTAGTACTCATAGCATTATCTGCATCATCGCTGGTTGAGCTCATAGCAGAAGAAATATTGGCGGCATCGCCGGCGGCAATGCTGTCGTCGGTGGTAGATTCTTTTTTACAGCTGCTGATGGTTAAAACCAAAAGAGCGGCAAAAAGCATGGATAGGTTGAACAGTTGCTTTTTCATGTTGTGTTTTTTTGTTGCGTTATACCACAAAGACCATTCAAAGAAGCTAAGGTTTAAAATTGCACCTTATTAAGATTTGAAATAAGGCTTACCGCCTTAAATAAAACCCGGGCAAATATCATTTCCGGAAAAAAACAAAGCCGCTTCGTATACGGCAACTTTTATGTTCGGGCTCCAGCTCTGAATCCAACTACCGTTTAGGTAAAAAGAGAGTTTTAACTAAACATTGCGGTGCTTATTTAATCAACATTGCTTAACACAATATTTACCAAGGTTCAGATAGTCAATTATGGGTAAAACATTAAAAAGGCCCCGTAAGTGTTGGTAAATCAGGTGCATAACTAATATGAATTTTAACCTTACGATTTGCTTTAAGTAACCTTTGCTTAACATTGCAACTTCACTTTTGCGGTCATAAAAAACAACCCAAAAATGAAGAAACTACTACCCGTTGTGTTGATGCTTTGCGCTTTTGCGGCTAAGGCACAAAATTACGCATCAGATTCTGCCCGTATTGAGGAGCACTTTAGAAGAACAGACCATATTCTTAACATTTTACGCGAATTCCGTTTTCAGGCTTATGCCCAGGTGGAGTGGCAGAAGGCCGATACGGCAGGAATAGCGACCGTACAGGGAGGTTCTTTTCCAGCCGCGGCCAATAACCGCTTTATTATACGCCGTGGCCGTTTTAAACTATCATGGCAACATGAAACTGTGAATAAACACGGTGATACTATTAAGGTAGGAGAGTTTGCTTTTCAATATGATGCAACAGAAAAAGGATTTAACGCAGTAAAGGATTTCTACGGTCGTATAATCGATCCATGGAC
>Ga0316217_10003487_pt1 | contig 17865 bp, 13 predicted proteins | sample 1anoAmetaG_FD_203633 | JGI IMG/M metagenome (GOLD analysis project Ga0316217, IMG submission 203633) | Freshwater microbial communities from Trout Bog Lake, Wisconsin, USA - 1anoA | ecosystem: Environmental > Aquatic > Freshwater > Lake > Hypolimnion/Profundal zone | place: USA: Wisconsin...
GGGCTTCGAGCATTTCATTGCTTCTATACTCGCCTCGACTGCTACCGGCTGGAGCGTAAGCTGCCGGGTGGGATTCACTCTCCCACGGGAGTCCTGCACCTTTCCACGGCGCACTAAAACAGACTCTGATCACCCAGGCGGGGGCCCAAGAAATCTTCCTGCCCGCTTACTCACCGGACCTCAATCCAATCGAAAAGATGTGGAGCAAGGTCAAAGCCCTGCTGCGCGCGCTCGAAGCTCGAACGCCCGCCGATTTGGTCAAGGCCATCGGCCAAGCCTTGGCCCAAGTGACCGCCCAAGACGCGCTCGGTTGGTTTGTTTCTTGTGGCTACCGTTTTTGTTGAAACGCTCTAATGCGGTTTGGTATTCATTCTGGTATTCATTCAAACAGGGATTTTTGCGGCAAATTAAAGAGAAATCCCTTTCTTTCTGTCCAAAATTTCCATTGGCAGGACGATAATCCTGGCCACCCAAATTCATTTGTGCGCCAACGAGGAGAGCCAACCGAAATGGCAGGCACTCCTCCCAACTGGCCGTCTCGCGAACCGTCTCAACAGTGGTTGAATATTCCATCACCCACAATAGCTAGAGGCGCCCAAGATTTGTTCCGAGAAATGTGTAGTTCACCTGCCCACTCACTTCAAAGACTCATCATCGCACCCTAAATCCTACGCTATGTAACCTGCATATTTGGCCACTACGCCCTTCGTCAACGCCGCCCGCTCCAATTTCAAGGCCGCCTCCGCCTCCACCCGGGCAAACCCCTTTTGCTGGTCATCCACGAACTCATTGACGGAACGGCACTGCCTCTGGAAATCAGCTTAGCAAAAGAGGACGTTTTATGTCCACTTTATCACAAAGAAACTCCACCTCGACTCTCAAGCACGGCTGGCGGCTTCGCTTCATTAGGGTTGCGCGTTTGCGCCGCGATGGACTCGGCAATCAACTCTGCGATGAAACGGTTGCCCGCGTGGCCTACGACGCCGCCACCGAGGGCATTGTACTCCCTTTTTGCCTCCCCCCCAGTTTCGCCTCCCTGGTGTCTTTTATTTGAGTCAACTCGTCCCCAGTTTTGGTAGGCAAAAATAGCATCGGAACAGCCAACCCACGGCAGGGTTAAGCAATTCAGGTTCCACATTCCTGAAGCACTTGGCGGACGAAGCCCACAGCATCCGCCTGTGTGTCGGCATCTGGGCGCCCATAGAGGAATTTTGCCACCCGCCTTGGCCCAATCGAATCAAGGCCCTCAAAATCATGGCGCAGGTAATCCAGCGCCTTGATGGCGCTCTGGTCCGACAGCAAAGGACGCAGTTCTGCCGCCACGTCCGAGATGCCGCGCCCATAATTCCGCAGCAAATAGAACAGGTCGTAAGCGTCCTTGTTTTCACCACGAATGCGAAAAGCCAGGGCTTTGAGCACCACAAACGCACCCGCGCCGCAAACCCGGATTTCGCGTTGGGCGGTTTCGCCCACGATCGTCTGGCCGGACAACACGACCTTTCGATTGTTGATGAAGGCCAGATGAAGTCCGGGGGCGATGATGGCCGCCCAGTCGCGCGCCAGGGGAAAGAGCCGGCCAGCATCCGCCTCGGCATTCTTCGCCGGCTCAATGAGAAAATCAACGGTGACCGGCGGATCGCTGATGCGCCAGCGCTGTCGCGTGGTGTTGCCATCTTCATTGGTATCGGGTCTAAAATTTGCTTGTCGCAATCGTTCAGCCACCGCCTGATAACGCTCTTCGCCAACCAGGGCGAAGGCGAGCCCCAAATCCAAATCCAGCGTGCCAACGTGGGGGGTGGCGTTTGCAGGCAGATTTTCCTGGTCGATCAGGAGCGACGGCACAAGCCCGCCGACCACGACCAGTTCCGGCATCAAGTCGCCCAGTTTTGTGGCCAGATACAGGCACGTCGCTTTCACGCGAGCGACCTGGTTTGGGGAATAGCCATCCGCGGTAATTGGTTTTTCAGGCATGGGATGCTTTTTTTAGGAGTTGGTCGCGCAATTTTTCGGCCGCTTCCGCCGAGCGTTCGGGGTGATTCTGCAAATCCAAGTACAGTTGGATTGGGTGAACGCAGCGGATCCCCTCCCGGTCACTGGCGCCTTGGAATACGCCTGAGTCATTCGGCACCACCAGCCAGACATTCTCGCCCCGCGGTTCCTCCCGGAAACCCATCTCCTTCTGTGCCTCAGGGGACGGCATCTGATCCACGTAGATGACGACGAGCCGGAAGCCTGCAAACTGGCAGAGCAACCACGCTCCGGCCAATCCAGTTACGGCGTGCTCCGTTTGGCGTTGCTCAAAATAGCTCGACAACTGTCTCACGAGGTCATCGCTTGAACGAGCCGCGATATGACCCCGCACAATGTGGTGCTTGGAAAAGTCATACGTTTCACGCCAGGCATCCAGCAATGCGTCAAAATCGGCGACCTGAATTGCGCCGCCTTGGTTCCGCGCTACTAGACGCTGTTCTTCCAACTTGCGGACAATCCGGCTGGTGAATCCCTCATCTAGGCCGCTCACCTTGGCCAACTCTCGCTGTCTGAACGGACGGTCGGGTTCGAGCAAAAGGCGGCGGGCAATGCGCGAACTCTTTGGTGCAAACAAATTGCCGGGGCGGCCGGGCTCCTTGAATTGGTTTGGTCTGCCCTCAATATTTATCCGCAAACCGGGCGCAACCAAATATGCATTGCCCGACAAATCCAGCCAACACACGTGCGCCTCCGCGCACAGACGCTGTCCTACCGGCCCCATGTACGGGACGGCTACCAAAGGGATCGCCCGCTGTGGATAACGATCGGCAAATGAGCGGACAGCGCGGACTGCCGAAGCCACCTCTGCCGCGCGTCCCGTCGGTTTGCAGTCGCCCACGAACACGACGCCCCCCGCCGAAACCACCCAATCCACTTGTGCCGCCGATTCGGCGGCGTCCTTGAACTCGCGTTCAATCTTCACCTCGCTCAGCGGAATGCCCATCAATTCCCCGAGGCGCCGCGGCACCTCGCGATCAAATTGTTGGATTAAAGCGCGATTCACATTGTTTAAATAGCACAAATTGACGGTCACGTCAAGTTGCCTCTTTTAAACAAGTTTGCCATTCGTGGTGGGAAATCTCGGCATGGGGCGCCGGGTACGCCGCGCCCTGCTCTCAAACAAGTGGGAGTGAACCATAGCTTTGGCAGGAATGGTGGTGGCGGTGGGGGTGGTGGTGCGATTTTCTGATTCCCCATCCAGCCAAGGCCCAGTTGGCGCTGGAGCAGGCTCATGCGGAGCAACGCATCCAAATTATCTCGCCTGACGCCCTTGTGGTCGCAATAGGCTTGCACCTTGAAGGCGGCCTTGATGCGCGCCCAACCGGCACCCACCTTCTCCGGCGCACCTTTGCCACCCGATTGCATCAACGAGGGGCGAGTCTCAAACTCGTTGCCGACTTTCTCGGGCACCAAGATCTTGGGACGGCCTCCGTTTATGCTCGGGTCAACCTGAGACAAGCGCGTAAATCGTATTCACCAGCGTCATTTTTCCTTTCGACGCGGGTGGATTTCCATCCGCACAAGAGTTATCCTCAAAGCGATATTTAAAAAAAAGACCGTGTTCCATTCTCAATAATAAGAGCTACATTGGAATGGAATCTGGGCGGACAAACCCAACGACCGCTGGCTGTTGTCGCCCGGCGAAACCCGCGCTTTGGCCAGAAAATTCGGCAATCGTTTTTTGGGGGGGATGTATCACGCTTAAGTGCTAAAGCAGTTTTATGTTGTTTACGTGCTAATTCTGGTTTAGCATGTTTACGTGATATGAAAGACTATTCGATTAAAACGCCCCAGCAGCTTGGCGCTGTCCTCGAAGGGTATCGTAAGGATCGCGGGCTGACGCAAACGGCTGTGGGATCCAAGGTGGGGCTGGCCCAGAACGTGGTGTCGCTGCTTGAAAAATCTCCACAGCGGGCGGGGCTGACGCGAATCTTCAAGCTGCTCGCCGCCCTGGAGCTTGAAATCGTGGTCCGGCCGCGCGGAACGCCCTCCAGCAAAACCGAATGGTGACGCATGGGACGCCCCAGTAAATCCCAGGTGCTCTCCGTTTGGATGAACGGGGAGCAGGTAGGCGACTGGCGGCGTTCAGGCGGAAAGCAGGAGTTCCTTTATGCGGCATCCTGGCTTTCCTCGCCCGCAGCAAGACCGCTCTCATTGTCACTGCCATTGCGCCCGTCCCAAGAACCGTATCGCGACGGGGTGGAAGCCTTTTTTGACAACCTGCTGCCAGACAACCGCCAGATCCGCGAACGGATCCAGCGACGCTTCCACGCCGGTTCCATGGGCGCGTTCGATTTGTTAACCGAGATTGGACGCGACTGCGTCGGGGCTTTGCAGTTGATGCCCGAAGGGCAGACGCCACGCAACGTGCGGCGGATCACGGCCGAGCCGTTGTCCCGTGATGGAGTGGCTGACCTGATCAGCCGGTCATTAGGCGAGGGCTTGACCCGGGAAGAAGCATCAGATGACTCGTTTCGGATTTCGATGGCCGGCGCACAGGAAAAAACGGCGCTGCTATTCCGTGATGGCCAATGGCACCGTCCGACTCAAACCACGCCCACGACACACATTCTAAAACTTCCACTAGGGGTCAGCCCGCAAGGGATCGACCTCTCCACGACGGTGGAAAACGAATGGCTGTGTTCCGAGATTGTTCGGGCCTACGGCATTGAAGCGGCCAAATGTCGGATGGAAACGTTCGCCCAGTTTAAGGTGCTGGTCGTGGAGCGGTTTGACCGCCGTTTGGCGTCTGGCGGCCAATGGTATCTCCGCCTGCCGCAGGAGGATTTTTGCCAGGCAACTGGCACTTCGCCCGGTTTGAAATACGAGAACGACGGCGGACCTGGAATAGCCAAGTTGATGGAACTGTTGCTGGGATCGGAGCAGGCGGAACAAGATCGCCGGGACTTCATGCGCACGCAGCTGGTTTATTGGCTGCTGGCGGCTATTGACGGCCATGCAAAAAACTTCAGCCTTTTTCTGCTGCCGCGCGGCGCCTATCGGCTGACGCCGCGTTATGACATCTTGTCTGCCTATCCCGTGCTGGGGCATGGCCGGGGAAAGTTGTCGCCCGAAAAAATCAAAATGGCAATGGCCGTGCAGGGAAAGAACCGGCACTACCGTTGGAATGAAATCCATGGTCGGCACTGGCTGGAGACCGCAAGGCGATGCGGAATCGGCGGAATGCAATCCGTCGTGCAGGATGTCATTGACCGGACGCCGGGCGTGCTCCGCCAAATGCAAGGCATGATTCCCAAAGGATTTCCAACTCAAATCGCAGACTCAATCCTGAATGGAATCAAGGCATGCACCGACAGGCTTGGCGCTGATATGTCCAGTTAGCCTTCAGGTCCGTGGCAAGTATTCGATGCGATCCGACCAATCCCACGCGCGTGCTTCCTTCCAAAATTCAAACACCAATCGAGATTGCTTGCCGTAATCCGTTTGAGAAACAGTCCGTCGAAATAGAATCACACCCGCGTGTCCACCGCCGCAGCGCGTCAACGCGCCGGCGTGCATTGCCATTGTCCGACGGTCGAAGGTCACAAGAACCATTTTGTGTGCGCGGAGAACTTCCAAGAGGACGGGGTCCTTGGAGATTCGATGCTTCCCACCCAACCAGTCTGCAATGTGGACAATTGGAAAATCAGCACCCAAACGCAGGCAGGCTTCCACGAAGCGTCGCGACAAGTTTGCGTCTGCCACCAGATGAATCACTCGCCAACCTCCGCTTGCCGTTGTGCCGCAATCGCATCAGGGTATTGTTTTGCATAAGCCAGAGCGCATTTTACCAAGTACTCGGGCCAGCTAAAATGATCCGCAGTGCGGGCAATGGACTTTGCCTCGCGATGCACGTCCACCACCTCCCACACGGCAACACGTTGTCCGAGGACATAGGCTTCCCGCCCCCCTGCTGCATCGCGAAAACCAATACCCGGAAATTCCTCCTCAAGAGCCTTCTCCTTCAGATACAAACTGCTCAACGTGGAGACTTCGAGATGCCGGCGTTTTGCCTGGCGAGACAGCAACGCTGCATCATTTTCTTCGATCCGACATGATTGTACGATGGTTGGCATGCGTATAGTTTAGTTTACAATGTAAACGCCGTCAAGGCGAATGTCGGCTCATGTCGCGACTCCGTGAGAATGTCCCCTTGGTAACGGTGCGCTTGGGAGCGGGAGAATCCGTGCTGCGCTGGTTTGTCATGCCGCATCTTGGTGAATTGATGGCTAGCGACCCGCCCCTCCGCTTTGATGTCCACGGCCTGACAACGGAAACCGCGATGAGCGAGGTGCTTTCCGGCGGTATTGATTTGGCCATCATCCGCGCCAATTCAGTGCCGGATGAACTCCGGAGCGAAGTCATCAAGACGGTCCGCTACGTTCTAGCCGTGCCTCGCAACCTGCTGCGCTCTCGCGAGGGCGCCGAGGTATTCGAGGGGCGGAGTTTGCCTTTTGCCGAGCTCGCGGGCGACGGACTCTTTGCCAGAACCGTGCAAAAGACGGCGGCTGCTTTGGGATTGAATCTGAATCCGGTCGTACAGGCCCAAACGTTCAGCTTGCTGATGTCAGCGGTTGAAAGCGGCACCGCCGCCGCATTCATGCCGGAAGTCGCCGCCAAGTCGCTTCCCGAACAGAACTTCGCCCTCGTTTCGGCCGACGGCATGAGCGCTCTTAATCGCCGCCTCAGTCTTGTCTGGAGGCTGTGTTGTCCGCCATCACGAGTATCCTCGTAGTAGTAAACGTTTCCTCGCAGGAACATCAGGAATGTCTGTTTCATCGGCTGCTCCATCCGTTAAGAACGTTAGCACCCGAGTGGCCCGCCCCCCAAAGGAGCAGCGAGGGAGCACCAATGGAGCACTGAGCAACTACGAGGGAACAATCGATTTCACTGACACTTTCACTGACAGTTTGGGAATTTTTCGGCGCAAAGCGTTGATAATCAACGCTGCAAATTGGAGGCGAGGGTCGGAATCGGGGAACCATCGCCTCTTTTGACCCCCAGAAACCTGTCCGCCCGTGTCCAGGCGTGTACAAGCAGGCTATAGCGGACCTAGGCAAAAAATGGCCGTTGGGTTCGCGTTTGGGTTCGCGTTTGTCATCTGGTGTGAAAACAATGTTCATCACCTAACCATTGCGACGAATAGAGGGAAGATGCCCTACAAACTTATATTTTAAGCGCCTGTGCTGGAGACGTGCCTGAGTTTGACAAATAAAAGAACGGATCAGAAATATTAAACAGAACTTGATGGCAAAATAGTCAAGCGGGCGAGGCTAACCGAATCACTTGCTATTTCCAACATCGTACTCGTAGCAGAGCCGTCGAAGTGCATTTGTTATCCCGACGCACACAGTCTTAACATCCTCATCACTAGTCTCTCCATTGTTTGAAAGATACAAATAAATAGATGTGCGTGTCGTGTAAAAAACGGGAAGCTGGATAATCTTTTTGCAAATTACATCATTATCAACCTTGTCCAAATTTGTAAACGCATTCACTCGCTGGAAAGCCATATCTCGTTGTAACTGTAATATTCTTGCATATTCTTCTTTAGACACACACGGCCCTAGGGTTATAGTAATGCGCATGTCGTTAGTATATACAAAATCAGCCTGAACATCAGCCGGCAATGAATCGTAAATTAGAGGCAAATTTGCAGGATTTATGAATTTTGCGTTACGCTTTATCAGCGTAACAGACATTTTGTCCCAACTTGCAATCCAGTTTGTGTCCAAGAGGTGGCTCTGGATTCCAATCATCAAATCTCGTGTATCAAGGCGCCCAGTAGTGGATACCTCGTTTGTATCTTGAGCAAAGCTGAACATAGGCAACCATGCGACATAAATTAACAAAATCAGACTAACAAGGTTTTTCATATTATTAATTTAATTGTGTTTTGCGATAATCGAACGACTGGGATGCAATTTTCGTGACGTCTGGAAAGAATACGAATCCAACATAACCACCAAACTCAGCTTGCGGCTTGCCCAATTCCTTAACGTATGCATTTTTCAAATTCACATACCACTCTTCTGCGGAATGGGTGCCAAGAGGAAAACCGAAATACATTCCAGGACCACTATGGCTTTTCTGTATTACGTTCTCGCCCTGCCATGCACCGACTTGATCGCGACGCCCAGCACTAACCTGATCGTCTTCGCGCGATTTATAGTCTTTGTAATTGCGAAAATATGTTCCGTCTCCATACTGCGTACCGTTGATCGGGATAGGCTGGGAACTATACGGTAATTTTTGCGGGTTCCAACTATATCCCAATGCATCAAATGTCGCAGTTCCAATGACGTCCATTACACCCTTTGCCATGATTAAACCTGTAGCGGATTGGCAGTCTGAAAACAACGATTGATCTTTGAGATCGCCATCAGTGAGACCCATCTGGAAATATGCAGAAATTTCTTTAGAACTAATACCCGCTCGTGCTACTGGCGAAAAGTGGGCATTAAACGTTGCAGTCTCTGACACAACTGCATTGCGAAAGTCGTTTTCTAAAATTCTTAAAAACACCGAAATATCTACTGTTTCTCCCGCCGATACTTTCCTATTTGGTGGAGCATAGCGGGTATTTCCAAACATTAAAGTGACAAGGCCATCAGTAGTGTCGCACGCTTCTGCCGTTACAGTTCCTTTGTATGCTCCAAACCCACCCGACCACTCTGGAGTATCACGTTTCCACAAACCGAGATAGTCTACCCCATATACAGCCGAATTATCAACGAACCCATACATGTTAAGACCACCAATTGTACCACTAGGATCTCTACTCAGCCACGTTCCAGGGCTTGGATCGTAATATCGGTATCCGTAGTATAGGAAACCAGTTTCATCATCTTGATATTTGGTGGAGAACCGGAAGTGGTTTATATATGCCAATGGTCCCGTAGCCATCAGCAATTCGCCAAATGGTCCGTATTCATATTGCGCGGCAATACTGCCATCAGCGGTGTTTACAAGCCCCATAACATTACCATTCCCATCGTATTGATAAACGTAGGTGCCAGCATTTGCACTATTTTGCACCGTCATGGAAATCAACCCGCCGATGCCTCCGGCTCCTTGCAGGCTTTGACTCAAATCTAATCCCCAGTTGTACGTAATACTGATTCCGGAAACTAGGTCCTGTTCGCCGGTGAGGTTCCAACCATCGTAATGAAACTGACGGCTCGAAGTGAGGGTGCCATTCTGCATCACCGTTTTGGTTATGCGCCTGCCTTGATAGTCGTAGCTGTAGCCAAGGGTCAGAGGTGCGGGCACACTGGCAAGGTTGGTCATCCCGACAAGCCTGCATTCAGCATCCCATTTGTAAACCCATTGAGCATCTTGTAGTCGGTCACCATCCGGGTCATAATGGAAATGTTCTGGTGTCTGTGGCACAAAGCATGGCTCATCCGCCACGTTCGTGCTGGTACTGTCAATCGTGACGATTTCCAAATTCGTCAACACGCCTGCCACCATGTTGTTCACCAAAAACTCCTGCCAGAAGTAATCTCCTTGGAATGTAGGCGACACTCCATTCACCCAAACCAAGGCGTTCGTATCCAGATTGCCACTGGTTGAGGCAAACCCGGGGATGTCACGACTCGTATATTGATTTAGGGCATTCACGCTGTAATTGGCTTGGTGCAGTCCAGTCCCGTTCGGATAGCCACCATTCCTAGTATAGGTCCGATTGCCTATCGTGTCATAACCAAACTGAAATTGCTGGCCGGCAACAAACTGGCCATTTTGCAATACTTTGTTAGCATCCGTGACTTGTCCGAGACTATCGTAGCCGTAATTCCAAACAGATGCATCCGCATTGGTACGTGCCGTGCGCTGATTTGCGGTGTTAAAGGCATACCCAACTGAGAAGATGGAAGGGCAGCTGGCTATACTTTGGAGACGATTCAACGCGTCATACTGACGACTTGATGCGCTAATTGTTCCGTTGGGGCCAGAAATAATGATGCCAGTAAGCAGAGCAGAATTAGGAACGTAGCCATACTGAGCTTGAAGTGGACCAGTGCTGATTGTGGTGATGCGACCACCAGTATAACCGATGGTCGTCTGGTTGCCGAGTGTTGTGCTATTGATCGAATTCAGCCGGTTCAGACCATCAAAGCCATACTGCATTTGGCTGATGTAATTTGGCCCGGACATGTCCTCATCGATCAACTGCCCTTGCGACGTGTATTGCAGTGAACTGGACATGGCACCATTGACCGCTGAAACCTGCCCAAGGCGGTTGTAGCTGAGGGTAACGTTCGGTGTTGAATCTGAATAGTTGACGCTCTGCAAACTGCCGGATCCGTTGTAGCCGTAGGTGGTAACAATGCCACGAGCCTGTGTTTTGGTGGACAACCTCCCACCCGGTGTGTAGGTGTAGCTGGGTCCGTTTCCGTCATTGTATGCCTTGCTGACCAACTGGCCCCGGTTGTTGTAATACCATGTGGTGACTGCTGGCCCGCTTGCATCCCAAGTCGTTAATGTCTGTAAGCGACCCGCATAATCGTAAGTGTACGCCACTGGATATCTTCTGGAACCACTGGTCATTTGTAAGGTTTTGTCGGGATTATAGACGTTCGTGACCCATGTTTCATCCGGCATGCGTTGCAATACAACATTGCCATAATAGTCATAGTAATTTATTGTTGTTTGCGCCGAAGATCCGTCCCCAGGTGCCGGACTGCTGACAGATACGATTTGGTCTGCATTGTTGTACGTATAACCCGTAATGCCATCGCGTGCATCAATCGATTGGGATGGGCGGTTAAACTCATCGTATACATAAGATTGTTGTAGAATGGTGCCAGCCTCGTCCTCAATAATGTGGCTCAATGTTTTACCAGCCTTGCTGGAGGTCACATCGATCACCCCATCTGCACCCAGTGTCGTATTGACGGCAACATTACCATTTAGCGTGACTTCTGTGTAGTTAGTGCCATTAATCCCATATTGCCACGTCTTTTGTGCATCAACAGCTTGCTCGCTAAATCCAACGAGCACAGGCGTTGCCGTCGGATAAGTGAACATGCATGTTCGATTTACAACATTCGTGCCTTGAAGCCACACATCATGAACAGTATGAGTGATTTGGTCGTTTCCAGCGAAATCGATAGTGCCGTTGTGGTTGACATCAACCGCTTGAAATTCCAAACGTCCCTGCGGATCGTATGAATAAAGGGTCATAATGCCATCTGGATCGACTTGCCGAATTAATTGACCAGACGAGTTGAACACCCAATTGGCATTTGCTCCATCGGGATACACAACTGTTACCGTTCTTCCTGCAGCATCTTGAAAACTCTGACTCCACTCGATAGAATCCGTGCCATCTTTATTCAGTTTTATCGTTTTCTTATAACATTGGTAAACCCCATTATTTAGAGCGATGCCGTAGTCTGCTCTGCTCGCTGGTCCCGCGTTGCCATAATGACTTACAAGGGAACCATCACGGGCATATTGCTCTATTGTGATTAAATCTCCTTGGGTTGTTAATTTGACTTGCTGACCTGTTACATCAACGTAGTTACTATACGATGTGGAGTGACCAAGTGCATCCTGCATGGAGACGAGTTCACTTGCCGTATCATACGTTGACTGGGAAGTCACGAGGTTGCTTGCGTCCTTGCCAATGCGATGTGTTCTCCACACCCGATCTGCGCTGTCTAAATCGTTAAGCTGAGTAACTCCATCCTGTGTTGTAGCAATTAGCCGATTGTAATTGTCGTAACCATAAAATGCGGTGACTCCGGTACGATCAGTGCTACTTAGCTTGTGACAGCAATCGTAGGTGAACGATTCAGCAGTGCCATCAAGATAGTGTACTGAGATTAAATGACCATCAGTGTCGTAACTATAGCTTTCGTTTGCAATCATTAGGCCAGACCCACCATCGGTCTGAGTGTGGGTGAGTAGGTGTCCAGTGTTAATGTCTGTGGTTGATATATCAACCTTGGCGACATTCCAATCTGTTGCATATGTCGTCTCTGTGTCTTGCTCAATTGGTTGCCCGTTTTGAATAAGCTGCGTATAGTCGAAAAATGTCGTTAACCCGTCACTGCCTTGGATCATGCTTACTTTGCCATAATTGAGTGCGCTGGTATCGAAAGTCGTATATGTAACCAAATTGTTTGTATCGTCCCACGTTGCTCCAGGAATGGTACAGGTGATATCTTCTCTTGATGCGCTCGTTAAAATAGTGTAGCTACGCGATACTTCGTTGCCGTCTATATACGTTATCACACAACGAGGAGTCCTAGGATAGCTCCCGTCATCTCCTGCGTTTTCCAACCTGTCTGTTGAATAGTCATACGTGATTAGTTTACATGCACTGCTATTTGTACTAGGGAGACTGTTCAAGAATGGACTGTAACACCCTGTCATTCGTCCAGCGTCATCGTAAGTGTAAATGTGCCAGTTACCTGTGCTTTCCTGTTCCTCTTGAAGCAAGCCATCCTCCGTATAAACGTAGGTGTTTGTATTGCTACCGATCACTTGTTCCACTAATTGTCTGCCATTGGGAAAGTCTTGCCAGATCTCGGTTTGCACCGTGAGTGTTTCACCGTTCGAAGCTTGTATTTGCTTCATAATAGTTGTTTGACTACCAGACACGCTCTGGGTTTCCACCTCAAAACCGTCTGCCTTTGACATCACCCAGTTTCCATTATTGAATTGATATGTTGTAGTTTGGTTGCCCGAACTGTCGAAAATGCTGAGCAAAGATTGGGTGGCATCAAAACTGACTTGGATTGTTTTTTCCGGTGCGCCAAAGAACTGATAAACATTCTCAATACAGGCCCCCACTTGACTGGAAGGATAAAAATTGAGTGTGTATGTATTGGTGTCGTTAATAACACAGTTAATTAACCCATCCAATGTGTTGATTTGCTTTAATGAGCCAAACGCATCGTACCGGCAGGTGACCTCTGGCCTTATGAAATCATAATGCAATGTAGCTGGGGATCCCAAATTTGCACTCAGTTCCGTCTCATGTATTTGCAAATATCCTGCGTCTCCAGAAACATCAGAATGCCCTAAACCAATTTTCACATTGACACTGCCAAGCTCACGCGTACAACTGCCGAATTGGCGACATGAAGTGCAAGCTGTACATGTTGAACCAACGAGATTGAAATAGCATAATTCGGTGCTCGACCCCATATTTACGAGCACAGGGACGGTTCCTTCATTGGTGCTGACAGTAAGCATGCCATCCGTGGTGAGCGAACACCCAAGCGCTTTACCGGCGAAGGAAAAACTGGCGATGCCTGTGGAAACTTTGCCCATCGCAATGGTCTTGCCATCAGCGGGAAGGGTATAGTGTTGTTGATTTGGGATCAAACGGGTCTCTTGGGAACTTGAACCGCCAGGAGTGATTTTCACCCAATCTAAGGCCTGTAATGGCCAAAGCGTTGTGGTTGCGGATGCATTTGCTCCTGCAATTGTCTTGGCAACGGCTGTAATGGTGTGTTGACTACTGGCAGGTCCATACGGCCAGTCTTCTGAAGTAGGAAATATTGAGGTGTAAGGGCAGAGGAGCTTATATGGTGGCTGTGTAACTGTGCCGATCAAAGAACCGTCGTTGAAAAACATCACACATTGAATGGGATCAGTGATGTTGTTTATTGCCACTTCAAGTGGAATGATGCTACTGCTGACATAAGCATTGGTTCCAGTCGGAGTTGTCCAGACAACAGTTGGAGGGGAATGCGTAACAACTTGAACCAGACTGGTGGCTGTTATGGATATTCCTAGGTTGTCTTGCACAACGCCTGTTAACACATGCATGCCATCTGTGGGGTTTGCCAATTGAGATACACTGTTGGAACTAACGCATGTAGCGCCATCATAAATTCTGACTGTTTCAAACGTAACACCCACATTGGGATCATCAATGGTCAGCACAATCGAAAGATTTTGTGGGGAATTTATGTAATTAGTGAATATGCTGTTGTTCACTGGAGATGCAAAGGTGGCTGTGATTGGGTTTGGAGCAGCAACGACAACCGAAGATGTCGAACTGTTAAACGCGACTCCATGTGTGTCAATGGCTACAGCAAAGAAATCGATGGTGCCCGCTGTGTTGAGCACGGTTTGCCATACGTAAGGAGAATTTCCCGCCGGCCAATTTGTAACAACGACGTTATTGCAGAACAAATTGATACTTTGAATAACGTTGTCTGGAGCCGGAAACACCTCGGCATTAACATCTAATGTGGCGCCTTGCGTGATTAGGTTGGTGGCAAGCTTGAGGGTCACCAGTGGAACAGTAGAATCTGAAACGTATATTATATTGGTGATACTGCTCGTCAATGTGATGCCATCTGTAGCGACACCATAGAGATTGTGTCGTCCTGGAGGCAGATTGGTGGAAAATGTACAATTGCCAAAAGATGTTTGCTGTACTACCAGATCGTCTACAACTAGTGAGAGATTTGTTATGGGAACTGAACCTGCCTCACAAGCTATCTCAATGTTAGCTGACTGCGCCTGTTGTGTGTAGTTTGTTGGCGATACCACAGTAATTAGTGGTCGTGCGTAATCTGCGACATCTACATTAAGCATGCGCCGATATTGTGTGCCTTGAAGTGTGATGGCATCGATTTCAATGGCAAAGCTGCCCGCTGATGCTGGTATCCATGTGTCCACGTTCAACCCCGAGTCTCCTGTCCTACTGCTCAATCTCTGTGAGTTTACATATATATCATAAGAAAAGGCATTGATACTGGTGATTAAGGTTTGAATGTTAACAGGCACGCCAGCATAGATGTTCTGAGTGCTTGTTGTAATTGCGTCAATATGTAAATAGTCTTCTGTTGGAGATAGAATGTCTATATAGATGGGGTCTGCTTTGTAGGTTGTTCCCATATAGTCCATGTAATCTGGTGGAGCCAGAAAACCATCCGACGCGTTACAGATGGTATAACACTTGTAAAACCCAGGGCTCCGCAGATAACCAACTAGGTATCCCCAGGAATCGGTAGTTAACCTAAAATCGCCTGTGGGCTCAACATGAAATTGTTCATCTATTTGCACTGGTGTACCACCTGTCCACCAGCTGTCCGACTCAACTCCTTCCCATATTTCGACGTGCGAACCGGGTGGGTAAACCAGTGGTTGTGTAACAACCACACCAGGCGCATAATCGTATGCGAAATCTCGATAAATTGTGTAATACTCGCCGGTGCCGTCTTCAGGATCGTCTCTTGTGATAGAGAGAGGGTATGCATAACTATACGCCCGTGCATTACTCGGAATACAGAGGAGTGACAGTACAAATAGTAAGATTTTAGGACCGAAGTTCTTCATGTGATTTGGTTGCATATTAAGTGTGGTAATAAGGTACAATGCCTGATTTCTGATTTATTTTAGGCTGGGAGAATCAATTTGCAATCGAAAAGGTAATAATAATATCATGCAGCCTTATAAGACAGGACTGACTTGGAACGAGACAAGGTAGGTTTGTTTTGGTGTTTTTGGCAGAGCCTCACCGATTTTGCACAATAGGTACCCGATATTTTAACTGAAAGCAGACTCGTTTATGCTATACCTTAATAAACTCCAAAAGTTTCCATGTCTGTAGGAATGGCGTGCGAATCCGTTGAATGGCTTGGCCTAGTGTGCGGGGACTGGTTTTGGTGCCTCGTAACCAGTCGTGTAGGTCGGGAAGACTTCGTGCTATCTCTGAAGATGCTAGTGGCCACCATTTGAAAACGGCCTTCTTACTAAGTGGCGGTAACGCTCTCACTGCTTTAACCCACTGCTTATTGGGGTGGCTCAATAAGCCGGATCTGACATCTTGCAGGTAATGAACTACGTGTGTAGCGACAAAAGCTGGACTGTTTTCAAGGGACAAGCGACTAGACCCAGCATCCTTTAGGTTTTCTCCAACTCTCAGTTCCTTGATCTGCTTCTCATAATAACCCTTTAAGCTGGGTGGCTTGCACAACAGGGTGGGCCAGAAAGGCGACGCCATTGCCATTTTACGAAATAAGTCCGGTTGCTGGTCAGTCGCTTGGGCCAATGATGCGACCGCCACGGTGGCGATAGTGGATAGCAACTCGGCAGCGTCTGCATCGCCAAGGATCGACTGTCTCATGAGACGCTGAATGCGGGCCAGCGCTCTTGAATCGGCATCACGTCCCTGCTTTTGGGGTGTCTGAGGTCCAAAAATGTAGCCACGCAGGCTCGTGACCTCCGGCGTTATTTGCTGGAGGACATCGGCAATTCTCTGATTTCCATCGGTTTGCTTGGCCACATGCCTGTATCGGCACATTGGGATTCGAACTTTAGCGTACCAGAGGTCGACCCTTGAGCTGGACACGGCACAAACAGCGTAGCAGGCATAAAATTCATCATGGCAACGATCATTTCAACTACAGAAAAGGATAAGGCACCAGCTCGCTTGACGGTGGAGCAATTGGCGAAACGATTTAATTGCTCCGTTGAGGGGGTTTACATTTTGACCAAAAAGCGTTTGGTCAAACCACTGGGCAACCCACCGCCCAACGGAACCAAATATTACGCCAGGAGCTACGTTGAGCGGTTGGAGGAAGATGAAGCGTGGTTAGCTCGGATGTCAGATGCGCTAGTTCAATACAAGCGGAAGAAGAACCACGGTGACTCGGAGGCGGGGCTATGAATTCACCTAATTCTTTTGGAAGGCTGGCTGGCTTTGGCGATGTTCAGCGCAAATCGTATAACTCAACACTATCCGGCGACACCGACGGACAATGTGGGTTTCCCATATTAGGGAAATCAAGAAAAACGCAGGAACAGCCCGTCTTTACTGCTTACAATGCGGTTTTATGGGAGTTTGGGCGAAGCCACATGGGAAGCCCCTGTTTATGCGGGTTTGCTGAGTTTTTACGATTTTCTATTTCCGGCGACACGGGCGCACATGGGAAGGATTTTGGGAAGGATTTTAAGGACAAGTCTACAGGCTGTGTCGCAATGGATTGGTATGAAAGAAATAAGAACAAACAATACAAAGGAGGATATCATGAGTAACCCGAAAGACATAATATTCCGCAAACAAGGCGGACTAGTTACAGTTAAGATCAAAGTTGGCTCGATGTGGCTGGACCGCTCCGGCGGTTGGCACACCAAGGAGGAAGCCATGGCACCTGCCATTGACCTCCGGGACCAGCTACAGGCAAAATATGCCGAGGAAAACCCGTTGCCGGAAGCTGAGCTGAATGGCACCGGGCGACAAGCACGGTCACTGCGCCAGTGTGCTGATGACGAGATGGAGAAATACATCAAACGTCAGCGACTAAAGGATAGCACCAACCTGCGCTCCGCCTTGAACTGGGCCTGGTTGATGATGGGGGCGTATGCAGATTTGCCACCCAAGAACCAACGGAAGGGCCATTTTACCAAACTTCGGAACAAGCTGATTGATGGTGAACTAGCTCAAGGCACCATGATGTTGTATTCCAAAACCATCCGCATGATTTTGAGTCGGGTGTCTGGTTTGGATCAGGAGCTTCTGGCGGAACTGGAAAATCTGCCCAAAAAGGATGGCGTAACGGAAGCCAGTGGTGACCCATTTCAGCGATCCCATTTTAAAATTATGTTTGAACAAATAAATACCATGGCGGAACCTGTCCAAATTATCTTTTGGATCGGTGCATCGGGCGGACCTCAAATTGTAGATACAGTGTTCCTGCCGTTTAAGGCGGTAAACTGGACCACCGGATTGATCTCCTATGGCGCTCAGCTAAACTCACCCACCTCTGCTCAGATAAATGGACCCATCTGGCTCACAGCACTGCGAAGCTCTTTTTCTTTCCAAGTAGTGGCCTTGCTTTTTGGTGGAGCGGTCATCGGGCC
>Ga0316217_10003488_pt1 | contig 17858 bp, 9 predicted proteins | sample 1anoAmetaG_FD_203633 | JGI IMG/M metagenome (GOLD analysis project Ga0316217, IMG submission 203633) | Freshwater microbial communities from Trout Bog Lake, Wisconsin, USA - 1anoA | ecosystem: Environmental > Aquatic > Freshwater > Lake > Hypolimnion/Profundal zone | place: USA: Wisconsin...
AGATGGCAATGCAAGAACCGATCCACATGTGGCACCGAGAGAGATGCATGCTTTGTACTTATATCCTTTTGAAAGAGTAATCAGAGAAGCACATCCATTAGGCGTAATGAGCAGCTATAATGACTGGGACGGAGAACCTGTAACAGCCAGCTATTATTTTCTGACAGAACTACTTAGGAAAGAATTTGGATTTACAGGCTATGTAGTTTCGGATAGTGATGCTGTGGAATTTATATTCAGTAAACATCATGTTGCTAAAGATAAAAAAGATGCTGTTAGAATGGCTTTTGAAGCAGGACTGAATGTGCGGACAAACTTTGATGATCCGGGGAATTATATACTTCCATTAAGACAACTTATAAAAGACAGTGCTGTATCGGTAAAAACTTTAAATAGCAGAGTTTCGGATGTATTAAGAGTGAAATTTAAGTTGGGCTTATTTGATCATCCTATTAATTATCTACCGGAAGAAGCTGATAAAATAGTGAATAATGATGCTGCTAAAAAGACTGCAAAAAAAGCTTCCAGAGAATGTCTTGTTTTATTGAAAAATGAAAATTCTTTATTACCACTTGATAAAACCAAGATTAAAAATATACTGATTACAGGACCGTTAGCTGCTGATACATTGAACTCTATGAGTAGATATGGACCTAACAATGTAAAATGTATTTCTGTTTTAAAAGGAATGAAGGAATATCTTGATAACCGTGTTTCTATAAGTTATGAGAAGGGTTGTGAAACAATTGATGCTACCTGGCCCGAGAGCGAAATATTTCCTCAACCATTGACTGATAAAGAAGCAAAAGATATTCAGGATGCTGTAGATAAAGCTAAACAATCTGATGTAGTGATTGCAGTATTGGGGGAAGAAGAAGCGCTGGTAGGAGAGAGTCGTTCCAGAACCAGTCTTGATCTTCCCGGAAGGCAATTACAATTATTACAGGCTATACAGGCAACCGGGAAACCTGTAGTACTGGTATTGATTAATGGAAGACCATTGACTATCAATTGGGCTAATAAATTTATACCTTCTATACTGGAAGCATGGTTCCCGGGTAAGGATGGTGGTACATCAATTGCAGAAACAATATTCGGAGACTACAATCCAGGCGGTAAACTGTCTACTACATTTCCAAAATCTGTAGGGCAGATAGAATACAATTTTCCATTCAAACCAGGTTCACATGCAGGTCAGCCGGGTGATGGACCAAATGGTTTTGGAAAAACGAATGTGTATGGTTGTTTGTTTCCTTTTGGATTTGGGTTGAGTTATACTACATTCTCCTATAATAATTTAATGGTTACTCCCGAAATAAAGGATATGAAAGGGGAGATTGATGTGACTGTAGATGTTACAAATACCGGTAAAATGAAAGGTGATGAAGTAGTTCAACTTTATTTTAAAGAGGAGACCAGCAGTGTAACTGTTTATGAAACACAGTTAAGAGGTTTTGAAAGAATTACATTAAACCCCGGTGAAACAAAGACAGTGAAGTTCAAATTAAGTACAGATGATTTTAGGTTAATAGATAAACAAATGCATTGGGTACTGGAACCCGGTGCTTACGATATATTGATAGGAAGTTCATCTGAAGATATCAGATTAAAGAAACAATTTACAATACAAAAAAATTAAAAATGAAAAAAGAACAGTTTAATTTATTCTCACTTGAATGTAAAGTGATAGTTGTAACAGGAGGAACCGGTATATTAGGTACAGGTTTTGTTAAGGCAATAGTTGAAGCCGGTGGTAAAGTAGCCATAGTAGATATTAATCAGGAAAGAGGCGAGAAAAGTGTAGCTGAAATAGTTGCTAATGGAGGAGATGCATTCTTTGTTTGTGGAAGTGTTCTGGATGAAGAACAAATGAATATTGCTAAGGATAAAATAGTAGAGAAGTTTGGCAAAATTGATGGGTTGGTTAATGCTGCAGGAGGGAATGTTCCTGAAGGTGTTTTACCTCCCGATAAAGATGTTTTTGAGTTGAACATTGAAGGAATGAAAAAAGCACTTGTACTAAACTTATGGGGTACTATTATTCCTACACAGGTTTTTGGACCAACCCTGGTTAAATCCGGTAACGGTTCAATTGTAAACATCTCTTCTGTTAGTCCTAAGAGAGCACTTACAAGAGTGTTAGGATATAGTATGGGTAAGGCTGCCATTGATTTATATACTAAATGGTTTGCTGTAGAAATGGGTAACAGATACGGTGATAAAGTAAGAATGAATTCTATTATGCCGGGATTCTTTCTGACAGACCAAAACCGAACATTATTAACTAATCCGGATGGTTCTTTAACTTCAAGAGGAAATTCTATTATCAGCCATACTCCATTTAAAAGATTTGGACAACCGGAAGAATTGGTTGGAGCATTAGTATGGTTACTAAGTGATGCTTCAAAATTTGTAACAGGGATGGATATAGGTGTTGATGGTGGATTTACAATTAGTAGTGGAGTTTAATTTAATAAATATAATTTAAATGTGTAATAAAATTTCCCCATCTTATAAAGATGTAAATCACAGAATGGAACAAACCATGCGTTGGTATGGTCCTAATGATCCGGTTTCTTTATCTGATATCAGACAGGCAGGTTGTACCGGTATTGTATCTGCTTTACATCATGTTCCTAATGGAACTGTATGGAGTATTGAAGAAATCAATAAGAGAAAAGCATTGATTGAAGCTGCCGGAATGAACTGGAGTGTTGTAGAAAGTGTACCGGTACATGAGTCTATAAAAACACAGTTACCGGGTTTTGAAGTATATATTGAAAACTACAAACAATCTATCATAAATCTGGCTGCCTGTGGTGTAATGAATATTACTTACAACTTTATGCCGGTGCTAGACTGGACAAGAACTGATTTAAGTTATGAAGTAGAAGATGGTTCTAAAGCTCTTCGTTTTGAAATGGCTGCTTTTGTTGCATTCGACCTGTTTATTCTGAAGAGGAAAGATGCAGAAAAAGATTATGATGCAGAAACTATTGCAAGAGCAAAGGCTAGATTTGAAAGAATGAATGATGCTGACAAACAGTTGTTGCAAATAAATATGATTGCAGGTTTACCTGGAAGTGAAGAGAGCTTTACAATAGAACAGTTTCAACAGACCTTAGATACATATAAAGGAATTGACAGAAAGAAGTTACAATCACATTTAATTTATTTCCTGCATCAGATATTACCTGTTGCTGATGAATGTGGTGTAGTATTATCTATACATCCTGATGATCCTCCTTTTGCTGTATTAGGTTTACCAAGAGTTGTCAGCAATGCAGATGATGTTCAGGCTTTGATAGATGCTGTACCCTCTGTTAATAACGGGTTGTGTTTCTGCACAGGTTCTTATGGAGTTCTGCCAAGTAACGATTTAGTTGGTATGGTAAAAAAATTTGGTAACAGAATCCATTTTATACATTTAAGAAGTACCAGAAGAAATGACTTTGGTGATTTTTATGAAGATAATCATTTAGAAGGTGATGTAGATATGTATGCTGTGATAAAAGAACTGGTGGAAGTAATGAGAAAAAGAAAAGTATCTATTCCAATGCGCCCGGATCATGGACATCAGATGATAGATGATTTAAAGAAAAAAACTAATCCGGGTTATTCCTGTATTGGTCGTTTAAGAGGTCTTGCAGAACTAAGAGGGGTTGAATTAGGCATCCTTAGAAGTACATAACTAAACAAAATGAATATAAAGCAGCTAGTAAATTTTAATAAAGTAAATGGGACAACTAAATTATTAGTTGTTCCATTTGGCTTAATATTAATTTTAAGTTCAATTATAGTTACTGCACAGGAAACTATACGATTTAAAGATGAAGTATTTCAGAATATTGATAGCGTTTCAAACATAGTTTACGGAAATTCAGTAAATCTAAAAGGACAAAATAAAGACTTGTTACTAGACTTCTTTACTCCTCACAATGATACGATGGTTAAACGTCCATTAATGATATTTATTCATGGTGGAGGATTTCAAAACAATACGAAAACTGGTTCCTATAGTTCACTGATTTGTTCAGGACTTGCTAAAAGAGGGTATGTAACGGCTACAATTGACTATAGATTAGGTCTGGGTAGATCTAAATCCGATACTGATTATTTTAAGGCTTTATATAGAGCTGTTCAGGATGCAAAAGCTGCTGTTAGATTTTTCAGACGTTATGCAGACAAATATGGTATAGATACAAGTCAAATATTTATTATGGGCAGTTCGGCAGGAGCAAAAACAGCTATGCATCTTGCTTATTTAAAGCAAAATGATGTTCCTGAATATATTTCAAAAGACTTAGGTAGTATAGAAGGAAACAGTGGAAATGAAGGATTTTCCTCTAAAGTAAATCTTGTAGTGAATTGCTGGGGTGCAATGATCGATTATAAATGGTTAAATAAAGGGAGTGTTCCCTTATTTAATGTTTGTGGGTTAAGTGATAAACTGGTTCCATCTGATTCATCCTTTGACTATCATGGATTTAAGTATGGCAGTAAGATTTTATACTACAGAGCATTATCTGAAGGAATACCTACTGGTTTCAGACCATTTGAAAATACAGGGCATACACTTGATAATAATAAATTAAAACAGGATAGTGCTTATAATGATATTGGTCAATGGTTATATACCAGGTTAAAGTATCATACACCTAATAAAACAGAAGTTTTTAAATGGGAAAAAGAAATTCAGAATATTGAGAAATCAGGGAAGATATTTACAGAGAAAGGTGATAATAATATCCTGTTTATAGGCAGTTCTTATATAAGGCTATGGGGTGAAAATATGCAGGAAGATTTAGCACCTATTAAAACTATTAACCTTGGTTTTGGTGGTAGTAAATTAAGTGATGTAGCTTATTATATAGATAGATTGGTTGAAGGACAAAAAAACCTTTCTGGTATTTTTCTATATGTTGGAAACGATATTGTTGGTGCAGAAACTGATAAAACACCTTTACAGGATTTGGAACTTGTTAAGTATATTACTAATAAATTAAGACAACATTTTCCTTCTATTCCTATTTATTGGGCAGAGATTTCGCCAAGTGAAAAGAGATGGAAAGTATGGGATAAAATTCAAGAAGCTAACAGGCTAATTAAAGAATACTGTACAACAGAAAGTAACTTTATTTTTGTGGAGAGTTCAAAATATTTTTTAAATGATAAAGGGTTACCTATAACAAATTATTTTAGAGATGACCATTTGCATTATAATAATGATGGTTATAAGATTTGGGGAGAAGTAATAAAAGAAAAAATATTAAGACATTAATTTACATTCATTTAAATAAAACAAGCATATATGAAACATTTAAACATTAGAATCAGTACAAAGCAAATTATGGTTGCTTTTGTATTATTTTTTGTAACAACATTGTTGTTTCAAAGTAAGAGTTATTCACAGCAACAAATTGGGTATTATCCCAATATGGATGGTGGTTTAGAAAGTCAGGTAAATGGAAATCTTGGAATTACTTTGGATACAACAAAATGGTCGTATGTATCAAGTGGTAATGGTCAGGAAAGATTTATTACTTCAACGGGAGGCTATGGGGGACCAAAATATGTTACGGTTGGTAAAACATCTGCTGCAACAACTAACTCATCAACAACTATCAATAGCAATGAAGTAAAAAACACTACTTTTTTAGCTAATACTTTGTATGTTGTTCAGTTTTTTTATAGAGCAAATATAGCAAGTGTGGGAAAACCCGATCCTACATCTTATATTTTTGTTAGTGCTGATGGTACAAGTGGTAACAGAAGAACTAAGCCTGTTACACTAGCCACTCCTGCTAGCTGGACTAAATATACAGACTCGGTAAGAACAAATAACACCGCAGCACAAACTAATACAGGAACGGCAGGTGTAAATATAAAAACAACTACTGTAGGTACAGCTACCATGGTAGATGTAGACAATTTTGTGATTTATCCTGCAGATGATCAGATAAATGGTGGGGCAGATGTTACACCGCCATCATATGTTACAAATCAAATGGCTACTGCACCTTCTCCTGCTGATATCATAGTAAGCTGGACAGCACCTGTTACTGGTACGGATAGTGGTGGTTATGTTGTAGTAAGATATACTTCTAATCCAGGCTCTACAGATAACCCATTGCAGAATGCAATTTATGGAATTGGTGATAGTGTAAATAACACAAATCAAGGGATAGTTGTTTATATTGGAAAAGGAATTTCTTTTGATGATGTATATAATGTGGCAGGTAATACAACTTACTACTATAAAATTTATACAGTAGATAAAGCATTTAACTACTCAACTGCAGTTAATGTTCAGGCAACTACTGCTGCTTTTACGTATTATTATTATAATGGAATTGGTTCTTTAGAGAATGTATCAAGCTGGGGTACTAATCCAAACGGATCAGGAACTCCTCCTATTAATTTTACTACACCAGGACAATATTTTTATTTACAAAATACGACCAATGCAACTTTGGCCAATCCTTGGGTTGTATCAGGTTCTTCTTCTAAAATTATTTTAGGTAATGCCACTCAACCAGCAATTACATTAACGGTAGCATCAACAGCTTCATTAACTGGAATAATGGATGTAGCTACACCTTCCTCAGGCAGTACAACTATAAATATAAATGGAGGTACTATACCTCAGTTTGGATTAGTTACCGGTTCACCTAATCTAAATGTTGGAACAAACGTAAATACAACTATTCCTAAGGAAAGTTATGGAAATGTAACAATAAGTACTCCTTCAAACGTTACAGTAAATATGGGAGATACTTTATATGTAAACAATTTCACTATAAATTCAGGCTCTGTTTTTTCAACAACTACAAATGCTGTTACCAATAATACATTAGCACCTATAACGATTGCTTCAGGTGGATTAGTGTCAATAAATGGCACACTTGAAACCGGTAAGACAGGTGGATTTACTCCTACATTGAATTTTCTAGGAACTTCTAATTATACTTTAGGGACTAATTCAACAATTGTATATGACAAAGTTGCTACTACTACAACCCAATCAATTTCTGCAATTCAATATGCTAATCTGACTATTGCGGGAGCTTCTCCCAAGCAATTTGATGCAGGCAATGTGCTTGTTTCAGGGAATCTTGTTTATAGTAATACAGGTGGTACAACTGGAAATCTACTTGTTGCACCTACAAGCATTGAATTTAATGGTAATGGACTACAATACTTCGATAGTTTACCTAGTCCTTATTATAGTGATGTTACTTTTTCTGGTGGTGGTACTAAAAGATTACATACTTCGGCTATTATAAATGGTGTAATAAGCTTAGTAAATGGAAAAGTTGATGTTGCTGCCGATACTTTAACTATTACAGCATTAGCAACTTTAGGTACTGGTAATATAACTGCAACAGATACTTCTTACATAGAAACTGGTAATTCAGCTACTGGAAGAGTATTGTTACAAGGAGTAGGAGCTGCCAGTACTTTGGTTGTTCCTGTTGGTTCACCTAAAAATTATTTACCAGTTACGTTAACTCCTTCTCAGAATTATGTTATGGCCATCGCTGCTTATGATGGTCTAACCAATGATGGCACTTTTAGTGGTACACCAGTTTCTCCTGCAATTAAAGCACAATCTGTTAATGCTTTCTGGAATATTTCCGACATTAGTGGTACAGGTAATGTACAGGTAAGTGTAGACTGGCCTCAATCAATAGAAGGTTCTACATTTACTACACTACCTAATAATCAGATAGCTTTAGTAGAATATAACGGTTCCAACTGGCTTCCTGGTTCTTATGGAACAGCCGATAATACTAATAATGTTGCTACAGATAGCTTCTCAACATTTACAGTATTTACAGTTACCAAGAAACAAGGATTATTACCTGTAACGGATATTAAATTGAATTTAATCAGACAGAACAATTCCATTATAGTAAACTGGAATACTATCAATGAAATCAATACTGCTAAATGTGTTGTTGAAAGAAGCATTGATGGAATTAATTTTTCAGATATTTATACTACAAATGCTGCTGGTACTATTAGTGCTAAATCATATACTTATTCTGATAAATTTTTCACACTCGGTATGAACTATTATAGAATAAAATTGATGGATATAGAAGGTAATTATGTTTACAGCCCTGTTCAGTGTCTTGGTGTTCAGGAAAAACCAACATTCGTAGTATTAAGTAATCCTATTATCAACAACAATATTTCTATTCAGGCAAATGCAATTGAAGATGGTAATTATAAGGTAATGCTACTTAATTCTATTGGCCAGAAGTTAATTGCAAAAGAGTTCTCTATTTCTGAGAATGCTATCATTATGAATTTGTCAGTTTCAGCAACTTTAGGTGCTGGTATTTATTATGTTGAAATTGTTGGAAAAGGATTGAACAATACCATACCTGTTATTATCAAATAAAGAATATAGAAAATTAATATGAATTATAAGAAAAGTATAATTATTGCTGTTGTTGCATTGCTGGTATCTTTTACCAGCAATGCCCAACAAGCTACCGGAGCCTTTATTGCTATGGATGGTGGAATGGAAGGACAACCTGTTGGTGCAATATCGAAAACAACCAGTTCTTCTAAACCTGTTGCTACTTGGGCAAGAAGCACAGCGACTGGAAAATGTACTATTAATAATATAGTTGGAACTGGTGGCAGAACTGGCAATAATTTCCTTTCTTTTAATGATACAATAACAACAACTACTGGAAGCGTAAATATTGTTTCACCTGCATTAACGTCTGGTCAGATAGTAGGTGGAGCAAGTTATGTAATTCAATTTTATTACAGAGCTACTGATTTAAAAACACTACCCAATATTACATTAAGTGTTGGCATATCTAATGCTTCTGGTACTGCTGTTGTAAGTACACCTTGGAAATCAAATGCATTATCTGATAATGCAAACTGGCTTAAGTCAACTAATATAGTTACTGCTGCAAATGCAGTTACAGCAGGTACTGGATTTTCTCTTGTAAAACTGGTAGGTTCTTCTACTAATAATGGTAAAGCCATTGATATTGATGATTGGGTAGTATATCCTGGTACATTTGCTGATACTATTGCACCTGCTGCTCCTGGAAGTGCTACAATTACAAATCCAACTGCATCTTCTTTAACGGTTTCCTGGAATGCTTCTGCAAATGTTGATTCTGGAGGATATCTGCTAGTAAGATATACATCTGACCCAACAGGACAGCCTGATCCTAATGCTAATGGAGTCTATTCAATTGGGAATACCGTTGGATCAGGAACGGTAGCCTATACTGGAACTGCTTTGACTTTTATAGATCATCCATTACAAGGGAATACTAACTACTGGTATAGAATATATACTGTAGATAAAGCATTCAATTATTCATCTTATGTTTTAACCAGTGGTGCAACTAATGGAGTAATTTCAAGTGTTGTTTACTACATTGATGCTACTAATGGTAATGATACAAATTCAGGTACCAGTCCTGCTACTCCATGGCAATCTATCACTAAAGTTAATAGTACTAAATTCTCTCCAACAGACTCTATATTATTTAAGTGTGGTGAAGTTTGGTCCGGAGTTACTTTACATCCATTAGGCTCCGGTACTTCAGGTTATCCAATTGTTATTTCTAAATATGGAACAGGTAACTTGCCTAAAATAGTTGCAGATATTAATGGAGTACATAATACTGCTGGAATTTATTTATATAATCAACAATTTATAACAGTTTCCAATCTGGAAGTGACTAATAATTATGCGGCTTCTATGACGGATACTATAATAACTTTTGGTGTTCATGTGGTTGGAAATAATATAGGATTACTTCGAGGTATTTCATTAATCAATTTAGTGGTTCATGATGTATCTGGTGCTTACGATTCTACACCTCAATCTGGTGGTATTTTTTGTCAGATAACAGGCTCTTCTACTATTTCTACTTTTGATAGCTTATTAATTCAGGGTTGTACAATTTATAATGTTGATAGAACAGGGATTGCTACTTTGTCATCTTGGGATGGTAGAGATATAAATGGTGATTATGGTACTACACCATGGAGACCAAGTACTAATGTTTTTATCAGATATAATAAAGTAGATAGTGCAGCAGGAAATGCTATTATAATAAGAGACGCTCAGAGCCCGGTTGTAGAACATAATCTGATTTGGAAAGCAGGTAATAAATATACAGGCAATGCAATATTTGCATTTAACTGCAATGATGCATTAATTCAATATAACGAAGTGGCCTATACAGTCTATAATCCTGGTGATGTGGATGCAAGTGCATTAGATGGAGATTACCGATGTCATAGAACTGTATTTCAGTATAATTATACACATGATAATGATGGTGGTTTTGCTGTAGCAGTATGTGCACCAACTACTGGCAATCCTGGTACATTTGATGACAGTACTGTTTTTAGATATAACATCAGTCAGAATGATGGTCATCATAATGGGGGCTCTAATAATCTTGGAATGATTATTTCTGTAACAGGTCAAACTACTAATTCTTTCTTTTATAACAATTCTATTTATAGTAGTACAGATTTTAACCATGTAATACTAGAACGTCCATGGGGTGGAACAGGAAGTGTGTATCCTAATGCAAGTTTTTTTTACAACAATATATTTTATTTAAATCAAAAGAATCCGGATTTTGCGTTCCAGCAAAGTACCAATAATGTTCTTAATTACAATGTTTATTATGAGCCTTTGGGTGGAACACATCCTATAGATTCTAATGCGATTACGACCAACCCTCAGTTTGTTACTCCTGACGGAGCCGATACAGGGTTGGCATCTGCTGCTGCATACTCTCTTTTAAGTACATCACCTTGTATTAGTTCTGGTATAACAATTTCAGGTGCGCCTAAATATGATTTCTTTAATAACCCTGTTCCTTATAATGGTGCTACTGTCCGTGGTGCTATTCAGTTTGTTGGAACTGTTCCTGTTACATTAATAATGTTCAGAGCTTCTGCTGATATTAGTTCAAATACCCTTTTATGGAATACCTTCACAGAGATTAATAATACTGGTTTTGAGATAGAAAGAAGTGCAGATGGTGTCGAGTTTACATTTTTTAGTTTTGTAGCTACTAAAGCTATAAATGGTACATCAAATTTTCCACTTCAATATTCTTATATAGATAAATCTCCATTTAGTAATATTACATATTACAGATTAAAACAGATTGATAAAAATGGGAATATTCAATATTCTTCTATTGTAGAGGTAATTAACACAAACATTATTAAAAATGTAGTAAGTGTTTATCCTAATCCGGTAGAAAATCATGTAATATTTTTCTCTATAAATAATTCTACTCTGTCCTGTTATAGGCTATCTCTGGTAAATGAATCGGGAATGGTTATTATGAATAAGGAAATAAATTACCAGCCCGGTCAAATTTATCAACTGTCAATTCCTGAGGGAGTTTCAAGTGGTTTATATATTTTAAAAGTTGAAAGTACCAACTTTCTTAAAAGCATAAATCTTATCATTAAATAATGGTTTAAAAGCTATAAAACGATTGCAATAATTAATAATTGAACAAAGCGTATGGAGAAAAAAAATAGTAGTTTAAACCTTTGGTGTGCATGTTTAATAGCTTTTGCCTTCTCGGCAAACTATACTAATCATGCTCCAATAGCACAAACGCTAATGGGGGTTTTTCATTTTGATAAAGCTAGTGCAGGTTTACTAACAACAGGTATGTTTTTCACACATGCGTTCATGCAGATTCCTGGTGGTGTATTAGGAGATAAGTTTGGCGGCAGAAGAGTAGTTATTTTCGCTATGACTTTAGTATTCCTAGGAAATATTGGTATAACTTTTTCAGAGAATTATACTATGCTTTTAATATGGAAAATCATTACTGGTTTTGGAACAGGTTCTTGTTTTATTGGAGGTGCTAAATATATACATCAGACAACTAAAACAGAGAAATTACATCTTTATCAGGGTTATTATGGAGCTTCTGTTCTGTTTGGTTCAGGGTTTGTAATTTTCTGTCTTCCTCAGATAGTAGCTTATATGCACAATAACTGGATTTATGGATTTTACACTACAGCTTCAATTGCTTTATTTGCACTATTAATCTGGATATTATTTTCCCCTTCTTCTCATCCAGATATACATCCGCATGTTAAGCTCACAACAATGTTGTTTAATAGAAGTTTATTACTGTTAGGTGCTGTTCAGATGGCTTCCTTTGGGTTGTCAATAGTTATTGGTACATGGATAACTATTTTACTAAAAGATAATCTTAAATTATCCAATGGCTGGCTGGTCAGTTCGCTTGCTTCCCTGATATTAATTCTAGGTATATTCTTCAGACCATTAGGAGGAAAACTACTGCCAATATTTGGCATAAAAAAAGTTATTGTTTATAGTTTACTGATGGTTTCAATAGGATGTTTTGTTTTATCTATAACTAATATTACATTACCAGTTGCGGTTATTGCTTTATTAATCTTAGGTATGGGCTGCGGTTTACCTTATGTGTCTGTATTTACACGTGCATCGCAATTGTTTCCGGGTAGGGTAGGTGTTGCCATGGGATTGGCTAATATGCTGGGTATGGTCATGATTTTAGTTGGAGCACCTTTGGTAGGTAAAGTAAAAGATGTTACAAATAGTTATTCATCTTCCTTTATTGTTTTAGGCCTATTTGCATTATTGATATGTATAATTAATATATTTTCTTATAAAAATTAAATCGCATAGAAGATGAATATAATGAACCTGTTTGATACCTCATTTGTAGGTAAAAAAGAAAAAGAAGCTATAGAATTTAATGATAAAAAACTAACGTTCGGGGATGTGAATGCAAGAGGTAACCGAATGGCTAGATTGCTGAAGTCCAGAGGATTGGAAAAGGGAGACCGTCTTTGTGTTTATCTCGAGAATAGCCTTACGTTTATTGATCTGTATCTTGCTTCTGTAAAGCTTGGGTTAATATTTGTACCCATCAATATTCTGTATAAAGAAAGAGAAATTACCCATATATATCATGATGCAGAACCTAAGGCTTTTATTGCACATGGCGATGTGCCTGGTGTAGCTAATGTGTGGGAAGTAGATGAGATAGCTTTTGAAGTAGATTCATTACCTGATGAACCTATTCTTAGTCAGACCAATGGCGATTCACCTGCAGCAATAGTTTATACTTCGGGTACTACCGGATTGTCGAAGGGGGCAATTCTTACCCACAACAATTTTATTGCTAATGCTATAAATCTGATAAGTTGCTGGCAGTTTACAGAAAATGACAGGCTGCTTCTGGCACTTCCATTATTCCATGTACATGGCTTAGCCAATGGTATTCATTGCTGGTTAATGTCGGGTTGTAAGCTTCGTTTACACGAAAGGTTCGAACATCAGAAAGCAGCAGAGTGGTTTGCAGAATTTAAACCTACAGTGTTCTTTGGAGTGCCTACTGTTTATGTTCGTTTACTGGATCAGCCTTTAGAGATAAGTTCAGTTATTGGTAAGCAAACCCGATTGTTTATTTCGGGTTCTGCTCCTTTGCCTCCACAGGTGTTTACTAAATTTAAAACTAAATATGGGCATACTATTTTAGAACGTTATGGTATGACTGAAACCTTAATGAATATCAGTAACCCCTATTTTGGCGAACGTCGTCCGGGTACTGTAGGTTTTCCTTTGCCTGGCATCTCTGTAAAAATCAGAAACCATGATGGTAATTACATGGGAGTGAATGAAGAAGGAGAAGTATTGATAAAAGGTCCCAATGTATTTGCAGGTTACTGGAAAAGAGAGGATGCTACCAGAGAGGCTTTTGTAGATGGATATTTCCGTACAGGCGATATGGGCGAAATATCTAAAGATGGATATGTTACTCTTAAAGGGCGTAGGAGTGATTTAATTATATCCGGTGGATTTAATATTTACCCAAGAGAAATAGAAGAGTTTTTGTTAGAGCAGGATTCAATTGCCGAAGCTGCTGTAATAGGTGTACCCCATGAAGTAAGAGGCGAAGTACCGGTTGCTTTTATTGTTCCTAAAGATAACTATGACGAAGCAGTTATTGTTCAACGTCTGAAAGATACATTCGCTTCATTCAAAGTTCCCAGAAAATTTATTACTGTAGATAAGCTGCCAAGAACAGCACTCGGAAAAGTGCAGAAGCATCTGTTGCTGGATATGATTAATCAGGACAAATTAATGGCATAATGCTTCATTGCTTTATGTTGTTCAGCAGGGCGGGAAGGTTTTGTAAATAGGAGCATTTATCAAATCAAATTTAATACCGATTATTTATCATTAAAGCAAGCAACTATGATTCATCGTTACGGAGAAAAAGGGTTCAACAATGACTGGTTAGAGTTAATAAAACATGATCCGATCCACCCTAAGTTAAAACTATTACCAAGGATAAATGGAAACAGAACTGTCTTCGTTTATTCACATGATGGTATTCCTCAGTTTATGGTCTGTGCACGCCTGGGTAACAAACTGCCGCACAATATATCCGAAGTCCTGAGCGATGATGGGTACAACAGTTCTTACGACGTAAACTATGGAATCTTTTATTCTATCTTTCGCCTGCCGGGTGCAGCTATGAAAGGTGGTGGTAAACATGCTATAAAAGAGCTGGTAGAATATTGTAAAGTAAATGGAGTCAACGGGTTCTTTACTTTAAGTCCTATTCCTTTCCTTAGAGATACCTTTTCCAATAAACCAAGCGAAGCCATGGTGAGGCATTACCTTGAATCTTTACAGGGTCCGGTTGAAAAGTTTCATCTTGGCAATGGTGCCAGAATTCAGAACATTAATTTCGATGCTGATATGAGTGCCCTTCGATATTCCGAAAGTTGGGGTATAATGGTCAATTACGATTACAATCATTATCAGGACGATGCTTTACCGGAAGCTTAGCTGATATATTACCACTATCAGTAATTTTTAATAACCCCTCAGGAAAACTATACCTTACCACCGAAATCCTTTTCGTAACCCTTCCCCATAGTATATTCCTTTTTTACTTCCTTTGCTTTTACTGGTAGTTGTATTTACAGACAGTATGGTTTTGCAAAGCATTACTGTCTGTATGCTTCATATTATCTGTACAAACTGTTGCTTTATATGAGAAATATATTCTTTCTTTTTCTCCTGATGTTCAATTTGCTGATAGCTGATGGTTATGCGCAGACATCTGCTACTATTTCAGTCAATACGTCGGCTATATACGCCGATATTGACAGTACAATGGTTGGATTTTCTTTCAATCCATCCTACATGAACATGAATTTCAGTAACAGCTACAATGGTTCAAATTCAAGAAGTATTACCACCAGTCTGCTCAATAATTTTTATCCCTTTCAAAGGCCTTCTATCCGTATCAATGGTACCAATAGTTCTTACTGGTCTGCATCTTCCGGAGCTTTTCAATCTGCCCCTGCTGCTTACAACAACAATACTGCTGTATATACCTGTACATATTGCCCATCCGGTACTCCATCGTTAACTACTTCTGTGTCGGCATCCGATATCAGCAATGTTACGTCACTGGTCAATGCGCTTTCTTACAAGCCTGTTTTGTTATGGGGCTTAAATCTTTCTGTTATCGATACTGCCCGCACTGCTGCTTACTGTGCTGCTGTTCAAAGCAGTCTGTCTGCTGTTTCCAATCTGCAGTTTGAGTTGGGTAATGAACCTGATTTATATGTGAATAATAGTACCAGAACATCTGGCTATGGAATTGCTGCTTATGTAAATGATTTCAATTTTGTTGCCGATAGAGTGAAACGGTATGGGGCTGTTGCTGCACCTGCTTTAGCACTGTCCGATCCTACTTCTTCCAATGGTTGGGCGGGTAGTTTAAGCACTATTACTTCTGGTATAGCTTCTGATAATTTATCTACTGTTACTTTTCACGATTATCCTTTAGGTTCTGCTGGTTCTGGTACTGTAAATGGTTTTCTGAATAAATATCTGAGTGATAATTATACAGGAACAGAAGTAGAAAATACTACCACCGGATTATATCCTTCTATACAAACGGCAATTCAGAGTGGCTATAGTTTTCGGTTAGCCGAAAGTAATACCATTTCTAATGGAGGCGTACAAGGAGTAAGTAATGTAATGGGGTCTGCACTTTGGGCAATTGATATGATGTTCGAACTGGCAAAGGAAAAAGCATCCGGTATCAATCTATCAATTGATGGCGGAAGTACTTCGTATTATTCACCTTTTACTTACAATGCTACACAGGTGGTCAGTCCCAATTATGTTGTAGTAAATCCTATTTATTATGGAGCATTATTTTTTGCCCGTGCAGCGCAGAACCGTGGCAGAATTATCACCAGTACTATCAGCAATCCCGTTAATAGCCCCAATATTAAAGTATGGGCTGTATGGGATAATATCAATACTTTAAGGTTGGTTATCATCAATAGAGGTAGTAGTATTACCGATGCCTCTACAGGCAGTTTCAATATCAGTCTTCCCGGCAATACCCAGTCAGGATATTTATATTCTTTAGTGGGTAATAGTAGTCCCTCCTTACAGGCTGGTTCTGTTACACTTGCTGGTCAGTCAGTTAGTTTAACTACCGGTAGTTTAACAGGTACTTTAACCAAAACTACTATTAGTCCCGTTAGTGGTATTTATTCAGTATCGGTAGCTGCAGGTACTGCTGCTATGCTGGAAGTAGCAGGTATCAATTGTAGCTGTGGACATTAACCTTCAGAATAATTACTATCCACAATAAAAAACAATTCCTCCAATATTGAATTTATCACCGGACTATCGGCAGAGGAAAGATATTAGGATTTTTGAATCCCCCCCCCTTACGCCTGCGGCAAATGAATTAAAATTTAATTGATAAGCAACACTGCACTCTGATATAGGTGCCATAATAATTTTGTTTAAAAAATGAAATAATAAAACCTTTTTAAAAATGAGGAATTTGTTAAGCAAAGCATTTGATACCCACACTTAGGGCGAATAATAGTAGATAAAGATTGTAAAATGATGTTATGCCGAAAAAGACTACTAACCTATTACTTTGTAATGGTTTGTGGTAATGAATGAATACCATCTATATTTAAAACAAAGATTACATTTACCCTAAAATGTATGATTTACATCATTACTTCGGCTCGGAAAGAAAATTAATTCATTTTTCAGCTAGAAAAACAGGCGAAAAATCCAGATTACTAGTACTTTTCGTTGGACTACTAGTGCTCTGAGCAAAAGGAGTAGTACTTTTCGTTGGACTACTAGTACTCTGGGCAAAAGGACTAGTACTTTTCGTTGGACTACTAGTACTCTGAGCAAAAGGACTAGTACTTTTCGTTGGACTACTAGTGCTCTGAGCAAAAGGACTAGTACTTTTCGTTGGACTACTAGTACTCTGAGCAAAAGGACTAGTACTTTCTGTTGGACTACTAGTACTCGGGTGTAAAGGACATGTAGTCTGGCTTTTATATTTGTTACCAACGGTCAGAATACATATTTCTTTCCGTCAGATAGCCCTCCAACCTTCCAATAGCGGGAATAAATATAAATACAGGATATTTGAAATATTGTTTGTATTATAACCCTTTTATGGAGGGCAGGGAGGCTACATTTATTATTAATTTATAGCTACTGTATATACATTAATTTTGAAAAAATGAGAGAATGAAACAGATAGATGAAGCATACATATAAAATTGATAATACAAAACAGATTCTGAAAGAGAATTCGCATTTTGAAACGAACAGATGCTACACTAGGGAAAATGGGAATTTATATTGGATATAAATCACTATTGTCCGAGATAAATAATGAATAAAAAGTAGTAAAAGGGGGCTGGTTGCCCCCTTTTTTGTTAGTTTGTTGATACCACTCATTAAGCTAACA
>Ga0316217_10003489_pt1 | contig 17853 bp, 10 predicted proteins | sample 1anoAmetaG_FD_203633 | JGI IMG/M metagenome (GOLD analysis project Ga0316217, IMG submission 203633) | Freshwater microbial communities from Trout Bog Lake, Wisconsin, USA - 1anoA | ecosystem: Environmental > Aquatic > Freshwater > Lake > Hypolimnion/Profundal zone | place: USA: Wisconsin...
TGCAAATCTTGAACGCATGGTCGGGCACGCGGCTGCGGTTTGCCGGCCGGGACAAAATTCTCGGGGCGTCGCTCGGTGGGTTCAAGTTTGTCAATGCCGCCGAGTTGATCCGTTATACCTATTCCCATTGGTCGCCGGCCGAAGCGCGGCAGTTCGAGCAGATGTTGCGCGACGCGGTTTACCCGGCCATCCAGGACTTCGCCACGTTCGCCAACGGGAATTGGGACACCGGCTGCATCAAGACGATGCTGGCCATCGGGGTGTTTGGCGATGACCGCGCCATCTACAACCGCGCTCTCGACTACTACCGCAACGGTCCGGGCAACGGCCGGTTGACGCACTACATTGTCAATGAAGCCGGCCAATGCCAGGAAAGCGGCCGCGACCAGCAGCACGCGCAGTTGGGGCTGGCCCATCTGGCCGAGGCGTGCGAGATCGCCTGGAACCAGGGGCTGGACCTTTACGGTTTCGCGGACAACCGGCTGTTGCACGGCTTTGAATACACCGCGCGATACAACCTCGGCCAGGCCGTGCTCTTCACGCCCTGGACCGACACCACCGGCAAGTATAAGGCCAAGGTCATCTCGGCCGAGCGGCGCGGCGAATTGCGGCCGATTTACGAAATGGTGTGGAACCATTACGAAAATCGGCGCGGTATTCCGGCGCCGTTCACTAAACAAGCCGCTGAAAAAATCCGCCCGGAAGCCGCCGCCCCGGGTGCCGATCATCCCGGTTTTGGCACGTTGCTGTTCAGCCGGCGTCCCTGACGCGGTAGATTTTTTCTTTCGGAAATGATGGCAACGCGCGCCAATTCCAGCCAATGACAGGTCAAGAATCGTCATGCAAAAGTCAATTATAGGCATCCTCTGGACGGGCGGTTTCTGAAACAATGACCATTATGAACCACGCAATCTTCACCTTCATTATTCTGGTGCTGTCTTCGTTTGCCTCGCTTCCGGCGGCGAATACGCCGGTCAGTTTGCCGCCCAATGAAACCACGGTCCAGCGCGACTCCCGCCTGGCGTGGTGGCATGAGGCGAAGTTCGGCATGTTCATCCACTGGGGGCTTTATTCGCAGCTCGCCGGCGAATGGAAGGGCGGCTATTACTCCGGCATCGGCGAGTGGATCATGTATAAGGCGCGCATTCCGATTACGGATTATGAGGGCGTCGCGCGGCAGTTCAATCCGGTGAAGTTCGACGCCGAGGCCTGGGCGCAACTGGCGCAGGACGCCGGGATGAAGTATCTCATCCTCACCTCGAAGCACCATGACGGCTTCGCGATGTTCGGCTCCAAGGCGGATGCTTTCAACATCGTGGACGCGACGCCGTTCCGGCGCGATCCGGTCCAGGAACTCGCCGCCGCCTGCGCCAAGCGCGGCATCAAGTTCGGGGTCTATTATTCGCAGGCGCAGGACTGGTCGGCGCCCGGCGGCGCCATCTGGAAAGGCCAGCACGAAGCGGATCCGATTTATCAGGTGTCGCAGTGGGATCCGAAGCAGAACGGCGACTTCGACACCTACTTCAACACCAAGGCCCTTCCGCAGGTGCGCGAACTGCTGGGCAATTACGGCCCCATCGCCGTGGTCTGGTTCGACACGCCGCTCGGCGTCATGAACAGCGAACGCGCCGCCAAGTTGCAAAAGACCGTGCGCGAATTGCAGCCCGACTGCCTCATCAGCGGCCGGCTTGGCGGGAAGTTCCAGAGCGACTACGATTCCGAAGGTGACAATCAAATCCCCGACCTCTCCCGCGCCGGCGCGTGGGAAACGCCCGCCACGCTCAACGACACCTGGGGCTTCAAGAAAAACGATCACCATTGGAAGACGCCTGAAAACGTCATCTTCAAACTCGTGGATATCGTCAGCAAGGGCGGCAACTATCTGCTCAACGTCGGCCCGGACGGCACGGGCGTCATTCCGCAGCCCAGCCAGGACACGTTGCGCGCGGCGGGCCGCTGGCTGAAGGTCAACGGCGAGGCGATCTATGACGCCGGCCGCACGCCCTTCGGCGAGGAATTTGGCGTGACCGGCAAGACCCAACCCGAGCAGCAAAGCCGGGTGGAGAAACAATGGCGTTGCGAAGTCTGCGGCGCGAACCAGAAAAGCCCGTCCACCTTCGAGCCGCTGACCCATTGGCGCTGCACCACCCAGCCGGGCAAACTGTTCATCCACATTTTTGACTGGCCCGAAGACGGCAAATTCCAGTTGCCGGCGGTGAAAGACAAAGTTGTGAAAGCCTATCTGCTCGCCGACCCGAAACGCACGGAGTTGAAGGTGGCGCAGACGGGTGCCGGCGTCTCCATCGCGCTGCCGGCCAAAGCGCTGGATGCCATCGCATCGGTGCTCTGTCTGGAAACGAAATGAAAAATCCCGTCCTTGCAATTCTCACCGCCCTGATGCTCGCGCCGCTAGCGGCGTTTAGTGCTGCGGATACTCCTGCCGCTACTGGAAAGCCGCCGAGCGATGCGGTGATCGTCAAGCCGGCTTAGGATCAGTCGATGCTGCTCAATCCTGGCAAGGGCTGGGTGCAGTATTACGGGACGGACAAAAAGTTTACCAAGGACTATATCGGAGTTGTTTACACGCGCTGGCCGTGGAGTGCCTTGGAGCCAAAGAAGGGCGAATACAACTGGAAAAGCGTCGATGATTTCATTGCGCGGGCCGGCCAATACGGCAAGAAAGCCGCCATTGGCGTTATGAGCGTCAGCACCGGGCTTGGGCAGTATGTCACGCCGAAGTGGGTCTTTGATGCCGGGGCAAAGTCGCTGGAAGCGCCCGACAATAGTTCGCCGACGGGCACACAACTCATTCCCGAGAGTTGGGAAGACCCCGTGTTCCTTGCGAAAATGCACGCATTCATTGCGGCGTTCGGGAAGCGGTATGACGGGAATCCGAATATCGCCTTCGTGGATATCCGTGATTATGGCAACTGGGGGGAAGGCCACATCGGCATGCTTGGCCACAACCAGAAGCTAATTCTTACGCCCGCAAAAAGTTTGCAGAACAACTATCTCCTGCCCTACTTCGAGGCTTTTCCACATACTCAGCTTATCGTGGTGTGGGGGAGTTCAATGTATGACGGACCTTACGACTGGGCGGTTTCCAAGGGGGCTGGCATGCGCCGCGATGGAATTCTGAGCAAATACTCCAAAGATGGCTCCGAATGCCTGCGCGCGTTCGGCCACGCACCCGCCGTCTTCGAATATTGCGACGGATATGAGGAAACGAAAAAGAACGGAAACTGGAGCACCGATCTGTTGATGAAATACATCGAGGCGGGCAAGCCGAGCTATATGCAATGGAACGACAAAATCTTCGAGGACAACCGCGAATTCTGCCTCAAGCTCGGTAACAAGATCGGCTATCACTTCGTGCTCCAGCAAGCTGTCGTTCCCGCCAAAATCCGCGCGGCGGTTCCGTTCCAGATTGAGATGCAGTGGCTGAACTACGGCGTCGCCTATCTCTACGAAGCGTGCAGTGTGGCCATCGCCTTGTTGGACCGGAACGACAAACCTGTCCAGAGACAATGGTTGACCGGAAGTAATCCCAAGAGGTGGAAACCGGATGAACCAACAACCGAAAGGCTCACGGTCATATTCCCGTCGGTTCCTGCTGGCGCCTGCAAGCTGGCCATCGGTTTGTTCTTGGATCAGAGGGATGCGGATCCCGCCTATCGACTCGGCATCCAAGGCCGCACGGACCACGGTTGGTATGTCTTGAGCGGAAAGCTGGAGTGCAAACCATGAGTTCTTTGGCGAGCCAGAACTCGAACCCCGCTGAATTAAAAAACTCCAACTAAAAAGTGGCGACGGATTATTGTATGTCTGGCGATGGGATAGGTATGATGCCGCGAAACCGACAGACACAGAAAGACAACCCAACATTGGAATCACCACTGATGAAAATTATACTTATCCTTGCCGCCCTGCTGCTGGCACCGCTGACCACGCTGTTCGGTACTGATTCAGGTCTGGCGGTCAAGCCGCCCGTTCAAACCGCCCGCTTCTCTCCGGCGGCGGACTGGTTGCACGACGCGCGCTTGGGCGTCTTCATGCACTTCTATCCGGGAAATACGAATCAACTGGCGCTGGTGGATTCGTTCGATGTGACGGCCGTGGCCCGGCAGTTGAAGGAGATGGGGGCCGCCTATTTGATCCTCACGCTGGGCCAGAACACCGGTTTCTACATTTCGCCGAATTCGGCCTATGACCGGTTCCTCAAATGCGGGCCGGGTGAACATTGTTCGCGCCGCGACCTGCCCCTCGATCTTTACCGCGCGCTGCAAGCCGAAGGCATCCGGCTGATGCTCTACCTGCCATGCCAGGCTCCCAATCGGGACGCCCGGGCGCAACAGGCTTTTGGATTGCCAGCGGGCAAGCGCGACCAGCCCGTCAACGAAGAGTTCGCGCGGAAGTGGGCGCAAGTCATCAACGAATGGTCCGCGCGCTACGGCGACAAGGTGGCGGGCTGGTGGTTTGATGGTGGCTACCAACGCATCCAGTTTAACGATGTGATCGCGGCCATTTACGCGGATGCGGTCAAGCGCGGCAACCCACGCGCCATTGTCACGTTTAATCCGGGCGTCAAACTGGTGCGCCACACAAAGGCGGAGGATTATACCGCCGGCGAGTTGAATGACCCGTTTAACGTCCTTCCAACCTCGCGCTGGGTGGATGGTTCCCAGTGGCACGCGCTGACCTTCCTCGGTTCCACTTGGGGACGCCGCGACATTCGTCATCCCACCGAGGACTGGATCAAGTGGGTAAGCGCCGTGACGGAGCAGGGCGGGGTCGTGACTCTCGACCTTGGTCCGAATAAGAACGCCGCGTCCGCTCCCGTTGGCACATTCTCGGCGGAGCAGGTCGCCCAGTTCAAGACTATCCACCAGTCCCTGCCAACGAAAACCGTGCGCGGAACAATCAAGGTCTCATCATGAAATCAGCACTCCTCGCCGCCCTGCTGCTGGCATTTGGCGCCCAAGCGGATGACGCGCACATCAGCGTTCACGCGGACAGGAAGTTGTTCACACTCTCGGACATGATGATCGGCGCGAACATGGAGGACCTGCATTACCAGATGGTCGGCGGGTTCGACAGCCAGCTCATCCACGGCGAAAGTTTCTTCGAACCGTCGCCAACACAGCTCGCGGCGAAGAACGGTCTCATTGCCGGTTTTGATAACTGCGGCGGCAGCGTGACGCTCGACAATGGCGAACTCGTCCTCGGCAAAGGCACGCGCCTGACCGCCAAGACGGATACCGTCGAGGCTGGCATCGAATTGAAGACCATTGACGGCGCAGGTCTGGCCATCTGCGTCAGCCCAAACAATTCCGACAACAAGTGGGAATGGTATTCCGGTTACATGGCCGAGGTCAGCTCCAACCGCGTCGTTCTCACCAAAGCCGAGCGCGCGAACAAACACCGTGAAGTCGCCAGCGCACCGGTTGCGTCGGCGGACTGGTTGACGTTGAAGCTGCGGATTGATGGCGGCATCGTCCGTGTCACCGTCAACGGAAAGGAACTCATCGCGCATCACGACGAACATCCGTTGCTGCCGGCGCGCTGGGCGATTGTCGCTCGCGGCCCGTCGCAGTTTCGTGGCGCCTTCGAGCCGAACCCGCTCCTCAAAACTCCCGGCGGCGCCATCAGCCTGCGTTGGGCGAAAGTCCAGACCGGCAGCGCCACCGGCAATTTTGCGCTGACAACCGACGGCGCGTGGTTCACCAACTCGCCGAGCCAGAAGATCACGTTCACCGGCGGCGACGGCGAGTGGGGGATTGATAATGCCGGGCTGAAACGCTGGGGCATCAATCTCGTCGCCGGCAAACCCTACGACGGCTTCCTGCGGGTGAAGGCCGCGCCACCGACCGAGCTGTGGGTCTCGCTGCGCAAAGCGGATGGCACGCTTGTCGCGGAGCAGAAATTGGAAGCCAGCGGAAATTATCAACGGCTCGCCTTCACGCTGACGCCATCGGCCAGCGACGCGAAAGGCCGGTTCGCGATCACGCTGCGGAAACCGGGCGGCGTCACCGTCGGCTACGCATTTCTGCAATCGGGCGAGTGGGGCCGATTCAAGGGCTTGCCGGTGCGGAAGGATTTGGCGGAGGCGCTGCTGGCGCAGGGCATCCGCGTGTTGCGCTTCAACGGCGGCATGATCGAGGTGCCGGGTTACCGGTGGAAAAACCTGTGTGGCCCGCGCGATGAACGGCGACCCTACGATGGCTTTTACGACCGGTATTGCAGCAGCGGCTTTGGCCCGGCGGAGGCCGTCGCGTTTGGCAAGGCGGCGGGTTTGCCGGTCATCCCCGCGTTGAACCTCGACGAGTCGCCCGAAGACGTCGTCGACTTTGTGGCCACGTGCCGGCCGCAATTTTATCAGGTGGCGAACGAGTCCGCGTTCGACCGCCGGTATGTGGACAAGTTCAAGTTGGTGGCCGAAGCGGTGTGGAAGGTCGCGCCCGACATCACGCTGGTGACGACGAGGACCGGCGGGCGCGGCAACGAGCTGCACCTCGAACTGGCCGAGTTTGCCCGGCAACGCGGCCACCGGATCATGTTCGATTGCCATTCATTCGGTGGTGCGCCCGCCGTCGAAGGCATCGCCGCCTTTGCGGGCTGGCTGAAAGCAAAAGCGCCACACGCCAGCGTCGGCATCCTGGAGTTCAACGCCGGCGCGTTCAATTTTCAGCGCGGCCTGAGCCATGCGCTCGAAATGAACGCCGCTTACCGGCACGGCGATGTCATCCGCGCCGTCGGCACGCCGAACGTCTCACAGCCGTGGGGCATTTACCAAACCGACTGGAAAGCGGTGCTCTGGACGCAAGGCAATATTTATTACACGCCCAGCAAGGTCTGGTTCCAAGCCGCTTACTACGTGGACCAGATGATTGCCAACTCGTGGGCGCCGGAGGCGGTGGCTGTGGAAGCCCCGGCAACCTTGGATGTCTTCGCGGCCAAGACCGCCGCCGGAACGAAACTGGTTTTGCGCGTGGTGAACAATACCGGCAACGCCCAGCCGGTCCGTCTCGCTTGGCCGGGTGTCACACGCGGCGGATTGCCCGCGCGCGTGACGACGCTCACGCAGGCTGACCCGCTGGATTACAACACCGAAAGCCAGCCGGAGCGGATCAAGCCGGTCGTCAGTGAAGAGACCTCCGCCGATCACGTCTTTCCAGCGTATTCATTTACCGTAATTGAAATGCCGGTCAAACCATGAAGGAGAGAATATGAAATATACGTTCACACTCATCATCGCCCTGCTGCTTGCGTCGTTGGCGCTGCTGCGCGCCGCTGAGGTCGAGCAACCTTGGATGAAGCCCGCCGCCGGCGCCGTTAAGAATTGGCAGGATATGCGCTTCGGCATGTTCATTCATTGGGGGCCCGTCAGCCTGACGCACCGCGAGATTGGCTGGTCGCGCGGCGCACAGACGCCGATCGAGGAATACGACCATCTCTACCAGAAATTCAATCCGGTGAAGTTCAACGCCGACGAATGGGCCGGCATCGCCAAGGCTGCCGGCATGAAATATGTGGTGCTGACGACGAAGCATCACGATGGGTTCTGTCTCTTCGACACCAAGGAAACCGACTACAACATCATGCACTCGCCGTTCCACCGCGACGTGACCAAGGAGCTTGCCGAGGCCTGCCGCAAACAGGGACTAGCGTTCGGCGCTTATTATTCCGTCTGCGACTGGCATCATCCGGATTTCCCGCTTACCAGCCCTGGCGGCAAGGTCAGGCGCGAGAAATCCAACCTTGATTCATACAATCGCTACCTGCTGGCGCAGCTCCGGGAACTGATCACCCACTACGGTCCGCTCGTCACGATCTGGAATGACGTGCCGCAGGAGTTCAAGGGCCGCGGGGTGAATACCATCAAGCTGGTGCGCGAATTGCAGCCGGACATTCTCATCAACAACCGCACCGGCGACGGCGGAGACTACGACACGCCCGAGCAATACGTCGGCAGTTTCAATTTGGAACGCCCGTGGGAATCCTGCATGACCATCTCCGCGCACAATGCCTGGGCGTGGGGCGGACCCGATGACGGTGTGAAGCCGCTCTCGGCGTGCTTGCTGATGCTTGTTCGCGCGGCGGGTGGCGACGGCAACGTCCTGCTCAATGTTGGCCCGACACCCGATGGCATCATCGAACAATGCCAGATTGACCGGCTCAAGGAAATCGGCGCGTGGCTCGCGAAATATGGTGATTCGATCTATGGCACGCGCGGCGGTCCCTACAAGCCGACCAAGAGCGTGGCCGCGACGCGCAAGGGCAACGTCATCTTCATCCATGTTACTGGGTGGCCTGCGGAGACGCTAAAGCTGCCGCCACTGAACGCGAAGATCGTCAAGAGCCGGGCGCTCACCGGCGGCGCGGCCACCGTGAATCAAACCGAAGCGGGCATCGAAATTTCAATCCCCGCCGCCAGCCGGCAGGAGATTGACACCATCGTCGCGCTTGAACTCGATAGGCCCGCCATGGAAATTTCTCCGATCAGCGTCAGCCTGGCCGGCGAATCGCTGACCACGCACAAAACGGCGCGCGCCTCCAGCGTTTATGAGAACAACCTGCATCGCTTCGGTGCCGACAAGGCCGTGGATGGCGAGGATGAAACGCGCTGGGCCACCGATGGCAAAGCCAAACAATGCTGGCTCGAGGTGGACCTCGGCAAGAATGAAACCTTTGATCGCGCCGTGGTTCAGGAGTGCGTTGATTTTGGCGCGCGCGTGCAGGCATTCGAGCTGCAGGCCAAGGACGGCGACGGCTGGAAGGCGTTTTACCAGGGCGGTTCCATCGGCAAAAAATTGGAGGTGAAATTTAATCCGGTCAGCGCGCGCATCGTTCGCCTCAGCTTGAACAGCATAAAAGGCCCGAGCATTCACGAGTTTGATCTGTTCGCGCCAGCCATGACCAAGACGGCACCATGAAAATTACCCTCATCCTCCTCACCGCACTGCTGCTGGCGCCGCCGGCCCTGACGGTCCGTGCCGGCTCCGGAAAGCCGATCACCGGAGTCTTTGTTGATGTATCGCGCATCCGGCACGACGCGAAATCTTGGGGCGACACTTGGGATCATATTTGGGCCGACGACGGTGATCTTTACACCTTCGGCTGCGACGGCGGTGGTTACGGCACGAACAACAACAACCTTAATTTCAACAAGCTCACCGGCCCGGCGTGGGATCAACTGGCCGGCAGCCCGGTCAATCCGATGTCGGAATACGGCAAGAACGGTTCCTATCTAGCCGACAACTCTACCCAGTTATTGGAACACATCTGGTCCAAAATTACCCGCAGACCGAACTGGAAGGTGACGGGGGCCGATTCCATTGATGGTGTGTTCTATGCCTTCGTGGCAGAAAACTGGTATGGCAATCAGAATGCCTATGGCGGCAACTCGCTGGATCCTTACCTGCGGCAGACGGTGAACAACATGAGTCTCATCAAGTCCACGGACAAAGGACTCACATGGACCCGCACCATGGTAGCCAATGCCGAGCATCCGATGTGGACAAACAAGATGTTCAGCACCGCGTTCTTTTTCAAATACGGCCAGAACGGCGGCAGCACCCAGCAGGATGCCCAGGATCAGTTCGTCTATGCCATCTCCAACGATGGTTATTGGAACTGCGGCTCGGCATTTTATCTCGGACGCGTGCCGCGCGCGAAGATCGGCCAGCTCAATGCCGCCGACTGGCAGTATTATTGCGACGGCCAATGGACTGGCGAGTTGAGCGCGGCAACGCCGGTTCCCGGCCTGCCCAACGGCCAAAACAAATGCACGATGGGCAGCCCGGTCTGGTTGTCCTCACTGAAAAGATACGTCACCGTCACCTGGTCTGATCCCGGCACCACCACCAAGTGGCATTATCCGGTGGATGTGACATTCGCGTTCTATCAGGCGGAACATCCGTGGGGACCGTGGTCTTACGTTGGCGCAAAATCGGCCATGGAATTCATCGGTCAGCCGGGCACGAACCGCGTTCACCGCTGGTATGGCCCGTCGTTAAGCCCGAAGTTCATCGCCGACAATCCCGACGGCAGCGTCACGGTCATCCTGCTTTTCTCTGGTCAGACGTGGGAGAACACACCGGAGAGCCTTTACAAAAACAACTCCTGTCCGGTCACGTTCTACACCCGGCCGTTGCCCAAGCTGCGCGTGACGGTCAACGATACCGCCGCGAAATATTCCGACGGCTGGCGCCACGAACCGGATCGGGGCGTGGGCGATTTTCAGGATGACCTCCACGTGACGGCGAAGACCGGCAGTTATTGCGATTTTGAATTCACCGGCGAAGGCATTGAAATCCTCTCCGAGAAATTCCACGACCTGGGCGACGTGGAAGTCTTGCTCGATGGGGCAGCGCAAGGTATTTTTCATCTCCATCAAGACCCGATGCCGCGCCTCTACCAAATTCCCTTCTTCCGCAAAATGGCGCTCCCCCAAGGCCGGCATATTGTTCGCGTGATCAACCGCGCGCCCGATGGCGTCGGTTGCAGCGTTGACGGTTTCAAAATCTACGGCGCGCCCTGAATCATGAGACGCCTCCTCACTCGCTTCGACGCCCTGCTGCCGGCCTCGCCAAGATTCTTGTGGCTGGCTGTCCTGGTGTTGCTGGCCGTCTCGGGCGGAACTGCCATTGCCGGCGGCGAGGCCACGGCTTATCCGGTTCCCAAGGGAATGGAGCCGTCGCCGGATTATCAGGTCATCGCCGGTGGCAAAGCCGTCTTTGTCTATAAAACGCCGGCGTTCTCGATGGCGACCTTTGCCGTGACGGGCGAGGTGGACGTGGTGGTAAAGGTTCAACGGCCAATCAGCCGCCCGGTGATCCGGCCGCTGGCGCGCGGCATCAAGCCGGTGGTGGAAGGTGGCAATCTCCGGTTCCATCTTCCCGGTCCCTGTCAACTGGCCGTCGAAGTTGACGCGGACCTTCACCGGCCGCTGTTTCTGTTCGCCAATGCGCCGGAGCAAAACCTTCCTCGATCCGGCCAGGTGCATTATTTTGAGGGCGGACGGATTCATGAGGCGGGCCGGATCGCGCTGAAAGACAACGAGACCGTTTATCTCGCCGGCGGCGCCGTGGTGCGCGGCGTGATCCGCGCCAAGAACATTTCCGGCGCGAAAATCCTGGGGCCGGGCATTCTGGACGGTTCGACCCGCACCACGCAGTCGCGGCTGGTCGAGTTGGACGGTTGCCGGAACATTGACATCAGCGGCCCCATCTTGCTCGGTAGCTACGGTTGGACCCTCGTGCCGCGTCTTTCCGAAAACATCCGGGTGCATGATGTGAAAGTGCTTGGCTGGCGCGACAACGATGACGGCTGCGACCCGGACAGTTCCCGGCAGGTGACGATCGAGCACTGTTTCTTCCGGACCAAGGACGATTGCATCGCCGTCAAAGCCCACGGCAAACTCGAAACCGGCGGGGTCATCGCCGACAGCGATTCCCACGCCCTCGACACCGACGGGGTGCGCGTGGCCGATTCCATCTTCTGGAGCTCGGAGTGGGGGCATGCGTTGACGGTTGGTTTCGCCGTCAGCGCGCCGGCGATTCGCAACGTCGTGTTCACCAATTGCGACATCATCAAAAAGGAAAAGGGGCCGGCGTTGAGCATTGACAACCACGATCTCGGCGCGGTTGAAAATGTCCGCTTCGAAAACATCCGCGTCGAGGACGGCTGCGACAAGCTTCTGGCCCTGAAAGTCGCTTTCTCTCCCTACAGCGCCGATTGCCCGTTCCCATATTTCCGGAACAACCCGGCCCGCAAGCCGGCGCAGGGGGATGATTGGCAGCAGGTGCTGCGGACGAAAAGTCCCGGCCCGCGCGGCACCATTCGGAACGTGTTGTTCCAAGACATCCAGATCGCCGGCGACCGGCTGCCGGGCTCTGATATCGTGGGCTTCAGCGCGCGCAATGAAGTGAGCGAGGTCGTTTTCAAGAACCTTCGGTTTCAAGGCAAGGTTTTGAAATCGCCAGATGCGGCCAATCTTCGGATTCAAAACGCCGCCAATGTCCGGTTTGAACCCTAGGGACCCGCATGAAACCCGCGCTTGCCCTCCTCGCCGCCCTGCTGCTGGCATCATTGACGACGTTGCCCGCCGCCGGGACGCAAGTGGAAAACACCTGCGTCGGCAAGGGCCTGAAAGCCAAATGTTTTATTGGCGGTTACTACTGGAATACCGACAACGGCGACGGGGATTGGGCCGTCACCAGCCCGAAACCGGGCGACATCCGTTTTGAGCTGCGCCAGGGAGACATCGCGCAATGGGACAAACAGCGTGCTCATGCCGCCGAGCGCAATGAGATTTCCAATTCCAACCACAAGTTTCCGCTGGAACAGGACATCTGGTTTTCCTTTGGCCTGATGGTGGAGCCCGGCCTCAAGGTTTCGAGCCGGTGGCTCGTCATCGGCCAGCTTAAGGCCTCCGATGATCCGGGGGACAGGCCGGCATCTCCCCCGGTGGGCGAAGAGCTCATTGCGAGTGATGTATTCCGTATTACCGTGCGCACCGCTACCGAAAAGCCGCTGAAACACAATCCCGGCTATAAGACCATTTACGTGGATCCCGCATTCGAGCGAGGCCGGGTTTACCGCATGGTTTATCGCATCAAATACAGCCAGAAGGCCGGACACGTTCAGGTCTGGCGTGATGGCAAGGAGATCGCCAATTTCAACGGGCCGGTCGGCTACGTCAGTTACACCGGCCCTTATTGGAAATTTGGGATTTATCGCGAGCCGGCTCCCGAAACCTTTGCCGTTCATTATTACGACATCAAATTTGGCGGTCCAGAACTCGAGCCCCGTTGAATTTGGGAATCTCAATCAAAGCGCGGCGACCCGGCATTGTTTGTTTGTCCGGCGGATGAGAAGAGTTATGATGCCCCGAAACTGGCAGACACCGAAAAGCCCCCGACAAAGAAATCACCACCGATGAAATTCATTCTCACCTTCGCCGCCTTGCTGCTGCTGGCGCCGCCAACCTCGCTGCCCGCCGCCGGGACGGATGCGAACCTGTTTCCCTTTGTGCTGCCCGCCGATGACATCACCGAAGGCGTCACGGATTTGTCGTTCCTCAACAGCCAGCCGGCGACCGAACTCGTGAGCGTGCGCGACGGCCACTTCTACGCGGGCGGCCAGCGCATCCGGTTCTGGGGCGTGTGCATCATCGGCCCGGCGGCGTTTCCGTCGCATGAGGATGCCTCGCTCGTCGCGCGCCGGTTGGCCAGCCGCGGCCTGAACCAGGTGCGGGTTCATTTGCTTGACGGAAACTACGCGCCGCAGGGATTGTTCGATCCGGAGCACAAGGGCGAGTTGCGGATTTTGCCGGCGCAGCTCGACAAGCTTGATTTCTTCATCGCCGAACTTAAAAAACAAGGCATCTACGTCGAACTGCCGGTGCATGGCTATCATTGGCGGAACATTTCGGGCGTGAAGGATTATCCCGGTGCGGACCTCAAGGCCCTCGCCTCGTTCAGCAGCGGCGTGCCGCTGTGGAACGAGCATTTCATCGAGATGGAGAAACAGTTCGCCCGCGATTTCTTCGGCCACGTCAATCCCTACACCGGCAAGGCCTACACCGAGGAGCCGTGCGTCTCCACCATGGAGATCATCAACGAGAATGGCCTCATTTGCGCGTGGCGCGGCGGGCATTTCCGCAAAGCCTGGCCGGAGGCGATGATCGCGGACCTTCAGACGCACTGGAACAAGTTCCTCAAGACGCGCTACGCGACGACCGACCGCGTGCGCCAGGCTTGGGCGGCCGGCGAGATTCGCGCGGACCCGAAGGACATGCTGAACCAGCTCGATTTTGCCGCTGGCGCGAAGTCCTGGCTGTTGCAATGCGTGAAGCCGTCCACCGCCACGATGGCGGTCGTTCCCGGCGGCGGGCCGAACAGCCGGCCGTTTCTCGTCCTCAACAGCGACCGCGCGTCGGATAAGCTGGCGTTCGTCAATGTTTTCCAGACCGGATTAACGATCGAGAAAGACTGCCGATACCAACTCACCTTCTTCGCCAAAGCCAATACGGTGACCAACGCATCGCTGAAACTCAACGTCGGCATCGCGCTGAATCATCCGCCGTGGAACTCCGTGGGATTGGGCACGGTGGTGGATGTCGGCAACGACTGGAAGGAAGTGACGCTGCATTTTGTGGGCGCTCAAGCTGAATCGGCTGCCAAGCTGATGATCTCGCCGCCCGCCGGGGCGAGCCGCGTTTCGCTCGCGGGATTCTCGCTGCGCAAAGCCGACATCATCGGCCTGCCAGCGGGCGAATCGCCTGCCCCGGGCAGCGTCACCATGCCGCTGGCGCCGGAGGATTGCGTGAGCCGCACGCGGCCGGTCGCGGCCGACTTCGTGGATTTCCTCTACGAACTGGACGCGCATTACTTCGACACGATGCGCGATTTTCTCAAACGCGAATTGCACTGCCAGCATCCGGTCAAAGGCACGCAGGTGGACCACTACAGTTCATATTTCAGCCAGGCGCGCTTCGACTACCTCGACTCGCATGGCTACTGGCAGCATCCATCGTTTCCGCACAAGCCGTGGGACCCGAAAGACTGGTTCGTCGGCAACTCGCCGATGGTCAACCGCGGCGGCGAGACGGTGGTGGAGCTGGCGGAGCGGCGCGTGCGCGGCAAGCCCTACAACATCAGCGAATATTGTCATCCCGCGCCGAGCACTTATTGCGCGGAACAGGTGCCGACCATCGCGTCGTTCGGTGCGATGCAGGACTGGGACGGCGTGGTGTTTCACTGCTGGCAGGAGACGGCATACGACTGGCACGCGCGCGAGGTGCGGAAACTTCCGGCCGACCGCATAGACAGTTGGTTCAACCTGACCCGCCATCCGGTAAAACTGGTCACGATGCCTTTCGGCGCGCTGGCGTTTCGGCGCGGCGACGTGGCCGCCGCTCGCGAGGAGACCGCCATCGGCGTCACGCTCGACGAGGAGAAACGATGGCTGGCGGAGAAGTCCGGCTCTTCGTGGCGGGCGTTCGATGTCGCCGCTGGCAAAGGCGCGACCTGGCGCGACGCCTTCACCCATCGGCTCAGTCTCGCGTTGGGCTCTGACCAGGTTCCGTCATTCCTTCCACCGGATGTCAAGTGCGTCCAATCTGACAACAACGAACTGGCCTACGACCTCGGCAACACAAACAATGGCGTGCTCACCGTCAACGCGCCGCGTGCCAAAGCTGTCATCGGTTTTGGCGCGGGCAAAACATTTGAGTTGGGAGACATGATCCTCAAACCCGGCGTGACAATGCAGCGAGGCTTCTCCGTCATCACCGCCTCCGCCGTGCGCGGTGACAGTTTTCATTCGGCAGGTGCGCGCATCCTTCTGACCGCCACCGGCTACGTTGAGAATCAGGGCGCGGTTTGGAACGCCGACAAGACCTCCGTCGGCAATCAATGGGGCGAAGGTCCCGTGATGTGCGAAGGAATCTCCTTCGAATTGATCCTGAAGACCAAGCGCGCCACCGCCTGGCCGCTCGACTCGCACGGGCGCCGGCTCGCCCCGATCAACGGCGAGGTCGTCCCCGGCGGCGTGCGGTTTGTTTTCAGCTCGCGCTTCAAGACGCTCTGGTATGAAATCGCCCCGGAGTAAGCGACCTGTGAAATCCGCCTTTTGGCTGTGCGCGGCAAAAATTGTCATGCTTCAATTGTGGCTCGCCCCCCAGGCAAATTCAGGGAAGAACAAATCAGCGAAATTATGACACTTCCATTTCTTGGTCTCGGCAGTGAATTACTTGGATAGCGTCACGAAAACCACGGCGTGCGGTGGTATGTCGCAAATCATTTCGGCGGGTTTGCAAGTAACGGAGAAATCCGAGATGGCATCCTCCTTCCGCGTCAACAAGGGCGCGCCATCGAGGTCATTATTTGTCAGCAAATTCCCCATGGCTCTCTTGGCCTGAAAGTTATTCAGCCGCACGTGGCACGGCACGGAGCGCGTCCAGGAACCATTGGCGATGACGAGGTAAATCTCCCCGCCGTCTTTGCTCAACGTCGCCAGCACCGGGGTGAGCGGGCCGCCAAACAATGGGCGGTCGGCTTCGCGTTGGGGTTCGTAAAACGGCGCAACGCCGTCCGTTGCCAGCGCCCATTCGCCTACATGTCGATTGAAATAATAATAAAGCCAGTAAAGCATGAACCGCTTCTCCGGCGCTTCCTGCGCCAGTATGCCGAAGCCCGGCTGTTCGAGCCGGTTCAACATCTGCCAGCCGCTTGCTCCGCGCAGGATGTCTTCGCGGGCGTAGTAGATCAGCCGCACGGCACGGTGCAGGGTTCCGATGATGTTGGCGTTGTGGCCTTCATAATCTGCTTCCTTGCCGCCGGGCGCGTCGCAAATCATGCCCCACTCGGTGTCGTATTGATACGTCTCACGCTGCGGATTGTAGGCGTGCAGGAGCGCATTGACTCGCAACGCCCGGTCGAGCATCCGGTAGTTTTCAGTCAGCGCAATTTCCTCGAACGAAAGTTTGCGCAGATTGGCGCCGCAGTAATAATGCGGCGCGACAAAATCGTAGTCGCCGGCAAGTTGCTTCAACAGGTAATTGCCCCATTTCACGTCATCGCGGTGAATGTCCACGCCGAGTTGCGCCCTCGGATCCGCTTTGCGCACGGCGCGGGCGACGGCCTGGAAGTGTTCGATGAAACTGTCCGGCGTTGGAAACGCCTGGCCATCGCCCCACATTGAGGAATAAGGCTCGTTGGCGATTTCCCAGTGATGAAACTGGTAGCCGCGCTGCAGCGCGTAGCCGACGCCGCGCGCCCAGGTTTCCGGCGAAAGTTTTCTCCGCGCGCCTTGTTCCTCGAACTCCACCACGCAACGTTCTTGGGATAGGCCTACGCGCTCCAGCGTCTTGACCAGTTTGTCTAGCGTTGCCTCCACGCCGAACGGTTCATCGCCGACGGCGTAAACCCGCGTCATCGGCAGCCGCATTTCGCGGATGGCCGTCTCCAGTTCGGGCGCGAGGGTATAATCGCCTTTTTTGTTATAGGGCTGGCCGGTCCAGCCGCAAACGCGATGAAACGACACGCCGCCCGCGCTTTGGGTAGCGCGACGCAGCCTATTTGTCACGTCCACCGCGAACTCCAGCCGCTCACCGGGGCGGAGCCGATGTTGGAGCGCTTCGTGCGGCAGAGTCGCATCGTTCAGGAGCCTGACCGGATTTGGGTCGGGCCGCTCCGTCACGCGCACGTCGTCAATCCACAATGTCCGCTCCTCGCCGGCCTTTGTCGCCGCGTGGAACGTCGGCATCAGATATCGGCTCTGATCAGCAAAAAAATCCAACCCTTCACGTATTGAAAACGCGAACTCCTTCCACTCGCCGCCCGCGTCAAACTTGAATGTTCCCGGCGATGGTGCGTCCGCGAATGGTCGGATCGTCCGGTAAGCCGTCCACTGAAATTGCGCCGTGCCCGGCTTGTCCGCGCGCGCCCAAAACGACACTGAGTAAACCATCGCCGGCTTCGGATGAAGCGCGCGGTCAGGCGATGACACGATGTAGCCGCGGGTGTCCGCCGGATGATGGATGCGAAAGCTCGCCGTGCCATCATGCGCGCAGGAAGTGTCGCGCGTGAAATTGCTGGCCACCTGAAATTTTTTTTCTCCCCACATTGTCCAGCCCGGCGGTGGACTTTGCCGCGAGTTGTTTTCAAAATTATCGCTGAAGATCAGGCTCTCCTCGGCGGCTGCCGCTGAAAAAGAAATCACCAGCAGCAGCGACCAAACCCAATGCTTCGCACCAGCGGCGCAGTGTGGCTCCGGTTTTAGCGATGGGAACAAAGCGGTGGCGATTATTGCGTCTTCCAATTTTCGTCTGAAGTGACTTCGTTTTTT
>Ga0316217_10003491_pt1 | contig 17848 bp, 14 predicted proteins | sample 1anoAmetaG_FD_203633 | JGI IMG/M metagenome (GOLD analysis project Ga0316217, IMG submission 203633) | Freshwater microbial communities from Trout Bog Lake, Wisconsin, USA - 1anoA | ecosystem: Environmental > Aquatic > Freshwater > Lake > Hypolimnion/Profundal zone | place: USA: Wisconsin...
GGGCGGAATCGCCGCCGGTGGCAATCTTGTTTTGCGTAGCGTCAGGCATCCTTGCCTGACGTGGAGGGCGGCATCCCTGCCGCCCGGAACCGGCGTGGGTTGGGTTGGGTCGCACGGATACTCCCACGCGCCCCGGTTGGTGCGCGGCTCTTTCCGCCGGGCTGGGAAGCCCGGCTCTACGGCCGGCAAGGATGCCCGCCGCTAAGGCGTAGCGTCAGGCATCCCTGCCTGACGTGGAGGGCGGCATCCCTGCCGCCCGGAACCGGCGTGGGTTGGGGTGGGTCGCACGGATACTCCCACGCGCCCTGGTTTGCGCGAGGCTCTTTCCGCCGGGCTGGACCGCCGTCGCGCCATCGTGGCGTCAGGCGCTCCGCCCGCATCACGCATCACGGATCACGCATCACTCCTTATGTTTTGTGGGCTTTTTTGCAGGAGTCTAATGTTCCGGCGGCAAACGATTGAACTTTTTTTGCTAAGCAATTGACAATTTATGCGAAGCCGCCATGTTCTTTCCGGGGCAGAATAGCCCCCTGTAATGGTACCGAATCAACATCCTTATCTGGTGCTGGTAATGCTCATCGCGTTGGCGGTGGGCTTTGCCTTGGGGCCGCTGGCCCTGGCGTGGCTCTGGGCGAGGTTCTTTTCGCCCCAGAAACCGGGCAAGGACAAGAACGCCATTTACGAGTGCGGCTTGGAGTCCAAGGGCGACGCGTGGATTCAATTCCGCTCTGAATACTACCTCTACGCCATCATCTTCCTGGTGTTTGACGTGGAAACCATTTTTCTGCTGCCCTTTGCGGTGTCCTTTACCACCCTGCCAGCGGGGGCGTTTGTGGCCATCCTGATCTTCATCCTGCTGCTGGTCGAAGGCCTGGTCTGGGCCTGGCGAAAGGGATTTTTGGTCTGGAAATGAACTGATTGCCATGATTGACGAAGGCTTAAAGAGCGAACTCCAGAAACAAGGCGTCTATGTGACGACCTTGGAGGATCTGTATAACTGGGGCCGCGCCAATTCGGTCTGGCCGCTGACGTTCGGCCTGGCCTGCTGCGCCATCGAGATGATGGCGGCGTCCATGGCCCGGTTCGATCTGGCGCGGTTCGGCGCGGAGGTGTTCCGGCCCTCGCCCCGGCAGGCGGATTTGATGATCGTGGCCGGCACGGTGACCAAAAAGATGGCGCCGCTGGTGGTGCGCCTGTTCAACCAGATGCCCGAGCCAAAATATGTCATTGCGATGGGTGCCTGCGCCATTTCCGGCGGGCCGTTCAAGCAGGGCTATAACGTGCTCAAGGGCATTGACCGGTATCTGCCGGTGGACGTGTCCATTCCCGGCTGCCCACCGCGGCCGGAGGCCCTGATCCACGCCATCATGACCTTGCAGCAGAAAATCCTGGCCCAAAAGCTCACCGGACCGGATCGGCCGCGCCATTTGAACGCCGACGTGCCTGGCGAGTTTCCGGTGCCGGCCTACGGCGAACATGATCTGGAACCGCCGAAGAATCCCGACCTCTGGCATCCGCCGGAGATCAAACGCTGAACTGTGAAGACGCTTGAACACAACCAGAGGATGAGGATGAGCATGAGGATGATCCCTGTTGCCCAAGGCTGAACTGTGGAAACACTCGAACAAATCAAGGCCCGCCTCGAAGCCGCGCTGCCGCTGACCAGGCTCGATATCTTGCCAAACGAATGTCCGGCGGGCGACCGCTCGCTGCTGGTGGATGCCGCCAGTGGTTTCGCCGTGGCCAAATTTCTCCGCGACGACGCGCTGTTGAAGCTGGATTACTGCTCGAATGTCACCGGCATTGACTGGCCGGAGAAGGAACTCACCGAGAAAATCAAGGTGAAGAAAACCGTGGATGGCGTGGAAAAGGAAGTCGAGGAGGTCAAAAAGACCCTCCGCCCCGGTTTTCTGGAAGTGGTTTATCACCTGTATTCGATGGAACTGAAACACGGCCCGGTGGTGCTGCGGCTGCGCACGGCCAATCGCACCGATAGCACCCGCCTGCCCTCGCTCACGCCGCTGTGGCGGGGCGCGGAATTTCAGGAGCGCGAGGTCTATGATCTGTACGGCGTGATTTTCGAGGGGCATCCCGATTTGCGCCGCATATTGATGTGGGACAATTTCGTGGGTTTCCCCATGCGGCGGGATTACGTGGCGCCGGACGATTTTGAATACGAGCCTACGCCGCACGACGAGGTTTTGGAAGAGGCGAAAAAGCACTATCCAGCCGAGCCGAAAGCGGAGGTGAAGCCATGAGATTTCCGCCTAAAACGTCACGCCGTCAATCGGAGCGCCGAGCAGCGGCTCGGCTTGATGGAAATTCAATCGCATCAGGCCGAGGTGGTGCTCGGCGCTCCGGCGTCGCGGAGGTGAACCCATGAGCGCGCTGGCCGAAATACCCCCGAAAAGTTTCGCGGTGACGCCGAAACTCGACGCCCAAGGCGAGCCGATGGGCGAATTGCTGGAAGTCTCCATGGGACCGCATCATCCGTCCACCCATGGCGTGTTTCGCATGGATGTGGTATTGGATGGCGAGGAAGTGGTGAAACTCAAACCGGTATTCGGCTACCTGCACCGCAACCACGAGAAAATCGGCGAGAACATCTCCTATCTGGCCACCATGCCGTACACGGATCGGCTGGACTATTTCTGTTCGATGACGAACAACTGGGGTTATGCGCTGACCATCGAGAAACTCGCGGGGCTGGGGGTGCCGGAGCGCGCCGAGTACATCCGCGTGATCATGGCCGAACTCACGCGCCTCCAGAATCACACCTGTCTGATCGGCTTTTTCGTGCAGGACATGGGCGCGCTCGGCACGCCCATGATGTACGCCTTCCGGGAACGCGAGAAAATCCTCGACCTGTTCGAGTCTGTCAGCGGCGCGCGCATGATGTGCAATTACATGCGCTTCGGCGGCGTGCGGGTGGATGTGAACGACGCCTGGCTGGCGCAGGCGAAAAAAGTCACGGACGAATACGGCTTTTTCCTGGACGAATTCGAGAAGTTCCTGACCGCCAACGAGATTCTGCTCGCCCGGACGCAATTCGTGGGCGTGCTGCCCAAGGCCCTCGCCGTCAGCGCCGCCATCACCGGCCCGATGCTGCGCGCCGCCGGGGTGAATTACGACCTGCGCAAGGTGGACAAGTACGGCATTTACAGCCGGTTCGATTTCCGGGTGCCGGTCGGCGAGCACGGCGATATTTATGACCGCTACATGGTGCGGGTCTTGGAAATGCGCGAGAGCATCAAGATTTTGCAGCAGGCCCTGCGCGACATTCCCGCCGGGCCGGTCATGGACCCCAAGGCGAAACTGCGCGGTTTCCGCCCGAAACCCGGCGAGATTTATGGCCGCGTGGAGGGACCCAAAGGCGAACTCGGCTTTTACGTTATCAGCGACGGTTCGCCAAATCCTTATCGTTACCGGGTGCGTCCACCAAGCTTCATCAATTTGACAATTCTGGAGGATATGTGCCTGGGTCACAAAATTTCCGACGCCGTGGTCATTCTCGGCAGTGTGGACATTGTCTTGGGTGAGGTGGACCGATGAAAACCTATCCCCATTGGATGTTGGATGTTGGATGTTGGATGTTGGATGTTTCCAACGGGAAATTTCCGAACATCGAACATCCAACATCGAACACCCAACATCCAAAGGATTCCCAATGTTAGGCGAGCAAATCATCAAAGGCATGGCGGTGACTGCCAGGAACTTCTTTGGGAGCTATGTCTCGAAGGATCGCCTGACCACCGTGCAATATCCCGAGGAGCGCCTGGCGCAGAAGGGCAATACCCGGCAGTTCCCGATGCTGGTGTATGACAACGATCCGGAAAAAGGCCTGCGCTGCGTGGCCTGTCAGATTTGCGAGAAGGAATGTCCGCCGCAGTGCATCTACATCGTCAAGAGCAAGGACAAGAAGCCCGATTACAAAGGCCAGCCGCAATTGTATCCGGCGGTATTCGACATTGATGTTTCGGTCTGCATGAGCTGCCAGATTTGCGTGGAGGTCTGCCCGTTTGAGTCCATCAAGATGAACACGGAGTTCGAGCTGAGCACGGACGACCGCTTCGAGGGGTTGCTCCTGCATAAGCAGGACCTCGCGAAGTCCAACGAGTATTACCGCCAGTTGCATCCCGACGACGCCCGGGAATCCGACGCTGCGCTGGCCGTCGAGAAAGCCAAGGCCGAGGCCAAGGCCAAGGCCGCCGCGGAAGCCAAAGTGAAGGCGGAAGCCGAAGCCAAGGCCAAAGCCGCCGCCGCCGCTGCCGCTGCGCCAATCGGGGCGCCGACTGCAACGCCAGCGCCAGCGGCAACCAAACCGGCGGCACCAGCAGCCAGCGCGCCGGTGCCTGCAACGCCTGCGGTCCCGGCAGCACCAACATCAACAACAGGGGCAACAAAATGAATATGGCGCGATTCAAAAGAAATCTTTTGAGCGAGTGGACATCGCCAGCACACCACGCTGGGAGCGTTTCTCCCTCTCCGCGTTTTGCGGAGTCGGCGGAGCAAAATGGGGAGAGGGCCGGGGTGAGGTGCCACGTTTCACCATTTAATCGCGGTGAAGCGGCCTGAAGGCCACGCTTCGACAAAACACGTTACAAATCAAGAACAACAACTTTTTAATCAATGTTCGATAAGCTCGATCAAATTTTTGTGACCGCCCTGCACTGGCTGGTGGGCTTCCTGCCGGAAGCCTGGCAGCCGGCTGCCAGTTCGCTGATTTGCATCGCCTTCATCCTGACGGTGTTTCCCGCCCTGTTTTCCATCGTCACGATTTTCGAGCGCAAGGGCATTGGGCGCATCCAAAATCGCTACGGCCCCAACCGCGTCGGCATCCCGTTCACGAAAATCCGGCTCGCGGGCTTCGGCCAGTTCTTGCCGGACGGCCTGAAAATGCTGACCAAGGAGGACATCGTGCCGCGGAACGCGGACCAAATCGTGCATTTTCTCGCGCCGGTTGTCCTGCTGATTCCCGTGCTGCTCACTTATGCCGTGCTGCCTTTCGGCAAGAACATGACCCTCGCCGATTACGACGCTGGCCTGCTGTTTTTCCTGGCCGTGGGCGGCGCGGTGGAGGTTTCGGTGTTCATGGCTGGCTGGTCGAGCCGCAACAAATACTCGCTGCTGGGCGCCATGCGCGCCATTGCCCAGATGCTCAGCTACGAAATCCCGCTCATCCTGAGCGCGGTGACGGTGGTGATGATGGTCGGCTCGCTCAACCTCTCCAAAATCGTCGCGGACCAGAATCAATACACGTTTGGCCTCGCGCACTGGCATGTGTTCACGCCGTGGGGCCTGGCGGGCTTCCTCCTCTTTTTTGTCGCGTCGCTCGCCGAATCCAATCGCACGCCTTTCGATTTGCCGGAAGCGGAATCGGAAATCATCGCGGGTTATTTCACGGAATATTCCGGTTTCAAGTTCGCGCTGTTTTTCCTGGGTGAATATCTCGGCATGTTCGCCATCACCGGCCTGGGCATCACGCTGTTCTTGGGCGGCTGGACCGCGCCGTTCGCGTGCTTGCAGTGGATTCCCTCCTACGTCTGGTTTTTGGCGAAGATTCTGGCGATTGTGTTTGTGTTCATCTGGATTCGCGCCACGCTGCCGCGGCTGCGCATGGATCAACTGATGAACTTCGCGTGGAAATTCATGCTGCCGCTCGCGCTCATCAATATCGTGGTCGCCGGCATCTGGCACTACATGGCCCTGCTCCCCGGCTGGGAGCGCTGGCTGGTTTGCAGCGCGATTCTGGCCGGCGCCTACGTCATGTTCGGGCTGGGCCTGATGCACAAACAAAAACTGGGCATTCGCGTGTACAAATTTGCGGAATGAAACGGACTCATTATATCGTTGAAGCGTCAAAGCGTTGCAGCGTTGCAGCGGGGGGAAACTCCGCGCCCCGCGCGCTGCCGTTTCAACGTTTCAACGCTTCAACGCTTCAACCTTTCACGCCCTAACCATGCCCGTCACCCTCATTCTCACTGCCATCGTGCTGCTGTTCGCGGCCGTCGCCGCCATGAGCCTGCGCAATCTGGTGCATTGCGCGCTGATGCTGGCGATTTCGTTCTCCGGCATCGCGGCGATCTATTTGCAGCTCAACGCGGAGTTCGTCGGCTTCACCGAGATTCTGGTCTATGTCGGCGCGGTGGCCATTCTGATTGTGATGGCCATTTTGCTGACCCGCAGCGGCGAGGCGCCCGATAAAAGCGTGCTGACTTCCGGCTGGGCAGCCGGCGTCGCAGTCACGGCCATGGTCTTTGTGATCCTCGGCTGGGCCATCTTGAACAGCACCGGGCTGCCGTCAACCGTGACCTCGGCGCCGTCGGCCACGGTCAAGAACATCGGCGACGTGCTCATGACGACCTACGTGCTGCCGCTCGAAATCATCGCCTTGATGCTGACCGCCGCGATGATCGGCGCGGTGATCATCGCCTTCCGCGAGGAGGAGCCGAAAACGAAGATGGAAGATGGAAGATGGAAGATGGAACAACCGTCCACCCCGTCCACCCCGTCCATGCCGTCCTCCATCCTCCATCCTCCATCCTCAACTGGAGGTCAACCATGACGCCTTTACAAATCTGCCTCCTCACTTCCGCGCTGCTCTTCGCCACCGGCTTCGCCGGGGCGGTCACGCGGCGGCACGCCATCCTGGTGCTGATCGGCATCGAATTGATGCTCAATGCGGCCAATCTGAATCTGATCGCCTTCTGGCGTTTTGGCCCGCATCCCGAACTCCTGACTGGTTTCATCTTCGTGCTTTTTTCCATGGCCCTGGCAGCGGCCGAGGCGGCCGTGGGGCTGGCGCTTGTCATTGCCATTTATCGCCACAAGAAAACGTCAAACTTGGATGAAGTAAGGGATTTGAAGGGCTAAATCAATCAGTGAAAATTTCAACACTTAGACGCCAGATCGCCAAGACGCAGCCCGATTCGGAATCGGGATTGCCCCTTGGCGCCTTGGCGCCTTGGCGTTAAAGAAAAAAATGAATTGGATCGTGCAATATCTGTGGTTGATTCCCGCGCTGCCGCTGGCGGCGGCGGGCATCATTGCGGTGAACAAGCAGCCGCAGCGCAAGCTGGCGGCCACCCTCGCCATCGGCTCGATGGCCCTTGGCTTCCTGCTCTCGCTCTGCGCGTTTGCCGCCACCCTCCACCACGGCGAGGGCGCGTTCCGCGAGGTGTACAGCTTTAATTGGCTCCAATTTGGCGGTCCGCAAAACTGGCTGCAACTCGGCTGGGTGCTTGATCCGCTCACCGCCGTCATGCTGATGATGGTGACTTTCGTGGGCATGTTGATTTTCATCTTCAGCGTGGGCTACATGGCCCACGACCAGAATTTCATGCGGTTCTTCTGCTTCCTGGCGCTGTTTGCGTCAGGCATGCTCGGCGTGGTCATCGCCAACAACTTGTTTCTCTTTTTCGTCTCGTGGGAAATCGTCGGGCTGACCAGCTATCTGCTCATCGGCTTCTGGTACCACAAGCCCAGCGCGGCGGCGGCGGCAAAAAAAGCCTTCATCACCACGCGCATCGGCGATCTCGGCCTGCTGCTCGGCATGGTCTGGCTGTACGCGCAAACGGGGACGCTGAATTTATATGACCATGGCAAAGGCTGCCTTGAGGCCTCGGCGCTTTCGCAAATGGCCACGCACGTCACCATCGGCGGACTCGGAGTGACGACGGCCATTGGCCTGCTGATTTTTCTCGGCGCGGTGGGCAAATCTGGCCAGGTGCCCTTGCATGTCTGGCTGCCGGACGCAATGGAAGGCCCCACACCTGTCAGCGCGCTCATCCACGCGGCCACGATGGTGGCGGCGGGTGTTTTCCTCGTGGCGCGGGTTTATCCGCTCATGGCCTTCGGCGTGCCGCTGACGGAACACGGCGCGTCCGTCACCACCGCGTTGACCGTGGTGACCTGGGTGGGCGCCATCACCGCGATTTTTGCCGCGAGCATTGCCGTGGCGCAAAACGACATCAAGCGCATCCTGGCTTACTCCACGGTTTCACAGCTTGGCTACATGATGATGGGCCTGGGTGTGGGCGGCGTGGCGGTGGGCATGTTTCATCTGATCACGCACGCGTTTTTCAAGGCGCTGCTGTTCCTTGGGTCTGGCTCGGTCATCCACGGCTGCCACGAGGAACAGGATGTGCGCAAAATGGGCGGGCTGAAAAAATACATGCCGGTGACGTTCGCGGTGTATGGGATTGGCATGTTGGCGCTCTCCGGTTTCCCGCTTTTCTTCTCGGGTTTCTGGAGCAAAGACGAGATTCTCCACCACGCGCACAAATGGCCGGTGTCGCAGATTCCGTTTTATCTGGGCTGCGCTGGCGCGCTATTCACCGCCTTTTACATGACCCGGCAAGTGGCGCTGGTGTTCTACGGCAAGTACCGTGGTCCTGCAGACGCATCGACCCACGATCAACCCCATTCCTCGCATTCTTCCCATTCGTCCCATGCCGCCACCGAGGACGGCCACGGCGCTCCGCACGAAAGCCCCGCGGTCATGACCGTCCCGCTGATCATCCTGGCCGTGTTCGCCATTTTGCTGGGTGTCCTCGGCACGCCGGCCTGGCCGTGGTTTGAAGGCTACCTGAAGGGCGAGGAAACCCTTCTGAATTGGAGCCGCTTTAGCGATACCTGGGTGTTGATGCTGATTTCCTCCGTGATTGTGCTGACCGGTATCACCCTGGGGGTGTTTCTTTACGGCAAACGCCAGCGGCAAACGGCGGAGGAAAAGGACGTCTTGGAAGCCGCGCAACCGGTCATCTTCCGGATTCTGCAAAACAAGTATTATTTTGACGAACTCTACGAGCATACGGTGATTCGCTTCAACGCCTTCGCTGCGAGCTTTTGCGATTTCCTGGATACCTGGATTTTTGGCGGCGTGGTGCTGCTCGTTTCTTACGTGACCCTCGGTTTGGCCTGGCTCTACCGGCTCACGGATGAAAATGTCGTGAACCGCGGCTTCGACACCGGCTGTGAATCGCTGCGTGCCAGCGGCGGCCTGTCCTCCAAACTGCACTCGGGCCGTGTGCAAACCTATCTCCGCGTCATCGGCGTGGCGTTGGTGCTGTTGATTTTGTTCCTGATCTGGGGACGCAAGGCATGAATCATTCTCTGACCATACTCACCCTGGTTCCACTGGTTGGCGGCATCATTGTCGCCGGCCTCGGCGCCGGACGAAATAACCTCGTGCGCGGCTTGTCGCTGTTCTTCAGCCTCATCGGGCTGACCGGCGCGCTGTGCCTGTGGACCCATTTCAATGGCACTTCCGGCGAGCTTCAATTTCAGGAAAAATTCCCCTGGGCGCCGCATCTGGGCGTTGATTATTTCCTGGGTTTGGATGGCCTCGGCCTCCTCATGGTGATGCTTACGGCGATGGTCACGCCGCTGGCGATTTTGGTCTCGTGGTCCATGAATGACCGCGCACATATTTATCATGCGCTCATCTTGTGGCTGCAGGCGGGCCTGTTTGGCACCTTCACCGCGCTGAATTTCTTCCATTGGTTCATGTTTTGGGAACTGGGCCTGATCCCCGCGTTTTTCCTTATTAAACTCTGGGGCGGACCGAAACGCGGCCCGGCGGCGACGCAGTTTTTCATCTATACCATGGTCGGCAGCGTGGCTTTGCTGTTGAGCTTTCTGGCGATCTGGCTCGCCACCAAGACGGCGACGGAACCGGGTTGTTTCGATTTCATCACGCTGGCCGGCATGGCGAAAAGTGGCCTGCTCACCACCAAATTGCAGACCGCCTTCTTCGGCTGCAAGAACATCGGCCTGATCATTTTCTTTGGCGCGTTTCTTGGCTTTGCGGTGAAAGTGCCGGTGGTGCCGTTCCACACCTGGTTGCCCGCCGCGTATTCGGAAGCGCCCAGCGCGGTGACGATGTTGCTGACCGGCGTCATGTCGAAGATGGGTGTCTATGGTTTCCTGCGCATTTTGCTGCCGATTTTCCCCGAGCAAATCCGCCACGTGCTCACACCGCTGCTCTGGCTGGCGGTGGCGACCATCGTGCTCTCCGCGTGTGCTGCGTTCGCGCAGCGCGACCTCAAACGGATGATCGCCTACTCTTCTGTAAACCATTTGGGCTACTGTCTGCTGGCGATGTTTGCGGCGGTCGGCGCGGCCACGGGCGTAAAAGATGCGGCCATCCAAAAAGCCGCCGCGCTCGATGGCGTGATGCTGCAAATGTTCAACCACGGTCTGACCGCCTCGGCGCTGTTCCTGTTCGTGGCGCTCCTCGAAAAGCGCAGTGGCGGGTTGCGCGGCCTCGAGGATTTCGGCGGCATCCGCAAAGTGGCGCCGGTGTTTACGGGGCTGATGGGCATTGCGATCTTCTCTTCGCTCGGCCTGCCGGGCTTGAATGGGTTTGTCGGTGAATTCCTGGTGTTCAAGGGCGTGTTTCCGCTCGCGCCGTGGGCGGCGGCGATTGCCACCATCGGCCTGCTGGTCACCGCCATTTTCCTGCTCACGCTCATTCAGCGCGTGTTTTGCGGTCCATTGAACGCGCGCTGGGCCCAACTGCCCGACCTCACAACGGCGGAACGCTTTCTCGTGCTCCCCAGCATCATCCTGATGTTCGTGCTGGGCGTCTGGCCGCAACTCATCCTGGGCACGATTGACGCGACGGTAGTCAAGTTGGTGGAAAAAATCACTTTCTAACATGTTAGCCTGGACCATCTACATTTCGTTCCTTGGCGTGCTGGTGCTGATGCTGCTGCCGCGCGACGCCGCGCGGGCGGCGCGCATCGTCGCGCTCTTCACGGCGGTGCTCGGCTGCGGGTTGGCGCTGGTTGGCGCGGTGCAACTGGCGCAACAAGGAAACGTGGGCGAGGCCGCCACCATCGTCAAAACCGCGTGGATTCCCGCCCTGGGGGCCACTTATTACCTGGCCGCCGACGGCATCAGCCTGGTGCTCGTCGTGCTCACCGGTCTTGCGGCCATCGCGGGTATTTTGTTCTCGTGGAACGTGGAAAAGCGCACGAAGGAATTCTTCGCGTTTTATCTCGCGCTCATCGGCGGCGTCTATGGTGTTTTCCTGAGTTTCGACGTGCTGCTGCTGTTCGTGTTTTATGAGCTGACAATCATCCCGAAATATTTCCTGATCGCGCGCTGGGGCAGCACCCGCAAGGAATATGGCGCGATGAAGCTGGCGCTGTACTCCTTTGTGGGCAGCCATCTGGTGCTTATCGGTTTGATCGCCGCGTGGGTCGTGGCGCGCGGGCAGCTTGGTCATGCGTCGCTGGATTTGGTGGAGTTGTCAAAGGTTGCCTTTCCGGCCAGCTTTCAACATTGGGTGTTTCCGCTCGTGTTCATCGGTTTTGGCATTCTGGCGGGCATCTGGCCGTTTCATACGTGGGCGCCGACCGGCCACGTGGCCGCGCCGACCGCGGGTTCGATGCTGCTCGCCGGGGTGGTGATGAAGCTGGGCGCTTACGGTTGCCTGCGCGTGGCGATGGTGATGTTCCCCGAAGGCGCGCACGAATGGCAGTGGGCCATCGCGGCGCTGGCGGTCACCGGCATCATTTACGGCGCGGGCGTGGCGCTGGTGCAGCGAGATTTCAAATTCGTCATCGGCTATTCCAGCGTCAGCCACATGGGCTTCGTGCTGCTGGGCCTGGCGACGCTCAACACCATCGGGCTGGACGGCGCGGTGCTGCAAATGTTCTCGCACGGCATCATCGCCGGATTGCTATTCGCCGTGGTGGGCCGGATGGTCTATGACCGCACCCACACGCGCGATTTTAACGACCTCGAAAAAATGAACCTCGGCAAGCTGCTGCCGTTCGCGGGCGTCACGTTCACCATCGCGGGTGTGGCTTCGATGGGGCTGCCCGGGTTCAGCGGTTTCGTGGCGGAATTTCAAGTGCTCATCGGCGCGTGGCAGGTCTTTCCCAAAATGACCATGCTGGCCGGCGTGGGCATCGTCGTGGGCGTGGCCTATACGTTGCGCGCGTTGCAGAAGGCGTTTTACTCGGACACCCCGCCGGTGGCCCCTGACGGGCATGACCACCATGACGACCATCCCCTGGAGCCCATTTCCACGCCGGAACGCGTCGGGGCCGTGATGCTCATCGCGGCCTCGCTGGTGATCGGCCTTTTCCCCACCTTGCTCATGGATTGGATTGAACCTTGCTTTAAATCAGCCTTGTTCGCGCGGTTGCTGAACGGAGGTGGACAATGAATTCCACGGATTATCTCCAAATGCTCCGGCTCGCCGCGCCGGAAACAATCGTCACGGTCACCATGCTCCTGGTGCTCTCGGCGGACCTGACGGTGTTGCGCGGCAAATCCATCGCGGCGCGCTTCCACTGCGGCGCGCTGCTGTCCGTGCTGGGCTGCGCCTCGGCGGCGATGTTCGCTTTCACCCGGCACGAGCAGGTGGATCTGCTCAACGGCATCCTCCTCGTGGACCCGCGAACCGATTTCGTGAAGGTCGCGATCCTGGCGCTGACGATCTTCACCATCCTGATTTCCACTTCCGGCAAGTTCACGGACCACGTGGGCGAATATCTTTCCTTGATCCTGCTGGGCACCATCGGCCTGATGTTCCTCGTCAGCGCCGGGGATTTGCTGATGATCTTCGTCTCGCTCGAACTCGCCAGCCTCGCGCTCTATATCCTCACCGCCTTCAACAAGCGAAATGAACATTCCAGCGAGGCGGCGTTGAAATACTTTTTGTTCGGCGGCATGTCGGCGGCGTTTCTGCTGTTCGGTTTCAGTTTGCTGTACGGTCTTTCCGGTTCCACCAATTTGACGGATATCGCGCGCAGCCTCGCCGGCAAGGGCCTCGACCCGCTGCTGATGGTCGCGCTCGTCATGACCGTCATTGGCTTTGGCTTCAAGGTGGCGGCGGTGCCGTTCCATTTGTGGGCGCCGGACGCCTACGAAGGCGCGCCCACGCCCAGCGCCGCGTTCATCGGCGCCGGGTCCAAGGTCGCCAGTTTCTTCATTCTAGCCAAAATTCTAGCCGTCGGTTTCGCCGGCACGGAAGGCAGCGCCGTCGCGCACGGATACATCGCGGGCTGGACGCCGGTGGTGGCCGTGATCGCCGCGCTCTCGATGGTGCTGGGCAATCTCACCGCCATTGTGCAATCCAGCGTCAAGCGCCTGCTCGCGTATTCGGCCATTGCCCATGCCGGTTACATGCTGCTCGGCGTGCTCTCCAACACGGACGCCAGCCGGAGCGCCATGATGTTCTATGTCATCACCTATGGCGTGACGGTGATTGGCGCGTTCGGCGTGGTGACGGTTGTCGAGGAAGCCACGGGCGGCGACGCCTTGAAAAACTTTGCGGGCTTGAGCCGCCGCGCGCCGCTATTGTCACTGTGTCTGTTGGTATTTCTGCTGTCGCTCGGCGGCATTCCGCCGCTGGCGGGTTTCATCGGAAAATTCTTCCTGTTCAGCGCCACCGTGGCGGCGGATGGAAATAATCTTGGCCTGCTCTGGCTGGTGATTCTGGCCATTGCGATGAGCGCGGTGTCGTTCTACTACTACCTGCTGGTCCTAAAACAGGCTTACGTGGAGGACGCGCCCGAAGGCGTGCCCGCCATCCGGGTGCCAGTGGTCACCACGCTGGCGCTGGTGCTGCTCGCCGCGCTGGTCGTCCTGTTCGGCTGCGCGCCCAGTCTGCTCACGCAGTTCTTAGTGTAGCGGCGAGTGCCCGGCCAAGAGCGGCGGAAGGCCACGCGCTCACGGGAGCCTCGGGCATGCGCGTCAGCGTTTTGAACTCTCCAAACGCTTCGCGCCCACGGGAGCCGCCGCCTCTCGCGCCACCGTCGTCGCGCAAGTGGTGGACACCAGCGGAAATACAAATATATTCAATGGCATGGTCGAACGCGACGGAAAATTCTGGGTGGAAAACCTGCCGGCGGTGAGCGGCACGAATTAGCTCACCCTGACAGTCACCGATGCGGCGGGCAACGTGGCCGTGACCAACATTGTTGTCTTGCCCGGCGCGATTGCGCTGACCATCACCATGCCCGATGCCAGCCAACTGTGGAATCAAAGCCTCACGGTGTCTGGGACGATCAGCGATTCGGCGGATTAGGGTCAAGGACGGGTCAGGACGGGGTCCCGCATAACACAAAAATACAGAACAACACGACAAAACACAGAAAAAACAGATTTTACAGTGGGGGGGGGCGTTCCGCCATCACACCGCACCTATCCACGGGCGATCCGAGTTCTTGTATCCGGCCCTCTGGGCCTCGGTGGCTCGGTGGTTCAAAATGTCGCCTTTTTTGCGTCCTCTGCGTTTGCCCGGCTCGTAAATCCACGAAAACCCCAGTGAATCCTCAAAAATCCAGCCTAATCGCACCCAATCCAGCCCTTTTTTCTTCGTTTCCTTTGTTGCCTTCTGTTGAAAATAAGTCCGCCCAGGCTGGCACATCGCGGCCCTTCGGCCCCCCGTCCTCTGGGCGTTGGATGTTCGATGTTGGATGTTGGGTGTTGCGGCTCGCCCTCGCCCTCTGACCTCTTTCCTCCACGTCTGGCCGGGATGCCTGACGCCACCTCGGCGGCGCAACTCCCCGCACAAATTTCTCGCTTTCTGGTCTCATCCGCCGAAAAATGAGCGGCACATGACCGATTTCCTGCGCAAAATCTGGAGCTTCGTCCGGCCTTACCGGGGACGCTTCTTTCTCGGGCTGCTCTGCGGCACGGGTTATGGCGTGCTCAACGGTCTGCTGATTGCCACCGTCAGAATCGTCGTCCAACTCGTATTTGAAGGCGAATGCGATTTGCATCAGCAGCTCGAAAAGGCCCCCCATTGGATTCATCCGCTCACCGACCGGCTGGCCTCCCTCATCCCGCCTTTGCCCGCGCCCAAGGTGAGTGACCATGTCGCGTGGATACTGGTCATCGGCGCCATCCCGCTAATCATGCTGCTGCGGAACACCCTGCAATATTTGAGCATCTACCTGACCAATTGGTCGGCCATGCATGCCATTGCCGATATTCGCACCAAGCTTTTCAGCCATCTGCAAAACCTGTCGCTGGGCTTTTTTAATCGCGCCAGCACCGGCGACCTGATTGCGCGCATTACCAACGACACCCAGGTGCTCTACGGGATCATTGGCGGCACCTTTGCCTCCGCCGTCAAAGATCCGATCACGATCGTAATTCTCGTCGGTTACCAATTGGCCACGAACACCACGCTGACGATGATTTCCATTGTGGTCTTTCCGGTCTGCATCCTGCCCATCGTTATCTTCGGGCGCAAGGTCCGCAAATCCGCCCGCGCCGTGCAGCAACACAATGCGGAACTCACGAATTTGATGCACGAATCGTTCACCGGCAATCGCGTCATCAAGGCCTACAACCTGGAGGAAACGGTCAGCGCGCAATTCCGCGCCACCACCCAAAAATACGTCGGCCAGATGATGCGCGTCATCCGCGCCAATGAAATTCCCAGCCAGCTCATGGAGTTGTTTGGCGGGCTTGGCGTCGCCCTGGTTTTCTTCTATGTCGTCAATTTGCCCAAGGACCAGCAGCCCAAGGAGGCGGACTTCCTGACGTTTGTCTTGAGCATTGTCTTGATTTATCCGCCGCTCAAATCGCTCACGCGGCTGCACAACCAGTTGCATCAGGCGCGCGCCGCCAGCGAACGCGTCTTTGAATTGCTGGCGATGAGAAATTCCGTGCCGGAACCCGTCGCCCCCAAGATGCTCCATGCGGACAAGGCCGACATCGTGTTTGAGAACGTGGATTTCAGTTTCGGCGACAAACCGGTGTTGCGGAATATCAACCTCACGGTCAAAGCCGGCCAGATGGTTGCACTCGTCGGCGCCAGCGGTTCCGGCAAGACGACCATGGCGAACCTGCTGCTGCGCTTTTACGATCCGTTGCGGGGCGTGGTTAAGATCGGCGGCGTGGATCTGCGCGAGGTGCGGACGACTGATCTGCGCAACCAGATCGCCGTGGTGGCGCAGGAAAATATTCTGTTCAACGACACCATCCGCCGGAATATCGAGCTTGGGCGGCTCGGCGCGAAGGAGGATGAGATTGTCGCCGCCGCCACCCATGCGCACGCCATTGAATTCATCGCCCAAAAGCCACAGGGTTTTGACACCGTCATCGGTGAGAAGGGCGTGTCGCTGTCCGGCGGCCAGCGCCAGCGCATGGCCATTGCCCGCGCGGTGTTGAAAAGCGCGCCGATTCTGGTGCTCGATGAGGCTACCAGCGCGCTGGACACGGAATCCGAGCGGGCCGTGCAGACCGCCTTGGATGAACTAATGAAGGACCGCACCACGATTTGCATCGCCCACCGTCTTTCCACGGTCTTGCATGCCGACCTGATCGTGGTCTTGGATCAAGGCCGGATCGTGGAACAGGGCCGGCATGACGAGCTCGTCAAGCGCGGCGGCATCTACCAAAAACTATACGAATTGCAATTCGCGTCGTGAGCGACCGGCCTGAAAACATAGTGGCACGGGCGTCCCGCCCGTGTGTTTCTGATTTGAACCGCACGGGCGGGACGCCCGTGCCACTGCCGCCAAAAAAAATCCTCGCGCTGCAATTCAAGTACTTCGGCGACGCCGTGCTGCTGACGCCCGCGCTCCGGACGTTGCGCGGCCATTTTCCGCACGCGGAAATCCACCTGCTCGCGCCCGAGGAAATCGCCCCGCTGTTCCAGCAGCTCCCGTGGTTGACCCGCGTCTGGGCCATGCCGCGCCGGCGCGGCCGCGCCACCCTGCGTGAAACCTGGCCGCTTCTCCGGGCCTTGCGCCGGGAACACTTTGACCGCTCGGTGGATTTCGCCAGCAACGACCGCGGCGCAATCTTGAGCCGGCTGATCGGCGCCCGGCAACGGCTCGGCTGGAACGAGCGCGGCGGCTTTTTTGGCCGCAGATATTGCTACACCGCCACCGTGACGCCGACGGAGAATCCGCCGCACGAATCGGTCCGGCTGGCCCAGCTTCTGTCCGGCTGGCAAGTCCCGCCACCAGCTTCACTGGAAACCGAAATTTTCGCCGATGCCGCGCTGGCGGAGGCAGCCAGAAACCTTTTGCCATTGGACGGCACCGTACTTTGCCACGTGGCATCCAGCCAGCCGAGAAAGGAGTGGCCGCTGCCGCATTGGGCCAAATTTCACCGGCTGGCCACCGCCGCCGGACGGCAGGTCGTGTTCACCACCGCGCGCGGCGAACGCGAATCCGCGCTGCTGGCCGATTTGGCAAAGCTCGCGCCGGACGCGCGGATTTTGCCGGTCATTGCCGAACTGCCATTGTTCCTGGCCGTGCTCGCGCGGGCAAAAGTGTTCGTTGCCGGCGACACCGGGCCGCTGCATTTCGCTGCTGGATTGGGCGTGCCCACCATTGCACTGTTTGGCCCCACCTCACCCGTGCGCTGGGCGCCCGTGGGGGAACGGCACCAGGTTTTGACCGGCGGCGCCTGCGGCTGCGAAGGCAACTTCGCCGTCTGCCACGCGGAACGGCATTGCCTGGCGCGGATTTCCCCGGCGCAAGTCCTGGACGCGGTGAATCACACTCTGCTTGCACCATGAATGACACTCTCCCAACCACCTGGAGCGCGGACCTTCTTGTCCGCCAGTCGTCGCCAACCTTGCTCGAAACATGACTTCCACTCCCCCAACCACGCCGCGCCAAGCCTGGGCGGACGTGCTGCTCATGATCGTCTTTGCCGCGCTCTTGTGGCTGCCGACGGTGGATTATTTCGGCCATATTGATTGGACCAAGCCGCTGGACGAAAACCGGATGCCGGCGCCCCGTCCCCGGCTAACCAAGCTGGACCTGGCCGGTCTGCGGGCTTATGTGGCGGCTGCGGAAACCTGTTTCAACGACCATTTTGGCTTTCGGCGGCGGCTGGTCCGCTGGAGCCAGCAGTGGAA
>Ga0316217_10003492_pt1 | contig 17847 bp, 5 predicted proteins | sample 1anoAmetaG_FD_203633 | JGI IMG/M metagenome (GOLD analysis project Ga0316217, IMG submission 203633) | Freshwater microbial communities from Trout Bog Lake, Wisconsin, USA - 1anoA | ecosystem: Environmental > Aquatic > Freshwater > Lake > Hypolimnion/Profundal zone | place: USA: Wisconsin...
ATTTGCTCCAGGACGTGCCTCAGTATGTGGAGGCGTGTTTGGACAATATTCCCGCCTCGGGTGCTACGGTCAGCTTTACGGCCCACTCCACGATTGACGGTGGGTACACGTTTGGATTGGGAAGTGTGAGTGTGTCCCCCAGTGCTGATTGTGCGGTCCCGAGTTGTCTGCAGATTGCCTGCCAGGCCGACATCGTGACGAGCTGCACTTATCCCGATGGCGCGCTGGTCGTGTTTCCGATGCCGACGGTCACCAGCACCTGCGCGTGCGGAAACCAGCCGACCATTCTCGCCTCCTGGCCCTCCGGGACCGGCAACCAAACGGTCTCGGGCAGTCCGGTGGCCGGCATTTTCCCCATCGGCGTGACGCCGGTAACCATCACCGCGAGTGATGGCTGCGGGCACTCCAATACTTGCACGTTCTCGGTCACGGTTACCGGTGAAAGTTCTCCTCCCGCCGGGGCTTGGGGCTTTTCGGACGGTAATTACCTGACGAATGGCACCTGTGAGGGTTATTCGGTGGCAGTGGACAACAACGGTAACGTATTTGTGGCGGGCACTTTCACCGGCGCGGCCAGCTTCACCGGGCGGCTGCCAATGTATCCGAGTGTCAATGGCGGCCAACCGATCACGCTCTATGCGGGCGGCAGCACCAATGAGGACGCCTTTGTGGCCAAATACGACACGACCGGTTACCTGTTATGGGCGACCAACGCCGGAAGCTGCGGCGGCATTGGGGCCCGAGGCGTGGCGGTGGACAGCGCCGGCGATTGCTTCGTGACCGGCGCCTTTGAAGGCTGCGCCTTTCTGAGTTATCAGTCCGACTTTTGCGGAGACTATGGCCTTTACCCCTTTGGTGCCGAGGACATGTTTTTGGCCAAATACGATCCCCAAGGAAATTTGCTCTGGGCCGTAAACGCGGGTGACACCGTGAACCAGGTCGGGACTACCACCGGCTCGGGCGTAGCGGTGGACAGCGCCGGCAATTGTTACGTGACGGGCGGCTACGCCCAGAGTCTGGGTTTTGGCAACAACCTGAATCCGTGTTATCCGGGAAGTTATTATCCGCCGGCGTCCTTGACCGGGCAGGGAAGCGGCGACGCCTACCTGGCCAAATACAGTCCGGCCGGCAATTTCCTGTGGGCGGCGAGTTCGACTTGCCCCACCAACGCGAGTGCGAGCAGCCGCAGCGTGGCGGTCGAAACGCTCAGTGGGACAACCTATGCTTGGATTGTTGGGATTTTTTATGGTGAGAATGTGAAATTTGGCACCCAGCCGGGTTTGTCCACCACGCCCTCAGGATACGGGAATGCGTTCGTGGTGAAATACACCGACAACGGGAACTCTGGAACTGTGGATTGGGCGCGACAGACGGTCAGCCAGACAACCTGCGCCACCTGCGATCCGGCCACCGGCTCCCAAGACGGTCGCGGCATTGGCGTGGACGCCAGCGGCAATTGTTACTTTGCGGCTTATTTCAACGGCAGTGTCACGATTGGCAGTTTGGCGCCGGTGACCGACCCGAATCCCCAAAGCGGGAGTTATGGCTTCACGGCAAACCAGCTCTATGATCATTTGGTTGGCAGTTTCGGTCCCACCGGCACGGCGCGCTGGATCATCAACGGCGGGCAGACGCTGGACAATGAATCGCGCAGTTTGGCGGTGAGCCCCGCCGGTAATGTTCTGGTGTGCGGAGAATATGGCGCCTCGGGCCAGTTCTATAACGGCGGCCAGGAGGTCATGCTCAACGAGTACGACTCCACCGGCGCCCAGTTACTGTCGGAAACGGGCGTGGCCTTCTCTCCGGACACGGCGGAAATCACTGCCGGCTGGGGCGTGGCGGCGGATGCCGCCGGTTGTTTCTACGTGACGGGTGGGTTCGACGATCCCGGCAACAGCCCTCCGTCTGACCCCGGCTTGGTCTTTCCCTATTTTCCGTCTCAGGAGGCTCTGGCCGCGCCCGGGGGACTGACGTCTATGTTCTTGGTCAAGTATTGTCCGCTGTGCGAAGGCGGGGTCGCGGGTTGCGTGGTGCCTCCGGGCAATCTGGTCCTATGGCTGCCATTTGACGAAACGAGCGGCACCACCTCGGCCAATATCGCTCCGGTCGTGAACAAAAACTCTGGCACCCAGGTGGGCGGCCCGACGGTGGTTTTGGGTTCATATGTGGACAACAGCCTCAGCTTCAATGGCTCGCAGTACGTCAGTGTGCCTGATTACGCGGCCATTGATCCCACCCCCACCCAAGGCTTTACGCTGGACGCCTGGGTCAACCGCGGCACCACCGGCCCCAACTCGCCGCCCTGCGTGGTGCTTGACAAACGCGATTCCACGAGCGGGGACGGCTACAGCCTGTCCGTTGATTACAGTCATGTCTTTATCACGCTGTCGGGAGACAACTACGACTCCAGCCCGGTGACGGTGCCGGCGGACGGCCAATGGCACTTCATTGCGGTGACGGTCCTGCCCGGGTCGCCGGGGCAGGGAGAAATCTATATTGATGCCAACGCACCGGTGCCGTTTACGCCCACGGCGGCCGATGCTGCGAATCTGGTTACGAGCGCGCCATTTCTGGTCGGCAAGTCCATCGTGGCTGGCAACCAGCCGTGGCAGGGCGGCATTGACGAAGTCGAGATGTTCGGTCGGGCCCTGGCGGCGAGCGAAATCAAGGGAATTTACAACGCGGGTCCTGCGGGCAAATGCAAGACGGCGGCCACCGAGACGTATCAAGTGGCCCTGGCCGCTGGCCTGAATTCGATCGCCAACCAGCTCGACAACGGCAACAACACTCTGAATGAAATCATGCCCGTTGTGCCGGATGGCAGCGTGCTTTACAAATACGTCAACAACGGCGCCAGCAGCACGTGGATCAGCTCCACCTATTCGGCGGCATCAGGCCAATGGCTCAACGGCAACGCAATTTCGCTCAATCCAGGCGAGGGCGCGTTTTTCCAGGCCCCCACGAACTTCTTCCTGGCGTTCCGGGGCACCCCGCACGTGCCGGTGTTGCCGGTCTTGCTTCCGAGCAGTTCTTGCTACTTGCTGAGCCGCCAGACCAATGACGTGGGCAATTACACCAACATCATAGGGACGACACCGGTAACCGGCACAAAGATGTACCAGTGGGATGGGGGCTCGGGGAGCTTCCTTGTATCTACTTTCTCCACGCGGAGCGGGAGCGGGTCCTGGAGTTCCGGCGGGGCGACCGGCCCCACGGTGCCGGTGGGGCAGGCCGTGTGGATATCCAACGGAGGAACTTTGCCGCCGATTCCCCAAAGCGTGACCTATCAAGGCATGCCGAGTACGGCGCAGGGTAATGCCTCGGTGGCGGTATCGGACGGTGAACTGGTTGTCTCCAACCTGACCAGCGGCGGCCAGGACGGCGTGACCATTTCCCTGCCGGGCGGCGTGGCTGGGTTGGTCGTGGCTTATCAGGCGCTGGATGTCTCGAATACGTTGCCGGTAGGCGCCAATCTTGAGGAACAGATCTTTGGCACTGCGGGACCGGTTTCAGACGGGTTGCTGGGCGAGGTTAAGGTAACCAAGCTGGGGACCACGAACTATTCCATCTCCGCGGACTTCAGCCCGGCTGGGGCGACCAACTATATGGTGCAAGCCTATCGCGGTGGGGTTTTGGTGGGCCAGGCCAACGGCGGCAATGGCTCGTCCCAGGTTGGCGCCGCCATCTGGCCGCCAGCGGGGGATTTGTATGATCCATTATTTAACATGGGCAATCTGGTGGAGGATTGGTTGTCTCTTTTCTTGGCGGCGCCCACTCCACTATACATAGGCACCAGCGTGGTCATCGCCGATCACTTGGTTTTCGCGCCCGGAAATGTGACCATGAGCAGCGCGCCAACGGCCCTTCAAATCACCGGTTCGCAGGTGCCGGCGCTTAACATCACCAACGAGATCGTGACGGCGGCTTACGCGAGCTTGCAGCCCACCGCTCTGGGCAATGCCACGCTGGCGGTTACAAGCGGCAGTCTGCTCATTACGAATTTGAGCAGCAGCGGCCAGGACGGCGTTACCATCTCGGTACCGGCTTCAGTCACCGGCATGGCCATGCAATTCGCGCCCCTGGATGTCTCAAGTCTGCCGGTCGGAGCCTACCTTCGCTCGCGGATCATTGGCACCGGCGGCAGCCTTTCCAACGGGGTGTTGGGCACGGTGACCACGACGGTCACGGGCCCCACCAATTTTACCATCGCGCCGGATTTTTCGCCGGTGGGAGCGACCACCTATTCGATGAAGGCGTATAATCAAGGTGCTTTGGTGGCGCAGGCCACCGGCTTAACCGGGCCGCTGGGCGGGGCGGGCATCGCCTTGCCGGGGCCGGACTGGAACTGGAATGTTTACGGCCCCGGCCTGACGGTTATTGGTTCCTATTCGTCGGACAGTCCTTGCTTTTCCTGCGCTTGGCAGATCTATTGGGGCAGCGATGCCGCGTTCGTTGACCAAGTAGTGATCACTCCGGAAAATGTGACCGTGTCCACCACGCCAACGGCGTGGCAGGTCACGGCCTCGCAAGTGCCGGCGCTCACTGTGACCGGGCTCTCCGTTTCACCATCAAAGATCAGCCTGCGCCCGGCGAATCACGGCGCGGTGCTCAACTGGTACGGCACCGGCCTGCTCCAAACGTCGCCGAGTTTGAACTCCACCAACCCGTGGCCCACACTTATCAACAGCGCTAGCCCCTACCAGATACCGATTGGGTTGACGAATACGTTCTACCGGATTCTGCAACCCGCGGGTAACTGAGAGCCGCCGGGGAAAGTGGTCAAACGAGCCTGCCGACACCGCGGTGAGACCTCCGCCTGCGGGCGGCAGGCCCGGGTCTTGGCCTCGGCGAACCTGACGAACGTGGCTTTTGGGCGACGTGCCTGAAAGCCCCCGGCGCGAACGGACAGTACGAAACCAAGAAGGAATGTTTGGCCAACCCCTTGGTGGCCTTCAACTCCTGCTCGAAACCGGGCGCGAGGAGGTTTTTCGTCTCGATCCGCACGCGGAGACGGCCGAACTGGTGCTGGCATGAAACGGCGGGCGCGGCTCGGCTATTTGCAGGAACACGGCTGTGTGCCGTTCCGCGAAGACGGCAGCCATGGCATCTAGAGCTACACCAGACCGAACGCAAGGAAGCCATTCCCAGCCACAACGAAAACAAAAATTTTCTGGCGCGTTCCATCTGTCAAAACTTGTCCGTGCCGGCACCACCAGGCGGCCGACCACCCTCCGAGTCTACATCCGTGCAGCAACACGCGTGAAATTCATGTTGAATTTCGGGCTTGAGGCTTGAGCCGATGCCGTTAATTTGATTGCACTTGAAACATCCCGAGCAAACCACGAAAAGGCGATCCTACTCACTACCGGCGGGGGTGATTTGTCTGCTTTTGTTCATCCTGCGAGCCTCTGCCGCCGTGCTCTACGTGAATATAAATGGCACCGGTCCGGTTTCTCCCTATTCAAATTGGGCCACCGCAGCGACCAATATCCAGAGCGCCATTGACGCCGCCAGCGCCGGGGATCAGGTCTTGGTCACCAATGGGGTGTATCAAACGGGTGGCCGGGCCATTACCGGGCAGTCGCTCCTGAACCGGGTTTGGGTTAGCAAAGCGCTGACGGTGCAGAGCGTCAATGGTCCCGCCGCAACCGTGATTCAAGGATATCAGATTCCCGGAGCCACGAACGCCGATGGAGCGATTCGTTGTGTCTATTTGACCAATGGCGCCGTGCTGGTTGGCTTCACCTTGACCAACGGAGCCACCCGGGGAACTTCCGGCGCTTCGAGCGAAAAACTGGGCGGCGGCGTATATTGTCGCGCCGCCACTGCGGTGGTGTCCAATTGCGTGATCATTCGCAACGCGGCCCTGTCCCAGGGCGGCGGCGCCTATCAGGGAGCGCTGTACGGTTGCCAGTTGACCGCAAATGTCGCGACGAACGGCGGCGGCGCGGCTTTTTCTACTCTAGTGAACTGCACTTTGACAGGCAACCTGGCTCTTTCAACCGGCGGGGCGGCCTATTCATCGAGTTTGACCAATTGTGTTCTGCTTACCAATTCCGCGGTATCCTCAGGCGGCGGAGCTTATTCAGGTACGCTGATTAATTGCACTCTGACTGGCAATACCTCCGTTTACGGTGGCGGCGCCTATTCCGCCAACCTCACCGGCAGCCTTCTGAACAGCAATTCTGCCACGAGAGGCGGCGGGGCTTATTCGGCAACCGTGTCGGGGTGTGTTTTGACGGGCAACACGTCCCTCAACGATGGCGGTGGCGCCTACGGCGGCACCCTCACCAACAGTGTGCTGATATCAAATTCCGCCCTCACTGGAAACGGGGGCGGCGCTTGTGCCGCTACGCTTCTTAATTGCAAACTGATAAACAACCAGTCCTCGAATGTCACGAATGCCCCCAGCGCGAATGCCGGGCTGGGTGGCGCGGCCTACCGCAGTTCGCTGAACAATTGCGCATTGATGGGGAATTTGGCGATCAACGGCGGCGGGGCTTATGCTGGCACCCTGAATGACTGCACCTTGACCGGCAACAGCGCGCTGTCCTCCGGTGGCGGCGCCTTTGATGCCACGCTGAACAATTGTATCACCTACCATAACTTCGCCGCGATTGGGCCAAACTATACCACCTTCAACGGCGGTTCCTTAAACTATTGCTGCACCACACCTTTGCCGGCCAATGCTTCCGGTTGCCTGACCAATGACCCGTTGTTGGTGGACGCGCTTCATTTAAGCGGCGTTTCTCCTTGCCGTGGCAGCGGCAACCTAACTTATGTTACCGGGACGGACATTGATGGTGAAACCTGGAGTAATCCGCCGTCCATCGGCTGTGATCAATTTAACGCCGCCACGGCTTCGGGCGCGCTGAGCGCGAGCCTTCAGGCTGATTACACCAATGTGAGCGCGGGATTCCCCGTCAATTTATCGGCGAACATCACCGGAGTTGCCAATGCCAATTCCTGGGATTTTGGCGATGGCACGGCGGTCAGCAACCGCATTTTTGTTTCACACAACTGGTTGAAGCCCGGAAACTACAATGTCGTCCTTCAGGCATTCAATAACAGCAACCCAGCCGGTGTCAGCGCGGCGTTGACCGTTCAGGTGGTCGCGCAGCCGATTTTGTATGTTTCCATGAACAACGCGACGCCGGTGGCGCCGTATGGCTCCTGGGCCGCAGCGGCGACCAACATTCAAGCGGCCGTGGATGCGGCGACAATACCGGGATCGCTGATTTTGGTGAGCAACGGTGTTTATGCCACCGGTGGCAGGATCGTTTTTGGCGCGACCAGCAATCGCGTGGTCCTGACCAAGCCTTTGACATTGCAGAGTGTGAATGGTCCCAATGCCACTTGGATCTCGGGCACTCCGGTGCTGGGAAACAATGCGGTGCGTTGTGTTTATCTCACCAATGGCGCAGGGTTGAGTGGATTCACGATCACCAACGGCGCGGTGCGGATGGCGGGCGATCCCGATCTGGAGCAAAGCGGGGGCGGCATCTGGTGCGCTTCCCCTTCAGTGCAGATAACGAATTGCGTCGTTGCCGGAAATTTTGCCGGCCAGCACGGCGGCGGCGTTTATTCCGGCACGCTGGCCAACTGCGCCCTGATGGCCAATTCAGCCAGTTCGGGTGGCGCCACTTATTGGGGCGTCTTAAGCAATTGTGCGCTCACGAACAACTCCGCCGCGGATGCCGGCGGCGCCGCCAATAGCGGCGCGCTGATGAATTGCCTGCTGTCCGCCAATGTCGCATCGAGTGGCGGTGGCGCGTTTGCGGCCACTTTGGCCAACTGCGTTATCTCCAACAATTCGGCGACCAATGGGGGCGGCGTCTATAATGGCTCGCTGGCGAATTGCAACGTCAGCTCCAATGCTGCGGCCGATTCAGGGGGGGCGGCGTATAATGCGACGCTGGTCAACTGCACGGTGGTGGGAAATATCGCCGGCTGCGGCGACGGCTATGGCGGCGGCGGAATCTATGGTGGAGCTCTCACCAATTGTGTCTTGAACAACAATGTCGCTTCCAACTCGCTGGGTGTGGGCGGCGGCGCTTATGGCGGGGTGCTGTTTAGCTGTTGGTTGACCAATAACTTTGCCCCCTTTGAGGGCGGCGGCGCATTTTCCAGCACCTTGATCAATTCGGTCTTGGTGAGTAATTCCGTCACGTTATCAACTTATTTGTCGAATTCCGGCCTGGCCTCGCCCGTTGGCGGCGGGGCGATCGCTTCCTCGTTGTCCAATTGCGTACTGGTGGGCAATTCCGGTTACATTGGCGGGGGGGCTTATTATTCCACCTTGAATAACTGTACCGTGGCGGGCAATACGGCGGGTGCGACTGGCGGCGGCGCCGATAGCAGCACGCTGAACAGCTGTGCGCTGACGGGCAACTCGGCCATGAACGGCGGTGGCGCCAATGGCGGCACGCTCAATAATTGCACCCTCACCGGGAATTCAGCCATCTTATACGGCGGCGGCGCCAATGGTGGGACGTTGAACAATTGCATCGTTTATTACAACTCCGCGGTCATCGGGGCGAATTACAACGGCGGCACTTTCAACTATTGTTGCACCACCCCTCTGCCCATGAGCGGCCCCGGCAATATTGCGGCGAATCCGCTATTGGCCGATCCCGCTCACGAAAGTGCCGCTTCTCCCTGCCGGGGCGCGGGCAACCCGGGTTACGTCTCGGGGGTGGACATTGATGGCGATGCCTGGGCCAATCCGCCTTCCATCGGCTGCGACGAATTTAACGCGCCCAGCGTCAGTGGCTCCTTGAGCGTAAGTGTGCAGGCGGATAGCACGAATGTGGCCGTCGGCGGGACCGTGAATTTTAACGCCGCCATTACCGGATCCGCCACCGCCAATGCCTGGAGTTTTGGCGACGGGACGGTATTGAGCGACGAGCCTTACGCGGCGCACAGCTGGAGCCTGCCTGGCAATTACCGCGTGACCATTCGGGTTTACAACAACAGCAATCCTGGCGGTGTCAGCGCAACGGCATTGGTGCAGGTGATATCGCAACCCGTGCATTATGTCTCGGCCGCGAACCCGCACCCGATGGCGCCGTACAATTCCTGGGCCACTGCGGCGACGAACATTCAGGATGCCATCAATGCTGCGACCGTTCCGGGCGCGTTGATTCTCGTCACGAACGGCAACTATGGTTATGGCGGCCAGGTGGTTTATGGCGGCTTGACCAACCGCGTGGCGGCAAGCATGCCTTTGAAACTGCAAAGTGTTAATGGGCCGGCGGTGACGTGGATCATCGGCAATCCCGTGGTGGACGACACCGCTGTTCGTTGTGTTTATCTGACCAATGGGGCGTCCCTGACCGGCTTCACCCTCACGAACGGCGCCACCCGCGCGGCGGGGGACCCGGACCAGGAAGAGAGCGGCGGCGGCGTCTGGTGCGCCTCACCGTCGGTCGTGGTTTCAAATTGTGTGCTGGCCGGGAACTATTGTTACAAAGATGCGTGCGGCGCCTATTCGGGAACGCTCCTGGGCTGCTCGTTGTTGTCGAACTATGAATTTGTCGGCCAATATTATGTGAGTGGCGAAGCCGCTTATTACACATTTCTGACCAATTGCCTGGTCGTTTCAAACAGTTGCCCGGGCGCAAACTTTTCCACGTTGAGCTATTGCCTGGTCGCCGCCAACACCGCCGACGGTGCTGACAATTCATTCCTGGACCACTGTATCATGGCCGCCAATTCCGGCGCTGGCGTAAATGCCAGCACGATTCAAAACAGCCTGGTCACCGGCAACCAAGGTTGCGGCGTTTATTCCTCCACGGCGGCTAACTGCATTATTTCCAACAATGCCTCCGGCGGGGCGAGCTTGGCAACCCTCGATCAATGCACGCTGATAAATAACATTGCAGCCATAGGCGGAGGGGCTTACAAAAGTACGCTCAATCATTGTCAATTGATTGGCAACGAATCCACCGGCAACTCTGGCGGCGGGGCATTCCTTGGCAGCCTTACGAATTGTCTCCTGATCAACAACGTCTCCCTCTACGCTGGCGGGGGAGCGGCCTTCGCCACCTTGGTGAATTGCACCGTGGTCAGTAATGTCGCGAGTATGAGGCTCTCCGGGGGCGGCGTCACGGGCATGGTGATAAGTGGCACCGAGTATGGCACACAAATCAATTGCATTGTTCAATACAACAGCGTTACGGACGGGGTGATAACAAATGTCAACAATTACACCAATGGGACTTTTTACAATTGTTGCACCACACCATTGCCCTCCGCCGGCAACATCGCAAATGATCCTTTATTTGCCGGGCTGACGACTGGCAATCTGCGGTTGCAAAGCAACTCGCCGTGCATCAATGCGGGCAGCAACACCTATATCGCCGACGGAACGGATTTGGACGGCCGTCCGCGCATCGTGGGCGGCACGGTGGACATCGGCGCATACGAGTTTCAAGGCGTCAGCACCAACGCTTTCATTGCCTGGCTCCGGCAATACGGCCTGCCTTTGGACGGCTCGGCGGATTTCGCCGATTCGGACGGCACCGGCATGAATAATTGGCAGAAATGGATGGCCGGATTGAATCCGACCAATCCGGCATCCGTGTTCAAACTTTCAGCACCAGCACTGACGAATAACCACGCAGGCATTGTGGTGAGCTGGTTCAGCGTTAACAACATCACTTATGACGTGCAACGCAGCTCAAACTTGGCGGCCGGTTTTTCCGTTATCGGCAGCAACATTCTTGGCCAGGCTGGCAGCACGGTCTTCACCGATGCCGGCGCCACCAACGGTGGCCCCTATTTCTACCGCATCGGAGTTCAATGAGATCCTTTTGGACCCGTTCGACCCGCGGACGAAGCGGCCCCTATGCGACCCCTCGCGCTCTGCGCCGTTGCTCCAACTCCGAGTGGATTTGCGGCTCCAGCAGTTCGAAGGGCTTGTAAAACAGCACCGGGAGGGCGCTCAGGAACAGAAAGATGGCCGGCAGCCAGATGAAACCGAACTCGATGCCTTTGAGCGCGGCGGGGGTCTGCTCCACATTTGGCTGATAACCGCAGCTCCCCATGATCCACAACGGAATGGCGCCGCCCAAGCCCGCGCCGGCCTTCAGGCAAAACGCCGCGCCGATGGCGGTGAGCAAGCCCGCAGCCCGTACCCCCATCTTCCATTCGCCATAATCCACACTGTCGGACAACACCGAGAATGGCATCGCCATGGCCATGCCGCTGGCCAAAAAGCCTAAAGTCCAGCCCGCCAGAATGATGGGCAGGGAATGACCGCAGCGCACACCGAGATACAGGATCAACTGGCCGAGCACCATGCCGAACAAACCCGCCGCCCACGCCGTGCGCTTGGACGTCCACCGGCAGACAAACGGCAGCAGAAAAGCCGTCGCCAGCGAGATAAAATCCAGGCTGTACGCCAGCCACGTCAGATCCTTCCGGTGCAAGGCATATTCAAAGAAATAGGGCACGGTGGAAACGCGCGCGATGAAGCCGATCCAAAACAACAGGCTGCTGCTGAAAATAATGAGCCAGGGCCAGTTGCCCTTCAGCGCGCGAAAACCGCCGAACAGGGGTTCGGATTTCCTCTCGGCCATCACCACTTCCTTCAGGTTGCGGAACGCGAGCAGATAAAAGCCGATGGATCCGGCCGCGTAGAGGGGCAGCGTCAGCATGAACCCCCGGCGGTCATCGCCGTGGCCCAGCCACTTCACCACGTGCAGGGCCGTAAGGTTCACGATGAGGACCCCCAGCTTGGAGCCGAACATCCGGAAGCAGGTCAGCGTGACCCGCTCCTGCGGATCGGCGGTCAACCCCGACAGAATGGACGTGACCGGCGTGTTGATGCCCGTGTAGAGGATATTGCACGCAATATACGTGATCGCCGCGTAGGCCACCTTGGCCGCATGTCCCAGATCGGGCGTTTGAAACGTCAGCACGCCAAAGGTGGCGAAGGGCACGCACAGCCAGAGAAACCAGGGCCGGCTCTTGCCCCAGCGACTATGCGTTTTGTCGAATATGAGGCCCCAAATCGGCGCGTCAATCGCGTCAATCCACCGCGCGATGGCGATGATCGAACCGCAGGTGATGGCCGGCAGGCCATAGACGTCCGTGAAAAATTTGCTCAAGTAACCGCCGATGATGAACGTGAACACCAATTGTCCCGCAACGTCGCTCGCCGCGTAGCTGAACCGCGTGGTGTAGGACGTTTTGTTCATGCCCGGATCGGCAAACGGCGTCCATTCTTGAGATAAAGCGGAATCGTCTCTAGCGGCGCGGCGGCGATCACGGTTTGTCCGCCCTCGAATTTCTTGCCGGTCCAGGCATCCGTCCAGGTGGCGCCGGCGGGCAGATAGACTTTCCGCGTGGTGGCGCCGGCCTGCAACACGGGCGCCACGAGCAAGTCCGGGCCGAACAGGAATTGGTCGTCCACCGCGGCGCCGACATCGTCCGCCGGGAAATCAAAGAACAGCGGGCGCATCGGCGGCGTGCCCCTGGCGCTGGCGAGCTTCATCTGCCGCAGCAGGTACGGCCGCAGCCGTTCCCGCAAAAACAGGATTTGGCGGATGATGCCATAGGCGCGCTCGCCGAAGGTCCAGACTTCGTTCGGGCCGCCCCGCGTGGGGTCGCTGGTCTCGGGGTGCGCCAGCGAGCTGTTGCGCCAGCCATGCAGGCGGAACAGCGGACAAAACGCGCCGTATTGGAACCACCGCACGATGAGCTCCTGAAAATAGGGCGTGGCGATTTCGCCGCCGAAAAAGCCGCCGATGTCTGTGGTCCACCAGGGAATGCCGCTCAGGCCGATGTTCAACCCGGCGCGAACCTGCTGCTGCAAGTCCTCCCAAGTCGAATGGATGTCGCCCGACCAGATGGCCGCGCCAAAACGCTGGCTGCCGGCAAAGCCCGCGCGCCCGAGCGTGATGATTTCCCGTTCCCCCGCCGACTTCATGCCCTCGTAAAGCGCCTGCTGCTGATACAGGGGATACAGGCAGCCCACCTCCAGGCCGTTGCCCGCGTGGTAGCGCACATTGTCATGGTCATACGTGACCATCTCCGGCTCGATGGCGTCGAGCCACCACACCTTGATGCCGTGCCGGAAATAATTTTGGCGGACCTTGGCCCACAGGAATTGACGCGCTTCGGGATGCGTGGTGTCCAGCAGGCCCGAAATGACGGTTTGATGGGCGTTGGAATCCGTGAACTTGATGAAGCTGTTCAGGCCGCGCTCGGTGCGCACCAGCAGGTTCCGGCGCTCCAGCTCGGCGAAATTCTCGCTGTCCGGATTCACCGTGGGCCAGACAGACACCATGACCTTGATGCCCAGCGCTGTCAGTTCGCGCACCATCGCCGACGGATCCGGCCAGCACGCGGGGTCGAACTTCCATTCGCCCATGCGGGTCCAGTTGAAATAATCAATGACGATGACGGACATGGGCAGGCCGCGCCGCTTGTGTTCGCGGGCCACCGCGAGCAGTTCCTCCTGCGTCTTGTAGCGCAGCTTGCATTGCCAGAACCCGGCCGCCCACGCCGGCAGCATCGGCGCATGGCCGGTCAAATCGGCATAGCGTTCCATGATGCCCGCATAGCCGGCGCCGGTGATGACCACGTAGTCAATCAACCGAGTGGCGTCGGCCACCCAGCGGGTCTGCGTGCGGCCCAGCTCCACGCGGCCCATGCCCGGGTTATGCCAGAGCAGGCCGTAGCCGCGGCTGGACACCATAAACGGGATCGAAATTTGCGAGTTGCGGTGCGTCAATTCGAGCACGCAGCCTTTCTGGTCCAACAGCCCATGTCGGCGCTGGCCCAAGCCATAGAGACGCTCGCCGTCGAAGGCGGTGAAGCTGGCCTCGCTGCGGAACAGATCGCCGCCCACGGACTTGAACGTGCGCGACGGCGGATAATTCGTGCGCGCAAAAATCTCCTCGCACAGCGGCTCGCCGCTCCCGGTCTTGAAAAAACGCACGCGGCCGGATTTGGCCTCCACCTGCGCGGTGAGCCGGCCGTTCACCAGCCGGGCGGCCTGGTCCTCGATAACCAGGCGCGACGCCGTTTTCGCCGGCGGCAGCAGGCTCCAGTCGCGCAGCGGCATTTCCGCCAGCGTGGTGGCGCGCACCCGGAAACTGTCCCGGCCCCATGGCTCCACCCAGAGCAGTTGCTCCTTCCAGCGCCAGATCAGGCGCGTGCCTTCCCGGCTGAAAATTTGCGAGGTCGTTTTCATTTATAGTAACTTTCCACACGCCGGTGGATCTGCTCGGCCTCGCGCTCATCCTTGAACTGCATCAGGATATAAACGCCCCGGTTGCCGATGGCGTCCAGCAGCGGCACCACTTCCTCCGGCTCCACGTTGACCACCTGCACCGACTTGCCGGCGGCCAGGATGCGGCGGTAAAGCTCGTGCCAGCGCTGGTGGCCGCCGGTCTCGATGCCGGCCTGCGGCGTCCACTCAATGGCGTCCAGCGGCGCGATTTCCAGCAAGGCGTCCAGATGAACCATCGCCTGCGTGCCGTCCAGGTGATAGAGCGAATGATCCAGCCACGCGCATTGCGCCGTGAGCGCGGGCACAACGAAGCGCCGGTACATCTGCGGCGAAAACATGGCCGAGGCATCGCACTGGACCTTGGCCACCTTACCCGGCCCCCAAAGATAAAACGCGCCAAACGCCGAGCTCTCGTCCTCCAGCTTGATGAGATCGTAAATGCGGTCGTAGGCGGTGAACCAGACGTCGTTAATTTCCGCGATTTTCTGCTCGATCCACTCGGGCCGCTCCAGCATGTCCACGCACAGCGTCTGGGCGCCGCGCAACGACGACAGGACGTCCATGTTTTCAATCAAGTCGGGGCAGCCCACCAGGTACTTGCCGCGCGCCGCGTCGGCGCACCGGCGCAACATGGCTTCGGTGATCTGCCACCAGCGATTGGCCGGATCGAAGCGCAGGGGCGGCAGCGTCTCGGGCTCATCCGTTTCTTCAAATACGGGATGAAACCACACCGTGTCCTCGGCAAAGCCAGGCGGCGACCCGAGAAACGCGGCCAGCGAACCGGGGCCCAAGTCCGCCGTGGCCATCGGCAGCACGTCCAGCGGGAAAACTGACCGCGCGAGCCGGTAATGATTCTCCGTCGCGCGATAGGCGGCGTTGCAATAGCGTTCCTCCAGCGTCGCCGGCCGGGCCGGGACCGGTGCCGCCTCGTGGATGCACGTGGCAGTCTCCGGCGCGCCCCACATGCCGATGAGCAGACCCTGGCGCTGCCACCAGTCCAGGAAGCGCTGCCGGGTTTGGTTCCAGTTACTTTTCCACATGGGTGAATCGCCCGGATTATGCCCGCGCCCGGGGAGGACGTCGAGAATTGCCGGGGCTTCCGCCCGGCGTTAGGCCCGCCGTGACAATCTTCTCAAAAGATCTGGCAAAAATAGCAAGGTGGCCGGAACCCGTACCGGCGGGCCATTAATTGCCCTTGGGCGCTTCCGCCACCAGTCCGGACTTTTGCTTGAAGTGCCGATGCACGAAAAAATAATACAGGCCGCCCAGCACGACGGCGGTGCCGCCGACCCAGATGACCACATGGTGCATCTGGCCCTTGCTCACATCGGCGCCGATGTTCACCCCCAGCCAGCATAACACGGAACACCAGATGGCCGCCCCGAGCACGGTGAACAGCGAGAATTGCCAATAATTCATGCGGGCGATGCCCGCCGGAATGCCCACCAACTGCCGCGCCCCGGGGAGCAGCCGCGCCACGAACACCCCCGCCGCGCCGTAATGCGCCGACCAGTTTTCCGCCTTCTGGATTTTGTCCGGCGTGATCAAAATGTAACGGCCATAACGCATCAGCAACGGCCGCCCCGCCAGGCGGGACACCCAGTACACGATTGTCGCCCCCAGCCAGGAACCCGCCGCCCCGGCGAGGACGATGCCCGGCAAGCCAATGGCGATTCGGCCGGAATGCGACCAACTGGCCGCCAGCGGAATGATGCTCTCGCTCGGCAGCGGCAGCACGGAACTTTCCGCCGTCATCAGCAGGCCCACCACCCAATAGCCGCCGGTTTCCAGCGCCTGCTGGTACCAGTCGAGGATCACTTGAAAAAGGTGCTTTAGCATCAAACGCAAAATTGCGCCCGCTTTTTACGCGAATCCGCATGAATTGGAAAGGCGCAAATCGAATGCAAAATTCCTTGCACATCGGCGGACAATCGGCATCGTAATGCGAAAGGATTCAGTCGGAGGACTGAAAAAGAGCAAAACCGAATGAATGCACAATTAAACGCCAAGGATGCGCCACGCATTCCGGCCCATCTCATTGCCCACATCAACGTCAAGCTGGCGCTCATCGGCTGTGCGCCGGTGCCGCTGCAAGGCGACCAGGAATTCGTGGAGATCGCCGCCGCCATGGCCGCGCAGTCCCGCGAAAAAGACCGGCTGTTGGGCCAGCATTTATGCCCGGCCGATCAACGCATCCAGAACTTCCTCCACGATTATCTCGAGGAAATTCTGGCGCCCAAGCTGCCGGCCCGCACCTTTACCCTCGACCGCGCCGGCCTCGCGCGCGTCCTGTCGCTGCCGGTGGACCGGGATGATTTTGCCTCCGACATCATCAATTCCTATCGCGTCAAACAGGGCGTGCTGCACAATCCCAAGAGCGACCGGCGCACGACCGCCGGCATCTTCCATGTGGCGGAGGGCGGCCTGCCGATTCCCGACGACAAGCTGGGAGTGCCCAAGCTCACCTTCGCCCGCCTGCTGGCGCTGGCCTTTGCGCCGCCCCGCGAACTGCTCCAGCTCCCCTTCACTTCCACCCAGCCGCAGCCGGCCGAATGCTTCGTCTCGCTGCTGCTCCGCCCGCTGGTGTGTCCGGAGGTGCCCGGATTCACCGCCCAGAAGACCATGGAAGTGCGCTTTTTCGTGCCCGGCAACCTGGTGAGCAACCTGGATTTTGTGGAGGCCATTTTTGAGAACGGCGGCGACCCGCTGTTGCCGGAAAATGACGCGGCGCTCGATAGCGAACATTGGACCGGTCATACCGGCTGTGTCATCCTGGCCCCGCACCTGATCAAGGTCACCAAGAAGGCCGTCGGCCTGCCGCCTTTCGACCAAGCCACGGAACGCCAGCGGCGCGACGGCATGTGCTGGAAACAGGAGGACGAGCTGTACAACGGCGGCAACGCCTTCAAACTCACCGCCCGCGACGCCACTGGCGTCATCGTCACGATCATCGCCGACAATTATTTCGGTTACTGCAAGAAAGAGGTCAAGACCCAGTTGAGTTTTGCCGCCAACCTCTTCGGCCTCACGGAGGAGGAACACGCCGGCGGCGCGCTCGTGTTTCCCAGCTACGATCTGGGCGAGGAATTCAACGGCGACATCCTGTCGCGCCGGCTGCCGCACTCCTTCGTGGAGATGACCAAGCTGTTTGGCGATATCATGGACGTGCAGCCGGAGGGCTACGCGGTGGACAAACGATTTCCGGAAATCATCTACATCCCCGCCTCGGCACGCTGCGATTTGAACAGTCAGAAGATCTCCTGGACCAACCCGCTTTCCGGCCCGCAAAGCATCCGGTTGTCGCCGGATAAGACCTATGTCCGGCCGTCCGGCTACAAGATCAAAATGGAAAAGCCGCCCGGCCACGGCCGGCAATGGCGGCTGGTCGGCACGGTGGCCGAGGGCACTTTTTGCCACAAGCCCTGCACGGTTTCCGGCGGCGGCAAGTCCGAGATCTCCAAGCCCATCACCGATGCCATCCTGACCGGCCCGGTGTTTGTCGCCGATCTGAAGACCGACTTCGACCACGTTAAGGAATTGATTGACCGCGATTATTCCGACCGTTTCGCCGACAAGGCGCGCAAGGATTACCGCAAGGTGCTCTC
>Ga0316217_10003493_pt1 | contig 17844 bp, 6 predicted proteins | sample 1anoAmetaG_FD_203633 | JGI IMG/M metagenome (GOLD analysis project Ga0316217, IMG submission 203633) | Freshwater microbial communities from Trout Bog Lake, Wisconsin, USA - 1anoA | ecosystem: Environmental > Aquatic > Freshwater > Lake > Hypolimnion/Profundal zone | place: USA: Wisconsin...
GATTGTCGGCGGGCAATTTCACGATCAATCCGGCGGTTTCGACGGCGACGCTGGCGGTGAACAATTCGCCGGTGACATATAATGGTGCGGGGCAGGCGGCGACGGTCAGCATCACGGCGAGCAACACGCCGGGCAGCGTGCAGAACATATTGACGGGCGGCGCGGCCACGCAGACGGCGCCGGGCACCTATGCGGTGACGGCGACCTTCGTGCCGGCAAACACCAACTACACGACGTTGACCGGTTTGTCGGCGGGAAGTTTCACGATCAACCCAAGTCCCTTCAGCATCACGTGGGACACCCCGAAGACGATCAGTGGCGACGCAGATGTCAACACGTTGGGCACCCCGCTGTATGCTTATGCATCGGGCGCGGTAACGCTCAACGGCGTGTCGTTCACGGCGGTCAGTAGTGGCACGACCTGGGGCAATGTCAGCTTAAGCTCGTTTGGCAATTACTACAGTGCCTTTGGGTCTTCCAGTGCTCCGTTCAGCGGTTTATCTTCCGGCTATCAAACCGTGCTGCAAGGCGGTGCCTGGGGCGGCCTAACGCCAGGGACAGTGACCTTGAATGGCCTGACTGTGGGCCATTCGTATTCGGTGCAGATTTGGGTCAACGACAGCCGTGGCGGTGGTGAGGCCACGCGAACCGAAACCGCCACCAGTACCGGCGGCAACACGGTTACGCTGGCTTACGAAGTCAACCAGACCGCCGGTGGGGTCGGCCAATATTCGGTCGGTACTTTCGTGGCGAACAGCTCCAGCGAGACATTCACGCTAACTCCCAATCCCAGCACCGGTTCCGTCCAGCTCAACGCCCTCAATGTGCGGGATAACGGCGTTAATGGTTTCACCCCGACGCGGTTGAATCTGGCGAAATATCAGCCGGTGATCACGGATTCGACGAATAGTTCGAACAGTTCGCACGTGGGTTCGTTCCTCACGGATGGCCTGACGTTTAACGACAGCTACTGGCAGAGTGGCGCCACCGGACCGCACTGGGCGCAGGTGGTGTTTCCGTTTGCCGTGCCGGTGGGCAGCGTTCAACTGTCCATGGGGCGGGATGCCGCGGCGCCGCCGACCGCCTTCAAGTTGCAATATCTGAGTGGTTCGACTTGGGTGGATGTGCCCGGCACCACGGTGTCCGGCAATACCAGCACGGAAGTGAACCTCGTCTTCACCACCCCGATCACGGCGGCGTCCTTCCGGTTTTATGATTCGGCGGATAGCACGGTCTATCTGCGGGAAATGGCGCTGTATCCGCCCAACGGCGGCAGCGGTTATCCGTTCGGAACGGATTTTTCACTGGATTTTGCCCACCAACAGCCCGCGTTTGCCACCGCCAATACGCCCGGCAATTGGCCACTGCTGGCGGTGGATGGCCGGATCAGCCCGACTTCGGCTTGGGAAACCACGCTGGTGGGAAGCAATTCGCTGCTGGTGAACCTGCAATTCACGAACTTGATTGGCAGTGCGCATGTGTATTCCGGCGCGACGGGCGTGGCGCCGCTGGCAAATTACGTGCTGCAATACTGGGACGGCGGCGTGTGGCAGAACATTCCCGGCGGCAGCGTCGCGGGCAACAGTTCGGGGACGAATATCATCACCTTCAGCACCCCCGTCAAGACGACCAAGGTGCAGCTCGTGTTCACGAATAGCGGCGCCAGCGCGGTGCAGGAACTGTGTGTGTTTCGGGCGAACGACAACAATGCCGGCTATCCGGTGGGCACCGGAGTCATCCCGCAACCGCCTTTCAGCGCGCATTATGATAACTACAGCGATTCGTATTATTGCCTCAATAATTCGGCGGCGGGCCAGTCGGTGGTGGAGAGCAATGGGATTCCGCTATTGGGCATTCCCGGCCCAACGAACTTTATGGGCCAGTATCAGGTGCTGCTGAATTTCGACCAAGGCACCTATCGGTTGCGCAATCGCACCACCGGCCTGTGCCTATCCGGTGCGCAACTGACCACCAACGCGGGGGCGCTGCTGGTGGATGAGCCTTATTCGGCGCTGCCGGATCAGGACTGGTATTTGCAGGCGTCAGCGGACGGCGTGAATTGCTATCTGGTCAACCAGTTTAGCGGCTTGGTGGTGGACACGCAGGGCGGCAGCACGGCGCCGGGCGCGCCTTTAGTTCAGAATGTAATGAATAGTAACTCCACCCAGCTCTGGCAGTTGACCTTGGCCACCATCTTTCCCAAAAAAGGTTCGGGCGGGACCGGCGCCCAACCCGCGTTGCTGGGCACCAGTTGGTGTTACTGCTGGTGGATTACCACGGGTGGCACCGTGCCGACCAACATCGTGTTTAATCCCATGGACTCGTCCGGTTGGTTCATGGGTCCGTCCTTGCCCGGCAATCTCACGGGCTATTATCCCACGTGGCGGACCAATAGCCAGTCAACTATTCTGATGGGTTATAACGAGCCTGACCAGGCGAGCCAAGGCAACCTTGATGCCACCAATGGCGCCATCTTCTGGCAAAACTTCAATAACATGAATATGCCCCTGGCCGGCCCGGCGGCGGCGAACTTGCTGGGCGCGTGGAATCCGGTCTTTTTCGGTTACATCACCAACTGGGGTTTGCGGGTGGATTATCTGCCCGCCCATGAATACCCCGGCAATAACTCCAGCGCCTCCTCCGGCATTTGGATCAACACCCTGCAATCGGGCTTCAACACCTGGGGCATCCCCATGTGGATGACCGAATTTGGCTGTGTGGACTGGGGCGGCACCGGCTCGTGGAGCGAGGAGGATAATTACAACGCCCTGGCTGAATTCATGTGGCGGGCGGAGAGTCTGCCCTGGCTGCGCAAGTATGCCGTCTTCCCGTTCGGCGGCGCCGCGGAGCCCAATCCGTGGACCCGATATACGCCCGCGCCGACCTCCAACGTCTATGACACCAATGGCGTCTTGACGCCTTTTGGCCAGTTGTATGCGGCTTGGGATGGGGATGCGAATGTGGAAACCAACAAGGTTTATTTCGTCCACCACAATGGCAGCCGGAAACGGTTGGCCAACACGGGCGCCCTGAATGCCGAAAGCATCCTCGTCAACGATGCTTCGGACAAGTGGACGCTCGTTGCGGCGGGCAGTGCCAATTTGTATTACCTGGTTTCCACGTTGGATGGCAGCCGGCTTAGTTACAATGGCAGTTCGATCAGCCTGGCCGCCCCGGGCACCACGGGCACGGTCGCGCAGTGGTCGCTGGCGCAATACCAGTATGGCTGGTATTACTTGCAGCATCCGGCCACGGGCATGGAATTGTCACTGACCTACAACAACTCGACTTTCGTGGCCACATACAGCATGGTCGCCAACACCACCACCGGCACCGCTGTCCAGTGGCGCTTTATCGTGCCCACCCCGGGTTCCACCGTATGGACGGGAGCCAGCAGCACTTCCTGGGTTACACCCGGCAATTGGAATCCCAGCGGCGCTCCGACGGCGGGGCAATCCGTCATCTTCAACAATCAGTCCACCGCCAATTTAGCCACGGTGCTGAACGCGGATTTCAGCTTGTATTGCCTCACCATCGCCAACCCGCCCAGCCCGGTTTCCATCGGCGGCGCCAATTCCCTGACGATTGCCGGCGGGATTAATCTGGCCGCGGCAACCCAGAATCTGACCCTCACCGCGCCCTTGGTTTTGGGTGCGGATCAGGACTGGACCGTCGCCAGCACGCAGACCTTGAGTGTCAACGGCGCGGTGTCCGGCGATGCCGGCCTGACCATTTTGGGTGGCGGCACGGTGGCGCTGGGCGGAACCGACACTTACACCGGCGGCACAACGATCAGCAGCAACTGCACCCTGACGATCAGCGGAGCCGCCAACTACGCCGGGGCCACCACCATCACGGGCGGCACGCTGACGATCAGCGGGGCGGGACAGTTGGGCGGCGGCAATTATGCGGCAACGATTACGGACAACGGCGCTTTCAACGATAACAGTTCCGCCAACCAGACTTTGTCCGGGACGGTTTCTGGCGCCGGGACGGTGACGAAGAACGGTTCGGGCACGCTGATCTTTTCCGGCTCGGACGGCTACAGCGGCGGCACCGCCGTCAACGCCGGCACCTTGCAGGTCAGCAATATATATTCAGCGGGCACCACTTATGCCATCGCCAGCGGCGCAACCGTTGAGTTAACGTCTCCAACCGTCGGTCCGCTGCGGCGGGCAACGACCTTCAACGGCGCGGGCACCCTGAAATTGGACGGGGGCGGCAATGGCGTCATCATCTTCGGCAACTATGCCTTGGAAACGGTGGCCCTCAGCGCCGGTGGCTTGGTTTGGGTGACCGGCAATACCACGGTCACCGGCAGTTCATCCTACAATGGCCGATGGAATGCAAATCTGGGTTCACTGCAGGTGGACAGCGGTGCCACGCTTAATTTCGCCGAAGGCGGCAATACCGCCAGCGCCCAGTTCGATGCCTTGAACGGCGGCGGCACCATTTCCGGCGGCTACGGCCCCGGCGCCTATGGCGGCACGACCACGATCAGCGTTGGCAACGCCAACGGCAGCGGCACGTTCTCCGGTCTGCTCATAAATGCCAATTCCAGCAACGGGTCCTTGCTGGCTCTGCTCAAGAACGGCACCGGCACGGAAACGCTGACGGGCGCGAACACGTACTCCGGCAGCACGACCATCAGCGCCGGTACGCTGAAGTTGAGCGGCAGCGGTTCCCTCGCCAGTAAATATATTATCATGGCGGGCGGCGCGACTTTTGATGTCTCCGGCGAGACCACGGCGTTTGTGCTGGGCAGCAGTGCCACGTTGACCAACAGTACGGTGGGAGCGGTGATCTGTGGCCCGAACAATTGCAGCGTGGGCACGCTCTCGCTGGTGTATGACGGCGTCAATCCGTGTTTGCTCCAGACCAACGGCACGATGACGCTGTCCAGCAACACCGTAATCACGGTCAACAACACCGGAACCCAGCTCGCGGCCGGGAACTACCTGATCATCGCGGCGGCCACGACGGGCAATATTGGCAGCGTGGCCGGCACGTTGCCAGCGGTGACGGTCACGGGCAACGGCGCCGTTGGCGCCACCTCGTTGCAAACAAATGGCACGGGCGGTCTGAATCTGGTGGTGTCTGCGACTGAGGGCCTGGCCAAGAAACTGGTGGCGGTCAGCGCCACACCGCTGCAAGCGGTTATCAGTCGGGTCACCGTCGCTGGCGGCAATTTGATTCTGCAAGGCACCAACGGAGCGGCTTCGGGCACGTATTCCATACTGATGTCAACCAATGTTGCCTTGCCCCTGTCGGGTTGGACGACCAACACCATCGGCTCGTTCACCGCTGGCGGAGCGTTTAGCAACGCGATTCCGGTCACGCCTCAGGCACAACGTTTCTTCCTGATCAAGCAGCCTTGAGTTCCCTCAAACCATCACTCCTTTTGACGAACTGCAAACTTGTTCATCCGGATGCTGTGTGGCTGGAAGCGTCGGTCATTGGCGCCCAGGGTGCGCGCTGCTGCGCCTGTCGCTCGACCGCGCCACGGAACAGGAAGTTCCCCGCGGACGCGCACTCGGTTTCCTTGTTCCTTATCTGGAAATCGAACGGGTTCGATTTGGAACCCGGCTGCGCGTCGAATTGGGCGGCGGTAATGATCTAAGGTGGCAAGTTGGCCCGGGAATTTTGGCGGCGGCGAATCATTCCCCCAGGTTGCGCCGCAGCAGGGTGTGCAATTTCACCGGCGACAACACCGTTACGACCCGGCCTTTGACCACGATCAGTTTTTGCCCGCGGAATTTAGCCAGAGTTCTGGAAAATGTTTCACTTACCGTGCCGAGTTCCGCCGCGAGCACACGCTTGTTCATCGTTAGCTCAATTTTCACCGGCGCTTCGCTTTGCGGATTTGGGCAGCGCTTCACCAGCCAGTTGGCCAGGCGCGTCTCGACATCTTTTACCGTGAGATCTTCAATTTGCCCGACGAGCACGCGCAGATGGCTGCTCATCGAGCCGAGCATCCGCAGCGCCAGCTCGGGCTGCCGCCTGACCAGCGCCAGAATGCCGTCCTTTTGGATCAACAAAACCTGCGTGCTTTCCAAGGCGCGGGCGTCGGCGGGGTAGCCGGTGGGCGTGGCCAGGGCGACCTCGGCAAAAGAGTCGCCCGTGCGGAAGACGTGGATGACCTGTTCCTTGCCGGCGGCGGTCACGCGATGAACATTCACCGCCCCGCGCTGAATGACGTAAAATCCGCTGGCCGGATCGCCCTCGTGGAAAAGATATTCGCCCTTGGCCAACGACTTGACGACCGTGACGGTGGCGATGTGCTCGAGATCCGGCTGCGGCAGGCCGGTGAAGAGCTGGCAGCTTCGCAGCGTATTGGTGATGGCAGAGGTTTTGAGTTCGGTCAGCGTTGACATGGGTGTATTTAAGCTGTCTCTTGAGCCAAGTCAATAACCGGTGATGAGCCTGCGCCACCGGCTGGACGGGCTCCGCAAAGCACCAAAGATTTGATCCGAACTGTTTCCAGCAAGAATGAAATGCAAACGACCTTCGGTTTCGAAGGCCGTTTGACTTGATGAACCGATGCGTTTCCGCGTTAGTGTCCGCCGCAACATTCCGCCACTTCCGCAACCGGCGCAGTGACCTTCAGTTTGGTGATTTTGATGCGGAATTCCGTCGGGCCTTTGACCAGGTGTTCCCAAGTGAACGCCGCCGGCCATTGGGCGGCGAATTGATGGCGGAGCGGCACGGGATCATGGTCCTTGAGCAGGATGAAATGCTCCCCGACCCCCAGAACTTAATGAACATGGTTCTTTCTCAAATATTTTTTGCACAAACCGTGGGGGGATGATCCACCTTCGCGGGAAAGCCGTGCCGCCGGCTGGCTGAGCCGAGCGGCCACCAATGCAGCAACCCGGGCAAGAGCAGCAGCGAGACCACCAGACAATTCACCAATCCCAGCACCAGCAGGAGGCCCAGCCGCGCGTTGGCCGGCACCTGCGAGAGCAGCAGCACCCCGAAGCCCAGGGAAACCGCCAGGGTATTGATCATGGCGGGCGGACCGGTCAATGCCAGCGCGCGGGACAACGCTTCCACGGGTGACGCGCCGTCCGCCTGCGCCTGCTGACAGTTTTCCAGCAGATGAATGGCGCAGTTGACGCCGATGCCGAGCGTCATCGCGGCAAACATCGAGGTGGCCACGCCTAGCGGGATGTCCGCCCAGCCCATCACGGCGAATTTGACCAGCACCGCCAGTGCGCTCGGCAACACGCAAAGAACTCCCCAGCGCCACGAGCCGCCCAGCAGCGCGGTGACCAGGAAGATGCCGGCCAGCGACCAGCCCAGCGATTGGAGTTGCGTGGTGACGATGCCGCGGATGAGCGACTGGCTCAACGCCACGTCGCCGGCGAAGCCAAGTTTGATTCCCTTCGGTGCGAGCTGCTCGCGTTCGTAAGCGCGGACTTCGTTCATTAGCCGGGCGGTTTCCACAAAATTGGCGTCCTTCAAGAAAACGGTTGTGAGTGAGCGCCAATAGTTTGTGTCCATGATCTGATGGAACCGGTTTTGGCCCAGGGCATACGCATAATAACTCCACAGCGTCCGGTTCTCGCTAGCCAGCGGCAGTAATTCGCGCGCAGCGGGATTGCCGGACTGGGTCATGAAGCGCGTGGTGGAAAGATATTCATAAGGCCCGAGGACCCCGCCGACGGCGCAATTGCTTTGCCCGCGCAGAAACGCGGCCAGCGCGCGGTGGACTTCCACCATTTCCGGTTTGAGTTGCCGGCGCACCACCAGTTCAAAATGCACCTTCGCGTTGCCGAGGTCGCGCGCGAAGCCGTCGCCTTCGACGTTGGGCACGACCCAGACGATGATGTTGGTGCCGGTGCGCCGGGGCAGTTCGATCTGGGAATGCCACACGTGCGGCGAGGTTGCATTCGTCGGCGTCGCGGACAACGTGATGGTGCTGCTTTCAATTTCCTGCAGTTCGCGGCAAACATTGCCCGGCAGCAGAATGCGGCTTTGCGTGCTCGGCGGGGCGGGCAATTCTCCCGTGGCCAGCTCGGGTGCGTCCACGCTGACGAACAACAGGTGCATGCCGAAAAAATCACGGTTCACCCGCTCGGTTGATTGGCGGAATTCGCTGTCCGGATCAAACGCATCCGTCCAACTGTCCTGCACCATCAGCCGGCGCAGGCCCAGCGGGGTCAGCGCCACCACCAAGATCGCGCCCGCAAGCACGAGCCAGCGCCAGCGCACCACCACACTTCCCGAATGGGCAAAGAATGTTGCAAGCTGGGAAAGTGTCGCTTTTCCGTCCGGGCGTTGCCGGGAAAGCAGCCAGCCTGGTGGAATCAAGGACAACATCGCCGGCACGATGGTCAGCGAGTAAAACAAACCCAACAGCACGCCGAGGCCGGCCCAGACGCCAAAAGCGCGCACAGGTCCAATGGGCGAAAACGCAAAGGAGAAAAAGCCAATGCCGGTGGTTAGCGAGGTGATGGCCACGGCGAACGATAATTTGTCAAAAGTCTCGCCGAGCAGTTCGGCGGGCTGCCGGGCGGGATTCTCCCGCAGCAAGTTGAAATAACGCGTGAACAAATAAATGTCGTTGGTGACGCCCGTCGCGATGAGCAGCACCGGCAGTACGGCGGTCGTGAGATAGACCGGCACGCCGGCCCAGCCCATCAGTCCGAAAACCGACACCAGCGTGGCCACGATTCCCGGCAGCGGCACGAGCGTGGCCAGCGGATTGCGAAACGTGACGAAGAAAACTAGCGCCATCACCAGAATGGTCACCGGCACCAGACCAATCCGCCGGGCCACGAGCAATTTTAACTGGTGGAAATCGGCGGGCCTGGTCCAAGCGGTATGCTCCGCCGGCGAGCGTGTGCTGGCGCCAAGCAGTTGGTGCGGAACGCCCAGGTCTTCGAGAATGTGGATGCCGAGCAGTGATTGCGCCACCGGCGCGCCCGTGACGGCGATTTCGTCCGCCGCCGGCGGCCGTGCGGCGATCCTGGTTTTTAACCGCTCGAACAGCCGTGTCCGGTCGCACTCCGCCGGCGTGCCAATTAAAATCGCGGTGGATTTGCCATCCATCGAAACGAGTGTGCCGGTGTAGAGTTCGATGCGGCGCAAGTCCTCCCGCAGCCGCTCCAGTTCGGGCTGGGTATTGAGCGGCGGTTCCAGGAGGCGCTGGGGATTGATGGTTCCGGGCCGCAGCCGGAAGCTCGGCTCTGTCGCCAGGCTCACGATGTTGGACGGGTTGAGGCCCGGCAGCTTTTGGAAATCCGCCGTCAAGTCGCGGACGAGTTGCAGCGTGGCGGGATTGAAAATGCCGTTGGTGTGCGCCGAGCGGATCAGGACCACGATTTCGTCCTCGATGCCAAACTGGCTGCGGATGGCTTGGTCGAACTGGACTTCCGGCGCGCGGGGCGAAACCAGCGCGTGGCCATCGGTGCGCAGTTGCAGGCGGAGCATTCCCGGCGCGGCGGCCAGCGTCACGCCCGCGGCGAGCAACAGGGCCAGCCCGGGCCGGCGGAGGGTCAGGCGCGACCCCCCGCTAAAAAAATTGGCGCTCAATTCGTGTGGGTTCATGGCGCGGCGGGCAAAGCCGGGAATGTGTTTTCAGCCAAGTGTCCGGTCGCGGATGGCGCTGCGAACGGGAGGAAATTACTCCGCGCCGCCCGGCATTGACAAGGGTAAATGTTTTTATCAGCGGCGATTATGTCCCAAAAAACAGCTTTCCCAGCCCGCGCAAGTTCGCAATTTCGGAGAAGCGCGCCGCCCTGGCCGGTGGCATACTCAATCAAGTTCTGGATTCAAACTCATAAAATAAATGCAAACAAAAAACTTTCGCGCGGCCCTGGGCGCCGTGTTCACCATCATCGTCATCCTCGGCACGGGGCCGGGCGCGTTCGCCCAGCCGTTCGGGCCCGGGGTGATGGCGACCAATGACCTCACCCAATCCCTGGGCCAGTTCAACATCATCATCAGTCCAACTTTTCAGCCAATGATGACTGGCTACCCCGGTTACAGTTCCTCCACGCATGTGCTGACCAGTCCGGTGCTCTACGACCCCACCACCATCGTCGGCCGCAGCGCTCCGCTGCAGGCCGGCAGCACCGGGGACCTCAATGGCGTGCCCGTTGGGGTGGCCGGCGTCATCATTAGCAATGCCATGATGTCGGTGCAACCCGCCGGGTTGGGGCTGGCGGGCACGCGGGAAGTCCACACGATGATTTATTCGCTCAACATGACGGATGGCGCCGGTTCAGCCGTGCGCGCCGGCACCAACGCGACGTTGCTGCCGCCCGGTGCGATTTGCGCTGGTGAAGTCGAATCCTGGTCCGGGGCCATGGGGGCGGCGACGAATGATTTCCCTGCGCAAAGTTTTTTCGACGTGTTTGTGGACGTGGACATTCCGGCGGGCGGATCGTTTCCGGGCGCCACCAATTTGATCAACTTCAAGCCGCTGATGGTGCAGAACACGAACCTCACCAGTTTCCCGCCGCAAGTGGTGTATATTCATGGCATGAGCACCGCCGTGCCGATCTATCTCACCAGCGGCACCTATGCCGGCCAGATCTTCGGTTTGTTGACGCTGGCCGGCCACGGCGTCTTCAATACCAACGGCGCCTCTGGCAAGGGTGAAAGTAAGGCGCAGGCGACAACGGATCTCAATATCGCAATGAACACGACGCCGCCGGCGCCCGTTGAGCCCCAGTTTGCCAGTTGGTCATCCAGCGCGATCGTGGCCAACAGCAACACCATGACTTTCCCGGTCAAGGGCGACGACACCACCCCCTCCCTCGGCAGCTTCGTGCTGGCCGTAAATCCGACCTACCAGTTCCTGGTGAGCGGCAGCTCGCAATGGAATCCGACCACCAAAATGCTGACGAGCCCATTGATGGTTGACCCCTTCACCGTAATCGGTCGCAGTGCTCAAACCAACGTGCAGTCGATTGGAGACGGGCTGGGGGTGCAGGTTGGCGCCGCCAATAGCGTTGTCAGTGACCTTAGTTTCGCCCAATTCCTGCCGGGCTTTGCCTATCCTTCCAATACCTACGAGGTGAAAACCGAAATACGCTCGCTCAACATGAATAATTCGTGGATTGGCACCAACGGAGTTGGTCTTTTTGCCGTACGCGCCGGCACCAACGCCCCCAATATGCCTCATAGCTACGGCCAGGTGAACTCCCTTTCCGGTGCCAGTGGGGATCCTTATTGGGATTTCCCAGCGAAGAGTTTCTTCGACATTTTTGTGGACGTGGACTTCCCGGGGAATATTGGTGGCAGTGGCGCTCCGCCGTTCACGGTGACCAACGGAGTGCCACTGATCGTGCAAAACAACGCTCTGACTTCATTTCCGCCGACGGTCGTTTATGTCCATGGCAACACCACGGCGGTGCCGGTCTATTTCACGAATACGGTCGCCGGGAAGTGGAAAGCGGGCGATGTTTTCGGTATCCTGCTCCTGGCCGGACACGGGGTGAGTTTCAGCAGCAGTAATACGACGCAAGTAGCCAGCTTTCAGCAGAGTGTTGCGCAGATGGCCCCAATGCCGGTCGCGCCGCAATATGCCACTTGGGCAGCCGGGCTAAACGTGCCGCTGCAAGTTTCAACCGTCAAGCTCACCAACGGGATCCCGACGATCAGCGGCTACTGCACAGCCAGCACCACTTTGACGCTTCAATCCACGACCAATCTCAATGCCATCGGCGGCCCCGTTTGGGTGGATGAAGTGACCACCACCGGCACCACCAACTCGACCTTTATCGTCGCTCCGCCCTCCAGACCAACTACGAGCGCAAAATTCTATCGCCTGGTGGACAACACCCGTTAGGCCGGTTGGCAGTCTGAAACGCCGAACTTGGCTTTCCGGTGTTGGCCGCGAACGCGAGTTGTGCGCCAACGAAGCAACCCTCTGTGGCCGGCAGTTCCGAAGGGAACCACCGGCATTTTGTTTGATCCCTGGCGCGACTCAAATTATCCGAGTTTTGCAAAGTCGCACCCGCGCAATGGCGGCAAGATGGGCAGCACTGGCGTCGCAGCCATCGCAGGAAAATTTGGCACCCTGGCCCAGTGTGTCAGACCGAAAGACACGCGATGCGGAACGGAAGGCGGAATATTCCAGACCCGGCTGCTGGTGCCACACCGACTGCAATTATTTGCGTTTCAACCCTGCGCAAGTTCGCAATTTCGGAGAAGCGCGCCGCCCTGGCCGGTGTCATACTCAATCAAGTTCTGTAATCAACCACATGAAAAATATGCAAACAAAAAGCCTGCGCGCCGCCCTGGGCGCCCTGTTCACCATCACCGTCATCCTCGGCCCGGGGCCGGGCGCGTTCGCCCAGACGTTCGGGCCCGGGGTGATTGCGACCAATGACCTCACCCAATCCCTGGGCCAGTTCAACATTATCATCAATCCAACTTTTCAGCCAATGATGACTGGCTACCCCGGTTACAGTTCCTCGACGCATGTGCTGACCAGTCCGGTGCTCTTCGACCCCGCCACCATCATTGGCCGCAGCGCTCCGCTGCAGGCCGGCAGCACCGGGGATCTCAATGGCGTGCCCGTAGGCGTGGCCGGCGTCATTATCAGCAATGCCATGATGGTAGTGCAGCCCGGCGGGTTGGAGCCGGCGGGCACCCGGGAAGTCCATACCATGATCTATTCGATGAACATGGCGGATAGATTTGGCGGCAGCGTCGCCGCCGTGCGCGCCGGCACCAACGCAACCGTGCAGCCAATCAGTGCCGTCAGTCCCGGTGAAGTGGAATCCTGGTCCGGGGCCGCGGGGGCGATGACGAATGATTTTCCCGCCCAAAGCTTCTTCGACGTGTTTGTGGATGTGGATGTGCCGGCGGGCGGAACCTTCCCGGGTGCCACCAATCTTTTCAATTCCCTGCCGTTGCTGGTGCAGAACACGAACCTCACCAGTTTCCCGCCGCAAGTGGTGTACATCCATGGCATGAGCACTGCGGTGCCCATCAAATTCAGCAACAACAATCTGCCTTATTGGACCAATGGCCAAATCTTCGGTCTGCTGACGCTGGCCGGCCACGGCGTTTTCCAAACCAACAACAGCACCGGCCAAGGCACCACGGTGGCGGCAGCGACTACCCAGCTTCAGACCACGCTGTCGGCCACGCCGCCAGCGCCCGTTGAGCCGCAGTATGCCAGTTGGTCAACCAGCGCGACCGTTGCAGGCACGAATATGATTTTCCCGGTCCAAGGAGATGACGTCACCACTTCGCTGGGCACGTTCGAACTGGCCGTCAATCCAGCCTTCCAGCCATTTTTGGCCGGTTACCCTGGTTGGAATTCGGTCACCAAGCGGCTGACCAGTCCGCTGCTGTACGATCCGGCCACCAAGATCGGCCGCAGTTCCCAGTTTTCCGAAGGCAATTCGCTTGACTCGGCAGGCACACTGGTTGGCTCCGCCAATACCCTGGTGCGGGACAGCAGTTTCACGCTGATCCCGACGCTGTTTGAAGCACCCTCCAACACCTTCGAGGTGCACACCGAAGTTCGCTCGCTCAACATGACTGGTGGTGGTGCCGCCGTGCGCGCCGGCATTGCGGGCACCGGCCTCCCCGGCAGCTATGGCGAAGTCCAGTCGCTGTCCGGCGCCAGCGGCGACATGTACTGGGATTTCCCGGCGAAGAGTTTCTTTGATATCTTTGTGGACGTGGACCTGCCGCCGGGCGGGGGCATCCCGTCCGGGTTCACGTTGACCAATACCCAGCCATTGGTAGTGCAGAACAACAACCTTACGACTTTTCCGCCGAACGTGGTCTATGTTCACGGCAACAGCAGCGCGGTGCCGGTGGCATTCACGGCCGCCGTTCCAGCCATCGGCGCCCATGCGGGCGACATTTTTGGCATCCTGCTGCTGGCCGGGCACGGGATCAATTTCAAAGAGGGTACGGCTTCGCAACAGCAATTCCAGCAAGCCATCGCGCAGATGGCCGAATTGCCCGTGGCGCCGCAATATGCCACCTGGGCGACCGGCCTTGCCGTGCCGCTCCAGATTTCGGGCGTCAAGCTGGTCGGCGGGATTCCACAGATCGGCGGCTACTGCACGCCCAGCGCCACGTTGACGCTGCAATCCACGACCAATCTCGGTGCCATAGGCGGCCCCGTTTGGATGGATGAAGTGACCACCACCGGCACCACCAACTCGACCTTTATCGTCGCTCCGCCCTCCAGACCGACCACGAGCGCAAAATTCTATCGCCTGGTGGACAACACCCGGTAGGCCGGTTGGCAGTCTGAAAAGCCGAACTTGGCTTTCCGTTGTTGGCCGCGAATCCGAGTTGTGCGCCAACGAATCAACCCTCTGTGGCCGGCGGTTCCGAAGGGAACCGCCGGCTTTTTGCAGTCGTGTTCTGATTTCCAGACATGGAAGCGCGGGCCTGTGACCCGCGGCAACTTTGCCTGACACCTGCATACAAGAACCTCGAAGCGTATCGCCGTTTGGACATTGCGGCGGCCGGGGACGGCCGCGCTCCAAAATTGAGGTTTGTGACCCGCGGCAACTTCGCCCGTCAGTGCGCGTTTGAATTTGGGCGAAGGCGCCTTGAGGTATGGACGCTGCTGCGGCTCCCAGAGCCGCGCTCCGTAAGGTAGGACACTGCCAATTCTACTCGAAGTGTGACCCAAACCTCTGCGGGCTTGCGTTGCTGGAGTGGATACTTTATCAGTGTTCAAGCATCAGGATGCCAGGTCGTTCTCAAGCCGAAGCTTGAATCATCTGCGCTCGCCCTGAAGGAGTCGCCACTTGTTTAATCGTCCGAATCAACCGCCGGGACTGTTCGCCAGCCTGTTCCGCTGGCTGCCCGCCTGTGCCATCCGTCATCCCCGGCTGGTGTTGGTGGTGGCTGCCGTGGTTGCCCTGGCCGCCGCGCCCGGAATCCTCCGACTGAAACTGCGCACTGACGGCCACGCGCTGGTTTCCCCCACCGCGCCTGAAGTGGTCGCCGATCAGGCTGTCCGCGACCACTTTGGCATCCATGACCAAGTGGTGGTGCTGATCCGCTCCGCGCATACGAATGGGATTTACAATCCGGCCACGCTACAACTGGTCCGTGAGCTGACGACGGAGTTTAAGCAGCTTCCCGGCGCGGCTTCCGCCGGGGTCATGAGCCTGGCCACGGAACCGAGTTTTCGGCTGCGGCCCGGAACGCTGATCCACCAGACGATGCTGGAACCGCCCTTGGAAACGAAGGCGGAATTGGAACAGTTACGCGAAGACCTGCGCCGGATTCAGCTCTACACCGGCACCCTGGTTTCGGGCGACGGCCAGTCCACCGTCATCCTTGTGGGCGTGCCGGACCACACCGACCGGGCGAAATTTTGCGCCAGCATTTCGCAAATCATCAACGCAAACAAGAACGCCGCTGACGAAATCGGTGTGACGGGTGCGCCGGTGGCCGAGTCGTTGTTTGGCATCCAGATTCTAGAAGACCTTGGCGTCCCGGGCAGCCTGCTGGGTGCCAGCGCGCGGGAGGCCGGGCACCAGTCCGATTGGCGACTGCCAACCAGCCGGCATGAACTCCGCGTGTCGGTGGCCCGGCACCTCGGCCTCGTGCCGCTGGCGGCGCTGGTGATGATGCTGGTTTTGCTGCTCTGCTTCCGCAACCTGCTGGCGGCGCTGCTACCGCTGCCGGGCGTGGCGGCGACCATGCTGCTGGTCTTTGGCTTGATGGGCTGGCTCGGCGTGCCGATCTATCTTACCACCGCCGTGATGCCGGTGCTGCTCACCGTCATCTCGGTCACCAATGATATTTATCTGTTCAGCCGCTATTTCACCCTCCTCCGGGAGCAACCCGGCGCCAATCACATCGCCCTTCTCCAGGAAACTTTTGAGCGGCTGGCGCGTCCCGTGGCCTGCACTTCGCTGGCGGCGGTGGCGGGCTTTCTGTCCTTTGGCTTTTCGCCGCTGGTGCCGGTGCGGGCGTTCGGGCTCTTCACCGGCATCGGGGCGGCATTCGGCTTGATCCTGTCCCTGAGCGTGGTTCCGGCGTTGCTGGCATTGATTAATCCTGACTGGCTGCCGCGTAGCAGCGTCCCGGCAGACCGCCGCCATTTCGGGGTGCTGAATTTTTTAGGTGGCGGTTTTCTGCCGAAAGCCGCCACGATCATACGCCACCGCCGTGCCATCATCATTGTCCTGCTGGCCGTGATGGCACTCACCCCATTCGGACTGCGACGGCTAGTCGTGCAAGACAGTTGGACGAACGGCTTCGCGCCGGAGAGTGATTTCCGCCACGTCACCCAAGCGGTCAACGACAACTTTTTCGGGATGCACCTGCTGTTTGTATGTGCCGATGCGCCGAGAACCCTGGTCGGCGAAATCCCATCGGCCTCGATCAACGGTCCCGAGATTTCCCTGCCCGCCGCCTGGGTAGGTGACCCGGTGTTGATTGCCGGCAGCCCGGTTAAACTGACCGTCGCCGACATGGCCGGTGTGGTCTCCGCCGTCTGCCAATCACACATTGAAATGGTCAATCGCGGCAACGAAACCATTTTCGCGCGACTCGCGCCTGCGAACCCCGGCACAAACTTCCCGGACGCGCTGAGGAAAGCCGGCCGCGCCCGGTTTGAAATTCCTGTCCGCACGCATTTGCAGCCGGAACTTATCCATGCCCTTGGCGATTTGGGGGCGTTCATCCGCGGGCGCCGGCAGGACGCGGTGGGCGGTGTGCTCGGTCCGGCGGATTATCTGGCCACCACGCGCTTCATGGCCCGGCCCGAAGACCCGAACGCGCGCGTGCTGTCCGAAGGGGCCGGCGAAATCAAGTTGATGTGGGATTTCTACCGCCTCGCGCTGGGACCGCAGCGGCTGCGCCAGTTGGTGGACACGAATTACTGGCAGTCCTTGACGACCGTGTTTCTGAAAGACGCCAACTTCGTGGACACGGCGAGACTGATGCGCGACCTGCGCGCCTACGAGCACGAACACCTCGCGCCGATGGGAATCCGCCTTTCCTTTGCCGGCGACGTGGCGGTGAGCCAGTCGCTCATCCACGGCATCGTCACCACGCAATTGCATTCGCTGTTCTGGTCGCTGCTGGGCATTTTCGCGGTAACGGCGGCGCTGGGCGGCTCGGTGCGCCGGGGATTTTACTGCCTGCTGCCGAGCCTGTTGGCGGTGGTGATCAAATTTGCGGTCATGGGCTGGGTGGGAATTCCGCTGGGCGTGGCGACTTCCATGTTCGCCGCCATGACGCTGGGCATCGGCGTGAACTGTGCCATTCATCTGCTGGAAGGCTTTGACCAGTCTCGCGCCGGTGGGTTGCCGCCGTCGGATGCCTTGAGCCAGGCATTGCGGCTGACCGGGCCGCCCGCGCTCATCAATACGTTGTCCGTCTCGCTGGGCTTCAGCGCGCTGCTACTGTCGGAAGTGCCCGCGAACGCAAGGCTGGGCATTCTGCTGGTTTTGGGACTGGTTAATTGTTTTGTGGTATCGCTTTTGCTTTTGCCGGCCTTGCTTCACTGGTGGCCATTAAACGGTCGTAGCGGCTTATCGGCAGAGAGCCGCCATCCAAAACAAAAATAAAAGCCAGATTGCGGCGCGCTGCCGCGGTGCCGCTACTACCCGACTCCCTACTGTCGCAAGCGGAAAAACCGCACGTTTGGACTGAAGGTGACCGGCCAGCTATTGAGCAAGGAGCCGCCGGTGGAGCCGGACACATCCGAATAGGCGCCCGAGACGTTGGTCGAGCTTTGCAGCGTGAACGGGCCGAGCCATTGCAAGGTCGCCACCGAGTTGGACTTGCTGATGAAAAGCGATCCGGGCGCCGCCGGCGGGGCGCTGGCCTCCATGCGAATCGAGCGATCCGCCGCCATCCACGTGCTACCCCCGTCGGTGCTCAATTCAG
>Ga0316217_10003495_pt1 | contig 17832 bp, 12 predicted proteins | sample 1anoAmetaG_FD_203633 | JGI IMG/M metagenome (GOLD analysis project Ga0316217, IMG submission 203633) | Freshwater microbial communities from Trout Bog Lake, Wisconsin, USA - 1anoA | ecosystem: Environmental > Aquatic > Freshwater > Lake > Hypolimnion/Profundal zone | place: USA: Wisconsin...
ACATGATCTACCGCGGCACGCCGCGCCTGCCGAGCGCGCACGCGGTGAACGACGCGTTCGAGCGGCTCGGCGGCTACCTCTACGCCGCGACGCAGACCGACTTCGGGATCTTCTCGCTGACCCTGCCCAAGGAGTCGCTCGACGCCGCCTCGGCGCTCTTCGGCGAGGTCCTCCGCGCCCCCGCGTTCCTCGACATCGAGGTCGAGAAGGGGATCGTGTGCGAGGAGATCCTCGAGGACCGCGACGACGACGGGCGCGAGGTCGACGCCGACAACCTGTCGCGCGGGCTCATCTACCCGAGCCACCCGCTCGGCTTCACCATCACGGGCGACGAGGAGCACGTCCGCAGCTTCGACGAGCCGATGCTCCGCGCCCACCACAGCCGCCACTACGTCGCGTGCGGCTCGGTCCTCACCTTCACCGGCGCGGTCGACCCGAAGGAGGCCGAGCGCCTCGCCCGGCGCGACTTCGGCGGCCTCCCCGCCGGGGCGCCCGTCCTCGCGACGGCGCCGGTGCACGACCAGCGCCGCCCGCGACTGCTCCTCGTGCCGAACCAGTCGAGCCAGACCGACCTCAGGGTCTGCTTCCGCGCGCCCGGCGAGCGGTCCCCCGAGCGCCCCGCGCTCGATCTCCTCATGCGCGTCATCGACGACGGCATGTCCACGCGCCTCTACCACCGCGTCTGCGACGACCAGGGGCTCTGCTACGACGTGAGCGCCGGCTACGACGGCTACGAGGACGACGGCGTCATCGACTTCGCGGCCGGGGTGCAGCACCGCCGGGTCGACAAGGTCACGCGCGAGATCCTGGCGCTCATGACCGAGCTCGCCGCGACGGGCCCGACCGAGGACGAGCTCGACAAGGCGAAGCGGCGGCACGCGTGGGACCTCGAGGCGATGCTCGACTCGGCGGACGACGTCGCCGGGTTCCTCGGCGCGAGCGCCCTCTTCGGCCAGCTCGAGACCCCGGAGGCGCGGCGCGACTCGCTCGCCCACGTCACCCGCGAGGCGGTGCAGGCCGTCGCCCGGACGCTCGCCGACCCGGCCCGGCTCAACGTGGTCGCCGTCGGGCTCGTCGACGCCCGCGAGGCGAAGCGCCTCGAGGAGACCGTGATGGGCTTCCGCGGGGCCCAGGGTTGAGGCAGCCTGCGCGAAGCATGGCCTGGGTCTACTCCATCTTCGTCCTCTCGGGCTTCTCGGCCCTGCTCTACCAGGTGGTCTGGCAGCGCTCGCTGTTCGCCATCTACGGCATCAACGTCGAGTCGGTCACCGTCATCGTGACCGCCTTCATGCTCGGCCTCGGCGTCGGCAGCCTGGCGGGGGGCGAGGTCTCGAAGCGCCCCGAGCGCCCCGCGCTCCTCCTCTTCTCGCTCGTCGAGCTCGGCATCGGCGCGTTCGGCCTCCTCTCCTTGCCGCTCTTCCACTGGGTCGGCTCGCTGACGCTCGGGCTCTCGCCGCTGCAGACCTTCGCGGTGACGTTCGTCCTCGTCCTCGTCCCGACGACGCTCATGGGGAGCACCCTGCCGCTGCTCGTGGCGCACCTCGTCCGCGCCTCGAAGAACGTCGGCACGGCCGTCGGCGTCCTCTACTTCGTCAACACGCTCGGGTCGGGGCTCGCGGCGATCGCCTCGGTGTTCGTGCTGCTCGGCGCGCTCGGGCAGGCGAAGACGGTCTACCTCGCGGCGGCCATCAACCTGACGGTCAGCCTGCTGGCGTTCGTCCAGCACCGGAGGGCGCGAACCCAGGGGCCCGCGACGGCCGCCGCGGGGGCGCCGTGAAGTTCCGCCTCGCGCTCTTCGTCGCCGCCGCGAGCGGCCTCGTGGCCCTCTCGTACGAGATCCTCTGGTACCGGCTCTGCTCGTTCGTCACGCAGGGGGCCCCGCTCGCGTTCGGCGCGCTGCTCGGCTTCTACCTCATCGGCATCGCCGTCGGCTCGTACCGGAGCCGCGTCTACTGCGAGCGCGAGGGGCCGGTCGCCGCGCGCCAGGCGCTCGGGCGGTTCCTCTTCCTCGCCAACGTCGCCGCGTTCCTCGTCGCGCCGGCGATGGGGCTGGCCGTCACGTACGGCCCCTGGTCGGTCTCGCTCCTCGTCGTCCTCGCCGCCACGACCCTCCTCGGCGCCGTGCTGCCGCTCACGAGCCACCTCGCCATCACGCCCGACGACAGCGCCGGCGCGCGCCTCTCGTACCTCTACGTCGCCAACATCCTCGGGTCGTGCGCGGGGAGCCTCCTCACGGGCTTCGTCGCCATGGACCACTTCTCCACGCGCGAGATCGCGGTCGGGCTCGGCTGGCTCGGGTTCCTCCTCGCGGCCGTCGTCGTCTTCGCCACCGAGGAGGAGCCCGGGAGGCGCCGGGGGACGCTCGGCGCCATCGCCGTCGCCGCGGCCGTGACGGGCCTCTCCTCGCACGCCGCGTTCGACCAGCTCTACGAGCGGCTCCTCTACCGGACGTCGTTCAAGCCGGACCTCCACTTCGCCGAGACCGTCGAGAACCGCAGCGGGATCATCAACGTCACGCGCGAGGGGAAGGTCTTCGGCGGCGGCGCCTACGACGGCGCCTTCAACACGTCGCTCACGCACGACCAGAACTGGGTCGTCCGCGCCTACGCCGTGAGCGCCCTGCACCCGCGCCCGAAGCGGATGCTGATGATCGGCCTCGCCTCCGGCTCGTGGGCCAAGGTGCTCGCCTCGGCGCCGGGGCTCGAGCGCTTCACCATCGTCGAGATCAACCCGGGCTACCTCGAGCTCATCGCGCGCCACGCCGAGGTCGCGGACATCTTGACCGACCCGAAGATCAACATCGTCATCGACGACGGGCGCCGCTGGCTCGAGGCGCACCCGGGCGAGACCTTCGACGCCGTCGTCATGAACATGACGTGGCACTGGCGCGCGCACTCGACCAACCTCCTGTCGCGCGAGTTCTTCACCCTCGTCCGGAGGCACCTCGTCCCCGGCGGCCTCTTCTTCTTCAACACCACGGCCTCCCTCGACGCGTGCAGGACGGCGATCGACGTCTTCCCCCACACGTTCCGCGTGAGCAACTTCGTCGCCGGCTCCGACGCGCCGCTCGGCGTCGACCTCGCCGGGTGGGAGGCGCTCCTGCGCGCCTACCGCGTCGACGGCCGCCCGGTGCTCGACCCGACGACCGACGACGGCCGCGCGGCGCTGGCGAAGCTCGTCGCGTACATGAAGCCGGGCGACCCGCAGAAGGGGGCCGAGGCGGAGGAGAGCCTCGCCAGGACCTGCGCCACCGGCGAGGTCATCACCGACGACAACATGCTGCCCGAGTGGCGGCAGATCCTGCACTGGGAGCACCCCTAGCGACGGCCGCTCACGGGGGGTGAGGCGACGACGCCCGTGCGCTAGGCTCCCCTCGCCATGCCTCTCTACTCCGATGACGGCGCGCCCCTGTCGGTGCGCCCGCGCTCGCTCCCCCGCCGCACGTCCGTGCGCATCACCGTGGGCGGGGACCACTCGACCGTCTTCATGGGGACCCCGGTGGCGAACGTCCTGCCGACCGTGAAGGACGGCGCGCTCGTCGTGGCGGCGCTCGTCGACCGACGCGCCACGTCGCTCGACACGCCGCTCCTCGCCGACGCCGTGGTCGAGCCGCTCTCGACGCGGTCGTGGGAGGGGCGCGAGGTCGTGCGGCGCAGCGCGGGGCTCCTCGTGCTCGAGGCGGCGTCGCGCATCGCGGACGGGCGCGAGGTGCGCATCGGGCCGTCGCTCTCGTCGGCGCAGGTCATCGAGACGCCCGACATCCGCGACCCGGCCGAGCTCGAGGCGCTCGCGACCGCGCTCACGGCCGAGGTCCGCGCGCTGGCGTCGCGCAACGTGGCGTTCGTCGAGGAGGTCTGGGCCGTCGAGGAGGCGATCACGCATTTCGAGGCGCACGGCTGGCACGACGCGGTCTCGATGCTCCGCCTCTGGCGCGACCCGACCGTCCCGCTCGTCAGCTGCGGGGGCGTCTACGCCCTCTCGCTCGCCCCGCTCCTGGCGCGCGCCGGGGCGCTCGACGACCTCACCATCGAGGTGCACGCCGGGGGGCTCATCCTGCAGTTCGGGCGGGCGATCCTCCCGTTCGTGCCGACCGGGTGGCGCGAGGTCGGCGACCCGTCCATCCCTGGCGGCACCGGCAACGGGACGCCGCGCTCGTCCGAGATGGTCATCGCCCACCGCGTGTGGCTCCGGACGCTCGGCGTCGAGAGCGTCGGCGGCTACAACGAGCGGTGCGTCAGCGGGAAGGTCTCCGAGATCATCCACGCGGCCGAGGGGTTCCACGAGAAGCGCATCGGGCGCATCGCCGACGCCATCGCCGCGCGCGACGACCGGATGCGCATCATCTGCATCGCGGGGCCCTCGTCCTCGGGCAAGACGACGTTCATCAAGCGCCTGACCGTGCAGCTGCAGATCAACGGCTTCATGCCCAAGGCCATCTCGCTCGACGACTACTACGTCGACCGCGACGCCACCCCGCGCGACGCGGCCGGCGAGCTCGACTTCGAGGCGATCGAGGCGCTCGACCTGCCGCTCCTGCAGTCGCACATGGCGCGCGCGCTCGCGGGGGCCGAGGTGCAGACGGCGCGCTTCGACTTCGTGGCGGGGAAGAGCCAGCCGGCCGCGGGGCCGACCCTCCACCTCGGCCCGCGCGACGTGCTCATGATGGAGGGGATCCACGGGCTGAACCCGGCGCTGCTCGGCGAGGCGGTCGACCCGGCGCAGATCTTCCGCATCTTCGTCCACCCGATGGTCGGCCTCCCCATCGACCGCCTCACGTCGCTCAGCCCCGCCGACGTCCGCCTCATCCGGCGCATCGTCCGCGACCGGCACGGCCGCAACCTCTCGGCCGCCGAGAACATCCTCCGCTGGCCGAGCGTCCGGGACGGCGAGCGGCGCCACATCTTCCCCTTCCTGCCGCAGGCCGACGAGGTCTTCGACAGCTCGCTCGCCTACGAGCTCTCCGTCCTCAAGGTGTACGCCGACCGCTACCTGCTCGAGGTCCCGCGCGAGCACCCGAGCTACACGACGGCCTACCGCCTCCGCCGCCTCATCGACCGCTTCGTCACCATCTACCCGGACCACGTCCCGCCGACGTCGATCCTCCGCGAGTTCATCGGCGGCTCGGCGTTCGAGTACTGACGCGGGGCGGGTCGAAAGGGACACCGTGTCGCGTCCGTTCGACTCCGGGTCGAACGGATCGGACACGATGTCCCACCCGGGTGACCCGGGCTCGCGAGGTCCCGACGGCGCCTCGCGAAATCCCGGCTCACGGTGGCGAAGGTCGCGCCCCGTCCCGGGTCGCCCGGACAGCATGTCCGGTCCACCCCCCCAGAAGTCGGCCCCTACCGACTCCGGGTCGGTTCGACAGCACTCCGAGTGACGGCGACAGCACTTCGAGTGACGGCGACAGCACTCCGAGTGACGGCGACACCACTTTGAGTGACGGCGACACCACTTTGAGTGACGGCGACAGCACTCCGAGTGATGGCGACACCACTCCGAGTGACGGCGACAGCACTCCGAGTGACGGCGACACCACTTTGAGTGATGGCGACAGCACAAAGGGTGGGAGGCGATTCGCTGCGAGCCGGCGCGGTGAGACCCCCTCCCCCCACTTTGCGTGCGCGGCACGCTCCCCTCCCCCGAAATCGGCGGAGGGGCAGGGAGGGGGTTCCCGCCTCGGCACCCGCCGTCCTGGAGCACACCCGAGGAGCGGTGTCCGGGGCGCGACAGGCGCGTCCCGTGCTACGTCTTGCCGGATGACCGAGGCACGCATCCAGTCGTTCGAGGAGTTCTGGCCGTTCTACGTCGGCGAGCACAAGGACCCACGCTCTCGCGCCCTGCACTACATCGGGACGACCATGGCGATCGGCACCGTCGCCACGGCGGCGCTCACGCTGAACCCGACCTGGCTCCTCCTGACGCCGGTCGTCGGCTACACGCCGGCGTGGATCGGCCACTTCGTCATCGAGGGGAACAGGCCGGCCACGTTCAAGTACCCGCTCTGGTCGCTTCGCGGCGACCTCCGGATGCTCTCCTATGCCCTGCGAGGGGAGATGGCCGACGAGCTCGAGCGCCTCCACCCCGCGGCGTCGCGCAAGCCGCCCACCGTGGCAGAGGCCACCGCCGACGCGCCGAAGGCGAGCCCGGTCGACGCGTCCGCGCTGAACGGCGCGCACGTCAACGGCGCCTCGGCGAGCTGACCCTTCGCCTCACAGTCGATTCGACCCGCGCGGGCGCCGCCTCGAGAGGGGCGCCCGTCGGAGCCGGGGGGGCCTACGCCTGGACGGCGAGGCCCTTCCCCTTCTTCTTCCCCTTCTTGTCGGCCTTGGCGAGCTTCGCGGGCTTGCCCGCCTTGGCGGCCGCCCCCTTGGCCTTCGCGCCGGCCTTCGACTTGGCGCCGGCCTTGGACGAGCCGTTCGAGAAGCCGTTGAGCTCGGCCCCGAGGTGGTGCGCGGCCCCCTTCGACTTGGCGCCGAGGACGCCGCCGATGAGGTCGTCCGCGATCTGCGCGGCGCGGTCGGTCTTCTCCCAGGAGAACTCGCTCCGGCCGAAGTGACCGTACGACGAGGTGGGGAGGTAGATGGGGGCGAGGAGGCCGAGCTCGTCGATGAGCGCCTTGGGGCGCATGTCGAACTTGTCGAGGATGTAGTTCTCGAGCTTCTCGTCGCTGACCTGGCCGGTCCCGAAGGTGTTGACCTGCACGCCGACCGGCTTGGCGACGCCGATGGCGTACGCGACCTGGATCTCGCAGCGGCGGGCGACGCCCGAGGCGACGATGTTCTTCGCGATGAAGCGCGCGTAGTAGCAGGCCGAGCGGTCGACCTTCGACGGGTCCTTCCCCGAGAAGGCGCCGCCGCCGTGCCGGCCCATGCCGCCGTAGCTGTCGACGATGATCTTGCGCCCCGTGAGGCCGCAGTCGCCGAGCGGCCCGCCGACGACGAAGCGGCCGGTCGGGTTGATGTGGAACTTGGTGTCCTTGTCGATGAGCCGCTTCGGGATCACCTTCTCGACGACGAGCTGCATGATGGCGTCGCGGAGCGTCTTGTACTTCACGTCCTCGCTGTGCTGCGAGCTGACGACGATCGCGTCGACGCGGACGGGCACGGCGCCGTCGTACTCGAGCGTGACCTGCGTCTTGCCGTCGGGGCGGAGGAAATCGACCTTGCGCTGCTTGCGCACCTCGGCGAGGCGCCGGGCGAGCTGGTGCGCGAAGTCGATGGGGGCGGGCATCAGGTTGGGGGTCTCGTCGGTCGCGTAGCCGAACATGAGCCCCTGGTCGCCGGCCCCCTGCTCCTTGTGGAGCCCCTCGCCTTCCGTCACGCCCTGCGAGATGTCCGGGCTCTGCTTCTCGATGGCGGTGAGCACGGCGCACGTGTCGGCGTCGAAGCCCATGCTCGAGTCGGTGTAGCCGATGCTCCGGACCGTGCTGCGGACGACCGCGGGCATGTCGACCCAGGCGGTCGTCGTGATCTCGCCGGCGACCACGACCATGCCGGTCTTGGCGAGGGCCTCGCAGGCGACGCGCGCCTTCGGGTCCTGGGCGAGGATTCCGTCGAGGATCGCGTCGGAGATGGCGTCGCAGACCTTGTCCGGGTGACCCTCGGTGACCGACTCGGACGTGAAACGATAACGGGACATGGCGTGACTCCTCTAAGGGGACGGTCCTTTTACGCGGTTCGAGCGCGACGGGCAATGCCGGCGCGCGCCCCGGTCCGGCGCCGGGCGTCAGGGGACGATGGGAGAGCGCGGCGCCCCCCGGTAGACCCAGACGTCCTCCCCCGGGCAGCGCTCGACCAGCGCCGGTGAGCCGAGCCGGGCGCGCGCGCTCCCGGGGTCGAGGCGGTTCATGAGGACGAGGAACGCGCTCGCGCCGCGGGCCTTCTCGTACCAGCCGCGGTTGACGATCCAGTCGTAGACGCCGAGCCCCCACGTGAGCGACAGGACGCGGAGGCCGGCCCGCGACAGCTCGGTCGTCCGCCGCGCGCTCCAGTAGTCGCCGTACGCGAAGCGCGCCCCGTGGCGACGGGCCAGGTCGTCGACGCAGGCCGTGTGCGCCGGGTAGAAGGTCGGCCCCTCCAGCAGCGCCTTCATCTTCTCGGAGGGGGCCGGCCGGCCCGTGGCGTGGACGAGCGCCGCGAAGGCGAGGGCGAGGGTCAGCCGGGCGCCCCACCTCCGCCAGAGGAGCCACGCCAGCGGCAGGACGACGTAGGGCCACACGAGCAGCCCCTGCAGGTACCGGAAGCGCCACGGGTCGGTGTACGCCCCGCTGAACGCGGCCCCGAAGAAGACGCACGCCACGGACGCGACGAAGGACGAGGCGAGGAGCGCGAGCGCCCCCGACGTGGCGCGGCGGTCCGGGCGCGGCCGGGCGGCGGCGACGGCCGAGGCGCCGAACGCGAGGACGAGCGCGAGCGCGAGCAGCCCCGTGTCGAGGACCACGACGTCCGGGCCGTTCTCGGGGGGCGGGAGGAACCCGAGGACATGAAGGAGGCGCGCCCACGAGAACTCGGCGACCGGGTCGAAGCTCGAGACGGTCATCCCGAGCCACACGGGGACCCCTTCGAGCCGGCCGCCCAGCACGACACCGGCCACCACGGCGGCCGCGTTCGCCGCGAGGACCCCCCGGCCGCGCCGCACGACGGCCGCCGTGAAGGCGAACGCGACGAGGAGCCCCGCCGCGTAGAGCGCGTGGAGGCGGTCTGACCCCGCCGTCAGCGCCGTGAGGAGGAGGACGGCCAGCGCCGCGACCGGGGCGAGGCGGTCCGCCTTCACCTGCCGCGCGACCAGGAGCGCGCATCCGAGGCTCACCCACGCGCAGCTGGCGTGGCAGGAGGGGGCGAAGAGGATGTGGAAGAAGTCGCCGAACGAGTTGAAGTAGGCGAGCGCGCTCATGCTGACGAGCGCCGCCGTCCAGGTCTGCCACGCGCCGGGGACCTCGAGCAGCCGGGCGATGGCGACCACGAAGAGCACGCCGAGCGACAGCTCGGTCACGGCGTAGGCGTAGAGCGCCGCCGACGGGTGCCCGGTCACCGCGCGCAGGAGCGCGAAGAGCGGGAGGTCGGGGAAGAAGGAGGGGGCGGGCTGCAGCGTCCAGGTCTTCAGCGAGACCCGGTCGACGAAAAGATCCCGGTAGAGCCCCGCGAGGTAGAGGGCGTCGCTGTCCGCCGAGACCGCCACCGCGCGCCCCATCGCCGCGGCCGACCGGACGAAGAGCGCCAGCGCCAGCGCCACCGCGACCGCCCCCGGCAGTCGCTCCCGGGCAAGGGTCCGGAGCGGGGGGCGGGAGGACGGCGTCACGGCCGGACCCGGACGGGCCAGGGACCGCGAGCCCCCCGGCGGTCGAGGTCGACGGACGGGCTGCGGGGCGCGCACATGCCGGTCGGCGAGTCATATCCGCAGAGCCGCGGCCTCGGCAACGCCTGGAGTCCAGCGGGCAGGGAGGGACCGGGATCCCGCGCACGAGCCAGGCCGCGCCGCGCGCGTCGAATTGGGAGGCTCTCCGCACCGCCGTCGTCCGCGTGTTCTGCTAGGCTCCCGCGTCCTCAGTCATGACCACCCAAGAAACGCTCCGCCGCACGCCGCTCTACGACTGCCACGTCCGCGCGGGGGCGCGCATCGTCCCGTTCGCGGGCTGGGAGATGCCCGTCCAGTACGAGGGGATCGTCCCCGAGCACCGCGCCGTCCGGACCGCCGCCGGGCTCTTCGACGTCTGCCACATGGGCGAGCTCGAGCTGCGCGGCGAGTACTCCGGCCAGGTCGTCAACTACCTCATCACGGGCGACGCCTCGAAGCTCGTCGACGGGCAGGCGCTCTACACCTGCGCCTGCAACGAGCGCGGCACCGTCCTCGACGACCTCATCGTCTACCGCTGCGACGCCAACCGCTGGCTCATCGTCTGCAACGCGTCGAACCTGGCCAAGATGTCGGCCGTCTTCGCGAAGGGGGCGGAGGGGCACTGCGAGTTCGAGGACCGGAGCGACCGGACGGCCCTCATCGCCATCCAGGGCCCGAAGGCGATGCAGATCCTGGCGAGCGCCGGCGGCGAGGCCGCGAAGCTCCCGGAGCTCGGGTCGTTCCACTTCCGCGACGCCATCGTCGCCAACGTCCGCTGCACGGTGGCGCGGACGGGCTACACGGGCGAGGACGGCGCCGAGATCTTCTGCGCCCTGGGCGACGTCGAGGCGCTCTGGACGCACCTGATGATGCTGGGCGGCCCGCTGGGGCTCGTCCCGGCCGGGCTCGGCGCGCGCGACACGCTCCGCCTCGAGGCGCGCCTCTCGCTCTACGGCAACGAGATCGACGAGACGACCAACCCGCTCGAGGCCGGCCTCGGCTGGATCGTGAAGCTGGAGAAGGGGGACTTTGTCGGCCGCGCCGCGCTCCGCGAGGTGCAGGCGAAGGGGCTCTCGCGCAAGATGGTCGGCTTCGAGGTGACCGGCCGGGGGATCGCGCGGCACGGCTACCCGCTGCTCGACCTCGAGGGGAAGCCCGTCGGCGTCTGCACGAGCGGCAGCCCCGGGCCGACGGTTGGCAAGAACATCGGCCTCGGCTATTTGCCCGCGAGCATGAGCGCGCTGGGCACCCGCTTCCAGGTCGACTGCCGCGGCAAGGCCATCGAGGCGGTGGTCGTCAAGACGCCTTTCTACAAGCGTGCCATCTGAGCCCTGACTCCCGAGGAGACACCCGACATGAGCGACGTACCGAGCGGCCTCAAGTACACGAAGGACCACGAGTGGGCGAAGGCGGACGGGGGGAGCGTCGCCATCGGCGTGACCAGCTTCGCCGTCGAACAGCTCGGCGACATCACCCTCATCAACTTCGACGCGAAGGTGGGTGACGAGGTCGTGGCCGGGAAGGCCTTCGGGACGATCGAGAGCGTCAAGACGCTGAGCGACATCTTCGCCCCCGTGTCGGGCAAGATCGTGAAGCTGAACGCGGAGCTCGAGACCAAGCCCGAGCTCGTCAACGAGGACTGCTACGGCAAGGGGTGGATGGTCGTGATCGCCACGACCGGCGGCGAGGGGGACCTGATGGACGCCAAGGCGTACTCCGAGTTCCTGAAGACCGCCGCCCACTGACGCGAGACCCGTCCCCCATGCGCTACCTGCCCCACACGCCCCAGGAAATCACCTCGATGCTCGCCGCCATCGGCGTGCCGTCCATCGACGCCCTCTTCGAGCCCATCCCGGCGGAAGGGCGCCTCGGCAGGCCGCTGGCCCTCGACCTGGGCATGGACGAGGCGACGGTGATGGGCCACGTCGAGGGGCTCGCCGCGAAGAACCAGGCGGTGGGGATGCTCTCCTTCCTCGGGGCGGGCATCTACGAGCACCACATCCCCCCCGCGGTCGACCAGCTGCTGCTCCGGAGCGAGTTCTACACCGCGTACACGCCCTACCAGGCCGAGGTGGCGCAGGGGACGCTGCAGACGATCTTCGAGTTCCAGACCATCGTCAGCGAGCTCCTGGGGCTGCCGCTCGCGAACGCGTCGATGTACGACGGCGCGAGCGCGACCGCCGAGGCGGTGCTGATGGCGCGCCGGCTGACGAAGCGCTCGCGCGTGCTGCTCTGCGCCGGCGTCCACCCGGAGTACGCCGAGACGGTCCGCACGTACGTCCAGGGGCTCCCGGGCGGGGCCGAGCAGATCGAGACGATCTCGCTGGGCCAGGACGGCGCCTTCGACAAGGGGGACGCCGAGGCGAAGCTCCGGGCGGGCGAGCCGGTCGCCTGCCTGGTCGTCGGCTACCCGAACTTCTTCGGCTCGGTCGCCGACCTGCGCGCGCTGGCCGAGCTGGCCCACGCAAACGGCGCCCTGCTGGTGACGGTGACGATGGAGCCGTACGCGCTGGCGCTGCTCGAGTCGCCGGGCGCGCTCGGGGCGGACATCGCGGTCGCCGAGGGGCAAGCGCTCGGCGTGCCGCCGCAGAACGGCGGCCCCGGCTGCGGCCTCTTCGCGTGCCGGGACGCGCGCGAGTACCTGCAGCAGATCCCGGGCCGGCTCTGCGGCGAGACGGTCGACAAGAACGGCGAGCGCGGCTACGTGCTCACCCTCTCGACGCGCGAGCAGCACATCCGGCGCGAGCGGGCGACGAGCAACATCTGCACGAACCACGCGCTCTGCGCGCTGGCGATCACCATCCGGACCTCGCTCCTCGGCAAGCAGGGCTTCGTCGCGGTCGCCCGGCAGTGCCTGGCCAAGGCGGAGTACGTGAAGAAGGCGGCGCTCGCGAGCGGCCGCTGGGAGCTCCCCTACTCGGCGCCGACGTTCAACGAGTTCGTGCTGCGGCAGAAGTCGGGCGCAGTCGGCCCCGTCCTCGAGCGCCTCGCCACGGGGGGCATCCTGGCCGGCGTGGCGCTCGGACGCTGGAGCGACGCCTGGTCGAAGGACCTCCTCGTCTGCGTGACGGAGCGCCACACGAAGGCCGATCTCGACCGGCTCGTCGCCGCGCTCGGCTGACGCGGGGGCGTTCGAGCCCCCTCCGCGCGACGCTCACGCGTCGGGCCGCGCCTCGATCTCGACGCGATCACGCCCGCCACGCTTGGCGCGGTAGAGCGCCTCGTCGGCCCGCGCCACGAGGTCCGGGGAGCGAAAGCCGTTCGCCTCCTCCATCGTGGCGAGGCCGCCGCTGATGGTCAGCTGGCGGCTCACCCCGCGGCCGAGGTCGACGGGCGAATGGGCGAGCTCGCCGCGCAGTCGGTCGTAGACGCCGAGCGCCCCGATGGTGTCGCACTTCCGCAGGAGGACGACGAACTCCTCGCCGCCGTAGCGGAACGCGAGGTCGCCGCCGCGGAGCACGCGCCGGACGCGATCGGCCACGAAGCGGAGCGCGACGTCGCCGGCCGGGTGACCGAACTCGTCGTTGACCGACTTGAACCGATCGATGTCGAGCAAGAGGAGCGAGAAGGGCTCGCGGTGGCGCTCCGCGAGGCCGGCGAGCTCGACCAGGCGCTCGTCGAACGAGCGGCGGTTCAGGAGCCCGGTCAGGCCGTCCGTCGTCGCGTGCTGCTCGGCGGACTGGAGCTGCCGGCGCAGCACCCACTCGGACCGCGCCCGCTCGCGGACAGCCCGCAGCTTGGCGACGAGGACGGCCCCGGAGAACGGCTTGAGGAGGTAGTCCGCCGCCCCGGCCTCGACGCCGCGGACGATGTCGCTCTCGGCCGCCGAGGCGGTGAGGAACAGGACCGGAATGCGGCCGGCTCCCGGCGTCGCCTGCACCTGACGGAGCACGTCGAACCCGTCCATCCCCGGCATCATCACGTCGAGGACGATGGCCTCGTACCGGGAGGGCTCCGCGGACACCTTCGCGACCGCCTCCTCGCCGGACGCGGCCTCGGCGCAGACGAAGCCGGCGCTGCTCAGCCACCGGACGACGAGCCCGCGGGTCGACGCGTCATCGTCCACGACCAAGACCTCGCCGTCGGGGGACGGCGCGGCGTTCGGCTGCTGGCCCTGAGAGCTCACGGAGACCGGCCAGTATATTCCCAAGCGGGCGACGGCGCGACCGTCGACGCCCAAGGCCCTCCGCCTAGTGGGCGACGGTCACGGCGATCGCGGCGCCGAGGAGGATGAGCCCGCCGCCCGCCAGGCCCCCCACGCCGATGGGCTCGTGGAACGCGAAGCTCGCGGCGACGGTCGCGACGAGCGGCTCGAAGAGCGTGAGGTTCGAGGCGTGCGACGCGCGCACGCGACGAAGCCCCCAGACGAAGAGGAGCCCGCTCGTGGCGCCGGGGAGGAGCGCGCCGGCCGTGAGCCACGCGGCGCCGTGGGGGGTGAGGTGCGCCCAGGCGCCCCCGGGGACGAGGAGGGCGAGCAGGATCACGCTGAGGACCCCGTGGTAGAAGGCCATCTCGCTGCCCGAGAAGACGGGGACGAGGCTCTTGCTCACGAGCAGGTTGGTCGCATAGCAGACCGCGCTCGCCGCGCCGAACGCCGCGCCCGCGAGGTCGCCCGCGTGCCGCTCGGCCGACCACGGGGCGAGGAGCAGCACGAGCCCCGCGAACGAGACGCCGACGGCCACGAAGGTGCGCGCGCGCCACCGCTCCGCAACCACCAGCGGCGCCGCCAGCACGACGAGCATCGGCGTCAGGTAGTGCGTGAGGACGGCGATGGCCACGCTCGTCCGCTGGTAGGCGGCGAAGAAGAAGACGACGTTGAGCGCGTCGACCACGCCGAGCAGGGCGATACGGGCCCAGTGCCGCGCGGTCGCCCGGACCCGCAGCCGGTCGCGCCAGACGAGCGCACCGCTCGCCGCGGAGAGCCCCGCCATCGCCGCCACGGCCTCGAGCGCGGGGGGGACCGGCCCCGCCTGCTCTGCCGCGCGCAGGAAGAACGGCCAGGTCCCCCACCCCACGGCCGCAACGGTGACCATCAGAGAGCCGCGCCAGTCGACGCGCGGGCGCGAGTCGGTCACGGGCTCTCGCGGCGTGCCAGGGCCCGGAGGCGCGCCACGAGCTGCAGCGCGTCGAGCGGGGTCATCCGGTCGACGTCCGCCGCGCGGAGCGCCTCGAGGGCCGGGTGGACGGCCACCGGGGGCGATGGCGCGAAGAGGTCGAGCTGCGGTCGAGCGGTGCGGGGACGCGCGGGGGGACCGTTCGGGAGCGGCGCCTCCCCCTCGAGCCCCTCGAGGATGGCCTTGGCGCGCGTGATGACGGGCTCGGGCAACCCGGCGAGGCGGGCGCAGGCGACGCCGTAGCTCCTCGAAGCGGAGCCTCGCGTCAGCTTGTGCAGGAAGACGATGTCCCCCTGGTGCTCCCGCGCCGAGACGCTCCAGTTCTCGATGGCGCTGCGCGACGCCGCGAGATCGGTGAGCTCGTGGTAGTGGGTGGCGAAGAGGGCGCGGCAGGCGACGACGTCGTGCAGGTACTCGGCGACCGCCCACGCGATGGCGAGCCCGTCGTACGTGCTCGTCCCCCGCCCGATCTCGTCCACGACGACGAGGGAGCGGCGCGTCGCCCGGCGGAGGACGTGCGCCGTCTCCTTCATCTCCACCATGAAGGTGCTGTGGCCGCGCGCGAGGTTGTCGCTCGCGCCGACGCGCGTCAGCACGCGGTCCACGACGCCGATGCGCGCCTCCCGCGCCGGGACGAACGCCCCCATCTGGGCGAGGATGACCGCGATCGCGGCCTGCCGCATGAGGGTCGACTTGCCGGCCATGTTCGGCCCGGTCACGAGCCAGAGCCGGGCGCGCCCCTCCGGCGGGCTCGTCGACGCGTCGAGCGTGACGTCGTTGGGGACGAACGACCCGGCGGCGGCGAGCTTCTCGACCACGGGGTGGCGGCTGTCGGTGAGGACGAGCTCGAGCGAGTCGTCGACGACGGGGCGGACGTGGTCCTCGCGCTGGGCCACCTCGGCGAGGGAGCTGGCGACGTCCCACGCGGCGAGCTTCCCGGCGACGACGTGGAGGCGGTCGGCGTGACGGCGGAGCTCGCGGACCAGCCCCACGAAGAGCTCGGCCTCGCGGGCGGCGAGCCGGTCCTCGGCGTGCGCGAGCTTGTCGGCCAGGAGGTCGAGCTCGTCGCACGTGAAGCGCTCGCCCGACGCGACGGTCTGTTTGCGGCGCCAGCTCGACGGCGCCTTGTCCACGTGCGCTCGCGTGACCTCGAGGTACCAGCCGAAGACGCGCGTGTAGCGGACCTTGAGGCTCGAGATCCCCGACCGCTCGCGCAGCGCCCCTTCGAGCTCGACGATGAGGCGGTGTCCGCCCTGCTGCAGCTCTCGCGACTCGTCGAGCTCCACGTCGAAGCCGGCGCGCATCACGCCGCCGTCGGTCGCCTTCGCCGGGAGCTCGTCGGCGAGCGCGCGCCCGAGGAGCGCCGACAGGTCGCCGCAGACGTCGAGCCACGGCCCGCCGGCGACGACATCGAGCGCCTCGCGCGCGTTCCGGTCGGGGATCGCCTCGAGCGCATCGGCGATGGCGGGGAGCTCCGCCAAGGTCGTGCGCAGGGCGCCGAGGTCGCGCGGGGCGGCGCGCTCGACGCTCAGCTTCACCGCGAGGCGCTCGAGGTCGGCCACGGCCCCGAGGCGGTTCCGGACCTCGGCGCGGAGGCCGGGCTGCATCACGAAGAGCTCGACGGCGTCGTGCCGGCGGCGAATCTCGGCGAGCCGCGTCCTCGGAGTGAGCAGCCGGCGGCGGAGCAGCCGGGCGCCGGCCGCGGTGCGCGTCCGGTCGATCTGCGCGAGGAGGCAGCCGTGCTCCTGCCCGTCGAGGCCTTTCACCAGCTCGAGGTGCCCCTGCGTCGCTTCGTCGAGGACGAGCGTGTCGTCGAGGTCGTACGCGACGAGCCGTCGGACGGGGAGGACCTTCGTCGGCTCGGCGGCCCGGGCGAACGCCACGACCCGGGCGGCTGCCCGGCGCGCGAGCCCCGACGAGGTCGCGCGCGACGCCTCGCCTGGTCCGAGCAGGGCGTCGAGCGCGTGGACCGCCTCGACGTCGCCTATCGCCCGCGCGACCTCGTCGCGCAGCGGCAGCTTCGGCCTGGCACGCACAAGCTCGACGCCGACCGCGCTCGCCCCGGCCCCGAGCAGCAGCTCGCGCGGGTCGAGACGGACGACCTCCCCCACCGCCGTCGAGAGGTCACCGGCCTCGCACGCCGACAGCTCCCCGGTCGACAGGTCGAGCGCCGCAATCCCGAACGAGCCCGCCGCGTCCCCCTCCACGGCGACCACGAAGTGGTTCCGGGTCGGCTGGATGCCGGCGTCGTCATACGCGATGCCGGGCGACACGACCCGGACGACCTCTCGCGGGACGAGCCCCTTCACCGTCGCCGGGTCGGCCATCTGCTCGCAGATCGCGACCTTGAACCCCTGGTCGAGGAGGCGCTGAACGTAGCCGCTCGCCGCGTGGTACGGGACGCCGGCCATCGGGATCTCGTCGGGCGAGCCCTTGTTGCGCGCCGTGAGCGTGAGGTCGAGCGCGCGCGCCGCCGAGACGGCGTCGGCGTAGAAGAGCTCGTAGAAGTCGCCCATCCGGAAGAAGACGAGCGCGTCGGGGTGCGCCTCCTTCGCCGCCAGGAACTGGCGCATCACCGGGGTGGCTGAAGCCTTGTCGGCCGCCTTCGCCATGGGCGTCAGTAATAGGTGTTGCCCGTGACCGCGACGCTGTTCAGGTCGATCAGGATGAGCCCCTGCCCTGCCTGCGAGCCGTCGACGATGGCGATCTGTCCGAGCGACGGGATGAAGAGCATCGACTGCGGGCTGACGCTGCTGTTGGTCGCCGCGAGGTTGACGGTCAACGGGAAGAGCTCCCCCTTCAGCGCGAACTGCCACATGAAGTCGCGCGCCGGTCGCGAGACGACCTGGGCCGCACCGCCGGCGTCGGCGGTCCCGGACGCCACGTTCGGGTCGGCCCCCCACGGGTGCTGGACGAAGTACGCGAAGATCGGGTTCCGCATCGCCAGCGGGCTGTCCCGATCCGGCGGCGCGTACGAGGCGGTGGACCCGGGACTGGGCGTCGGGGCGACGCCGATCGCGCGAGCGTTGAGGAGCGCCTTCTCCGGGTCGCACGACGTCACGCAGCGCTTCGTGCGCGGGTCGACCGTCATGTGGTGGAGGTAGCCAGACGCGGAGCCGGTGGTCACCCACTCGCCGCCAGCCCGCACGTTGAACGTCATCTGGCTGTGGAAGCAGCACTTGAGCTGCTTCAGCGCCTGGACGTTCGTGACGTCGGCCACGGTGTTCTGGCGGTTCGACGTGCTCGGCGTGACCGAGGTCGCGGTGGGGTAGTTGAAGCGCGTGATGACCATGCCGTCATCGAACGCCTGCACGATCGGGAAATCGCGGGCCACGCTCTCCTGCGACGCGTAGCCGAAGATGTTCTGGCAGGTGGTGTAGCG
>Ga0316217_10003496_pt1 | contig 17830 bp, 15 predicted proteins | sample 1anoAmetaG_FD_203633 | JGI IMG/M metagenome (GOLD analysis project Ga0316217, IMG submission 203633) | Freshwater microbial communities from Trout Bog Lake, Wisconsin, USA - 1anoA | ecosystem: Environmental > Aquatic > Freshwater > Lake > Hypolimnion/Profundal zone | place: USA: Wisconsin...
TGCTATTCGATTTTTTGTAGTGTTTACGAAACTACCTCCAGAAGATCAATTGCAACTCGAGGATAGCGGCTTCTTGCCCTTTAGATGGGCTCTTAAAACTTGAGATGGTTAATAATGCGATAGAAAAGGTCATTAGCCTAACACTCTGTTTTTTATAATTAAACAGTCAATCTGTAAGAGCAGTAGCTGAGCCTGTCCCTCCGTTGTTTTTAGCTGGTTGGACTATAAAGGAACATACCTTTTTACTTCAAACGATTCAAAAAGTCTTTCTAGTCGTATTGCTTCTTCTTATCCAAAACACTAAAGATTTAGTCCAAGCTAAAGACCCCATCTTCAAGCAGCTCAGGATTCAAAAACTAGAGAGTTTTGTTTTTGCGGCTGTAGCACCAAGCAAACAAGTGGAGAATAACAATTTTCTTACTGCGATTTCGGTATGAATCAGTTATCTAAACTGTTGGGTATTAGGCCTTAATGGCTTCAAAAAACTAGTCTAGGCTGCTAGATTGCTGGACGTAAAGGCTTCTTACCGGCAAAGGAATAACGTATTCTTGGTCCACGACTTCTCCTGGCTAGTAATACCTCAGTATTTAATTGTACTTAGAGTCACATCTCACAGCTTCAAAAAGTGCAACTTTGTAAGGGTCATCAAGCATGTTGATGAAGTCGAACAGCCCTTTCTTCTTGATCTTTTGGGGGTTCCACTTTTTGATGTCAATGATGTAGCAGATCAGCTGGCTACCTTCTTCTTTGAGTTAAATCAAGGTGGGGATTTTGTTGTGGATGTAGATTTTGTCGTTGGAACAGACAATATCTATTTTGTGGTCTGCTTGCTATTTGTAGTCTTTGATAATTTGATGGTCAGCTTCTTCGGGTGCTGAAAAGACCCTTATGTTAAACGACAAATACAAGGCCGCTATCTTATCAACTATTTGCTGACGGATTCTTTGATAGCTATCGTACCACATTTTGGTTCCCTCTTTTTCTAGCCTCGTTGGGGCAAATCTCCGTCAAACATTGCTGATAAGACGAGTCTGTTGGCTGAGTATTCACTGATTCTGTTGACGAAAAGACTGGCATTGCGTATAGTTTTTTCGACAGCTTGTTATATTTTGGGCAAGGTATCAATTTTGCCTTTCTGGTTCAAGTTTCTCAGTCCCCTTTTTATCTCATCCATGTCATCTCTGATAACATTGTTGATGTCGATGGTCATGTTGGGGTATCTTGCTGCGAGTTCTTTGATTTCCAGCCTCTAGATGACTCCAGTAAAGCCAGGAATGCCTGAGTAAAGCTCATAGTTCTTTAAAAAGATTTCCTTACTCATTGTTTATTGTACTCTTATTATATATAATTTAGAGTCATCTCTAAAAAATAAAGCAGATCTCTTTCACAACTTCAAACTCACTGATAAATTCTGATCAGAGGAGATACATAAGTGAAAGCGAGGATAATGAGTGCTTGGTATCTTGATAGGCGAATGAGGTCCTTCAGATCTAATAATCTGATTGTATTGATTCAAGATTGCTGGTTGTTTGGCAATAACATGTATGGTCATAGCTATGATGTCTTCTTGTTCTGTAGATAACTCTAATTGATTTATAAATGTCAGGCAACAATCACTTTGATGCGGTTTGCTCTGCAAGTCTTTGGCTCAGTGGCTTTTTGTACTCTTCGTCAAGGTTGACTGATAGCCTTACGTAATTAGAATACATATCGATTAAGCCGACTCTTATTCCGTAGGAGTAACCAGTCTCCTTTTGCTAGCCAACAATTTAGAGGAGCTCTGCTTAGCTGATCAATGCTTTGTCAAGATAGTCTTGCGCCAGTGCTGGGTTTAGGTACTAAAGCCTTCCATAGTTTTAAACGGTTGCAATCAGATTGTAGATTCTTATTTTCTCAGCTTGGATTCTGTGTTTGGAATCAACCTGAATGTGGTATCTACTCTAGATTTGGTCGTAGAACTGAGTCAGATTATCGGAATGATCAACAACCTAGAGAAGTTAGTACCTTGACAAGGGCTCATTGTTTATTCTGAGTCTATTCAAGTACTTGCTTCCAAAAACTACCTCCCATATCGCTCTCTTATTGATGTCATGAGTGATCTTGTAATACGTTTTGAAGCTGTCCTCCCAGTTGGATTTGGATCGGTCTGTCTCCGAACTAATGTCTATTAGTTCTCCATAGGCTTGACCGTTTCTATTGCTTATTGAGAACATGAAAGGCACAGAATGGTTGATGAAAATTTTATCCTGAGCGTAGACTAGGTCTATTTGATGTTTATACCAGTAGCTTAAGATCTGATAATCTGCTTCAAAGGGAGCAAAGATAACTGCTATTTCAAAGATGTACAAGCAATTTATCCATCTGTCAATGAAGCACTGTCTGATTTCCCTGTAAAGGCCAAGGTAACGATCAGGAAATTTGTTTGAAAGCTTATTATTGTCTCTCTGTAGGTGAGTTTTTTTGCCATCGAAGACTGCCACAACTTTGAAACCATTGTCGATGAGGCACTTCATTTTAAGGTTGATTTTCCAAATGGATTAGTCCAGGTGCTATCTGAGGAGTTGCAAGCGTTCCTACTCGCTCTTACAATCCCTGACTAATATTTGAGTGACTAAGTACATGAAGTTGCCCACTATGGTCTGAGCATCCACAGCAAGCCGCTGTTTCCTTGGACTTATCAGCTTAAGTGGCTTCTCCCTGATGACATTGGTGTAAAATTTGTATTCGGTCCTTTCCATTTAATTTCTAATAAGCATCTAGCTAGATAAGTATTTATTTGGCATACTTATGAATTCTGGCAATTTTTTATCATACGCTATCTAATTTTGGAGTCATGAAGCAGAAAGAAAGGGCTTTGAATCTGAATGGAATGCGGCTCTTAAGTTGTAGTTGTTGATGTGGCAAGTAATGTTGCCCAAGAAGCAGTCTAATTTGAATTTCGGTTTATTTTTTTTGTATAGGGATTAATACTTTTTACGGTCGATTTTGCCTCACATCGATTTTCATGCTATATTCGCCCTATACCATTCATACCACTACTCTCGGCTACAACTGGCTAGAATACTCACAGAAGATCCACAAACACATAATTCAGCTGATCTCGATTTATGGATTAGCCTTTGTTTCTATTTATACATATACAACTTTGAGAGTCAATCTCAAGCTGCGCCTCAATGCACCTGCGTCAGTCCGAACACGTCTTTTGTGACCCCTAGCTGCCTAATATCTCCATATTGCCAACCCCCATCCAGCATATCATATACTCCAAACAATATGCTCCAGCCATACGCAGTAGCTGATGAAACTAGCCCTAACATATGCTGGAGAAGCAGAAGTAGAAAAATGGATGGTTTTGTGGCAGCAATGCATAAATTATCAGAGGTTGTTGTTTTTGTTCTCAGATAGAACCATGCCGGACAGCGCCATGCCGTTATCCCGGACCCGCGCTCCCTCGTGGTTGTTGACTGTGCGCACAGTGGAGTCGTTATCGAAGGTCTGGATGACTGAGCCTTCGCCCGACCTGGACTCAGTCATCTTGTTGAAGGTTTCCGTGAGCCTGAGGTTGGATGTAATGAATTGGCTCACTTTATTCGAGTTGCTCATCATGCTCAGCTGCACTGAGTTTTAGATGAGGGAGGGCGGGCGCACGTGGTTGATGTGCTTGTAGTGCGAGATGTGCCGCATGCTTTCCCTGTTGGAGGTGTTGTGGGAGGTGTTGTTGGACCTTTTGAAGGTGTTTTGAGAGGTGTTGTTGGACATCGAAGAACCCCGCATCTCCCTGGGTAGGGTGTAGAGTGGAGTTGACATTACCTTCTTCCTCAGAATCGCTGTGTCCTTGTACTGGAAGGATGGCCCTTCCTTCTCCAGCTCATATGCCATGCAGTCAGTGGGCAGCTCAGGGGGAGCAGGCAGCTCCGATTGCTTTTTTTGCATCTTCCTCTCCCCACCCATCGTGCTCAGAGGAGACTCTTGTTCCTTTTGGGCCCCTTGTTGCTGACTGGTGGGAGTTGAGCTGAGCTAGCCGTTTGGGAGGACGAAGGTTTCGTTGAGGGTGGAGAGGGGAGAGTTGGATTCAGTTTCGATGATATGGCCGATAGGAGAAGCGGTCAGGGTATGGGTGAGTGTAGTTTACTCGAGGCAGCAGCTGTTTCCCATGGTGGCAATATTATAACTATAAACACAACTAAGATCCAAGATTAGAGGGGAGTGGGCGATGAGGGCAGGGGGTGCTAGCAAGTGAGTAATGGAGTAGTGGAGTGAGGTGGTATGCTGCAGAGGTGATGCTCTTGATGGTTTGGAAAGGGTAGTGGTGATATGGAAATAGCATGATAATATGATAATAGCTGCGCAAAAAGTGCATAGTTTGGGTGTGGGCAAAGCATGGGTTGGTACATTGGGGATAAAATGTGTTGTGAATGGTGGTTGGTATGATTTGGTTTTGAAATTATGCTATCTTGATTGGTTCGCTTATATCTAGTCTACACTAAACTACTTATTTACTACATATTAAACTATTCACTTGCATCTGAATCGCCAGCTCCCCTTTATTTACTACCATTCGACTGCAGCCAGCAAGGTAGGCCGCCCTCGACTACCACATACATACCACATGCGTTCAGCACTGGCATCAACCATCAATCCAGAGCAGCCTGATGAAATGGGCAGCAAATAGCAGAGCAGCCATGAATAAAGGCCAAACATCGCTAGCAATCTTATAAAAAGGCGGCTACTGCTACAACCATCATCCAACCAATAATAACTCATTACATCCATAATACTGCCATTATAAGTATAATGCAACAATAATATGTCATTATAAGTCTAGCATAAGAATGACAATTTGATTATAGGAATAGAGCTATCATGCAGCGCTATTTTATTGTGCTTCCGCAGTGCTTGGCCACTCATCTCAGTCCCTGACTCCACTTTACTGCTTCCCCCCCGCACCATCTCCCTTGCTCTAACACTGCTGCACTATTATGGTTGATGTTGGCCTAGCTATTGTGGTCTACGACTGCTGCAGCAGCGTACTTTCAGACTATTTGGGCAACATGGGGTTAGACTGTATGGGATTGGATGGAGCGGGATTGGACAGGGTGGTATTGGGAGGTTGGGCGGGTGGCTCGGCTGCTCTGTCGTGCAGCTACTGGATCAAATCCTTGGACTGGGTATTAATGGTTTCGGGCAGGCAGAAGCTGATGACTATGCTTAGGGCTGCGAAGATGCAGAAGACGACCATGACTGGGAAACCCGCTTGAATGGAGCTGTCGATGATGAGCTGGGAAACCGCGAGGGTGGCTGCGGCCATGAAGGTGATCAGACTGATGCCCAACACCCGAATCTGGCTGGGGTAGAGCTAGGTCAGGTAGATGTAGAAGAAGGTGTACTCGATGGAAATAGCGAAGGTTATCACGAAGAGCAGCACCAGGACTCCCAGGTTCTTCTCAACGGGCATCACGTCGTGGATAGACCTGGGGTGGTACAGGAAGGCCAGCACTATCGAGCAGACCAAGCACAGCGACAGCGTAATCACCGCCGTGTGCTTGCGCTTGAAGTACTTGACCGTGAAGTAGCACAGCAGGTCCGACGACAGGTACGAAATGCCCAGTACCAGCCCATCCACGAAGATGTTCATGTGGAACCGGCTCAGCATGAGGTTGGGAGCAAAGTACAGGAAGGCTACTGAGATCTGGATGGCCAGGCAGAAGAGCGTCATCCAGCGCAGGGAGGGGTACCTGAACAGGTCGAGTATGGTGAACTTGGAAGACTTTTGTTCCTAGCTCTACCTCACTTGCGTCAGCTGCTTCGCCTAGGCCAGCTCTTCTAGCTTTATCTAGGGGCTTTCGACTCCGTTTACCCTGGCGATCCACAAAAACTTACAGAGGGCGTCCTCAGGCGTGTGCTGGCGGATAAGGGCAACAGGAGTGTCAACTGTGAACGCTGTGTAGCAGACCAAGATTACCGCCGCAGGAATCAGGAAGAAGTAGATAAACACTTTCTCCCAGTCTCTCAGCCAGAAGTACAGCCCTGTGTCCGACAAATGGCCCAGGCTGTAGAACACCTGCAGACCCACCAGGGACTGCGCTCGGTACTTCTCGTCTACCACTTCGGAGATGATGGTGAAACTTACAGAAAACACCCATTGAATCCCCAGCAGGCCCAGCATGATCCCCACTGCGCCCACGTAGATGTTGCCCACCAGCAGCGACATCAACACTCCTCCGCAACTTATGGCCAACCCCAGAACCACAAACACCTTTCTACCACAAAACCCTGCAAGCAGAGACAGAATCAGGTAGCCCAGCACCACGCCAATGTAGATAATCAGTATGGCAAAGGATTCGGTGGATTACTCGCATCTGTAGTCCCCGAATTTGCTAGCAAGAGTCTGCATGGTTATGGGAGGAAGGTATGTGACTCTCTGATCCGAAGGTAGGCTGCAGACGTAGGTGCCGCAAGAGGTATAGGGAGGAGGGGTGTAGGGACAGGAGTATTGGTCTTAGAAGAAGAGGAAGGGAGTGACGAAGGTGAGTTCGCCGCAGATGAAGGTTGATGCGAACAGCAGTACCAGCGTTATTTTCTGGTAAGCGCCAAAGCTGCCCACCTTTTCCATGAATCTGAAAAATATCTTGGCCTTTTCGGAGTTGGCCTTCTGCTCCATCTAGTGTTCGACTGCCTCAGCGTAGGGCTCCATCGATAATAACAACAAATGGGTTGGTGTGGACTACGCAGCAGAAACGGAAATCCTAAGCTCCGCACTAAAATATGCAGGATTGACTTATGATCCTGAGCCGTGTAGTCTTTAACAGATATAATAAATACCGAGCCTACATTCTAAATGAATCTGTTTACAAGTACTAATTGACTCCAATTATTACATCCAACAACCATCACAAAAATGGGAGTCAAGAAGCTTCTTCCCTTCCTCCGCCCACTCACGCAGCAAGAACACCTCAGCTCTTTCAAAAACACGACCGCAGGAATAGATATTTTCATCTTTATTAATAAAGCCTGCTATCGGTTCGAAGAAGAGATGAGGGAAACTGGTAATTTTGAGGCATTTCTCCCCTATATACACCACTTTCTTGATCTTTTAGAGTATTACTAAATCACTCCGATTTGTGTGTTCGATGGAAGGTCCACTCCTAAAAAGAGAAAGACCATTGCCCACAGGCACGAAGAAAAACTGAAAAACTTGCAAACAGGACTAAAATTGATCACTTTGAATGCGGATGACATTTAGCTACTCAATAGAGAGCAAGAGCTGATGACTCAGGAGCAGAATCTTATGGAACAGATTAACAAGCATGAAGACTTTATCTTAGAGGATCTTTAAGACTATCCAAACTAGATATTATAGGAAATCAAGAACTAGGATTAAAACCTTCCTTAAAGTTTAGTTATCTAGGACAGTGCCGATTAAAGCACAAATAAGATCAAGGTAATAGATTAAGCAAGCTAACTTTAAAAACAGGCAGCTCCAAGTGATAATAGATAAAATATCAACCTTAACTACTAAAAAATGGTTGAAGCGATGTCAAAAATACAAGAATAAAAGCAAAGGGTCGAGAAAGGGGTGCAGTAGCTGCAGAAGAGGGTTGAAACAGGCAAAAAGCATCTTAAAAGGGCTATCTTCATGAAAGAAGAGCTTATTTCGGCTACCATGAATGCTTTGAAAAGCAGAAACGTTTAGATCATTGTTGCACCTTTCGAAGGCGAAAGCCAGCTTTCCAAACTATACTCCCTGAAGAAGATAGACTTTGCAATAAGCGAAGACTCAGATCTTGTTATCCATTAAGTTCCAACCCTATTCAAAATAAACATTTAAAACGGGGTCTGTGACCTAATCGATTTGAAAAATCTATCAACAAAAATCTATGATTCTCCTGAATTAAACGTTTTCCTAAGGATGAGTAAATATAAGAAAGCTTAGGTAGCTGTGCTTCTAGGCACAGATTACTTGACCAATGTCAAGGGAATCGGTATAAAAGCAGCTATAAACCTAGTCAACAAAAGCAGGGATTTGTAAGAAGCGGTCAGAAAAATAAAAATAAACCCCGTTTTGAGCCGATAATTGCCTCAGTTTTACAGCTAGGCCCTCAAACAAGCCTTCTTCGTATTACTGTTAGGCACTTGTTACAACGTTGACAGAAAAAGTCTATAATTTTGTGATTTGAAAGCAATTGATGCTATGGAATAGAATAAATATACTGAGTAGTAAATTTACAAGATTGTTGGCCCTACTTACGCTTACGACTAGTAAGTAAAGACTGGAATGAAAAGTGCAAGAACTTTGCTCCCGAGAAAGATTGCTCCACTGGTAAGGGAAGTCGAAAAGAATCTAAATTTGTAAGCTTTGACTGAAAAAGAAAAGTAGTTAAACTAACTCAAGAAGCAGAAGTAGAAAGAGCAAAAGAAAAAAGGACGCCAAACAGATATCAGATCTTTCTTCAAGCCAAGACAGTTAACTTAAACTCTTCATGTAAGTTCGATGGAATAATGTAAGCTACCGAATTCAAACGAATCAAAGAGCCAACCTTAACACTTAAATTGATACAAGTTATAAAATATGAAGTTATTTGTCATTTATGATTATTTGAGAGAAGAAAAAAAGATATTAATTGATTACAGCTTTCCCTTACTTTGATAGATTTTATAAGATTTCAGTTTATATAGACATAAAATGAAACTAAATCATAATTAAAATGGGAGTTGACGGTCTTTTGAAATTCTTACAGCCAATCACTCAAAAAGAACACCTCAGCACTTTCAAAAACCATCGAGCCGCTATAGATATCATGAGCTGGATATACAGAGCTTATTATGTCAATGCTTAAGCACTCAGAAATGATAAATAGTCTTTGGCTTATCTTGATTTTATTAACAAGATGCTCGATCTCTTTCAATGTTACAAAATCGACATTATCTGTGTGTTTGATGGTCGCTTTGTTTCCAAGAAGCAAGAGACACTGGACAAAAGGAAGATCATAAAGGAAAACAATCGCAAAAAAGGTTAAGAACTGCTTGAAAAGGGAGAAGAATAAGAAAGCAAAAAGTATTTGAATAGATGCATTAACATTAATGAAAGAATTGTGTCTACAACCATGAGGCTTCTCAAAGGAAGAAAAGTACCATTCATTGTGGCACCTTATGAAGCAGATTCTCAGATTACCAAATTGTTCAATTTGTCTCTAGTTGAATTTGCAGTTTGCTAGGACTCTGATTTGGTTATCTATGGAGTGCCTGTTGTCCTAAAGCTTTCAACCGAAGGAGATTGTGACTATCTGAACATTAACTAAGCTAGTTCTCTCTAAATTGAGAGTGTTTTTGTCAAAGGCTTTGTGCAAATGAGTAAATAAAAGAGAACAGAGGTAGCAGTACTAACTGGCACAGACTATTTGCCTTCAATAAAAGGCATTGGAATCAAGAAATCAGTCAAATACCTAACTTAGTTTGACAACATTCATGAGGCCATTCATTAGATTTCTAAGACAGAGAAGTTTAAGGCTCATATGCCTTAAAATTACGAAATAAACGCTTTGAAAGCAAAAGCAATCTTTATGTTGGCAACATCTTACAACACTCTTCTGCAAAAACTTTAGTTCTTGAACCCAGAATACCTCAATTAACTCAAATATGATGAATTCTTGGAATAAGACATAAATCAGATTGTTGGAATCGACTACGGTTATGACTAAGAAATGAGTCAGGGATTCAAAAATGTTTGGAATTTTTAAGAAAGAGACCTTACTCCTATCTTATATGAGTCAAATTCAACTATAAATCTTTCTGTATTGTCCTAGAAATAGATGAATCTTTCAAATAGCAAGATTATCAAAAGTCTGAATCAAAACGGCCTAAACTTAGAGAATAGTGACTCCTTCTAATAAGAGATAATGATGATTTGCTAAAAGAAGCAACTGAGCCTAAAAGCTGAAAAACTTACTCAGATGAAGTAGCAGTGGGAAAAGACATTTACTTCTGATCTCTAGAAATTTCAGCAAAGATAGAAGGAAATGAAGGAAAAGTTGGGAGATTGGGTCAGATACTGCCCAATCTAATGAAACAAAAGCGAACTCTATAATGATACTTTACTTTTAGGTGGTTTAATATCTCGTTATTACTTATTTAGTTATTAAGATCATTTGAACTCATATGAAAAACGAAATCAGCTACAAAATTAGCATCACAGATCCATACGTGAGAATGGCTGCATACAAAACTTTTTCTATCTTAGATATTTTTTTTGGTTTTTCTATTAAAGTAGTGGATGCAATGTCATCAGTTATCAGGTTCGAGTTTCGTTACTGTTTTACATCTTCATCAATAATGATTAAACTTGATTCAAGGTCGGGGGTTGTCTAGGCAAGAAGGTAGTTTCCAACTTTGAATGTCATAAAAATAGGCAGAAAGTAGGTAACGTAAAAGGCCATAACTGTAGAAACGAACCCAATCACTACGTTCGGGGAAGTTTCAAGTAAAATAAAAACTGTATTAAGGGGAATCCAGAGAATAGCATAAAGTACAGTGATTTTAAGCCATATTTTTGGGATCTTTTCCTTCTTTTCCTTAGAAATCAGCTAAAGCGCTTGGTTTTTGGATACAAAGGGGAATATTGGCGAAATAAGGAACAAGTATACGAAGTTAAGTATACCTATAATTGGAGCTTGCGGTTCTCCCTAGAAATAGTCGATTATATTGTAGTGTGGTTGGATAGTCTTTGGTATTTTTCCGTAGATTGAGAGTGCTCCTAAAACGCCAACTATCATATAAAGCACTATGGTGATAACAAAGCCGAAGAAGACTGCTTGGGCGTTGTTTTTCGGGTCTGCGTGCTCTTTAATCATAGGAGAGACACTAGGATGGCAAATAAATGCGAAACCGATGATAGAAGCGACTGATAGATAGTCAAGTGGCTGCAAATCTTTGAAACTGAGGAAATCGCTATTTATATTATCTTTATTGAAAGGGATGGAGATGATTAGTGTTAGAGTTGAACATATTAAGGCTCCCATTGCCACTGAAGTTAACTTGAAAACGTATTTCAAATCAGGTAAAAAGTTCAATGAAGCAAATATGCCCAAGAATATGAGCTTAAAGTATTTCTCAGAAAGACTCATGTCGCCTAAATAACGATTGTCTTACCTATAATGCCTTTGAAAAAGTCATAGCAAACATCTACAGCCAGAAGGAAATACACAGAAGAAACCATAAAAAGCGTTATTGAAGATAGAAAGCCAAAGAGGTAGCCAAAAGTGGGACCAAGTTTGCGTTTTATCGATTAGCCGATGTCAATTTAGTCGGTTTGGAGGTGTGAGACAAGCAGTTTGCATGTAAGTGCCATGACTGCAGCCATCAGCAGCTTATTTAGCTAGTAATTACCACAAAGAAGACATTGATTACGATACCATAATCATTGAAAGTAACAGGAAAGATAATCATTGAGCTTCCTATCATGGAGTTGGCTATCGCAACTCCTGTCATGAATGTTGACTTGACCATAGTGATAAATCTATTTTAATATATTTATTATTTTTGGATTTGCACTTAAAAACATTGATATTTCCAACTTGTAGTCAAAGTTCGAAAATAAATGGAATGCCAATCATTAAAAAAAAATCCTAAAAACAAAACTATCAATATTAGTATTCTTGCAGAGTGTACTTCATTAAAGCAGAGCTTTCAATAGAGAGCAAAAGCTTTAAAGGCACATTTTAACTAAGATTAACATGAGAGCTTTGCCGGGAGAGAAAGCATAGGTTGTGTTTTGCGTGATATATTAATTTGGGCAAAGTATTGTATTTAGTGATTTCAGAATTGAATTTGTTATCTCCAAGAGTTAGATTAATAGGATGACTGAGAAGAAGCTAGTTTAGGCGTTCCGCACCTTTTTTTAGAAATCAGTGGCACCCTACGTTTCCCAGAACGAAGAAATCATGAGGGAGTGGAATCACCTAAGCAAAATAATCAACAATGATCCAATCGATTACTCCCAAATAGAGTTCTATCTTCTGCTCGCCAACAAAGGCAACTCCAACGTCAAAGGCACCCACCAGAGTAACAACTCTTCTAGCAAATTGCTTGAAGACCCCAACAAGTTTAGGTATAGCGACTTTAACACAATCTCTGAAAAGTCGCAGTTTTAAAAAAAGGGGTCTCTGATTGGCAGCAGTAGCAACAAAAAGTAGGAATTGAGTTATTTAGAAAAAACCTGATAAATAGCCTTTAGAGCTTCCAGAAAATGCTGACGCAGCATCAAGACAAACTTTAAAGTATGAATAAAAAGTAAGCAACCCAAGGCCTAAATACTTCAGCAAACGGCATATCTTTGCGCAAGTACTGATAACAATCCATCTATTTAAAACATTCTTATCCATTCACAAAACCTAACTTGACCAAAAACCCTCAAAAATTAACAAAAGGGGGCTTAAGGCATCTTTTAAAGAAACTCCCAAAAACGTTTAGTTATTTGTTTTGTGTAGATTTTTAAAGATAAAACTAGCTGAATGAATGATATTATGACAATTGAGTTATAATCGTTTTAATGGGAGAGTGCAATTCCGTTTGTAGTCTAGAAGATGACCCTAAGGCTAACTTATAACAATCTTAAGCAATCGTCTACAACGGAGAAAGATTCATCATTCCCAACGGAATGAACTTTTAAAAACAAGCCACTTTTGTCAAGGTATAGCAAGCAGCTCGGGCTTTCTGCCAAAGTACACTTTTGCTTACTCATAAAACAACATTTCGCTTTTTCACACGCCTTTGGTGACTCGTATAATCGCCTACAGGCACTAGTTCGTTTTCCAGGAGATATGGAATAGGCTAAGTGAAACCTAAAGAGAGGATTTCATGGAAGATTTGAACAGTGTGCATCACGACTTAATGGATTCAGTAACAAATAAGTCATCTAGTTTTATTACCATTTTGTTCGTAAAAAGTTGAATGCTCGTGAAACAATAATTCAGCAAAAATTCATCTCTCTCCCCAAAATAACCAAAGAAACCCGCATATCCCTCAAGGAAAAAGAAGAACTCTCTAAGTATGGCTAAGATATGCTCACCCACAGCAAAGGTAAGCTAAATCTAACTTAGTGGCTGTTGTTTTTATGTGTGCAGGATCGTCTTCTCGCTTTGAAAACGAAGACAAGTTTTTGCATCCCTTCCAAATCGGAAACAGCACTTGCACTGTTTTGCAGCTTCTCTTCCTGAGACTCAGAAAGAATGTAAAAGGAAACTTAGATATTCCCATAATAGTGAACTGTAACGAATTCAATAGCACCAGAATTCAGAAGTATCTGAAATAAAAGCATTTTTTCGGCTTCAACCAAAGTAAATTTAGATTTCCGACTACTTACTCTCTCACAGTTTTCGACCAAAACGGAAAATATTGTTTGAATGAACATCTAAGACTTGTAAAAAGGCCCTCAGGAACTGCAGCTTGTGCATAAAGCCTCCTCAACTTCAATATCAGCAACTTTCTCTAAAATGAAGGAGTTCAATATGTTTATTTTAGTGGGACCTAAAATCTTTTAGAAAACCCGGCAGATCCCATTTTATTGGGAATAGTACTTTGTGAAAAGCGAAAAATTGGAGCAAAATGTGTAAATCCGATTTTCTAGACTGAAAACTTGCCCCGTTACTACAACAGTAAGCCCAATGGAGAAAGAATTTAAGTTTTAAGTACCAATTCCCTCATTTAGGCCCTCAGTAGCAATAAGTGATAAAGGGAGAAATAGTGTAATCCTTGCCAGTGGCTATAAATTCAATGGTTTTTGAGCTACAATCTCTAAGACAAATAATAGCAGACTACAACCACAATTTGTTTTTGGCTGAAAAGTATCACCTAATAGGCAAGGTTTAAAAGATCTACAACATCAATCTCCTTAAAACTGAGCCGAGGATCTGCTACAGCTTCGAAAAGGACCTTAGAGACATTATCAGTTGTTAGTAGAATCATGTACTTTACAAAGTTTCAAGGACCAGGGAGTATGCCCCGATTTGCTCCAAGAAAGAACGCTATTGCCTTCAAATAGCACTTAATTACTTTGGGAACAGGCTTCAAGAATAATTAGATCATTAACTTAACTTCTGAATTATATTTAGAGGAAAAGATAGTAAAAACGATAATAAATCAATTTCATATGATCACTTTTTTTGAGGCGATAAATAATTTTGACTTTGACGATTATCTGTAATTTTATGTGTTGAGACATAGGATCTTTTGTTCTTAGTGAGTCCTATAGGCTAAGATTATGAAAGGGGTTGTTGTATTTATTTGTTTTCCTTTGGATAGCTTTCCTTCTTCAACCCTACATGTTTTTCTCTGATTTCCTACTCTTTTTGTGGCATAGGAAAAATTTGAATTCTTTCATGCAAAATTGCATTTAAGTCTTTTTGTATCTAAAGTTCCTTTTTCAAGGCTTATTTAGTCTATTAAACATCTAAAACATCTTATAGCTTTTGTTGGTATAAGAACTCCTTTTTCAGCTAATTTTCTTTAGAGAATTCATACTTTTGGTTTTTAGCTGATATGGTGACTTTTCCTTATGAATTAGGCTTGGAAATCGCTTAAAAATATTTTTGTTACATAGCCTTGACTTGTATCCTTAATCTTTAGTTTGTTTAAATCTATCTTTTTTACTTTAAGGTGAATAATGCTTTTAATTATTTGAGCTAACTATTTGTTTTTTAAGATAGCCTGGCCAACTTACTTTGATAGCTTTAACGTAGTTTAAAGTTCTATTCCTTGATGCTTTACAATTCTTTGTCTTTTAAAAGTAATATTTTGTGAAGATTCTCTATTTATAGCTTAAGTTAGTTTTTACTTTTGTCTTACTAGCTTCCAATTTTCTTTAAAATTTAGTCTTGTTATCTGGAAATTCTTTAATTTTTAGGGAATCTCTCGACTATTTCAGATTTGAATCTCAGCAGCTGTTAATTTTAGCTTTTTTACTGATCCCTATAAGTGTTAGTATAGTTCTATTAGGGAACTTTCTCTCTTGCAAACTTGTTTGTTATTGTTGAAGTATGGCTTATTTGATACTTTTCTGGAGAATTTTGTGAAATGCTCTTTTGTAGCTGAATAAAGGCATTTTTTATGCTTGGAAACGGTAGCTTTTCGATCAAATAATTGAGATTCACAGCTTCTTTCTTTTCTCTTTTTATCATCGTCTTCAAAATCCTACTTATGTCCTAGAATGAAGACTTCAAATTTACATAACTATTGATTAGGGTTTCTAGTTTATTGCAATAGTCTATCGATTTGGATTAGGGCTGTAGTTTGCTGGCTTCTTTAGAATGCAGTATTTCTCTGAGTTTTAATGATTACTTTTTGTAATCTTCTATTTTTTTCATTTATATCGTCAAATCAGCTACATAGTTTAGGCACTCCACTTCATACCTTTTAAAATCCCTAGGATCTAGGTTTTTCGGTTTTTCCTCTTCATTCGCTGTGATGACTATAAAAGTTTGCAAAACATTTAAGATCTTAACTAATCTTTTAACTTTCTTTTCCAATCTTTTTTCATTAACTGGAACAAAACTGCTATTTAACAAAGACAGCTACTCTTCAATTTTAGTTAAAGTGCTATTTTAAAGACTAACTTCCGACTTTTTAAAAAATGCGGCAAATTTGTTACTTAACTCCTTTTCTCCCATTTCTTCCAGTTTCTGAAACAGTACAGAATCATCTTACTACGATTTGTTTAAAAATCTTTTGCGCAAAAGTTGGAAAAAATCTTGGGAATCGATGTATTTTTTGACTGTTTTGAGAAGGAAGTCATTAAAAGAAGATTCCTAATCATCTTTCGGCCAATAAAATACACATTAGAGTGGAGTTTGCTTTCTTTGCTATAATAGCAGTTTTATCTTTTCGTAAAATGACGCCTTTTTCATTACTTATTATCAAGTATTAATCCAAAGTATATGAATTTGCTTATACTTTTTAGATATTATCTCAAATTAAATTTTCTTCAGAGTAGCTTGGGAACTTGAAATTGAAAACTTTTTATACCTCTTTCGTTATTTTTTCAAAAAAGTCTTCCTAGGCAACAAATAAAGCTTTTTTTGCTCATTTTCTTTCATTTTTTGTATTTTAGTCTAAAAAAATTTCCTCTACTTTTTCTTTGTTTGAATCTAAATGTAAATAATACTGAGTTAGAGCAATCTACAATAATATTAAGTTTAAATATAATGGCCATAAAGCTTCTGGGCAAATCCAGTTTCCATTAAGAAAGCTTTCACTAGCCTTTAATCGATAATCCAGAGACATAAGGCTAAAGGATAATATTCAAGCTCATTTAAAAGGTAGGCTCTTTCGGCAAATACCAAAAGTTGTCACTCATAGTATGGTGTACGATTGGTTATATTTAAGGAGGCCTCAATCTCATTATCCCTTATCTTTTCTTTTAAGATCCTTACGATTGTCCTTTCGACCCAGAAGAACAAAGCTGCTTAACATATGTCTGCAATCTTTCACCTTCCTAAAGATAAGCTTTTCTTCCTCAAAACAGTATGAATACGATAAGCAACCAGTTCGGAGATTATAGATGCAGTGCTGAACAAAAAATTGTTGACGGCATGGTCTTACTTATTTACTCAAGCTTGACTCTCTCTTATCTTCTGCTAACCTTTTATGGTGACTACTTGGGAAGAAAAACCTTTTTGGTTATTGGAGTAAGCTGCATTGTTATAGGCCTTGTGATAAGTGTTACTTCAGTCAACCTCTATATCGCAGTGGCTGGTCTCTTCATTGCTTTCTTTGGAAGCTAATGGTCTTACAACTTTGCTATGAGTTTCATGAGTTAGACCATTTCTTAGGATTACCGTTAGACATTTATGACGTACTTTTTCCTAGCTTACGGAATAGGGCAATGCGCAAATGTGGGCTATTTCTACGGTTTAGCCGACTGGAGGCTAGTGCTAATCATTTGCTACATTATTCCTGCTGTGATTGTGCTGTTATTAGTTGTGTTTTTCATCGTTTAAACCCCAATCAGCTTAATCAAGTTCCACAGCTAAGAAGAAGTAAAAAAACAGCTGCTTCGTATAGCTAAAGTGAATAAAATAGAGGAGGTTAGCCTCAAATAATCGGAGATAAGAAAAGTGAAATAGTTGCATATGGTGAGAGCAGATGAACAAAGCCAATCATCCACATTCGGGCTGTTGGATATCTTCAAGTATCCCTCTGTCAGGTTTTTAACTCTCATGTTTTTAGTCATTTAGATTTGCACCTAATTTCTCTTCTTTGGTCCTAATCTCATGATGGCCGAATTCCAACTCAGCATCTTTATAAATGGACTTGTTTTGGGAGGCTCTTCTCTACTTTCCTACATCTTTTGCTATTTCGTAATTGGCAAATTCAAAAGAAGGAAAACTGCCATTTTCAACTATAGTGTTGTTTCAATCTGCTGCTTTGTCTTGATCTTCACCTGGAAACCAAAAAGCTAGGGATAATCAACCTCAGTAGGTGCGGACGTTGGAATGCTAATCGCCTTATTCATAATCAACTTCTTAATTAGTGTGCAGTTCAGCTTTTACTAAGTTTACATCTATGAGCTCTTCCCAAACCAAATGCGAATCAACGCAATAAGTTTTCTTTCAGTTGTTGGAGGGTCAGTGATTGCCGCTTCAGATTTTGTAACAGGGGCTTGCATGGAAACTGGATTCTCAGTGATGATATTGTTTACTTTGACAGGAATCGCAGGAGTTGTCGTAAGTTGGTTGTTGCCTTAATCTTTTGAAATACCTCCACCAGATTTGATTCCTTAGCTTAGCTAAAAGATTAAGTCGCAAAGGAGCCTTGCAAGCCAGTAAGATTTTCAAGAAAG
>Ga0316217_10003497_pt1 | contig 17829 bp, 17 predicted proteins | sample 1anoAmetaG_FD_203633 | JGI IMG/M metagenome (GOLD analysis project Ga0316217, IMG submission 203633) | Freshwater microbial communities from Trout Bog Lake, Wisconsin, USA - 1anoA | ecosystem: Environmental > Aquatic > Freshwater > Lake > Hypolimnion/Profundal zone | place: USA: Wisconsin...
TGCGGAGATTGGACGTGCCGGTGGTGGAATATCGCGTGTGGCCGATGGCGCGGTCGCCGACCAGGTCGTGCAGGATTTTGGGGTCGCTGAAAATCTGCGGCACGAGGCCCATGCCGTGGTGCTTGTAAAACTTGCCGTCATGCCCGGTGACGATGCCGGCGCTTTCCTGGCCGCGATGCTGGAGGGCGTAGAGGCCGAAGTAGGTGAGTTCGGCGGCGTTCGGATGGCCGAAAACGCCAAAGACTCCGCAGTAATGTTTGGGATAATTTTGTGGTTGGTGTTGCATCGCGCGCGCCGCTGAATTTGAGCAAAGAAAAGCGCCTGGTGCAAGCCGGAATGAAAATTCAAAAGCAACTGCCACGAAAACACCGCGGACACGGAGAAGCGGTTTGCTTCCCGGTGCTGCCGGTGGCTCGGTGGCTAAAACAATGCTGCCGCGTTCAAATACGGCTTCAGCTTTTCCACCAGTTCCGCCGGCAGGCGTTTGGGCTTTTCCTCGCGGCTGGTGCAGCAGTGGAAAGTTTCAGCTTCGAGCAGGAGCTTGCCGTCCTGGTGCAAGATGCGGTGGCCGAAGTTCAGCCGCACGCGCTCGACCAGCGTCATCCAGACTTCAATCGTCAGCCGGTCGTCGTAGCGCGCGGGAAACTTGTAGCGCAGCCGCGCCTCGATGACGGGGAAAATGTAATCGGCGTTTTGCAGCTCCAGAACCGGCGTGCCGAGCGCGCGCATGAATTCGCCGCGCGCGGCCTCCAGCAAATCAAGGTAGCGCGAGTGGTAGATGTGGTCGCCGACGGTGCATTCGGCGTAGCTGACGCGATGGTGGTGACGGAACGGTTCGGCCATGCGGTCAGCGTAAAGGGGCGGCGCAAAAGTTCAACGCCGAAATCCGGCCGGCCTGGCAGATCGCCGGCGGCGCAATAATTGCCGGCTGTATCTGGCCACGGCGATGGCAATCAAGAACCGGGTTGCAAATATAAAATCCCAGTTGCGTGATTTGGTTTTCCGACTATGTTGGCTGCATGAGTTGGCAGAATATTCTTGCGCTGGCAATCGTGTTGGGTGTCGCCACTTTTTTTGTATGGCGCAGTTCAGGTTCAAAAAATCACAATCACGGCTGCAACTGCGGTTGCGGGCACGGGGATGAATCCGAACCGCGGAAAGACAAAACCGCGCCCTGACCGGCAAGCGCAGAACGCCAATTCACGCAACCAAATTTTCGCATGGCAGTCACCAAAGTCAGTTCCACGGTTCATTTCGCAGCCCACAGCCACAGCGCGGGTGAGCCGGCCACGGGCCGTTGGACGCCGAACACGGACATTTACGCCGCCGAAACCGGCCTGGTCATCAAGGCCGAACTCGCCGGCATGAAGAGCGACAGCCTGGAGATCACCGTGGAAGGCCAGCGCCTGCGCATCAACGGCGTCCGCCCAGACTGCTGCCGCGCGCCGCACTGCAGTTTTTTGGTGATGGAAATCAGCTACGGGCCGTTTGAATCCGTGCTGGACCTGCCGGCGGGCTACGATTTGTCGCAGGCGAAGGCGGTCTATGTGAACGGGTTTTTGCGCGTTGACGTGCCGCCCGCGCGCCACGCGCCGCCCAAGACAACCAAGGTTCCCATCACCGAAGGAGCGTGACCGCGCATGAATTTTTTGGGCGCGCGGCGGTTTAATCCACTGGCACAAAGGCGATGAGCACGCAGGAAACAGAGTTTGTCAGCATCCTCGGTTCAAACGACAAAACCGGGACCCCCAACCGCGTCTCCTCGCGGTCGCTGCCGGAACTGCTGCCCATCCTCGGCCTGTCGGACATCGTGATTTTCCCCGGCGCGGTCGTGCCCCTGCTCGTCGAGACCGGTCCCAGCCTCAAACTGGTGGACGATCTGGTGGCCGGCGACCGCCTGCTCAGCGCCGTGCTCCAGAAAAATCCCGACGTCGCCGAGCCCAGCCCGGACGACCTTCACACCGTCGGCTGCGTCGCCCGGCTGAACAAGATGATGAAATTTCCCGACGGCACCGTGCGCGTGCTGGTCGAGGGGCTGTGGCGCATCCGCATCAATTCATTCACCGCGCCGGCGCCGTATCTGCGCGCCAAGTTCGAACTGCTCCGCGACGAGACGGAGGATTCCGTCGAATTGCAGGCGATGCTGCGCAACGCGCACAAACAGTTCGAGGAGATTGCCAAGATTTCCAGCGCGCTGTCCGACCAGGTCAAGATCGCCGCGCTGAACACCGAGCATCCCGGTCATTTCGCCGACCTCATCGCCGCCAACCTCGGCCTGCCGCTCGACGAAAAACAGCGGTTGCTCGAAACCATCTCCGTCCGCGAGCGCCTGCAAAAACTTTTGCCGCTGCTGAGCCGCGAACAGGAAGTGCTCAATTTAAGCTCCAAAATCCAGAACGACGTCGCCACCAACATCTCCAAGACCCAGCGCGATTTCTTCCTGCGCGAACAGATGCGCGTCATCCAGCGCGAACTCGGCGACACCGACCCGAACGCCAACGAGATCCGTAGCCTCCGCGAAAAAATTGAGAATGCGAAGCTGCCCGACGACGCGCGCAAGGCTGCCAACCAGGAACTCGACCGGATGCAACAGACGTCGCCCGCCGCCGCCGAATACGGCGTCTCGCGCAACTACCTCGACTGGATTCTCGCGCTGCCGTGGCAGCAGGAAACCGCAGACAAACTCGACCTGAAGCTGGCGGAAAAGATCCTCAACGAACAGCACTTCGGCCTCGAAAAAGTCAAGGACCGGCTGCTCGAATTTCTCGCCGTGCTCCAGCGCCGCAAGGAAATCAAAGGCCCGATTCTGTGTCTCGTCGGCCCGCCCGGCGTCGGCAAAACCTCGCTCGGCAAGAGCGTCGCCGATGCGCTCGGCCGCAAGTTCGCCCGGATTTCATTGGGCGGCATGCGGGACGAGGCGGAGATCCGCGGCCACCGCCGCACTTACGTCGGCGCGCTGCCGGGAAGAATTTTGCAAACGCTCCGCCGCGTCGAGAGCCGCAATCCCGTCATCCTGCTCGACGAGCTGGACAAGGTCGGCGCGGATTTTCGCGGCGACCCGGCGGCCGCGCTGCTCGAAGTTCTGGACCCGGCGCAGAACCACACGTTCACCGACCATTATCTCGATCTGCCGTTTGACTTGTCGCGCGTGCTGTTCATCGCCACCGCCAACTGGCTCGACCCGGTTCACCCCGCGCTGCGCGACCGGCTGGAAGTCATCGAGCTGCCCAGCTACACCGAGTCGGAAAAACTCCAGATTGCCAAGCGCTACCTCGTGCCGCGCCAGCTTGAAGAACACGGCCTGACACGCAACGACGTAAAGATTTCCGACGCCGCGCTGCGCGAACTCATCCGCGAATACACGCGCGAGGCCGGCGTGCGCCAGCTCGAACGCGAAATCGCCGCGCTCTCCCGCAAGGCCGCGCGCAAAATCGTCTCGCACAACGGCGGGGCGCAAACCGTGAAGCTGGACGCGAAGGACGTCAAAGATTATCTCGGCCACGCGAAGTTCGTCTTGGAAAGCGCGGAGAAGATTGACGAAATCGGCATCGCCACCGGGCTGGCGTGGACGCCGGTGGGCGGCGACGTGCTCTTCATCGAGGCCACGCGGATGCGCGGGCGCGGCAGCCTGATCCTCACCGGCTCGCTCGGCGAGGTGATGAAGGAAAGTGCGCAGACCGCCGTGAGCTATCTGCGTTCGCAGGCCAAGAAACTTGACCTCGATTTCGACGACTACGGCAAAAACGATCTGCACATCCACGTGCCCGCCGGCGCGACGCCCAAGGACGGGCCGAGCGCGGGCGTGACGATCTGCGCGGCGCTGGCGTCGCTGATGAGCAAGCGGCGCGTGCGTTCGGACACGGCGATGACCGGCGAAATCAGTTTGCGCGGCCGCGTGATGCGCGTCGGCGGCATCAAGGAAAAAGTGATCGCTGCGTCGCGCTTCGGCGTCAAGCAGGTGATTCTGCCGGAAGGTAACAAGCCGGACTGGGAGGACGTGCCGGCGGAAGTGCGCGCGAAATTGAAGGTGCATTTCGTGAAGCAGATCTCCGAGGTGTTGCAACTGGCGCTCGCGGCAAAATAAAGTGCTTACGCACGGCCACCGTATATTCATTTGAACAATTTACCCCCATTGAAACCGACCGCCGCCTGCTGGTTCGTGGCATTTTTTTTATTTTTTGCCGCCACGACAAAAGCGGAAACGACGAACGACCCTGGCGAATCAATATTCCAAGGCCGCAAGTTGGCATTGCAACTTCTCGAACAACGCCCTGCTGAAAACGCCACCCAGACTGGGCTTTTGAAAATCCGCGATGCCGAAGGAAACCGCTTGGAAATTCCGGTGAAATGCGAAGTCACGGTCACTCCGACCAATTGGCAGAGCATTTACCAGGCAATTTATACCAACGACACGGAAACGCTAACTATCACCCATGCCAATTTCCAAATGCATGAGCTTGAAGGTGATTTTTCAAGCAGCGGTGGCAGACAACATATTGTCGGGATGAGCGACATCCCACTTGGGTCTCCGAACGGATATACGCACCAATACATACTACAGGGATCGGAGGTTAAAGGATTATGGAAAAATTATCTGATTCCATTTGCCGAATCGGACTTTTGGGAATGCGACCTCGGCCTGGAATTTTTCCACTGGCCGGCGCAGAAGGTTTTGCCGAAGACGACGAACTTGAAACGCGGGCGCGAATACACGCTGCTGGAAAGCACCAACCCGAATCCGCCGACGAACGGCTATTCACGCGTGCGGTCGTGGATTGACAAGGAAACCGGCGGCATCCTGGAAGCCGAAGCCTACGACGCGGCGGGCAAGCTGCTGAAAGTGTTCGAGCCGAAATCGTTCAAGAAGGTCAACGGCCAGTGGGAACTTCAGGAGATGGAAATCCGCAACGTCCAGACCGGCTCGCGCACGCGGCTGGAGTTTGACCTGAAAAAATGACGGGCGCGGTCCACGTGGAAGCCGGTTTCACCGCGGCGTCTCGACCCACCGCGCGAAGAGCCAGAGCAAATCCGACAGCCGGTTCAGATAGACGATGATTTCGTCGTTTTTCAATTCGCCCGCCGCCGGCAAATCACAAACGCGCCGTTCCGCGCGGCGGCAGGCCGTGCGCGCCAAGTCCAGCGCGGCGGAGCTTGGCGTTGCGCCCGGCGTCGCCCAGCCTTTGAACGAGATGTTTTGCGCCTCAATCTCCCGCACCAGCGCGTCGAGCTTCGCCGTCATGGCCGGCGTGACCAGCGAGAAACCGTCCTTGACGTAGCGCTCCAAATCCTCGTTTGCCACCGCCAGTTCCCCCATCAAAATCACCAGGTCTTTTTGGATCGCCAGCAAGTTTTCGCCGACAAATTTTTGCGCCGCCAGGGCGCGCGCCAACCCGAGCGCGGCGTTCAGTTCGTCCACCGCGCCGCCGGCTTCGACGCGCGGATGATTTTTGGGGACGCGCCGACCATACATCAGGGCCGTCGTGCCACGGTCGCCGGTTTTGGTGACAATGCTCATTTTAAAGTCTTGATCCTGATCCCCAGCTTAATCGTAATCCCGAAACCGATTAAATGAAAGCTTGCTTCGTTTTTCAGGGACTGGAAATCCTGCTGGTTTTTGCCACCACCGGCGGTGCCGCCGGCGCGGTCAGTTTTTGGTAATTCAAAATTCCTTTCACAATGGCGGCGGCAATCTGCCGGCGGTAGCCGGCGTCGAAAATCTTTTTGCCCTCCACCGGGTGCGTCATGTAGCCGCTCTCCACCAGAATCGCCGGCATTTCGCAATCGCGCAACACCGCAAAGCGCGCGCGCCGCACGCTGCGGTCTTCGGCGCCAAGATTTCGCACGAGCGCCTTTTGCACCTGATACGCCAGCAGCAGGCTTTTTTTCTCGCTGGCGTTCGCCGGCGTCGCGCCATAACCCGCGCCTTCGCCCTGCGCATTGGACGACGACGCGCCGACCGGCGTGATGCAATAGGTCTCCGGCCCGCTCACCTCCGCCTGGCCGGATTCGGTGGCGTTGAAATGCAGGCTCACGAACAGGTCCGCGTTGCGCCGGTTGGCGAGGTCCGGCCGCGCCGGCAGTTCGACGAAGCTGTCCTTGGTCCGCGTGAGGACGACGTTGAAGCCGGCCGCCGCCAGCTGGTCGCGCAATTCCTGCGCCAGCAGCAGCGTGTAGGTTTTTTCGCTGTAACCGAACAGCCGGCCGCCGACGCGGTTGCCGGTGTCCTTGCCGCCGTGGCCGGGGTCGAGCACGATGGTGGAAATTTTTTTCCGCCAGTTCGGCGCGAATATCAGCGGTTCCACCGTCTTGGTCAGGTCCAGTTGCGACACGAGCAGTTCGCCCCGGTCCAGCGCCGCCGGGAAGGACAACGCGACGTTCACGCCGTTGATTTGCGCCGTGCGCGAATCCTTGGCCAACACCAGCCGCGCGGTGCGGTTGGTGAAACTGCTCAGGCCGCCGCCGCGCGATTGCAGGCGGAAGCCGTTCGCCGCCGCCCAGCCGGAAAGCGCCGTGTAGGCATGGCCGTTGATCAGAGCCGCGTTCACCGGCCGGGCACACAACGCGGCGGACAACAGCAGCAGCAGGCGAAAACGGACGATCATCGCCGCGCAAATTGCCCGTGCCGGCGGCTTCATTCAAGGCAAATGGCGAAGGCAAATGTTAAAAGTTGATTTCCGGCGGCAATCGTCTTTAATTGGCCAGCTTATTTTGAAATGAACATCCACGAATACCAAGCCAAGCAGTTGCTCGCCCAATACGGCGTCAATGTTCCGTATGAAATCCCCGCCAAGTCGTCCGCCGAGGTGCGGCCGGCGGCGGAAAAAATCGCCGCCAGCGGCAGCGCCAAGGTCGTGGTCAAATCCCAGATCCACGCCGGCGGCCGCGGCAAGGGCACGTTCAAATCCGGCTTCCAGGGCGGCGTGAAGGTCGCCGGCTCGGTGGACGAGGCGGTGGGCTTCGCCGAGAAAATGCTCGGCCAGACGCTCGTCACCAAGCAGACCGGCGCGGACGGCCGCAGGGTGCAGACGCTGCTCCTCGCCGCCGGCGCGAAGATCAAAAAGGAATTTTACCTCGCCGTGCTGCTCAACCGCGAAACGTCGCGGCCGCTCATCATGGCCAGCACCGAGGGCGGCATGGACATCGAGGAGGTGGCCGAGAAGCATCCCGAAAAAATTTTCAAGGAAACCATTGATCCCGCCGTCGGCATCATGCCCTTTCAGGCGCGGAAAATTTCCGCCGCGCTCGGCCTCAAGGGCGATTTGTTCAACGCCGGCGTCAAGCTCATCACCGGCGTCTATAACACCTGGTGGGAATGTGACGCCGCGATGGTGGAGCTGAATCCTCTGGCGGTGGTTGAACTGGCGGACGGCAAGGAGACGGTCATGGCGCTCGACGCCAAAATTTCGCTCGATGACAACGCGCTCTATCGCCACAAAAATATTTTGGAGATGCGCGACCTGAACGAGGAAGCGCCGCTGGAAATCGAGGCGAGCAAATTCGCGCTCAATTACATCAAGCTCGACGGCTCGATTGCGTGCCTCGTCAACGGCGCGGGCCTGGCGATGGCGACGATGGACATTATCCAGCATTTCGGCGGCAGCCCGGCGAACTTCCTCGACGTGGGCGGCGGCGCGAGCAAGGACCAGGTCACGGCGGCGTTCAAGATCATTTTGAGCGATCCGAACGTGAAGGGCATTCTGGTCAACATTTTCGGCGGCATCATGGATTGCAACGTCATCGCCACCGGCATCGTCGCGGCGGTGAAGGAAACCGGCTTGAAATTACCGCTCGTCGTCCGGCTCGAGGGCAACAACGTCGTCGCCGGCAAAAAGACGCTCGCGGAATCCGGCGTCGCCATCATCACCGGCGATTCGATGGCCGACGCGGCGCAGAAAGTGGTGAAGGCCGTCGGCAAATAAAACCGTCCGCAAACCCGAACAAAATTTCCCATGTCCATCCTCGTCAAACCCAACACCCAGGTTCTCGTCCAAGGCATCACCGGCAGCTTTGGCGCGAAGCACGCGCAGCTCTCCATTGACTACGGCACGGCGGTCGTCGCCGGCGTGACGCCCGGCAAAGGCGGCCAGTTTTTTGAACACGGCGGCAAAAAGGTGCCGATTTTCGACACCGTCGCCGACGCCGTAAAGCAGACCGGCGCGACCGCCAGCGCGGTGTTTGTGCCGCCGCCCTTCGCCGCCGACGCGATTCTCGAAGGCGCGGACGCCGGGCTGGACCTCGTCGTCGCCATCACCGAAGGCATTCCGGTGCGCGACATGGTGCGCGTAAAACGTGCGATGCAGGGCAACACCAAGACGCGGCTCATCGGCCCGAATTGCCCCGGCATCGTCACGCCCGGCGAAGGCCGGGATTCGCACGGCGGCTGCCGCATCGGCATCGCACCCGGCTACATCCACAAAAAAGGCAACATCGGCGTGGTTTCGCGCAGCGGCACGTTGACTTATGAAGCGGTGTGGCAACTCACGTCGCGCGGTGTCGGCCAAAGCACCTGCGTCGGCATCGGCGGTGACCCGGTGAACGGTACGTCGCATCTGGATGTCATCAAGCTTTTCAATGACGACCCGGAAACCACCGGCATCATCATGATCGGCGAAATCGGCGGCAGCGCGGAAGAAGAAGCGGCCGAGTGGATCAAAAAGAACTGCAAAAAGCCGGTCGCCGGCTTCATCGCCGGTGCCACCGCGCCGCCCGGACGCCGCATGGGCCACGCCGGCGCGATCGTCAGCGGCGGCAAGGGCACGGCGGCGGCGAAGATCGCGGCGTTCAAGAACGCCGGCATCGGCATCGCCGTGACGCCGAGCGAAATGGCGGACACGCTGCTGAAGATGATGTGAGGCAAATTGCGAATGAAGAATTGCGGATGGCGAATAATTCGTCATTCTTAATTTGAAACTCGAAATTTGCATGGGCTACGTTGATTTCATCTTAAACCTCGCCGGGCTGCTGCTGTGGCTGAACTGGCGCACCATCCGGTTTGATCCGCTGGCGAAACGGACGCCGGCGACGCTGATGGGCACGCTGCGCCCGGCGGCCCCGAAAAAAATCCGGCGCTGGCATCTGCTGGCGGTCATCGCCGGTCTGCTGGTGCTGCGGGCGGTGGTCTACCGCTGGATCGGGCCGGCCTGGGTGGCCAGGCTGGATTTGATGGCCACGGCGCCGCAATTTCGCAGCGACTGGTTTCCCGGCATCCTGCTGTTCTCCTTCCTGAGCTTTGGGCTGACGCTGGGAATTTTTTACGTCGGGCTGCTGCTGCTGTCGCTGCTTCAGGGACCGGAGCCGGTTCACCGGCTGGTGAAAATTTCCTTGGGCCGCGTGGACGAATGGCCGGCCTGGGCAAAAATCCTGCTGCCGTTCATCGCCACGACGGTTTTGTGGTGGAGCTTGAGCTGGCCGCTGGACTGGATGCAACATCTGCCGGTCTCCCCGGCGCTGCGCTGCGAACAATCGCTGGTCATCGGGCTGGGCAGCTACTTGGTCTGGAAGTTTCCGGCGGGCGCGCTGCTCGCGCTGCACCTGCTCAGCAGCTACATTTACTTCGGCAAACAACCGTTTTGGAAATACGTTGGCGTCACCGCGCAAAAGTTGCTGCGGCCGCTGAAGCCCATTCCCTTGCGGCTCGGCAAGGTGGATTTCGCGCCGGTGGCGGGAATTGCCATTGTTTTCCTCGCGGCGGAGGGGATCGGGCGCGGGCTGGTCTGGCTTTACACGAAACTGCCGCTTTGAAAAAAGTCAGGCCGCTTTGGCGGGCGGCAGCTTGACGGTGACAGTCGCGCCTTCGCCCTGGCCGCTCATGATGGAGAGCGAGCCGCCGTGAAGCTCGGCCAGTTTTTTGGCAATTGCCAGGCCGAGGCCCAACCCCTGCTCATCCGCGATTTTCCGGTCGAACTGCACATACGCGTCAATGCGCTGGATTTGCTCGGCGGAAAAACCTCGGCCGGCATCGCGCACGGAAAATTCAACCGCCCCGCCGGCCACCGCCAAATTTATGTGCACCGGCTTGCCCGACTTCGAAAATTTGAAGGCGTTTTGCACCAGTTCCCTGACAATTTTGCGGAAGTATTCATCGGCCATGGCGGGCACAACGCCATCGGCCAGATGCAATACCAGGTCCGCCGCGCGATCAGCCCACCGGGCCTGACTGGTGGCTTCGTCACGGACGATGGCAACGGCCAGGGCGGCCTTGGCGGAACGAAGCAAACTGACGTTTTCCGGGTCGCTGGCGACGATTTCCATCTGCGCGTAAATCAGGAAATTTTCAATCAGCCGCTCGAGGCGCTGGCTGGACTGGCAAATTTCCCGGCTCATCTCGGCAATGGTCCTGGGGTCGAGCGTGGCGGCCGACTCGGCCAGCATTTCGGCGTTGGAAATGATGCCGTTGAGCGGCGTGCGCATCTCGTGCGGCATCATCAGGGAAATATGCGTGCGCAGCGTGGTAAGCTTGCGCTCGGCGTTTTCGCGGACCGTCCGCACTTTGCGGAGCCGCGCGTTCACGGCGGCATAAAGCTCGTCCACCTTGAACGGCTTGGGCAGATAATCGTCCGCGCCCAGTTCCATGCCGTGCCGCATCCCGGCGGAATCGGCCATGCCAGTCATGAGGATGAACGGGATGGCGGCGGTGGCGGCGTCCTCGCGCAGCTTCGTCAACGTATTGTAGCCGTCCCCGGCCCGGTCCATGTTGACGTCGCAGATGATCAGGTCGGGCAGAAACTGGAGAGCCTTGGCATCACCGTCGGCGCTGTCCACCGCCTCAATCACTTCAAAGCCCTGCTGTTCCAATGCCAGACGAACCATTTCCCGCAGCCAAGGTTCATCGTCAATGACCAAAATTTTTGTCATCGCCTTAAAAGGCTCAACGGAAGCAATTCCCGTTCCTCAAACTGCCATTCCACGCTCTTATATTGACCGGACTGAAAAGAACGTCTATTTACGTTCTTCCAGCGGAACAAAGTGGTTGATTGTCTTGCCAGTGTAAATCTGGCGCGGCCGGTAGATGCGGCTCTTCGGCTCCTCCATGATTTCCTTGTAATTTGCAATCCAGCCGGGCATGCGGCCAATGGCAAAAATCACGGTGAACATTTCCATCGGGATGCCGATGGCGCGCATGATGATGCCGCTGTAAAAATCCACGTTCGGGTAAAGTTTGCGCTCGACGAAGTAGGAATCTTTCAGCGCCGACTCTTCCAGTTTCTTGGCGATGTCCAACAATGGGTCATTGATATGCAATTTGGACAGGACTTCGTCACACGCCTTCTTGATGATTTTGGCGCGCGGATCGTGATTTTTATAGACCCGATGGCCAAAACCCATGAGTTTCTTGCCGCTGTTCTTGTCCTTGGCCGCGGTGATGAATTTCGAGCCGTCATCGCCTTCCTTGTGGATCTGCGAGAGCATCTCGATGACCGCCTGGTTGGCGCCGCCATGCAGCGGCCCCCACAGCGCACACACGCCGGCCGCGCAACTGGCGAACAGATTCGCCTGGCTCGACGCCACCATGCGCACTGTCGAGGTGGAGCAATTTTGCTCGTGGTCCGCATGCAGCAGGAAAATTAGGTCCAGCGCCTTCACCACTTCCGGCTTCAAGGCAAAATCCTCATACGGCATCGAGAAGAGCATGTGCAGGAAGTTCGCCGTGTATTTGTAGGACTGCTTGGGATAGATCAGCGGCAGCCCCTTGGATTTGCGGTAGGAATATGCCGCGATCGTCCGGACCTGCGAGAGCAGCCGCGCCACATAGATTTCAAACTGCTTGTTTTTGCCCCACTGCCAGCGCATCAAATCCTCGTCAAAACAGCTCGCGGCATTGATCATCGCCGAGAGGATCGCCATCGGGTGCGCGCCCGTGGGGAAGCCCTCGAAGTGAAACTTCATGTCCTCATGCAGAAACTGGTTGTCCGTGAACAGGTCGGAAAACTTCTTCAACTGCGGCCGCGTCGGCAGCTCCCCGTAAATGATCAGGTAGGCCGTCTCGACAAAATTGGATTTTTCCGCCAGCTCCTCGATTGGGATGCCGCGGTAGCGCAAGATGCCCTGGTCGCCGTCAATGAACGTGATGTTGCTCGTGCACGAGCCGGTGTTGCCGTAGCCGTCGTCAATCGTGATGTAGCCCGTGTTGGCCCGCAGCGCCGAGATGTCCACGGCCTTTTCGTTCTCGCTGCCCACCAGCGTCGGCAGCGTGTAGGCCTTTCCGTCCAGTTCCAGCTTGGCTTCGTTGCTCATGATAATTTTATAAGTTAACTGTGATTTAATTTAATCCTGCAAAATTTGCCGGTGAAAAGAAAAATTGCAAGCCGCGAAACACAAAATCTTGCGCGCAGTTTCCCCTTTTGCTTTTCGGCCCCGGCGTTTAATTTGCCGGACGCAAATGGCTCTGAAATTGCTCAACACACTGACCCGCTCGGTTCAGGAATTCACGCCGCTCGACCCCGCCGGAAAAAAGGTCGGCATGTATTGCTGCGGCCCGACGGTCTATGACTTCGCGCACATCGGCAACTGGCGCACGTTTATCTTCGCCGACCTCGTCCGCCGCACGCTGGAATTCTCCGGCTACGCCGTGACGCACGTCATGAACATCACCGACGTGGAGGACAAAATCATCCGGCGCGTCCGCGAGCAGCAAACCACGCTCCGCGAATTCACCGGCAAATTTGAAACCGCCTTCCTCGACGACCTGAAGGCGCTCGGCTGCCGCGAACCGCACCAAAAACCGCGCGCCACCGAGCACATCGCCGAAATCATCGCGCTCATCGAAAAACTGATTTCACGTGGCGTCGCCTACAAAGCCGCCGACGGCTCGGTTTATTTTTCGATTGAGAAATATCGCGGCTGCGGCTGCCACTACGGCCAGCTGCTCAAGCTGAATCTCGACGAAATGCGCGCCGGCGAGCGCGTCGCCGCGGACGAATACGAAAAGGAATCCATCGCCGACTTCGCGCTGTGGAAGGCGCGCGTGCCGGAGGACGGCGACGTTTTCTGGCCGAGCCCGTTTGGCGATGGCCGGCCCGGCTGGCACATCGAATGTTCCGCCATGAGCATCAAGGCGCTCGGCGAGACTTTCGATCTGCACCTCGGCGGCGAGGATTTGAAATTCCCGCATCACGAGGACGAAATCGCGCAGAGCGAAGGCGCGACCGGCAAGCCGTTCGTAAAATTCTGGCTGCACGGCGCGCATCTGCTCGTCGAAGGCAAGAAGATGAGCAAGTCGCTCGGCAATTTTTTCACGCTGCGCGATCTGCTGGCGAAAGGTTTCACCGGCCGCGAAGTGCGTTATCTGCTGCTCACCGCGCATTACCGCGAGACCTTCAACTTCACGCTCGACGGCCTGCACGGCGCGAAATCCGCGCTGGCGCGGATTGACGAATGCGTCGGCAAACTGCGCGAACTGGCCGGCGGCACGGCGGCGGTTCCCAACCGGGAATTGGTGGAACAATTCAAGGCGGCGCTCGAAGACGACCTGAATATTTCCGCGGCGTGGGCGTCCGTATTTGAGTGGGTGCGCAAGGTGAATCGCGCCCTGGCCGAAAATTCGATGACCCACGCCGAGGCGGCTTCGCATCTCGCCGCGTGGGAAAAGGTTGATTCCGTCCTGGGCGTAAGCGCGGCCGCCGAAACCGAAGCGTCGGCGGAATTAAAAGCGCTTTTGATGGAACGGCAATCGGCCCGGCAGAGCAAAGATTTCAAACGCTCGGACGCCATTCGCGACGAATTAAAAGCCAAAGGCTGGATCATTGAAGATTCACCAAAAGGACAAAGACTTAAAAAGATTTGATTTACTCGCCGCCGCGTAAATCGTAAATCACAATCATAAATGTCGAAAGGCCTGTTCATCTCGTTCGAGGGCACCGAAGGCTGCGGCAAGTCCACGCAGGTGGAACTGCTCGCCCGCCAGTTGCGCGCATCCGGCCACCGCGTGCGGACGCTGCGCGAACCGGGCGGCACGCCCATCGGCGAGGAGATCCGCCACACGCTCAAGCACAGCCACGCCAACGCCGCGATGACCGCCGAGGCGGAACTGCTGTTGATGAACGCCAGCCGCGCGCAGCTCGTCCGCGAAGTCATCCGCCCCGCGCTGGCCGCCGGGGAAATCGTCCTGTGCGACCGCTTCTACGATTCCACCACGGCATACCAAGGCTACGGCCGGCAACTGGACATGGAAAAAGTGCGGACGGTCATTGATTTTGCCGTCGGCGAAACCCGCCCGGATTTGACCCTGCTGTTCACGGTCGCGCCGGAAATCAGCGAATTGCGCCGGGCGATGCGCCAGTCCACGCTGCCGTTCATGCGCGACCGCATGGAGGAGGCGGACCAGGAATTTTTCCAGCGCGTGGACCAGGGATTTTCCACCCTCGCCGCCGCCGAGCCCCGGCGCGTCCGCGTGGTGGAGGCTTCCGGCTCGGTCGAAAATGTCTTCGCCAAAATCTGGAGCCTCGTCCAGCCGGCCCTGCCGAAAATCGGCCGCTGGTGATTTTGTTTGCCGGATTCAAATGACAGGGTAAGTTTCCACCAAGTCATGATCGAAAAAACCATCAGCGAAATTGAGGCGCAAATCAGCGGCGCGGATTCCGTGAGCGCCGGGCGCAAGGCGGAACTGCTGAAACTGCTCGGCACCTTGAAAACGGAAGTTGCCGAACTTTCCAAAACCCACGGCGAACAGGCGGACAGCATCGCCAACTTCACCAAAATCTCCGCGCACGAAGCCACGCGCACGTCCCAAAATCCGCAGCTCCGCGAGCTTTCCGACCAAGGCCTGCGCTCGTCCGTGAGCGGCTTCGAGCAGTCCCATCCGCGCCTCGTCCAGATCGTCAACCGCATCAGCCAGACGCTGGCGGACTTGGGGATTTAATTTTTTCGGAGGGACGAGCTCTGCGAGTCCCCGAAATTAGTTTGGGACTCGTGTAACTCGTCCCTCCGAAGTCAATCCGCCTTCGGCTCCAGCTTCGCAATCGCCGCCATGATTTCATCGGCCACCTGCTGGTAAATTTGCTTCAGCCGCGCCTTGTCGCACGTCTTTGCCTCGGCGCGCAAAGCCTCAAAGTTCATCGGCCGGCCATATTTCACGGCAACGCGATGCGGCCGGGGAAATTTGTGTTGGCGGCCGTAAGCCTCAAACGTGCCAAACACGCGCACCGGCACCACCGGCGCGGTGGATTTGATGACCGTCAGCCCGATGCCCGAACGCGCCGGCTGCAACTGGCCGTCCTTCGTCCGCGTGCCTTCGGGAAATAAAATGATGCCGGCTCCGCCAAGCAGCCGGTCCAAAATGATTTTCAACCCCTTCGCGCCGCCGCCGTCGCGGTCCACCGGCACGGAATTCCACGAACGCAACAGCGCGCCGACGCCGGGAAAACGGAACAGCGATTCGCGGGCGAGATAATTGATGTCACGCTTGAGGCCGGAACCGACCAGCGGCGGATCGAGAAAACTCGCGTGGTTCGAGGCCAGAATCACGCCGCCTTGCAGCGGCACCCGTTCCGCGTTGAAGACACGCCACCGGAAACAGGTGGCATACATCACGCGGAAACACGTCCAGCCGATGCGATAGCTTAAATTCATAAAGCGAGGATGGAGGATGGAAGGTGGAGAATGGCAGTGGTGCGCGCGAGTATGTTTTGGCTATCTTCCATTCTCAATCCTCCATCTTCATTTTGCGGACGCCGCCATCATCTGGCGGATTTCTGCCAGCAGCAGCTTGCTCGTCTGCTCCGACGTCATGCTGGAATTGTTGATGACCTTCGCACCGAGCGCGATCATGAGCGGCGCCACGGCGCGCTGGCTGTCGCGCTGGTCGCGCACGGCGAGGTTTTCGTTCACGCCGTCGGCGGCGCGGCGCGCGGAACGTTCCGCCAGCGTGGCGTCGAGGTAAAACTTGAAATCCGTCTCCGGGAAAACATTCGTGCCGATGTCGCGGCCTTCCATCACCAGGTTGCCGAACTGGATGCAGTCGCGCTGCGTCGCTTTCATCCATTTGCGCACCGCCGGCACGGCGGCCACGTGCGCCACGGCGGCGGCGGTCTGCGGCAGGCGGATTTCCTTCTCCGGAAAATAACCGTCCACCAGCAACCGCACCGAGCGCAACCCGTCGGTCTCGGCGCAGTCCAGCTTCGTCTTCCATTTGCGGCACACAGCAGCCACGGCCTTCTCGTCGCTTACGTCCACGTGCTTGAGCAGGCAATGCCACGCCAGTGTGCGATACATCGCGCCGGTGTCCACGTAAACGTAGCCGAGCGCGCGGGCCACGAGCTTGGCGTTGGTGCTCTTGCCGCTCGCGCTCGTGCCGTCCAGGGCGATGACAATCGGATGTTTTTTCAAAGTCATTTGATTATGCCTCACGCCAGGCCGCAAAGTCGCAAAGGAAATTAAAAACTTTGCGCCGTGGCGCCTTGGCGTGAAAAATTATTCCGCAAATAAATCTTCGTGCGTCAATTTCCGTCCCGTTTTCGCGTCCAAAATCGTCGCGCCCAGACCGTGCGGCGGCGGCGCGGCGAGTTTCTGGAAAAAATTCGGGAACGTCTTTTTGACGCAGGCGGGATTTTTAATTTTTATGCCGGGAACTTTCAATCCTAGAATCGCAAAACACATCGCCATGCGATGGTCGTTATAGGTTTCAATCTCCGCGCCGTGCAAATCTTCCAGCTTCGACGGATAAACCGTCAGCGTGTCGCCCGCCTCGGTGACTTTCGCGCCGCACTTGGTCAGTTCCGTCCGCAATGCGACGACGCGCTCGCATTCCTGCACGCGCAGGCGGCCGAGGTCGGCAAATTGGATTTCGCGATCAGCAAATGGAACCATAACAATCGCAGTCATAATGCTGTCACCAAGCTCTTTTGATCGTGAAATTTTACTGGCTTTTGATTGTTTTGTTTGACTGTCATACCAGCCTATATGTCGTGCCCATCGGAAAAAGTTTAAGAACATTTTATCTATCTGAACAACCCCGGTCTCGGTATCTCCATTAACTCGGATGGTTTCTCTTGCATCCGAAAAGGAAACTGCCAGCAACCAACCAGCGGCTTGAAAATAACTGGCACTCGAAGCGTCTGGCTCAACAGTGTAGGGAAAGCTTTTAATTTTTGCTAAATATTCGAATTGAGAAATTATAGTGTCGGTCAACCGAACATACCACGATTCGTCCGCGTTCTCGCCGACGATCTCGATTTTCCAGCCGCCGTGTTTCGCCGAGAGCAGCAGCGCCGACGCGAACTGCGAACTTTCTTCAATGCTGACGCGGCATTTGGTTTCCGCTTTCCGCTTTCCGCTTTCCGCTTTTCCCCAGATTTTCACCGGCAGCTTGTCGTTGCCGTTTTCCGCTTCGACGCGGTAGCCGAGTTCGCGCAGCGCCGAAAACAGCGCCGCCTGCGGCCGTTCGTGCATCCGCGGCACGCCGCGCAGCCGATACACGCCGCCGCCGAGGCAGAGAAACGGCGCCAGGAACCGCGCCGCCGTGCCGGCATTGCCGACGAACAAATCCAGCGGCTGCGCTTCCGTGCCGCCGCGCGGCACCGCGCCGCCGTTGCCATAGACCGTGATGGTGCGGTTGCAAGTTTCGTTCGGATCGGCTTCCACGTTCACCATGAAGCCGAGCTCCTGCAAACACTCGACCATGATTTGCGTGTCCTCGCTCCACAGCGCGCCTTTCAAAACCGTTTCACCATCCGCCAGCGCGGCAAGGATCAGCGCGCGGTTGGTGATGCTCTTGGAGCCGGGCACGGTGATTTCCGCGCGCACCGGCGCGGTCAGCGGGACGATTTCGATGAGATCGGGCAAGGCCATGAATCAAAACGTCGCGCGAAGACCGCGAAGTTGGCGAAGGGGGGA